>Ga0182041_10000013_pt1 | contig 67983 bp, 79 predicted proteins | sample flu12Cox44000178_FD_125967 | JGI IMG/M metagenome (GOLD analysis project Ga0182041, IMG submission 125967) | Lab enrichment of tropical soil microbial communities from Luquillo Experimental Forest, Puerto Rico - flux8day.12C.oxic.44.000.178 | ecosystem: Environmental > Terrestrial > Soil >...
ATGATGACGCGACGCCGTGCTCGGGTTCAACACGAATCCAACTCAAATAACAGAAACGCAAACGCTGCCTAAGTGTTCCGTATGGTTCGCCGCATTTTATCGCGAGACAATCGGCGTGATGCAGAGCCGAAATCCCCGACCAGAGAACGGCAACGAGCAACACGATTATAATCTCCAAGGAACAGGCGCGTATCTGAATACGATCATGGGGCTGGTGGTGCTTGGACTGGTGCTACCGAACTTCACGACGTCCCTCTCAGGACCGCGTTTTACCAGGGTTCAGGAAATATTTCTCATTACGGTGTCGGTGATCCTCTACGCGATTTTCTGGTCATTCAGACCGGGCGACACCGGCAATATTTCAAGGACGCAGGAGCTGCGTCCGACTCGAGTGATGATCATCCTTCACTGCAACCGCGCTCAACCGTTTTTCATGCTGCGATGTTGTTTCTGTACTTGGTCGTTGTGATCATCTTAGCGGAGAAGTTTGCGATCCCGCTCGATAACTGCATTGAGCGTTTTGGAGTGCCCCAGGCTTTTGGTGGTGCCATCGTCGCCGGACTAGTTTTGGCGCCGGAAGCCCTGGCCGCGATCAAAGCGGCTAGGCAAAATCATTCCTAACGGTCAGTAAATATGCTTCATGGGTCAGTGCTCGCCTCGATTGGGCTCACGATTCCGGCAGTGCTTAACATTGGCATGGTAACGAGCCACCCAATCGTGCTCGGACTTGAGGGCGGAAATCTTCCGCTGCTTATTTTAACTTTAGGCGTGAGCATGATGACGTTTGGCAGCGGCAAGACGAATATTTTGCAAGGCTGCATTCACGTGCTGCTTTTCACTGTCTTCTTATTGCTGATCTTCAGTCCGTAGCGTCCCGGGGTGCGCTAAGCGCAGCCGATCTTCGTTTGATGATCACTAAAAAGATTCCGCCGAGAACGGCGACCGATGCGATGATGTAACGCAGTGTGATTGGTTCACTGAGCAATAGAATTCCGCCGGTTGTGGTGATCACCGGGACACTCAGTTGGACTGCTGCCGCGCTGGTAGCATTCAAACCGGACAACGCAGCATACCAAATTACGTAACCGAGCCCGGAAGTAATCGCGCCCGAAACAATCGCATAGATCATCCCTAACGAATCGGGCCGCATTTGTCGAATCACGAGGACACTAATCAGCGCGGCAAATGGAACGGCCCGCAAAAAATTTCCTGCCGTAGTGGCGATGGGGTTTCCGACTCCTCTGCCGCGCAGCGAGTAAATGCCCCAGGCGACGCCGGCGCCCAGCATCAAAACGGAACCGATCAGGGACGGCGCGGAAAGGCCGGGAAACCCGAGTACGACAAGACCGATGAGAGCGGCGACCAGCCCGACAGTTTGAAACGAATCCAATTGCTCGCCTTTGCGAAGGGCCCAGAGAATCATGGTTGCCTGGACTGCGCCGAACAAAAGCAACGCGCCCGTTCCGGCCGAAAGCGTGTTGTAAGCAAATGAGAATGCCGCAGCGTAAACAAAGAGCGCGAGCGCGGAGATCCAATCGCCGGCATCCCTCATCTCAACCTTCTCCCTAAGATTGAAGGGGCCTCTCCCCTTAGGAGAGGATCGAGGTGAGGGCAAAACTCTTCCGGCCATCAAACGTGCCCGCATCTTTAGAATGAGCGAAAGCGCGATAGCGCCGGCAAAAATGCGAATGAACGTGAATGTTGCAGCGTCAATGTTTGTGTCTCGGAGCGCAGCGCGACAAAGAAGCGAGTTGCTCGCGAACGCGATCATCGCGGTCAACGTAAGGAAAACAAGTCGTGCCAAGTTCACTCGCGAAGAGTCAAAGGTATAACTTGGAATGCCGAGTTATGTGATCGAAGACGTGCCCGTTAAAGATCCCGCAGTCTACGAGCAATATCGGGCCTGCGGCGAGCGACCGGATCGCCAAGCACCACGGAGAATACATTGTCCGCGGCAGTGAGATGGAAGCGATTTCTGGAGACTGGCACCCGAAACGGTTGATCATTGTCAAATTTCTCGACAAGACTTCAGTGGGTGCGTGTATCAATGATGCGACCTACCGACAGCTTAGCGATCTGCGGCAGCGCGCGCTTAAGCGTGAGATTGTTGTGGTCGAAGGAGTTTGGATCCAAGCCGATCAGGAATCGAACTTCGGTTTGCTCGATGAAACTTTTTTGTAGGTACCGGCAGCGGTGACGTTATTTCCGAAACCGCAAATGCCAATTTGCGCGACCACCAATTTTCCGTGTGTGAACTTTAGCGTGATCTTGCATTCATCTTCGGCACCTTCGGGTTTGAAGATAGCGGTGTCGCCTTCAATCCGGGCGATACCGCCGCCTTGTCCCTCGTTTGCGGTCGGACCTTGCGGCGATTGGTATTCATAGACTCCAAGAAACTCGATTTGAAGCCGTTGCTGACCAAGAGCCCAGATTTTAAATTCTCCGATCTTCGTTTTCCATGTGCCGTTGACCTGTGCCGCCGTCACATCGCTCTGACCGTCAACTCGCGGAGTCGCGATCAGGCAGAACGCGATCGCGACAAGAATTATTTTCATGTACTCAGTCCTCAATAGTGTCGGTGGGCGCGAGGAGATGGCCGAAGATTTTGCCGGCGGCGAGGAAAATAATGCCGGCTGCGCCGGCTAAGGCCGCGTGCAAAAGCCAGAATTGTGTGGCCGGCATCCTCTCCAGGAAACCGCCGATCCAGCCGACGAGATTGTTCCCGGCAAAAAACGCTAGGTAGTAAATTCCAATGATAGTGGCGGACAACGCGGCAGGGGCGACGCGAGCATAAAGGGCGAGCGAGACCGGAAAGACATTTGCAAATCCGGCGCTGTTCAAAACGTGAAAGGCGATTAGCCAACCGATCGACACCTTTTCTCCGGTACGCGCGATCGCCGTGCCGATCACGAGCGAAAGCATGCCGGTTACTGCGATAAGGCTTCCGATGGCGATCTTTGTAATCTCGGCCGGTTCGCGAAATTTTTTCGACCAAAGTCGCCAAAACACGACCGCAATGAAAAGAAAACTGACCGACACGATCGAATCGAGTGTGATCAACCACGTGGTCGGCATTTTTTTCCCGAAGAACATTAGATCGGCATGGTCCTGCGCCCAAACCAGATAAGCGTTGAAGATTTGTTGATTTGGGATGATTCCGATCGTGAGAAAAGGCAAAAGCACGAGCAACGCGACGATTGCCAGTTTGTCGCGTTGTGTCAGCTTGGGCTTCGCGGTGTGATTCGCACTCGCTTCCTTTTCTTCGACAACGGGTGAGTCGGGCGGCAGATATTTCTGGCCTAGCAAATAGATGGTCAGGCCGATCAGCATTCCGACGCCGGCGGCGCCGAACCCCCAATGCCATCCGACTTTTTCGCCAAGTGTGCCGGCGATGAGCGGCGCGGCGATGACTCCGGCGTTGATAAAGATGTAGTAAATCTGAAACGCGTCCGCGCGGCGGTTGTCGCCCGGGGAGTAAAGCGCGCCAACCTGGCTGGCGAGGTTGCCTTTGAAACAACCGACGCCAGTGAGCAGGCAAGTCAGCGCGAGCAAAAACGTCACGTCGAACGCCATCAAAAAATGGCCGAGTGCCATTAGCGACGCGCCGATCGTAATTGTAAGAGTGCGACCGAGCCAGCGGTCGGCGATCAAACCGCCGGCGATTGGCGTGAGATAAACGAGCCCGGTATAAAGACCGAAAATTGTTGAGGAGAGCGGTTGGATATCGAGCGGGCCGCGAAAAAACTCGATTGCGTGACGAAACGAACCGAACCCGGCGACATGCTCGACATGTCCGGAATGCAGCAGGCGATTGACCATGTAAAGCACGAGAAGAGCTTGCATGCCGTAGTAGGAGAAGCGCTCCCATGCCTCGGCGAATGCGATGTAGCCGAGCCCGCGCGGGTGTCCGAGAAAACTGCGGTCCTCAGGATTGTACACCGGTGAAAGTAAAAGTTACCACGTAAAAATTAGGAAGTAGAAAACGATGAAAGTCCACCGATGTTATCTAGCAAGATGAAACTTCCAGGAATTAAGGAGCGAAAACGTTTTGGATCACCCACAGTTACGCCTCAGGCGCTGGCGTGGGATGGCAATCGACTTTGGATGAGTTCGCGTGATCTCGGCTTTCTTTACAAGCTCGACGCTAAAGGCTCGAAGATTCTCCAAGAGATCGACCCGCCGGGGGTCGTCTGGGCAGCAGTGGCGATGAATGGTGCGATGCATCTGACGGTCGGCAAAGGAACGAATGACGACCGCTACGTTTATCGTTACGACTCAAAGAACGGGTTCACGAAACTTTTTGCCTGCCCGGAGTTCACCGGCTCGTATCTCAGCTGCGACGGCAGGAATCTCTACCTCAGTCAGTGGTACGCACAGCGGATTCTGAAGTTGGATGAAAGCGGTAATGTTATCCGGAAGATCGACGTTGGCGCAGAAATCTGCGGTCACGCGTTTGCGAACGACGCGATCTATACGTTGCGGGGAACTGAGAATGTACCGAGGCCGCCGTATGCTCAAGGTCCACCGACCGCCGCGCGATTCAGAAGTGGAGCGAAGCAAGGAACTGAGCGGTGGTGGATTGCGCGGCTTAATCCGCGTGAAGAAAAGCCAACGGTAGAAGATCTCGCAGTCGTTCCGTTCGCAGCTCGCTCACTCACATTCGACGGCGAGAACTTTTGGTCGAACCATCGCTCGGAGAACGAAACGATCTGTTTCTCGCTTCCCAATTAGATTTCATGGCGCGCATCATTACCAAATCAGAAGTGAGACGGAAGAATTAAGAAATCGATCCTCTAAAATTTCTGAGTAGGGTTGAATGTTATGCGCATCACCGACATGAATTGGATGATGGTCGAGGAGTATTTGAAGCGCGACGACCGTTGCGTGTTGCCCCTCGGCAGCACGGAGCAACACGCGTATCTCAGCCTAAGTGTGGACAGTGTTCTAGCGGAACGTCTCGCGTCTGAAGTGGCGGAGTTGGCCAACGTTCCGGTGTTTCCGGTTCAACCTTACGGCATCACACCTTACTTCCGCGCGTTTCCGGGGACGATCACGTTGCGCGTGCAAACATTCCTATCGCTCGTGCGCGAGATCCTGGATGCGATGGCCGAGCAAGGATTTCAACGGATTTTGATTGTGAACGGACATGGTGGGAACACGCCGGCTCAGAATTCGGTCGGCGAATGGATCGCGGACCATCCGGGCATTAAAGTAAAATTTCACAACTGGTGGAACGCGCCGAAGACCTGGGCGCAAGTGACGGCGGTCGATCCGGTAGCGTCGCACGCTTCCTGGATGGAAAATTTTCCGTGGACGCGTTTGGAAAAGATCAAAATGCCATCGAAACAGAAGCCCGAAGTAGACATGAACTATCTTCGTCAGCTCGATCCGAAAGCGCTGCGCGTGTACCTGGGCGATGGAAACTGGGGCGGCGTTTATCAAAAAAGTGACGACGAGATGAAGAAAGTCTGGGCTGTGGCCGTCCAAGAGACCTTGGAGTTGTTGAATAGTGACTGGGCAAAATGAATCCCCGGACACGGCCGTTTGCCGATGAAATCCGCATTTGAGATATGAAAATCCCGAAACAAGTTGGAGCACGAGGGTTCGTTTTGATGATCTCGATCTTGATCACAGGTACGGCCACGTTGTCAGCCGCAACGGAAAAGCCTGGACCGTTGGAGAGATTTTTTCGTTCGATTGGACGCTCATTCAGCCAACACAAGTCCACCCAGCACAACGCTCAGAAGCAAACCAAGGGCACAGCGAATCCTTCGAAGGCGGGATCCACTGCGCAGAACGAAGGATCAAATGCCCAAGGTGGGACTGCCGCTGACGTCAGCGCGCCGCCGAGCGAACACAATACCCGAAGTACAAGCCGGGCGCTCACCAAGAAAGGAGAGGATCTCCCTTACGGGACGCCGGTGCCCGGTAGGCAGGGTTTTGTGACCAGTCCGTTCTCGCCAAATAGCGGTTACATCGATGTTCGTGGCTTTGCTCCCGGCACGCCGGTGAAGGATCCCTACACCGGCAAAGTTTTTCTTACGCCGTAGTAGCAGTCGTTGCAGCTATGGCCATGGAAATGCTCGGTCCGTTGATTTTCTCAAGAAGGTTGCGATTGCCAGCGACATCTGTTGAAGACGGCCAAGACCGGAGGCGATCACTGATGGAAGTTGCACAAGCGGACCTTCGTGACCGATTGATCCATCTGACGCAATGGTGAAAAGCGCCGAAAGTGAGTTTGCCAATGTCCGGCGCGTGAAAATTCTCCCGTCACCGAGCACGACTGCTTCTATGTGATCGGCGGTCCGCGATTTTACCGCGGAAACGCGTGCCAAATTGAAGGATTGGGCCCGCGATCATCTGCCGAAAGCCGGGACGGTAACCCGCATCCACTAAGGAGATCCGACGAATGTTTTAACCAGGCCTGGCGCGGAGCTGCCAGTGAGGATTTTGCGAGCTGCGCTGGTGGCGGCGCGGAAGGCGATCGACGCAAGTCCACGGCAAAATCCAATCTCCCCGCCCAAAACAGCGTGATCTGTAGATCGGTCGGACGAGTGTGTTCCTGGAACCAAACCTAGAACTTCAGTCAGCGAAAAGCATGCGAATCTGGCTGTGGTCCCTTTCCCTTCAGAGCCGCATCCACAATATCACCTGCGTGCGAAATGACGGCCGTCGCGTAGAACAGCGAATTGCAGCGATTGGAAATTTCGCGCTGCGCGTTAAGGTGCGGCAGACCATGCCCAAATTTCTCGTCATCAGCACGAGTGGAAATCCCGACAGCAACAGCCGTCGAATGGGGCGGATGGCGTTTAAGCATTTACAAAAACGCAGAGTCGACTGCGAATGGATCGACATCAGCGATTTAGATCTCCCGCTTTGCGATGCGGACAAATGTTATCTGAATCCGGCGGCGCAGAAGTTGAATAAAGCAGTTGAATCGGCGGACGGAATCATGATTGCCGCGCCCGTGTACAATTACGACGTCGCGGCGGCGGCGAAGAACATGATCGAGCTGACCGGCAGCTCGTGGGAGGAAAAGGTCGTGGGCTTTCTTTGCGCCGCCGGCGGAACAAGCAGTTACATGGCGGTAATGGCGTATGCCAACAGTCTGATGCTCGATTTTCGGACGGTGATCATTCCGCGGTTCGTTTACGCGACTGGCGACTCGTTCGATGGCGATGAAGTCACGGACAAAAAAGTGGTTACGCGGATCGAGCAAGCCGCGGACGAACTGATCCGGTTCACTGAAGCGTTGCGCGGCTGAACGCAAATTGATGTCGATCTCATAACCAAGCTTAACAACCTGACGGGACTCTGGCGTCGTAGTCCGAAGTTCCTTCCGCCTGTTAGCCTCAAATCCACGCGGTCACTGCACCGTTCCACCGTGCGGATTTGTATCGAATCTAATGGCGGCCTTTTAACTTTAAGCTCCGCTCAGGCCGAGACGCATCGCATCGGCTTTGAGCGCGGCGATGACGTTGACGATGATTTCGTCCAGCGGCATCCCGAGTTGTTCTGCGCCGCGGACAATCTCTTCGCGATTGACCGCGCGGGCGAACGCTTTGTCTTTCATCTTCTTTCTTACCGTAGAAAGATCGACATCGTTAATGCTTTTCGTCGGCCTAACGAGCGCGACCGCAACGACAAAGCTGCTCAATTCATCGACTGCGCGCAGCGTTTTCTCGAGCGGCGCTGCCGGCGCGACGCCGGAATAATCAGCGTGGGACAAGATCGCGCGACAAACCTCTTCGCTCCACCCCTTCTCGCGCAGCCACGCGACGCCGACAAACGGATGACCTTCGGTCGAGCTGCGTTCCAGATTCGGATGTTTCTCGTAATCCATGTCGTGCAACAAGCCGACCGCCTCCCAAAGATCGGCATCTTCGCCGTGAAGCTGCGCGAAATATTTCATCGAATCAGCAACCGCGTGGCAATGCTTGCGCAAACTCTCGGATTTCACCCATTCGTGGAGAATCTTGAGAGCGTCTTCGGATAGGCTCATTGACGGATGAAGGATGAAAGACTGAGAACAAAACGCCATCGCCGGGAGCTTTTCAACAAATGGACGTTGAGCTAGTTTGTCGGCATGTCGTGCGCGAAGATCGATCCGGTCCTGCACAAGTCGCACAAGCCGTCCTGGATTAAAGTGCGGTTGCCGTCGAATCCGGTCTTCTTTTCGACCAAGGCGCTGATCTCTGATTTACGACTGCACACGGTTTGCGAGAGCGCACAATGTCCGAACCGCTGGGAGTGTTGGAGCCAGGGCACGGCGACGTTCATGATAGCGGGCGATCGTTGTACCCGTGCGTGCGGATTTTGCGCCGTGACAACCGCGAAACCGTTCGCTTTGGAAGAAGATGAACCGCAGCGTGTTGCTGAAGCGGTGATGCGAATGGAGTTAAGGCATGTCGTGATCACGGCGGTCGCGCGGGACGATTTGAAGGACGGCGGTGCAAACCATTTCGCGCGGGTGATTCACGCGATCCGAGGCGCCGATTCGTCCATTATCATCGAAGTCCTGGTTCCAGATTTTCATGCCGACGATTCGTGCATTCAGACCGTCCTCGACGCTGGCCCAGAGATTTACAATCACAACATGGAGACGGTGGAGCGGCTCACGCCTGTCGTGCGATCGCGCGCGAAATATCCCACTTCGTTACGAGTGCTCCGGCGTGCTAAAGAGCTTTCGCCGAAAACGGTGACGAAAAGCGGCATCATGCTCGGCCTCGGCGAAACCGAGCCCGAGATTTTTCAAGCGATGATGATCTGCACGAAGTCGGCTGTCAGGTTTTAACGATGGGGCAATATCTCCGCCCGACGCCAAATCACTTGCCGGTGGTAGAATTCATCACGCCGGAGCAATTCGATCTTTACGGCGAGATCGCACGCAAAAAAGGGTTCGAGCACGTCGCGTCCGGTCCGCTCGTTCGCAGCTCCTATCACGCGGCCGACTTTCGTCCGGTTGTCCGCTGAGGATGGAAGCGGCCAAGATCGCGGCGGTCATTCCCGCTTATCACGAAGAGAAACACATCGGCGACGTTGTCTGGCGAACGCGGCAAAAACTCGATGATGTTCTGGTGGTCGACGATGGTTCCGGCGACAAAACGGCGGACCGCGCGCGCGCAGCCGGCGCCCAGGTCATCATCCATGAACAGAATCGCGGCAAGGGTGAAACCATCAAGACAGGATTGCGTCACTGGCTGGAGCGCAATGTCGATTTTGTAGTCATTCTCGACGCCGACGGCCAGCATCGGCCGGAGGAAATCGACCGATTCGTTGCGGCCGCGCTTTCAGCAGAGGAACCGGAACTGATTGTCGGCAACCGGATGAAAGATCTTTCTTCGATGCCGCGACTGCGGCAATTCGTGAATCGTTGGATGAGTCAACGCATCAGCGCGGTATGCGGCCAGGAGATTCCCGACACGCAGTGCGGTTTTCGAATGTTACATAAGCATTTGATTCCGGAATTGCTCGGTGGCGCAGCCCGATTCGATTATGAAAGCGAAATGCTCATCATTGCGTGTCGAAAGGGTTTTCGGATCGATTCCGTCCCGATCAGCACCGTTTACTCAGACGAAGTCAGCAGCATTCATCCGGTGCGCGACACCATTCGCTTCTTCAAGTTGATGCGGCAATACAAAAATTCGTAACCGAAACTATGGCTTTTTCGCCGGTAGCAGTTTGCTGCTCGCGCATCAGAATGACAAGCGGTGCTCTATGACGAAAGCCGAAAATTCAAGCCGGCTTAACGGTTGATAGAGTTATTCACGCCAGCGCGAATGCTGCAGATAAGCTGGATTATGGCCGACCTTTTCCCGCCGCTCGGCGATTCGGTCAGCGAGCCATTCACACCACTCCGCGTACTTTAGAGTACCGGTGCGTTCGCGCTCTCGTTGCATCCAACTCCTGCCGCGTGACCAAAACGCTAAGGTGACGCCACCAATCAGATCGTCCACGGTTTGAAGATCGACATTGCGCCGGAATACCATGTAACCAACAGTTTCCAGTCGCACGCCGAACTCAATTATTGCGCGTTGGACCTCTGGCCCAGCTGCTTCGACATCGGACGCTGGAGCGGCATCAGGCAGTTTGCCGATGAGATCGAGCATGCGCGTCCAACCTTCGCTTTGAACGGTTTCGATGAGCATAACTGCGGCCGTGTCGCGGCGTTTGATATTTCCCTGTCGCACCTGGACCGCTGCGAAGATGAGGGCGCCGACAATGGCGACAGTAGAAATCAGATTCAGCCAGGCCGCGAGATCGAGATGCATTCGGCGCGGCTAAATTAATCCGCGTTTGCGAAAGTCGCCCATGTTTCCTCCGCTCGAACGCTCGATCATGTCGATTGTGAATTTTAGGAGGCAAACTTCCCACGCGTCGTCCACTCCTTGAATTACGGCGCTGAGCGGATCGTCGCGATGTTGCACATACGATTTCGTGCGCTCGATCACCGATTCGATCGGGTCGCGAAACATCTGTTCGGTGACGTCGGTCTTGCGGAACTGAAATCCGTAGCGGAGCACCGCGATATTGCGCGCGTGTTCGCGAAGTTGCTCAGCGTAGCGTTGCGCTTTCTCGCCAAAGCCTTCGAGCAACAGGCGACTGAAGTGTTCCGGCGTCAAAATCTGTGGCCGGTCGGCGTAAATTTTACCATCGCGAACGCGGACTTCGTTAACCCGATCCATCAGCTCCGAGATCAGATAAAAACGGAAACTGGTTGTGCCGAACGTGGCGATCTTCTGCTCAGGGGCGAGAATCACCTGGGTGTTTTCAATTGCGTATTGAAAATCGTCTTCTTTCACTTTTATCGCGGCAATTTAAATCAGCGCGCGGTTCTTTCAATCCAGCGCGGAGGCTTCGAACGCGCAGGTGTCGATCTCCCGAACCCGTGCTGATCGCCAGCGCAAGACGGCCTCGCCGGTAAAGATGATGAGCGCAAGCCAGATTAAAATAAAGGTAACAAGATGTCCGCGTGTGAACGGTTCGCGATAAAGAAACGCGCCGAGAAAGAACGAGCCGATCGGCGAAAGGTATTGGAGGAACCCGACCGTAATCAGACGGAGATGCCGCGTCGCGTAACCGAACCAAAAGAGCGGGACGGCAGTGACAATGCCGGTGCTAATTAACAAAATCGACAACCACCAACCAGCGCGGCCGAAAGCGACTGTGTCGGAGCATTGAAGATTAAAAAGAAAAATCACGGCAAGTGGAACAAGGAGAATTGTTTCCAGAAACAGTCCGGGAATCGCAGCCGTTCCGGATTGTTTTCGGAGTAATCCATAGAGTCCGAAGGTGACGCAGAGCGAAACGGCGATCCAGGGAAAGCGGCCGTAGCCGAACGTGAGATTCAATACGCCGAGCGCGGCGAGAAGGACGGATGCGAGTTGCCAGCGAGTGAGACGTTCGTGCAGAAAAACTGCAGCAAAAAGAACGTTTATCAGCGGCGTCATGAAATAGCCTAGACTCGTTTCGATGACACGGCCGATATTGACTGCGTAGATGAAAAGGAACCAGTTGAACGCGATGGCCAGTCCGCCGGTCAGGCAAAAAATCCGCGCCCGCGGCAAACGAATGATTGCGATCACCTCCAACCAGCGGCGCTGCCAGGTGAGAACGGTCGAGAGAAAAATGGTCGTCCAGACAAAACGATGCGCGAGAATCTCAGCTGCGGGAACGGCGGCGATCAGTTTCCAATAAATCGGGATCAGACCCCAGGTTGTGAAGCAGGCGATCCCGGCGATGAGACCAAGGGCTTCGTGGAATTTGTCCGGACAAGTGCGCTCGCCAGGCGGCGGGTCCGTCCTATTGGCGGACAAGATCGACATCCGGTTGCTATTTCACGAAACAGAGTTGGTGGATCGGCCGCTCCGCGGGCGATATTAATTTTTGGCCCAAAAGCTTTCGCGGCGACTATTTAGCATTGAGCAAGGGACTGGTCGATCTACCAATCCAGTTTACTTTTGCGCGACGGGTGGGACGAGAGAAAGAAAGGCCGCGTAGCCTGCGTGCTCCATGTCTTCTGTTGGAATGAAATATAACGCCGCCGAGTTAATGGCATAACGTTTTCCAGTTGGCGAAGTTGGATCCTGAATTAGGTGGCCAAGATGGGCATTACTGCGTTTCGCGCGCACTTCAACGCGATGCATGTCGTAGGAGTTATCGTCACGCTCAACGATCAGATCTTTCGAGAGCGGTTTGCCGAAGGTCGGCCGCCCGGTGCCGCCGTCGAATTTGTCGACGGATGAGAAGAGCGGTTCGCGGGTAATAATATCGACATAAATTCCAGGACGAAAGTTGTCCCACAGTTTGTTTTTGAATGCCGTCTCCGTGCCGTTCTCGCGGACGACGTGATATTGCTCCGGCGACAAACGTTTGCGCAATGTCGCGTCATCGGGTAGGGGACGGTTTGGATCGAATCCGGTCATCGTCTCTTTAACGCTGTGCGCAAAAACCACGAAGTAAAGGACCACGGCAATCGCCAGAACTGCGATAATGATCCCGATGACCAGGCTTACGCGCGACGCGTCACCACTTTGGATTCGACCGCCCTCGTTCATCTGCGAGTCTCTCCGTCAACAGTGAACCAAAAAGAGAGGCTCAAGTCACTCTTTTTTTTGAACGGAACGAGATATTGAGAGTAACCCTCGTCTTCCATTTTATCGGTGGGAACGAATCGCAAAGCAGCGGAATTCGGCGAATACGCCGAGCCACAGCGTCACATGTGACGAACGCTTTGAAGGATGTCGAATCCGATGCATGCGCAGTTCCCTGTTGCTGTTGTCATTCCTAAATGTTTGACAATTCGAAGCGCGTTAACCATCAAACTTTTTTTAAATAATTCGCAGCTAGAACCGTTGATCGGTTTGGCAAAACTATCCGCGGTTATTTTTTCTTTTCGAAGAGAGACAGGTATTGGCCGTAACCTTCGTCTTTTAACTTTTCGACCGGAATGAATCTGAGCGCGGCCGAGTTGATGCAATAACGTAGTCCGCCTTTTTCTGTCGGACCATCGTCAAACACGTGGCCGAGATGTGAATCGGCTTTACTGCTACGGACTTCGGTTCGATCCATCCCCAATGTGCGGTCTGATTTTTCGGCGACGTTGTTTTTGTCGATCGGTTTAGTAAAACTGGGCCAGCCACTGCCGCTGTCGAATTTATCGAGCGAAGTGAAAAGCGGTTCGCCGCTGACGACGTCGACATAAATGCCGGCGCGATGGTTGTCCCAGTATTCGTTGCGGAACGGCGGCTCGGTGCCGCATTGCTGAGTAACGTGATATTGTTCGGGGGTCAGTTTTTTCTTTAACCCCTCGGCCGAGGGTTTGGTGGCAGTTTGATCGCTGGTTGATTGAGTTGTCATAGAGGTTGACTGGGTAGAGGACGGACCCGGAGCCTGACCGCGGGCGCGATTGAGGAAAATCATCACCGCGATCAACGCCACGAAGATAACCGCGCAGAAAAGGAGCATTCCGCGCGAGGAAGGTGGTGGGCGTTTCGGGAGTTGAATCATGTAGTGGGATTAGACAGTGATTTGCGTCGTTTGTTTAATCCCGTCGGCCAACTTCGTGGACCTGAATGTAACGTCGGAACACGAGCAATCCAAGAGGCGCAACCGATGCCGCGCAAGCGAAGATGAACCACATGATTCCCGAATGGCGCGGTCCGTTTTCCGGACAAAATGCCGCCAGTAAAAACCCTGTCGTTCCAATCAGAAGTTTGCCGACCAGAAACGGAAGGTAGGCGAGCGATCCATACGACGCCTCCTGGCCGAGCGGCGCGATGGACGCAGCGTATTCGTAAACACGGGGGGAATAGAAGGCTTCGCCGATGGAAAAGACCGTGAGGTAAAGCGCAGACATGATGTAATACGGGTGGATCGCTCCGGTCAGTTGCAGATAACCGTGACCGAGCGCGCTTCCGATGACGCTGTTTGCCGCTGGCACAAACCAGTCCGTCGGCAATGCCATTATGAAAACTCCGGCCGCGCAAATGAGGCTGCCGATGACGACAATGCGATACGACGCGATGCGTTGGGTCAGCGCCCCAACAATCGGCGCGAGAATAATGATGATAACGGCGTTGATCCCGGCCAGCTTCCCGACCGGCGCATTCAATCCCATCTCGCGATCGCCAAATGTCGGAAACACATAGTCCATCTGGAGGAAGATCGCCTTTAGGAACCCAATGAAAACAAAGAACAGTAGCAGCCGGTAAAATGCCGATTGCCCGATCAGTCGCTGAAAAAGCGCGACCGTGTCGCGCGTGGCTTTCTGCACGGTTCGCGCGATCTCTGTCCAAAAGCCGGAGCGCGCGCCATCCCCTGCCGTCACGGTGCGGTCGCGTTCCGCGTCGCGTCGCAAAAAATAAATCGTCGGGAAAAGCACAATCTCGAGCGCGAGGCTAACTGCGAAGAGCTGTTCATGTGTCGTCGGCTGGAAGCCTCTGATGCTCACATGGAGGTCGAGCGAACGAACGAAATCGAAAATGTAACCGGCGATGAGATAGCCGACATTCATGAGCGCGTAGATGATCGAGAACGCGATCGAACGTTGCGCGGTTGTGGAGTAAACGCGCGTGGCGGCGAGCAGGACCGGTGTTCCAAGCGCTTCGCCAATCGCCAGTGGAAGAAGCCCGCAAAGAAGCGCGAGCCATGGAATCGTAGTGAAAACCATGACGCTGCGCGCAAAGGTGCAGATCGCGACGCCGAGAAAAAAAGTTCGCCGCAACCCGATTGCGTCCGTCAGTGAACCAGCGAGCAACGTGAAAATCGTCATTGCCGGGGCCCAGACCCAGCCCACCAATTCGCGCGCCGCTTGATCGCTAAAGCCAAGATCCTTCGACAGCCACAGCACTATCGTTTTGTTCGTTATCGAATAAGCGGTGTAGATGAAAAGTTTGATCAGGAACGTGAGCCAAAGCTCGCGCCGCGCTGTCTTGAGGACGGTGAACTTCGCGATGAAACCGCGAATGCCAGAGGGCGCAGGGACATGTTCCTCGGGCGCGACTGCTTGCTTCAAGGTTTCTGGCACGACGATGTCGATCTTAGCACACTGACGGCTCGCTCGCTGTCGGCGCTGCAGTTAAAATTTTCAGCGACTCAGCAATCGATGAAGCGCACATGGACGATCATCGGCGTAGGCAACGTTCCCGCCAGTTTCAAATGGTACCAGTCGCTCTTTGGCCAGCGGGAGATGCGTCTCGTCCATGAGGGCTGGGGTCAGGTCCTGGATACAGATGGAACCGTTCTGCTCTGTCTCCACCAGTGGGGCGCGCATGAGCATCCAACCTTGATGAGCCCTGAGATTGCGCCACCTGGCAATGGTTTGTTGCGATTCTTTCGCGTCGACGATTTCGATGTAGCGTTGGAAAGAGCGCGTGCCATGGTTGGGGGATTCGAGGAGGAACCTCATCGAAATCCGAATACCGGAACTATGGAGTTTTCCGTTCGAGATCCCGATGGCTACTACGTCACGATTAGTTCTGCGATCTAATCAAACGATGAACCCAACCGCAAGCCGCTGCGCGGCGAGCGGCTCCTCATAAAATTTCGGCCACAAACTCGCGTGCGTCGAACGGCGCGAAGTCGTCGATCTTTTCGCCTGTACCACTGAACCGCGTCGGGATTTTCAACTCATCCTGGATTGCGAGCACGATTCCGCCTTTGCCGCTGCCGTCGAGCTTGGTCACGATCAGGCCGGTGAGACCCAACGCTTGATGAAACTCGCGCTCCTGACTGAGCGCATTGCCGCCGGTGGTCGCATCGACAACTAAGAGGGTTTCATGGGGCGATTCGCCGCCTGCCGCGCCGTAGAAGAAACTTCATGTCTGAGGTGCGAGCCGCACTGGCGTTGGACTGCCTTACTAGACAGGATTTACAGGATTCATTCGATTTACAAAAAGGATGTCGATCTTGGTCCTTCCAATCCCAAAATCCTGTTAATCCTGTCTTTCTTTTTGCGAATGTGAAACCGGTTCGCGCGCGGGACGATCGAGATCTTTGCGAATCCGGTCGAGAATTCCGTTCACGAAAGCGCCGGATTCAGCGCCGCCAAAGGTCTTGGCGAGCTCGATCGCTTCATTGATTGAAACAACTGGGGGAATGTCTTCGCGATACAACATTTCGTAAATCGCGAGCCGGAGAACGTTGCGATCGACTGCAGAAATGCGATTCAGATTGTAGTTTTCGCAATAGCGTTTAATTCGTTCGTCAATTTCCGGCAGGTGTTCGATCATCCCCTCAATCAGTGGCTGCGCAAATTCACGGACGCTCGGTTTGACCGGACAAAATTCCCAAAAGTCATCGATTCGCTTCGGACCTTCGCCGCGCTGAAGATCGCGCCAGAAATGATATTGAATGGTTGCTTCCCGTGCGCGTCGCCGTTTTCCCATACGTCTATTTATTTCGCAACTTCCAGATCACGTTGGAAATCTCGACCGCAGCCCGGGCCGCTTCAGTACCGCGATTGATCTCGCTTTCCAAACATCGCGCACGCGCCTGATCTTCGTTATCGAAAGTTAAGACCGCGTTGATGACAGGGACGCCATGAGTGATTGCGATTCGTTGAAGCGCATCCGTGACCGAGCGACCCAAATTTTCCGCGTGATTTGTTTCACCCTGCAAAATTACACCAATCGCAATGATGGCGTCTCCCTGCTTTTGCAACGCGAGCTCGCGAACCACGATTGGAATCTCAAACGAGCCGGGAACCTCGGTGAGCGTTGTGGTCGCGTCAGGGGCGAGCAGGCGCAACTCCGCTGTCGCGTGATCAATCAAACCCTGGACATAAGTGGAGTTGAATTGACTCGCGACAACCGAGAAATGTCGCTTGGCGCCGATGACGGTCCGCGGCTGAGGGGAGATCAAGTTCGACATCGCCCTTTAATGCTCTAACAAATCAGTCTCAGCAAGAGCACTGGCGACGCGAGGAATGCGGCCGCCATAAATTTAGGTTCTTTCGGCTGCCGGACGCGCAACAACCAAACCGGTCAACAAGAAAATTAGCGCTGCGGAAAACAAACAATATCGGCAGAATGCGTGAAGCCGGAACGCCTGCACGTAGAGTAGCCAGAGTGTCATGCAAAACATCGCTACCACGGTCCAGGTCAAAAATGTTCGAGCGCGCGCGTAGCCAAATACTGAAAATGTAGCAAAGCTGAACACACTGAAGTAGGCGAGCGCCCCCAATCCGCTCACCGGGACGCGGCCGATCTTCGCGTAACTGCTGCCCAGAACTTGAAAACAATCGGATGAACCGCCGCAAACCGCGGTTTCTCCCGACAAATACAGCACCGTGAGATAAGTGGCTTCAGCCAAACCGACGAGTGCGATTAAAGCCGCGGCGATATAAAAAATTGTTTGAGAGCGCGAACCCCAAGACGTGGGTCTCACCGTTGTTGGCGCTTGAGATTTCATGAGGAAGGCTTCGTGCTTTTGACTGCGTTCTCGACCAATGCTGGCAGCTTGTTCGGGTCCGTGTCGCTCGGCGGTACGGCCTGGTTGTTCAGGAAAAGTGTCGGCGTTGTTTTTACACCGATGGCTGCGCCGCGGTGCTGATCGGTTTCGACTTGCTGCTGCACTTCAGGGCTGTCCATGTCGTTTCTGAAACGGCTCAAATCAAGTTGAAGCATCCCGGCGTAAGCCTGGAAGAGCGAGCGCGCGTCCTTGGAGTGACTCCAAACTTCCTGCTCGCGGAAAAGCAGATCGTGCATCTGCCAAAATTTCCCCTGCTGGCCGGCGGCTTCGGCCGCACAGGCCGCTTCCTTCGCGTGAGCATGCATCGGCAGCGGAAAATTCCGGTAAATGACGCGAATGTTATACTGCTTTTGCAGTTGGTTGATCGACTCGGAGAGTCTTCCGCACGGTGGACATTGGAAGTCTCCGAACTCCTCGAGCGTTACTAACGCATCTGCCGGCCCAAGAACATGAACGGCCTCGCCAGAGGGCGCCGCTTCCGTCCGGGAAATCTTGAGAGCCGGGTTCGCGGAACGTTTAACACGATAAAAATAAGCGCCGCCGCCAATTGCGAGCAGCCCGACTACAACCACGATTATGAATGGAAGGAATCGTTTCATGAAATAGGTCGGAAGATATAGCGCAGGTGTCCGATTCTCGCGAGTCCGCACTTGCTTGAGGCCGCTCGCAGAACCGGAGTTGCGCCGACCACTGAAACTAGAGAAGATGCCCGAGCTTGGTCTTCTTGGTTTCGAGATACCTTTCGTTGTGCGGATTCGATTCCGTTCGAATCGGAACCTGTTCTACCATTTCGAGTCCATAACCTTCCAGCCCGATCACTTTCTTCGGATTGTTCGTTAGGAATCGAAACTGCCGCACGCCGAGATCGAAAAGAATCTGCGCGCCGAGTCCGTAATCGCGCAGATCGGCGGGGAGTCCGAGCTTCGTGTTCGCTTCGACAGTATCGAGCCCTTGTTCCTGCAACTTGTAGGCGTGAATTTTTGCGGCGAGACCGATCCCGCGGCCCTCTTGTCGCATGTAAACCAGCACGCCGTTGCCCTCTTCCGAAATCTGGCGCAACGCCGCGTACAATTGATTGCCGCAATCGCATCGTCGCGAACCAAACACGTCACCGGTGAGACATTCGCTGTGCACGCGCACCAGCGTCGGTTTGTTTTTGTCGATCTTCCCTTTGACCAGCGCAAGATGATGCATCCCGTCGAGCAGTGATTGATACAGGTGCAGATCGAAATCACCGTAATCGGTCGGCAATCTCACGATTTGTTCGAGCTCGACTAACTTTTCGCGCTTCCGGCGATACGCGATCAGACTTTGGATCGTGCAAATGCGCAGCCCGTGTTTTTTGCGAAACTCCATCAGCTCGGACAATCGCGCCATCGTTCCATCGTCATGCAAAATCTCGCAAAGCACGCCGGCTGGTTGCAGCCCCGCCATTCGAGCAAGATCGACAGCCGCCTCCGTGTGGCCGGCCCGTCGCAAGACGCCACCATCTTTCGCACGCAATGGGAACACATGACCTGGCTGCGTTAGATCGTCTGGTGACGAATGAGGATTCGCAATCGCGAGAATCGTCGTTGCGCGATCGTACGCGCTGATCCCGGTCGTCACTCCGCGCGCCGCATCCACCGAAACTGTGAAATCGGTCCGCTGAGCCTCGCGGTTTTGTGTCACCATACGTTGCAGACCGAGCTGCTCCGCGCGTTCGTTCGAAATCGGGACACAAACCAAACCGCGGCCGTGCGTTGCCATGAAGTTCACTGCCTCCGGCGTCACCTTTTCCGCCGCTATCACAAGGTCGCCCTCGTTTTCGCGATCAGCGTCGTCCGTCACGATCACTATCCGGCCCTTGGCGATGTCGCTCACCACGTCGTCAATCGCGTCGAACTGAAACGTCTCCCTTGTCTGCGAGATCATGGACGCCCACAGCTTACCGTTCTCCGCGACTCTGAGCAACCCAGTGTAATCTTCCTCTTCCGCTCACTCTTAATACCACTTCTGCTATTGCGGCGATTGTAGTTGCTTTCCGATCACCAAGCTGACGAAGACGATGAAGGCTGCCAGGCACTTCCCGCGAGTGCTTCGCGTTCTCAGTAGTGATCCCTAACGACTCGCGCTCGAGGCCACAATTGCTTCCTCGCTACATCGCGGTTGCTACCTTGTTCCCAATGGCCGGCTCATTTGGTAATCCGGGATTTCGCCAACCCTGGACTCCTCGACCAGGCGCTTGATTTGCTTCGTCGTCAAACGTGTGGCCATCCCGTTTCTTTTTCGATTAGCGATAGGACATGCATACAGAAAATCTTGCAGCGCGACGCGTGGCAAAATTGGCACGTTCATTGGCGCCGTGCCCCGCTGTACAACTTCTTCGCTAGATTCACAACATAACTCCGCGAGACCGTCTGGCGGCAGTCGTGGTCCAGGATGTCGATAAAGCTTTGGAAAGCGTCGAGCGCAGCGGGCGGCGTTCGTTTCTCCCGGGCGGTGTAAAGATGTCGTGAGGCGTCAAGCGCGTGCCGGATTGCAGTCTTCGAAATGCTCAGGGCGCGACTGAGTTGATCGAGGTGCTCCGGTCTGAACGCCTTGGGGTGGGGGAAACCGTTTTCGCTGTGCAGCCAGATCCAAAGCGTGGATTGCGAGACCTGAATTCTCCTCGCAAGGTCGCGGACCGAAAATCGGAGTCGGTGCCGCGCCGAATCGATCAGTTTTTGAAAAGGCGAGTGCGGGGCTCGGTAATGAATTAATCGGCCACAGGGCGGAACGCGACGTAGCGTTTTGCGTTGGGTTATTAGTCGGGGCATTTGCCAGACATTACGGTGTCTTTCTAAGAAAAGCAATCTTCAATACGGTGCCTTTCAATGAAAGGCACACTTTTTGAGGGAAGGTGAACGCGATGAGAACGATGATCGGGTTTGAATTGCTCGCGCGATTTACAGCGCGATTGAGTGCCAGGCCGTCTTCATCTCGACCGTATCCAGAATCCAGTAAGCGTGTTTCGCTTCCGGGCCGCGACACTTTTTCTGAAAGATCGCGTCCGGGTTAGCGCTCCACGTGTGCTGGAAGCGCGACAAAAATGTAAGCAGCGCCCCGACTTTTCCGCGAGCCCGGCAGCATACGGCCGTTCTCGGCGCGAACGAATTTTCCGCTGATGAACAGCTTGTATGTCTTTTGGACCGCCAACCGAGTCTGCTTTCGTTGCACGAAGCGAGGATTGCGTAAAACTGCTGGAAAGGAAATGCTAAACCGCTGATGTCGATCCAGAAATCGGAGAAAATCTTTATCGCCGGCCATCGCGGGATGGTGGGCAGCGCATTCGCCCACACGCTCGAAGGGCGAGGGTTCGCCAACCTGACCAAGCGCAATCGGAGCGAGCTCGATCTCAGTGATTCCACAGCCGGTGCGAACTTTTTCGGGAAAGAAAAAGCGGAGATTGTCATTTTGGCGGCGGCGAAAGTGGTCGGATCCAAAGGCGAGTTGAGTTGGGACAAAACGAAACCGGACGGCACACCCGGAAAACTTCTCAATCTTTCCAAATTGCGCGCGCTCGGTTGGGCGCTGACGGTTCTGCTTCACGACGGCATCGCGCGAACTTACGATTGGTTTCTAAGAAACATTGCCAAATGAAAAAACTTCGCGTCGGCGTGGTCGGCGTCGGTCACATCGGAAGCAATCACGCCCGGCTTTATTCCGAAATTGCAAATGCGGACTTCACCGCGATCTACGATGTCGATGTGACGCGGGCCAATTCGATTGCGAAAAAATACGGCGGTACCGTCGCGAAATCCCTCGAGGAATTCACCGTGCTCGTGGACGCAGCTTCAGTCGCGACGCCGACCAATTCGCACTATGAAATCGCACGCCCGCTTTTGGAGAAAGGCAAACATCTGCTCATGGAAAAACCGATTACCGAAAACCCGCGGCATGCGACCGAGCTCGCGGAATTGGCTGCGGGTAATCAATTAATTCTTCAAGTCGGACACGTCGAACGATTCAATCCGGTTCTGAGCGCGCTTGAAGCGCGCCTCACCCATCCGCGGTTCATTGAGGCGCATCGGCTTTCGTCTTATCCGAATCGCAGCACCGACATCGGCGTAGTCCTCGATCTCATGATTCACGATCTGGAAGTCATTTTGTATCTCGTGCGCTCGCCGGTTCAGAGCATCGATGCCGTTGGGATTCCAGTTTTGAGCAAAGGAGAAGACATTGCTAACGCGCGAATCCGTTTTGAAAGCGGTTGTGTGGCAAATGTGACTTCAAGTCGGATCAGTCCCGAGCGCATGCGCAAGATCCGCGTTTTTCAGGAGGACGCTTACCTCTCACTCGATTATGAAAAACAAAGCGGCGAAATTTATCGCCGTGAGGCTGGAAAAATTACGCGCGACAAAGTTCCGATCGAGCGCGAGGAACCATTAAAGCAACAACTCACGTCGTTTATCGAATGTTCGAGTACGGGGCGCGAGCCGCGCGTTTCGGGATTTCAGGCAACTGCGGCGCTCGAGCTGGCAGTCGAAATTACCAAGCGAATCGAATCGAGTGGCTAAAACCATTTACTTTGCCGCGGGCGAGGCGAGCGCGGACAATTATGGAGCGGCGTTAATGCGCGCTCTGCGCAACGCTGATCCTGATCTTCGGTTCGTCGGACGCGGTGGACCGCAAATGAAGTCGGTGGCTGACGCGGATTTTCAAAACTGGATCGACCAATCCGGCGTGCTCGGCCTCTGGGAAGTGATCAAGCACTACGGCTACTTTCGAAAGCAGTTCCATGGAGCGCTTGGTGAAATCGCAACGACCAGACCGAGCGCGGTCGTGTTGATCGATTACCCGGGATTCAATTTGCGACTCGCGCGGGCGTTGCGAAAACAATCGCCGTCCCCAAAGATCATTTACTACATCAGCCCTCAGGTATGGGCGTGGAACCGTGGCCGAATCAAAAAGATGGCGATGTGGCTCGATTTAATGTTCTGCATCTTTCCGTTCGAAGCTGAGCTTTACAACGAAAGTGGATTGCGCACGATCTTTGTCGGTCATCCGATGATCGAGCGGTTGAGCGCTAAAAGGATCGACACTGGGCGCGATCCGAACCTCGTTGGGTTGTTTCCGGGGAGCCGATCGCGTGAAGTCAGGAAAATTTTTCCGATTCTGATCCAAACGGCCCGAGAACTTCTGAGAACGAAACCGAAGTTGCGTTTCGAAGTTGCAGCTGCGTCGGATGAGTTGGCGCGACAAATGGAAGCAATGTTAGATCAGCAAGATCGAGATCTGTTCGCAATCAAAGTCGGACAGACTGTCGAAATTATGCAGCGCGCTTTTGCTGGCATTGTTGCTTCCGGCAGCGCGACGTTGGAAGCAGCATATTTTCGAATGCCGTTCGCGCTCGTTTACAAAGTCGCCTGGCCGACTTATTTCGCCGGACGACTGGTCGTAAAGGTGAGATATCTCGGGATGCCGAATGTGCTTGCCGACAAACAAATCGTTCCGGAGTTCATTCAACATCGCGCAAAGCCGTACGATCTCGCGGAAATGGTTCTACATTTGCTCGACGATCCAATGGCGCGTCAGCGAATGACTTGGGAGTGCGATAAAATCGCTGCGATGCTTGGTGGACCCGGCGCCAGCGATCGCGCGGCAAAAGCGATTCTTGCTGAAATCGAATGATGGGAAATTCTCTCGACGGTCGTGCGACGCTTTGGTCGCTCGCGGCGCTGATGTTGATTTTGTTTTCGATCACAAATCTCCCCTGGGAGCTCGACGATTACGATCAGGCGAAACAGGCGTGGACTTCGTACGAGATGGTGACGGAAGGACATTGGTTTTATCAGCGCACCTCTGACGACCAGGGACTCGCGACCAAACCGCCGCTAACCGGTTGGACGTCAGTCGCCATTTTTGCCATCACGCGGTCATGGGACGTGGCGTGGCGATTGCCTTCGCTAGTCTGCGCGGCGCTTATTGCATTCATGTTGTTTCGAAACGCCTCGCACGCGTATGGAAAGGCCGCGGGAGTTATCGCGTTCGCGGCGTTCGGATTCAACTTGTTGAGTCCCCGCCTGGCGACGCTCGTTCGTTCCGATATGCCGCTCGCGCTCGTCATTTTCCTGATCGGCCTTTTGATCCGGGAGAAAATTTGCAACCAGCAGTCGTGGTCGACCCAAGACCGATGGCTCATGTTTGGTTTACTGACCGCGGGAATGTTAATCAAAGGCCCGATCATCTACGCATTTTTGCTTCCCGGAATTGTGGTCTATCAATTGCTTTTCCGAAAAACGGGAAGCGCAAGCGTCTGGTGCGGTTGGTGGCCGTGGAGCGTGTCGCTCGCGATATTTTTGGTTTGGGTTGGTACCGGCTGGCTTTGGGTGCCGCGCTTTTACGAACTAGTTATCGCCCGCGAGTTTCTCGCGCGATTCGCTGAAGTCGGCACGCACATTCACCGCGCCCAATCTTTCTTTTTCTACATCCCGCATTTGCTCCACAAATTTTTTCCGTGGAGCGCGCTTTTGATTGGACTTGCGATTCTCGAGCTTAAGTCGCGTCGCTGGAGTCTTCCAAACGCGTTCCGCGAAATGTCGCCGGCCACGGTTTGGCTGATCTGCTGGAGCGTCGGGGGACTCTTCTTGATGTCGTTGATCCCATCGAAACGGGTTGATCGAATTTTCCCGGTCATTCCGCCGCTCTGCTTGTTGGTCGCGGTTCAAGCTGCTCGATTCCTCGCAGAGGAAAAAATGCGCGAACGAAATTCTCGATGGATTGCCGCGACATTAATATGCGCGCTCTTTTTCACAACAGGTTATGCCGCGAACCGAGTTTTCAGCGGGTATCGCGATAATCGCGGTGCTTTGTCGATCTTTGGCAGGCGAGTGCGCGAAGAAGCGGCCAGGAACAGTTGGCGGTACGAAGCGGTTGGTTCGACCGACGAAGGATTGCCGCTTTACCTGATGCGGCCGCATTTTTTGAAACCGGACGTCGCCGTTGCCAAATGGCAGAATGGCGAAATCGACGCCCTGGCGGTTCCGGCAAACCAGGAGCTCGACTTCGTCCGGGACTTGCCCGGCTCGACTCGACGATTTGAATCCGCCCCGCGAAGGAGTCTGCACCGTCCGAATTACGTTTTGCTGACGCATTAACGGCCCAAAAGACTCGACTTTCTCGGTCAGCATTTTACTCTCGCGCACCCAGATGTCCGAGTTTCCGAAGAAAGAAATCGAAATGCTCTGGGCGCCGTGGCGCGTGGAATATTTCGAGAAGGAGCCGCGTGACACAGAATTTCTCATGGCCGCGGCGCGAGCGAACGATGATGCCGCGCACTTGGTGATCACGAGGCGCAAGACGGCGTTTCTGATGATGAACCGTTATCCATATTCGGTCGGTCATTTGATGGCGGTGCCTTACAGGAAAACCGCCGACTTGGCTTCGTTAGGCGAAAACGAAGTTGTCGAGCTTTGGAATTTGGTGACGCACGCGCAGGCGCTGCTCTGGGCCGCGACGCGCGCGCAGGGATTCAATGTCGGATTGAATCTCGGCGAATGCGCGGGCGCGGGTGTGGTCGATCATTTGCATATTCACATTGTGCCCCGTTGGAAGGGCGACACCAATTTTATGCCGGTGATCGCTGGAACGAAGACGATCTCGGAAGGACTGCACGCGCTTTACGACAAACTGATGGCGGCACAGGCGAAGTTGGAAAGGGCGAGCGAATGATGAACGGCGGCTCGTCGTGGATCGAACAGCCCCCGCAGAGGCGCGGACTCGGTCGTTTCGCGAAAAGCTGCCTCATTCTCGCAATCTTTTTCATCTTGCTCGTCTTCTCCTTTTTTGCCGGCACATATTTCGCCGCGAGATATTTGCGAACCGAATACCTCTCTATGTATCACGAGCGCCTGCCGGCGAGTCAGGCAACGGTCGAACAAGAGGAGGAAGTGCACGCGCGATGGGACGCATTCGAGAAAAAGGCCCGCGCTCGCGAATCAGCGCGGATCGAATTAAGTGCCGAGGATTTGAACGCATTGGTCGCTTTCGAGCCAAAGCTCCGGGGTAACGCTTACGTCACAATCGAAGACAGCACCGCGCACGTGCAGGTCAGCATTCCCCTAGTGAAGTCGCGCTGGCTGACCGGCCGCTACATCAACGCCCAATGCTCGGTCCAATCGGCAACAGGAGGGAATCCGGAAAACCTACGCATCACAAGCATCATCGTGAACGGTCGACCGGTTGGCGAAGAATTCCTCAGCTGGCAGTACGGCTCCTGGTCGTTCAAACGCTACCTGGCTGATTGGGCGGCTCAGACCAATCTCAAGACGCTCGAAATTTCTGACGGGAAAGTGATCTTTGAAACCAACGCGAGCAGTAACGACGACGACCGGCTTGCGTCTCCATCTCCGTCGCCCTCACCGTAAGGCTCGAGCGTGTCACTGCATAATCTCGCGAGCGAAAACGTTGAGCTGACCGTCTTCCTGGCGGCGCACTTCGGTAATCTCGAGCGGGCGCGCTTCGTCGCGACTGACTGTCGATCCTTGCGCCGGGGGCGTGTAACCGGCCGGAAATTCAACGATGATGCGCGTGGGCGTCTGGCCGAAATGGAGAACCGAGTCGGTTAACTTGCCGCGGGGCCGCATCACCGCACGGTTCGCGTCGGAAAAATTCACCACGAATTGTCCTTTTAAGTAAATCCGTTCACCGCCGGTCCCTTGTTCGGCGATTTCCTTCAGGTCGCTTGTCGCAATCAATCGCCCGAGCGGCATTTTCCCAGGCGGGAAGGTCTTCCAATTTCCAACGCCGGTTGTTGACGCCAATGTGCCGACGTCGTTGGCGCCGGGTTGAACTGGCTGCCCACGGACCGGAGTTTGGACCGCCTGAGCAACAGCAGTTTGCGCCGGAGCAGCTTTCGGCGGCTGTGATTTTGTCGGAGCTGGTGGCGGCGGAGAATTCTGCGCAATGGGCGACGACGCAGGAGCAGGCGGCGGCGGGGTTTCCTCCGCGACCATCGGCGGCGATGTTGCGGGGAAAGCGGATGTTTTCGGCGTCGGTTTGCCTTTCGTCGATTTGCTTTTTGGAGTCGGCGTCTCTTTGGCCGATTTGTTCTTCCTCTGCACTTGAACAATGGGCGGCGTGACTGCTTTCGCAGGTTCGACGCGCACGAGTTGGTTTTCCGGCGACGGCGGCGTTCCGCTCGGAGCAAAGCCGGGAATTGCAACCTGCGGCGCCGCTTGCGGCTGTTGTCTGCCTTGTTTGAATTGCGCGTAACGCATTTCCGCGCGTAACCGCGATTGTTCCTTAAACAACGGCCAACCGGCTTCCAAGTTCAGACTGAGTGGCGGCTCGAGGCTGAAAGTTCCGGTGCCGCGCATTACGGTATAAGTTCCGTAGAGCAATGGGACCGCGGTCAGCATGATGCGGCCGTCGTTGAACCGCTCCACGTGAATGACTGCCGACAAATCGTGCGCGCGATCGAGTTTCAATTCCAAACCTGTGGTGAGCGTTTGTTTGATCAACCGCACAGTTTTCGGATCGGACGGATAAAGATGTTCCATCAACAACTCCGGGTTCTCGACCGAATCCGTTAACGCAACCATGCCCGACGTGAACAAATCACTCGAGCTCAGCTCACGCGTTTCCTCGATTACGTAACGACCGACAATGTACGGCACGAGGCCGGGGACCCGTTGAAAGTTCCGAATATAATTGCGGGCCAACTCGGCATTTGTTTTGACAAATTCGGCCGAACCCATCGCGTTGTAGCGATCGTAAAGTTGCTTCGCGCTCAAAAATTCTCCGCCCGGCGCGGCCGTGAGTTCGAAGCGCTTCGCCGGTTCGACCTTGTGCAGCTTCTGCAGGATCCGGTAACTGTCCGGCCGCTCTGGTTGGCTGAAGATGTAAAAGCTGCCGAGCCAGGCCGCGAACGCAAAGCCGGTTAGCAATAGAATCACGACCGTCCAGGCGAAGTAATTGATCCGGCGCCGGGCCGGGCGCGAGTACGGTTCGTCGTAGCGATAAAGGCCGTAGTCCATTTAGACGGAAGAGAAGATTCCGGGTCGCGCGTTCAAGCTGACTTCGCCACTTCGAATGAGGTGCCGCATCCGCACGTGCGACTCGCATTCGGATTCACGACTTGAAAGCCTGTTCCAGTCAGGCCATCGCGAAAATCCAGGGTTGCGCCGCGCAAGTATTCGGCGCTTTCCCTATCGATGAAAAACTCAACCCCGTCGCGCTCGACCACTACGTCCCCGGTTTTCTTTTCGTCGAGCGTCATCTCGTAATGCAGACCCGAACAACCGCCTTTAGTAATCTGCACGCGCAAGCCCTTGCCGGCGTTTTGCTTCTGGGTATCAAGCAGACTTCTGAGCTGCCGCGCTGCGTTCTGGGTAACGTTTACCATCGTCCACAAATTACGATCTCACGTTGTCCAAGTCAAAAGACGGACCTAGAGAGGATGAGTGGTTGAGACACGAAAGTTAAGTCGTTGAGGTGTTGAGATGTTGAGTCGTTGGGATCAAACTGACGCTTCAGCTCCACTCTTCAACCGCTCAACGTCTCAACCTCGCATGTCTCGCATTCGTCTGCTCCCCGAAACCGTGGCCAGCCAGGTCGCTGCCGGGGAAGTGATCGAGCGGCCGGCCTCCGTCATCAAGGAACTTATCGAGAACAGCATCGACGCCGGCGCGCGCAAGATCGACATCTTCATTCGCCGCGGCGGAATTTCGCTGATGCGCGTGATCGATGACGGCTGCGGAATGGATCGCGACGATACGCTCCTTTCACTGGAGCGACATGCTACCAGCAAAATTCGTTCGGTTTCAGATTTGGAAGCGATCGCCACGCTTGGATTCCGCGGCGAAGCGTTGCCGAGCATTGCCAGCGTGTCGCGTTTTCGCCTAACCACTCGTGAACCCAACGCGGTTGTGGGAACTGAAATCGTCGTCAACGGTGGGAAAATCGACATTGTTCGCGACGGCGGCGAAGCGCCCGGGACGCAAGTCGAAGTGCGCTCGCTCTTTTACAACGTGCCGGCTCGTCGCAAATTTTTGCGTGCGGAAAACACCGAGGGCCGCAATGTCGAACATCAATTGCATTTGCAGGCGATCGGTCATGCGGGCGTTGGGTTCACTTTTGCGCGCGATGATCGTGTTGTGTTCCAACTTCCAGGAACTGCGACGCTCAGCGATCGAATTCGCGATCTTTACGGAAACGAACTGCTAGCGCAGCTGCTCTCGCTCAACGGCGCCAGTTCCTCGCAGATAAAGATCAGCGGTTTAATTGGACAGCCGGGATTAAGCCGGCAGACGCGATCCCAGCAACTTGTTTTCGTGAACGGTCGCGCGATCGAAAGTCCGCTGATCACGACTGCGATCCGCGAAGGCTATCACACCGCGCTGATGAAAGGGCAATATGCCGTTACTTTTCTTTTCCTTGAACTCGATCCTGGCGCGGTCGACGTTAACGCGCATCCGGCGAAGCGCGAAGTGCGTTTTCGCGATCCAAATTCAGTTCGCGAAGCGATCGTGCGCGCGATCCAGGAAAGGCTGGCACGCGGTCGCGTTGATTGGCAGGAAAAATTTCGCGCGCCAACCGCCACCGCTACGCCGACACAACCGGTTGTGAATCTTACATTGCGGCCGCAAGCCGTCGCCCCGGAAGAATCGGATCGTGAATTGCCACAATTCGCGCCGACGAGCAGCGCTCACCGTGAGCAAGTTTTTGGTAAGCCTGTCGATGTTGAACCGGACGCGGCAACCAAACGCGACGGTCGTCAGCAACAATTCCAGATCATTGGCGTGCTGAACAAACTTTACGTGTTGATGGAGAACGCGGACGGACTCGTGCTGGTCGATCAACATGCGGCGCACGAACGGATCTTGTTCGAAGAACTGCGGCGACGCATGGAAGATCAGGGGGTTCCCTCGCAGAAACTTCTCATTTCGCAGACGTTCGAGCTGTCTCCGCGTGACGCGGATTGGATCGAACAGAACATGTCGATCTTTCAGAAAATGGGAATCGGGATCGAAAGCTTTGGACCGAACACATTCAAGATCGACAGTCTGCCCGGATTTCTGAACGTGACCGACAGCGCGCAGTTTATGCGGACGGTGATCGACAATTTGAAAAGTGCGAGCGATCGCAGCTCGCCGCTGCGGCTGGGCGAAGAAATGATTGCGAAAACGGTGTGCCGTCATGCGGTGAAAGCCAACGATCCGTTGCGTTACCTCGAGGTGGAGAAACTGATCCAGGATTTGCTCGACTGCGACTTGCCTTACTGCTGTCCGCACGGCCGACCGACCATGATCCAAATCTCGCATGCGGAATTGGAAAAGAAATTCGGCCGCAAAGTCTGAAGAAGTTGAAGTGTTGAGGCAGATGTAAAATCAGGTGGCCGAACCCAACAATTGCCTGCCGATTGCTTCCGCCTGCTGGTGCGCGTTTACCGGAGATCGTACGGGATGTTTGCGACCGGCGAAACGCATTCGGTGCGCGAATTTGTCGAGGCGGCGTTCAAAGCGGTCGATCTGCCTTGGGAAAAATATGTAAAACAGGATACGGCATTTGATCGACCAATCGAGCCGGCGCGACTGGTCCGCTGCGCCGATGAAATCCGAAAGGAGGAAACTGAAAACGCTGAAAACGGAATGCTGGAACCACCCAATAGATCATCAATTTCGACATTTCAGCTTTCCGCTTTCAGGATCATGGTTAGCTTGGCGCGGTGAAGAAAATCGAAGCGGTTATCAAACCATTTAAAACCGAAGCGGTGAAGGACGCGCTGGCCGCGGTCGGCATTGAAGGAATGACGTTGAGCGAAGTGCGCGGTTTCGGCCGTCAAAAAGGTCACAGCGAAATTTATCGCGGCAGCGAATACACGGTCGATTTTCTGCCGAAAGTGAAATTTGAAATCGTGGTTGCGGACGACGTAGCACAACGCGTGGTCGAGGCGATTCTGCAATCGGCCAAGACCGGAAAAATCGGCGACGGAAAAGTTTTCGTGACCGAAGTGGAGCAAGCGATCCGGATCCGAACGGACGAACGGGGCGGTGAAGCGGTGTCCTGAAAGCTGAAACGCTGAACAGCGCAAAACTGAAAAGCTGAATAGAGCGCGTAGGACGCGAGGCCTAGAAGGTAAAGTGATGATCGTGGTAGCGAGTAAGCGTGAGCAGCGAACGAGTTTCACGGCGGAAAGCAGAAGGCGGAAGAAGACTAAGCGGAAGAGGAAGAGCTCTTAGGAACAATCCAATAAGAGATTGGGAAGACCTTGTGTTTTCCACACCAGAATCGCCGGCAAATCCAGAGGCCCTCGGCCTAACAGGTCAAAGGCGGCGGCCGAGGAGCTGCTCTCGCAGTCGCGCGTTTGAATCCCTGACTCTCGGCCATGACGACGAGCAATTCGCGGGGATAAAGGCGGCGATGAGTAAACTGAGAATCGCGAACACACTGTATTGCTCCGTCCCGAGCGATTGAAGCAAAATTCGGATCGCGGCGCGCGAAACGACCGCGACGACCGCGCGAGTGAGCCAGGCGCTGATCGCGACCCACACATGCGGCGGGACGGATCGCGTCAGCGTTTGCATGAAGAGGAAAGGAAAAGGCCCATTGAGATGACGGGTTGAGAAGTTCTCTTTAAGAGGTCACACTGGCAAATCCACAAACGGGACACGCCGCGCTAACTGCTCCACTACATGAACGATTTCTTATTGTCGATCCTGCTCGGTATCGTTGAAGGCTTGACCGAATTCCTGCCGGTGAGCTCAACCGGACACCTACGAATTGTCGAGGTGCTCTTTGGTCTGCACCTGCACGATAGCTTCTGGAAAATGTACACGATCGTGATCCAGCTCGGTGCGATTCTAGCGTTGCCGGTTTATTTTTGGAATCGGATCCTGAAATTTCTCAGCACATTTCCAAAGGGCGAACGCGGCGACCGCAATTTCCTGACGCATCCGCTCAGTCTGACAATGATCGCTTTCGTGGTGACTGCGGTGCCGGCGTGGGCGCTGACGAAAGTGATTGGGGAAAATCTTGAGAGCTTGTGGGTGATTAGCCTCGCGCTGCTTATCGGTGGAGTCATGATGTGGATTGTCGATGCAACATTTACGCGGCCGCGCGTGACGCACATGGAAGAGATGAATTTGCTGCAAGCGATCTGGATCGGCGCGTGCCAGATTCTGTCGGCGGTCTTTCCCGGAACGTCTCGCTCGATGAGCACGATCGCAGCGGGACAAATCGTGGGACTGTCGCGCCCGGCCGCGCTCGAATTTTCATTTTTCCTCTCGATGCCGACGATGGCGGTAGCGACGTTGTACGATCTCTACAAAACATTGAAGCCGAACCGCGACACAGTCAGTGCAGGCAATCTTGCCCCCCTGGCGGTGGACGCGCACGGTTGGATTGTCCTCGCGATCGGTTTCGTTGTTTCATTCATTGTGGCGCTCGCGGTTGTCGCCTGGTTCATGCACTGGGTGCGCCAGCGAGGGTTTACGCCGTTCGCGATTTACCGAATTGTGCTGGGAATCGTTTTGATCATTTTTCTGATGCGCGGTTCGATTTGATCCTAATTGATGGAACCGACAGAACCAATTCTACCCGATCTGCAAAGCTGCGTGCTGTGTGAGGATGTTCGCTGCGAGTTTAACGGGATGAACACACTTGTCGGCGTGCTCAACGTCATTGCGGCGCCGTCGTTGCCCATCAATTATTTGCGATTGTGTATTTGGACGCGCTGGTGTAGCGGCGCGGGAGAGTTCAAGCAGCGATCGCGCATTGTCGGCGTGGATGAACAGAATGTCCTAGCGCAGGCCGAGGTCGAGTTCGCGCTCAAGGAAATGGAGGGCCACGCTACGAATGTTCATTACTTCGGCGGCGTTCAGTTCCAGCAATTCGGTCTACACCACGTAGAGATTTATTTGCAGGAAGAATTGCGGTTGCGCTTTCCGCTGCCGGTGGTGCGAATTCAACGCAAGTAGCGTCGCACCGTTTTCTATTGCGGCTGTGAATAAGTGCTTGCCATGCAGGCGCCGGTTGTTTATCAGAGACGCCGATCATGGTCCGGAAGGTCGTCGTTTGTGCTTTGGCTTGTGGGTTCGTCGCGGCGGCCTACGCGCAACAAGTCGAGATTCCGCGCGAGAAAGCCGGCAAAATCGTCCAGGTCAAGCGTTCAGCTTCGCAGCAGGCGGTCGACGTTCGTCCGCAAAAGGTTGCCTATGCCGACACGTCGAATCTGCTGACCCCTAAACTTAGCATCGAGCAGATGCGACAAGCGGGAGCGCTGGCCGCCCGAAGAGTGAAGGAAGAAGATCACGACATTGAAATAAATGCGAGTGAGCCCGAGCCGGCGCCTCTGCTAAAAAAGCAAGTCGCCGCCGATGCCGTTCGTCCGATAGATCGACGATCGCACGAAGGCGAGCCGCCGCCGCCCGCGCAGTCGATCAGTTTCTCGTCACAGAGTGCATTCACAAGATTGGCGGATGGTTTCGATTTTCCAGTCGGCAAAGGCGGCGAGGCGCATGGGTACTACAGGGCACGCGGGTTTCGCTCGCACGGACATCTCGGCGAAGATTGGGACGGAGTGGGCGGTGGCGACACCGACCTGGGTGATCCGGTTTACTGCATCGGCGATGGGATTGTCGTCTTTGCTCGCGATTGTCATCAGGGCTGGGGGAACGTGATCATTGTCCGGCACGCATTTCGTGAACGTGGAAGCGTGCGCAACGTCGATTCACTTTACGGCCATCTTAATAAAATCCTTGTTCGTCGCGGCCAGACTGTAAAACGCGGAGAGCAAATTGCCGAAATCGGCAACGCGCACGGCCTCTACGACGCGCATTTGCATCTCGAAGTGCGCAAGAACATCGCGATCGGGATGAGCCGCGATAAATTCGCGCAAGATTTTACGAATTACTACGACCCTTCCGATTTCATCGCGTCGCATCGACATCTGCAAAGCAGCGGCGCCAGTACGCGCGTCGCGATGAACACGTTTACTTACGATTCGAGAATTCAATGGGACAAGCTGCGTAATTACACGCACGCGCACACCGGTGGCGGATCAAGCGAATCGGCCTATGCGCTGAAGAAGGCGCTCGCCGCCCAGAGCTCTCACTAGACCTGGCGTCGCTGGCCTGAAAACCGCTTGCGCGAAAGCGCGCGGTTCTTATCATTCGTGGGCAAGTCCCGACTGCGTCTTGCCGGATGCCGTCGGGAAAATTTTTGCCGATTTTAAGTTGAAATGGCAAATACGATTCTAATTGGTGCGCAGTGGGGCGACGAAGGGAAGGGCAAGATCATTGACGTGCTGACGAGCAAGGCCGATGTGATTGTGCGCAGCCAAGGCGGAAACAACGCCGGACACACGATTGTTCACGGCGGCCGGACTTACATTCTGCATCTTATTCCGTCTGGAATTTTGCGGCGCGGAAAAGTCTGCGTCATCGGAAACGGCGTGGTTGTCGATCCGATCGCGCTGGTGGCTGAGATCGAGCAGCTGCGCGGGCTCGGAGTGAAAATCGGCAAGAACCTTTGGGTGAGTAACTGCGCGCACCTGGTGATGCCATACCATCGGGTGCTTGATGAACAGCGCGAGCGGCGACGAGGCCGCGCGAAAATTGGGACGACCAAACGTGGAATCGGTCCGGCTTACGGAGACAAGGCAGCGCGCACCGGCCTCCGCATTTCCGATTTGATGCAACCGTTCTTGTTCGCAAAAAAATTGCAGGCCAAGGTGCGGGACAACAACAACATTCTCCAAGCGCTCGGTGCCAAGCCGATCAATTGTCGTGAAGTCCTTGAGAGTTACTTCGCTGCCGGCGAAAAATTGCGGCCGTTCGTCACCAATACTGTTATTTACCTCCACCGGGCGCTTGAGCGCGAGAAAGAAATTTTGTTCGAAGGCGCCCAAGGTACATTTCTCGATATTGATCACGGCACATATCCCTACGTGACCTCGTCGAATACGACGGCCGGCGGCGCCTGCACCGGTACGGGCGTACCACCACACCGAATGGATTGTGTCGTCGGCGTGATGAAGGCCTACACGACTCGCGTGGGCGAGGGGCCGCTTCCGAGCGAAGATCGATATCTATCGAAAATGCTGCATTCCTTGGGGCGTGAATTCGGCTCGACAACCGGCCGGGCGCGCCGCTGCGGTTGGTTCGATGCCGTTGCGACGCGTTACGCGACCATGATCAATGGGATCGATGAGCTGGCGATTACGAATTTGGACGGGTTAGACAGCGTCGATCCGATCCGGATTTGCGTGGGGTATCGGTTGAATGGGAAGCGGCTGGCCGTTCCTCCTTGCGACGTGGTACAGTTGGAGAATTGCGAGCCAATTTACGAACAGATGCCGGGGTGGAAGAAATCCACGAGTTCTGCAAAAAAACTGTCGCAACTTCCCCAAGCTGCAACAAATTACGTGTTTCGACTTGGCGAACTCACGGGTGCCAAGGTTTCCGTGATCAGTGTCGGGCCGACTCGGGTCCAGACGATTTTTTTGTAGCAATGGCCGCCGCTACGAAAGCTATCCCGCCGCGACATATCGCGATCATCATGGATGGGAATGGTCGCTGGGCGAAGGCGCGCGGCTTGCCGCGGATTAAGGGGCATGAGGAAGGGGCGCGTGCCGCGCGTGAATGCGTAGAAGCCTGCGCCGATTTAAAGATTGAATACCTAACCCTCTATGCATTCTCGGCAGAAAACTGGCAGCGGCCAAAAGGCGAAGTTTTCGCGCTGATGCGGCTGTTGGAAAAGTTCCTTAAGGAGAAAACGCCGGAACTGATCGAGAAAAATGTGCGCCTTCAGGCCATCGGTCGCCTTACGGACTTGCCCGAGGCGTGTCAGAAACAGTTGCACAAATCGATTGAGGAAACAGCGGGAAATACCGGCGTCACGCTGATCCTGGCGCTCAGCTACGGCGGCCGGCTCGAGATTATCGATGGCATCAAGAGCTTGCTGCGCGCGATTGAGCTCGGTCACATCGACAAGGGGATGGTCGATGTCGAGATGTTCAGCAAACATCTTTACACCCGTTACTATCCCGATCCCGATCTGCTCATTCGCACTTCCGGTGAAATGCGCTTGTCGAATTTTCTTCTCTGGCAGCTTTCCTACACCGAAATGTACGTGACGCCGAAACTCTGGCCGGACTTCACGAAAAAGGATTTGTATGCGGCGGTGGAAGAATACGGGCGGCGCCAGCGCCGCTACGGCGGCGTCCACTGATCAAACGAACGCCTCGGTCACGGAATCGGCCAACGCTTTGCCGGTGCGCGTCAAAACGAAATGATCGCTCGCGCGTTGAAGCAAGCCAAGCCGGACAAATTCGCGCGTTTCGTCGGGGAACGCCTTCAACAATTGTGCCGGAGCGCCATGATCTGTACGGAGCGCGAGCGCGATTTTTTCTGTGCGTTTCATTTTTCGTGTTAAATGCTCGACCGAGGTGATTACGGATTGCCCGGAAAGAAGCGCATCTGCGTAGCAACGGAAATCAGGAATGTTTTGCCAGCGGGTTAGGCCGATTGTTGAAAAGGCGCTCGGACCAATGCCGAGATAGTCCGAGCCGGACCAATAAGCGCGATTGTGCACTGATCGAAAACCTGGACGCGCGTAATTCGAGATCTCGTAATGTTCGTAGCCGGCCGCTTCCAGGGTCGACATTGTCAGCTCGAAGAATCTCGCGTCCGCGTCGGAAGCCTGTCGAAACTCGCCACGTGCGTGCCGCAAAAAAAATTCGGTGTCTTCCTCGTAAGTCAGGCAATAGGTCGAAATGTGATCCGGTCCCAACGAGACAGTTTTTTCGAGGCTCGCTCGCCATTGGTCGTACGTTTGGCCGGGCAGTCCGAACATTAGATCAACATTGATACTGGAAAAGCGCGCCTCGCGCAGAATGCAGAACGATTCCTCCAAATGTTTTGCCCGATGGTCGCGACCTAACAATTTCAGCAAATCATCATCCCACGATTGAATGCCGAGACTGATGCGAGTAACCCCGAGCCGTTGCAGCAGCGCCGCCTTTCGTAGCGAAACGCTTCCGGGGTTTGCTTCCATCGTCCATTCGACCAGGTGGGACAAGTCGAGCTGGTCACGAAATCCGCAGAGAAGAAATTCTAACTGCGCCGTCGTAAGCGCGGTGGGGGTGCCGCCACCGAAATAAATTGTTGATGGAAGGAGCCGTTGTTTTTTTGCCTGCTTGCTAAGCTCACACAAAATCGCTTGGCAAAATCGCTCGGTTTGCGATCGGTCCGGGAGCTCTTTGTAGAATGCGCAGTACGGGCAAATCCGCGCGCAGAAAGGAATATGGACATAAATATGGTGGACGACGTCGGATGGCGCATGATCGATTCGCTCATCCGCTGGAAAGATGGCTCCGGAGTTGTGATTCGGTGTGTCGGCCATAAAATCAGAGTCCCGTGTCGATCCGAAACGTAGCTCCGGTTTTCTTTTGCGCCATCGTTGCTGCGTCGGCGCAACCTCCGCCGCCTGAGAAGTCGATCGTTTACGCCGTTCACGACGAAAACGCGATCACCGATTATGAAACGAACTCGCACGTGGTTCGATCAATGGTGGATCGATTGCTGTTGGGAGTCACAGGCCAGCCGGACGTCGGCAAAGCCTGGGGCTCGCTCGTTGCGCCTAGCGACAAGGTTGGAATTAAAATTTCCGCGGCTGGCGGTGAATTGTTCACGACTCATCATGACGTCGTGGCCGCGATCGTGGATGGGTTGGTTCAAGCAGGACATTCGCGCGGCAGCATCATTGTCTGGGACCGCTCAATCGAAGGAACGAAAGGCGCCGGTTACAAAAAAGGGGATGGTTTTGAATTAAAATCGATTGCGCCGCGCGACGGCTACGACCTAAAAGCGACTTTGACCGCGCCATTGCTCGGAAAATTGGTCTGGGGCGATGTAGACTACATTCCCGAAAAGGGGAAAAGCGTGCCGTTGTCAGACACGGAGAACACAAGCAGTGTCAGCCATTTCTCACGCATCGTCGCAACTGAGGTAACAAAAGTCATCAACGTTCCGGTAATGTGCAATAGCACGACCAACGGCATCGCCGGCTGTCTTTACAACATGACGATTCCAAACATCGACAATTGGCGACGTTTCTCGATGGGCACTCCGTTCGGCGCCGAGAGTATCGCGACGATCTATTCCAATCCGGTGATCTCGCAAAAAGTTGTCCTCAACATTATGGACGGCCTCGTCGCGCAGTACGGCGGCGGACCGGCATCGCAACCCAACTTTGCGATTCATTACGCCACAATTTACGCGAGCAAAGATCCGGTCGCGCTCGACACAGTTGCGCTTAAGCGGTTGGAAGAATGGCGCGCGAAAGAAAATTTTCCAAGAATTGGCCGTCTGGCGAGTTACGTGCAAACCGCCACGACGGTCGGCCTCGGAAATTCAGACACTAGCCGGATCGAGGTGAAACATGTGGGGCGGTAACGATTCGTTAGGCAAATCGGGTTTCTCAGTTTCTGTTTCAACATTGCGGCGCTCGATCTTGTCGCGTGTCTCGCGGTCGTTTTATCTTTCGATTCGACTTCTCCCGAAAAACCTCCGTGACCCGGTTTCGCTCGGTTATTTGCTGGCGCGCGCATCGGATACGATCGCCGACACTGCGGAGGTGCCGATCGAGCTGCGCATCGAAGACCTGCGTCTCCTTGCGCGCGGAATCCAGGGCGAACCGCTCCGCGACGCGATTGTCGATCTAAGCGCGTCGCTGGCGCCGTTGCAAAAAGATGTCGCCGAGCGCGCTCTGATTGAATCAATCCAGCCATGTTTGGATTGGCTCGATCAAAGTGATGTTTCGGATCGCGAAGAAGTCCGGGCCGTGCTGAAACAGATTAATCGCGGCCAGATCCTCGATCTCGATCGTTTTCAAAATCCAAAACAAATCGTCGCTCTCGAGACGGCTGCGGAGCTGAACGAATATACTTATCTTGTCGCGGGCAGTGCCGGAGAATTTTGGACCCGGCTTTGCTTTCGCCGCTTGCCGAAATTCACTACGCAAAGCGAAACAAAAATGCTGGACCTAGGGAAGCGTTACGGAATGAGCTTGCAATTGATCAACATCCTGCGCGATGCGGGCGCCGATCTTCGGACGGGGCGTTGCTATTTTCCAAATGAGCAGCTGGCTGCGCTCGCGATGGAGCCAACCCAAATTTTGCGGGAATCCGAACGTTTCCAGCCCATTTATCGCGAATGGCGCGAGAACGCCGAGCGCGGGATCAACGCCGGTCTGCAGTACGCCAACGCGATTCAAAATCGTCGAGTTCGCATCGCGACGGTCCTGCCAGCGCTAATCGGCGCGCGCACGCTTGCCCTCTTGCGCGATGCCGGCGCCACGGCGTTGCATCGACATATCAAAGTCCCACGAAAAGAAGTCCGCACGACCATGACGTCGCTGATTTCCGGATTCGGCGCGCGTGCGCGAAGTCGGGCACTCTATCGCGACCTATCGAGATAGGCGATTGCCCTCATCGCCCGCTTACAGAAAATAATTTCGCTGCTTCTCGCTAATTGGCTTTTCGAGCCGGTCCATGACTTGCATCATGTCTTCCCAGACTTTCCGTTTTTCCGACAGTGACTGGTTTCGCAACAAGTATGCCGGATGATACGTGACCATTAGCGGCGTACCGTTGAACGAATTCCAGCGTCCGCGCAATTGGCGCATTGGAGTGCTCATGCCAAGAAGTCCTTCCACTGCGACCGCGCCAAGGGCGACGATTACCTTCGGTTTGATAATCTCGATTTGCTCCATCAAATACGGCCGGCAGGTTTGCATCTCGCGCGGAGTAGGGGGCCGATTGCCATAAGTACTGTCAGGAGTGTCGGGGCGACATTTGAGAATGTTTGCGATGTAAACTTCCTCGCGTGCGAATCCCATTGCTTTGATAATCTTGGTCAACAGCTGGCCCGCACGACCTACGAACGGTTCGCCTTGTGCGTCTTCATCCACGCCCGGCGCTTCCCCAATGAACATGAGATCGGCGTCTGGATTGCCAACTCCGAAAACGGTTTGCGTGCGCGAATTCGCTAGGTTCGGACATTTCACGCAAGCGCAGACGCGCTCGTTGATCGCGACGAGCTTGTCAACCTTTTGACTTTTGGAGGGAGCCGCGCTGTCGGCGCCTAAATCTTTTTTGAGAAACGTCGGTGCCTGTCCCTCTCCGGTGTTGATCGCACGCTCCGTCGAAACTTGGGTTAGCACCTCGAGCGCGCGACGTGACGCGCACGGTTGGTGCTCTACTTCATCGCGTATGCGCTCGAGCGTTTGCAAAACGGTTTGGAGCGCCTGCGGAAATTGCATCAGCCGCATATTGTGAAGTTTTGCGCGAATCCGCAAATGATTTGATCGTGCGCCCGTGAGTTCAAAGCTAAGCGATTACGATTATCCATTGCCCGAAGAGCTGATCGCGAAACGACCGCTGCCGCGTCGCGACGAATCGCGCATGATGGTCCTGTATCGCGATTCCGAGACGATCGAACATCGGCGATTTCGCGACTTGAAAGCTTTTTTGCGGCCGGGGGGCCTGCTCGTCCTCAACAACACCCGCGTTCTCCCAGCGCGTCGCTTTTCTGACGATCGCGCAATCGAGTTTTTATTTTTGGAAAAACTTGGGGCCGCCCGCTGGAAATGTTTAGTTAAGCCGGGCCGCAAACTGCGTATTGGAGCGATGGCGACGATTGACGACGCGCAATTGCGCGTCGTCGAAATTCTGGCGGAGGGCGAACGAATCGTGGCGCTGAGTCAAGATATCGATCTCTACGCGCGCGGGTCGATGCCGTTGCCGCCATACATCGGCCGGAAGAGCGATCTCGCCGACAACGAACGTTACCAAACCGTCTTCGCCCAACAGCTGGGCGCGCTTGCTGCGCCGACAGCCGGTCTGCATTTCACGTCGAAAATTTTATCCGAGATTCCCCACGCGTTTATTACCTTGCACATTGGGCCGGGAACTTTTCGGCCGGTACATTCCGAGAATGTCGCGGAACATCGACTGCATTCGGAATCGTTTTCAATTTCCGCGGAAGCTGCCGCGAAGATCAACCGCGCGGACCGAGTTGTCGCGGTTGGAACGACCGCCGTTCGAGCTTTGGAATCCGGCCGGCGCGAAAATGGAAAATTAATTGCCCAAGATGGATCGACCAATCTCTTCATTTATCCGCCGTATCGGTTCGAACGCGTCGATCTTCTCCTCACGAATTTTCACTTGCCGCGCTCGACCTTGCTTATGCTGGTGAGCGCATTTGCCGGACGTGAATTCTTGTTACGGGCCTACGCGGAGGCCATTCGCTGGCGTTACCGCTTTTACAGTTACGGCGATTGCATGTTGATTCTGTAAAAAATAACCTCGAAGCAACACGAATGGACGCAAAGGCCAGAAAGGATCGAATTGCTGAATTTTTGTTCGTGTAAATTCGTGTCCATTCGTGGTTAAAAGTAACGATGGCGGAAACCGATCAACCAAAGGGCGAGCTCGTTATTCAAACGATTGCCATGCCGCGCGACACGAACCCGAGCGGCGACATTTTTGGCGGTTGGCTCATGTCGCAAATGGACTTGGGCAGCACTATTCTCGCGGCCCGGACCGCGAAGTCGCGCGTGGTCACAGTCGCGATGGAAGGAATGTCGTTCCTGCAGCCGGTGCGGGTGGGGGATCGGGTCGCGTGCTATGCGTGCATCGAAAAGATCGGACGCACGTCAATGCGGATTCCGGTCGAAGTCTGGGTAACACGTTATCAGACCGGTGAGTGCGTCAAAGTGACGGAAGGCGTTTTTACCTACGTCGCAGTCGGGCCGGACGGGAAACCGATTCTGGTTCTTCGCGGGAGCTGAGGGAGTATTAGGCCGCCTTTTCGGTGGATGAAGGCCTGGAGGAAACAAACCGCCACCGGTTCGCGCGTGCGAGTTTCCGAACCAAGTGAGGGCGATTACCCTCAATCGCCGGTGGGCGGTTCGCCACCTAGCAACGCGCGCACGCAGCTGACCGCACGCAGATAAACGCAGTGCGGACCACCCCTCAGGAGTTCCTGCGTCATCAAGTCGATCGGGTCGTTGCTCTGCGCCGGCATCATTTGCGGAACCGCTGCTTCCTTTTCGACGCTCCGCGAAATCTCGAGAAGGTCGCCGCAGTTCGCCGGCGTCACGCAGAACTTCGCGCCGCTTGAATGTAGAACAACTTCGCCGACCGGTTTGCCCGGCCGCTCGCGCAGTTCGATGTCGATCTTGCGTCTGTTCGCATCCAAGAATCTACAACTCCCATTCATCGCTTGCTGATTCGTTTTCCACTTTAGCTGCGCGGCCAACCAACCAATCAACAGGATCGCGGTCGATTTGCAGCCCGGCGCGAAATCGACCATCACGTTTTCCATTTCCACAAAATGATGATGGGACGCGGGATGATCGAAAAATTGGGCGATCGCGTAGCGCACCTTGTCGAGGCGGGTCCAATTCAAATCGCACAGGACGATGCGCTGCTTTGCTTCCTGCTGCGCTGTTTCGACCAGGTGCATCTGTTTATCGAAATTCTTCCAGGTTTGGCTATCGAAAATTAGACGATCGACCCACGTCCAAAGCTGCGGATCCATCGGCTCCGGAAAATCATCCTGCCACCAAAGATACAGCGGCAAATCGGAGTCGAGATGAGAGAAGACGATGCTCGGCAAAAGCTTCACGCATGGCCCCTCGAGCAAAAACGAAATTTGCTCGGAACAGATTTGTTTGCTGCCGGCGCGACCGACGTGGCAATGCGCATTGATCCACGCCTCTAAGCGGCTTTCCTTTGAATTTCGATTTGCGCCAATCACCAGCGCGCGACAGGCGTGGTTTTTAGTGATCCTTGCGATCAACTGCGTATTTTTCTCGAGCGAGCCGGGCTTTTCGCTGTAAACGGCCAAGTTTATCAACGACGCGCGGGTCAACGTGCCCTCGCCGTCTCGCCAGAGTTGTTTTAACTCCCTGCCGATCTGGCTAATTTCGACAGGTTTGCCTAACGAATAACTTTGGGTGTTTGCCGGCATGACTAAAGTCTCCGCCAAGTGCGTCCGTCGCGCGCCAATAGTTCATCCGCTTCGTCCGGTCCCCATGAGCCCGCCGGGTAAAAATACAAATCCGGCGCGTTCTTCTTGGCCGACCAGGCATTTTCGATGATGTCGATGAGGGCCCATGCTTCTTCGACTTCATCGCGCCGAGCGAACAACGTCGCGTCGCCAGCCATCGCATCGAGCAACAACCGTTCGTAAGCTTCCGGGCTCGCTTTGCCAAACGACGTGCCGTAATGAAAATCCATCTTTACCGGCTCGATCCGGAAACTTGTTCCGGGCATTTTCGCCTGCATCCGCAACGAAATTCCCTCGTCCGGCTGGATACGAATCACGAGAACGTTCGCGTCGTTGGTTTCCTTGCTGAACAAAACCATCGGCGCTTTTTTAAAATGAACGGAAATCTCAGTGGCGGATTTCGGCAGGCGTTTGCCGACGCGCATGTAAATCGGCACGTCCCACCACCGCCAGTTGTCGATGTGGAGTTGCAGCGCGACGAACGTGTCGGTCATCGACTCTGGATCGACCTTGTCTTCGGCGCGATACGCGGGAACCGGTTGACCGTTGATTGCGCCTTCGCTGTACTGGGCCCGCACAACCATGTGCCGCACTTGGTCTGCGCTCATGCGTCGCAGACAACGAATGACCTTAACTTTTTCGTCGCGAATGCTGTCCGCACTCAGATCGCTCGGCGCTTCCATCGCGACGAGACAAAGCAGCTGGAGCAAATGGTTTTGAACCATGTCGCGCAGCGCGCCGGCAGCCTCGTAATAACCGGCGCGACCTTCGACCCCGAGTGTTTCCGCGGCCGTAATCTGAACGTGATCGATATAGCGAGTGTTCCAAAGTGGTTCAAAGATCGCATTCGCAAAACGAAGCACCAAGATGTTCTGCGCCGTTTCTTTTCCAAGGAAATGATCGATCCGGTAGGTTTGTTCTTCGTTGAATGAATTGCTAATTACTTGATTGAGCTCGCGAGCCGATGCGAGATCGGTTCCGAACGGTTTCTCGATGATCACGCGCGCCCAGCTTCCTTCGCCCGCTTTGTTTAGACCGACGGTCTTGAGATGTTTGAGGATCGGTTCGAACTGATCGGGCGCGACAGCAAAATAAAAAAGACGGTTGCCGCGGGTTCCACGTTCCTTGTCAATCTGGGCCAGACGTTCCGCCAAACTTCTGAAACCGGCTTCGTCGCTGAAATCGCTTTGATGATAAAAAATTGATTGGCTGAAGGGTTTCCAGATTTCGTCACGGACGAATTGCCGCGAGAATTTTTTGACCGAGTCGTCCATCTCCCGTCGGAAATCGTCGTCACTCTTTGGTCGACGGGCGAAACCGATCACGGTAACTGCTGGCGGAAGCTCGCCATCAGCCGCGAGATTGTAAAGGGCGGGAAGAAGCTTCCGATGCGTCAAATCGCCGGTCGCGCCGAAAATGACGACGCTGCACGGCTGTGGCACCGCGCGTGTTGATAAGCCTTCGCGCAACGGGTTCCCCTGCGTTTGTTCGGCCGCGCGATTCATGAGATAGGAAAATTGTAGCGACGCTCGATGAGCGCCAAAACTAAATAATCTCGGCCGTCATAGACTGCCTTGAGTTCAGCAGGGCAGCGGGAAACGGCGGGTCATATCGCGAACTTTTTCCCGGACGCGCGCGAGCGCGGCTTCATCGGTCCGATCTACCAAGGCCTCTGCGGCCAGGTCGGCGATCTCAAGCATATCTTCTTCCTTCATGCCGCGCGTCGTGACCGCCGGCGTGCCAACGCGAATTCCACCTGGTTTGAAAATCGGGTAAGTGTCGAACGGGATTCCGTTCTTGTTCACGGTAATCCCTGCCTGATCGAGGACTTCCTGCGCATCCTTGCCGTTAATTTCCTTTGGACGAAGATCAACGAGCATGAGATGGTTGTCGGTGCCGCCGGAGACAATACGATAACCGTGTTTTGCCAAGCCGGCGGAGAGCGCTTTGGCGTTGACCACTACTTGACGCTGATAGTCGCGAAACGCGGGTTGCAGCGCTTCATGAAAACAAACCGCTTTGGCGGCGATCACGTGCATGAGCGGTCCGCCTTGAACCCCCGGAAAAACAGTGGCGTCGATCTGTTTGGCGAATTCTCTCTGGCACAGGATAATCCCGCCGCGTGGCCCGCGCAAACTTTTGTGTGTAGTCGTGGTGACAAACTGCGCGTGCGGAATCGGACTCGGATGCTGACCACCTGCGACCAGACCGGAAATGTGCGCCATGTCAATGAAAAGGAGCGCGCCGACTGAATCGGCGATTTGCCGCAACCGAGGGAAATCGATGATTCGCGGATAGGCCGACGCCCCGGCAGTGATCATCGCTGGCCGAACCTCTTCGGCTTGTTTTTGCAATGAGTCGTAGTCGATCTGCTCCGTCTTCTCGCTCACGCCGTATTGCGAGACGGTGTAAAACTTGCCGGAAAAATTCGCGGGGTGACCGTGAGTCAGGTGACCGCCGTGCGCGAGATTCATAGCTAGGATCTTGTCCCCCGGTTTCAGGACCGAGAAATAGACCGCCATGTTCGCCTGTGCCCCACTGTGCGGTTGGACGTTGACGTGCTCGGCGCCGAACAGTCGCGACGCGCGATCGATCGCCAGTTGCTCGGCGGTGTCGACGTTCTCGCAACCGCCATACCAGCGTTTCTTCGGATAACCTTCGGCGTACTTGTTCGTTAAACACGAGCCCTGCGCTTCCATTACCGCGCGGCTGGTGAAATTTTCCGACGCAATTAGCTCAATATTTTCGCGTTGACGTTTTTCTTCGGCGCGGATCGCGTCGCAAATTTCGGGATCAATCTTGCGCAACGCGTCCATCGAGCCGCCGCCGTAAGATGTCGACCCGGCGCTGGTTTGAGTAGGGCGTGGAACTTCCATTGAGTACGAAGATATTCCGCGATTGCGCGCCGCACCAGGAGGAACCAGCTCGCTTTGCTCGACAAAACTCAGGACGCTCGGCAATGCATTTTTGATCGTGCGCGCGCAATCTTCGTAAGCTTCGCGCCCCATTCCGATCGGGTCCGGCACATCGCGCCAGACAGTGGCGCCGGGTTCTTCAAATTCGCGCAGGAGAAAAGTTTTCTCAGTGCCGCTTGGAAAAAGCATGTGAATCGCTTCGAGGTGAGCGCCGGTCATGGCAAAGATATGCGTGGCGCGATCAACCAGATCGGCGGTAAGCGGTTGGCTCCGCTGATCGCTGATGTTTACGCCATCGGCTTCGCAAACCTGCACCGCGTAAAGACTTGGTGGCTGACCACGCACTGCGTGCACGCCGGCAGAAGCGATTTCGATATCTTTGCGATTGCCGACCAGTCGGCGAAAGAGTCCCTCAGCGATCGGGCTGCGACAAATATTGCCGGTGCAAACAAAGAGGACGCTTTTCACGATGGAGCACCCGCGCTCGCGGATGTAAGAGCGAAACTAAGTTTGAACGCGAAGAAGGTCAATCGGGCCGCTGGCGAAATGCGCGTTTGTGGCTTGATCGGAGCGTCTCTTATTCGCTAACTGTTTCCAATGGGACTTGGGTCCGCGGGAGCAAACAGCCGTACGGCGGTTCAGTGAGTCAACGAAAGGCGGCCTCGGCGTCTTGTACGCTCATCAATCTACTGCACCGTGCTCGCAGGGCTTTTCCTTTATCTCGCGCTTGTGCGCAACAAGCCACTCTATTCAATCGGCATTTTCGGGATGTTTGTCGTTTAGCTCGCCATCCGTGTTTACAGCACCGCATCGCTGGAATTATGCCGCGCATTTTGCAGCGTTGCGAATTGTGCATCAGCGAGTTGGAAGCCCGGTTGCGTAAGGTCGAGGGCGATAAATCGACTTAGGGTGAACAGGGCTGATAACGAAACTCGCGCGGTGGCGAGGGACCCGTGACACGCTAGAATGCTGCCGAATGCGCTCAGTTTGGAAAAAAATCCGCTACCGGCTGGAATGGGCCGGTCTACTGATTGCCGCTAGGATTGTGCCTTTGCTTTCGCGCAATGGATGCTGTCGGCTCGGGCTCGTGCTCGGCGAGGTGATGTCGATCATGGATCAGCACGGTCGTAAAGTGGCGCTGAGCAATCTTGAAGTTGCCTTTGGAGATCGATTTACGCCGCGCGAGCGTGACCAAATCGTCCGCGAATCATTTCAACATTTCGCCCGGACGATGCTCGATCTTTTGTGGAGTCCGCGGCTAAGGGCGGAGAATTTTTCCAAATACATCGAGCTGGAAAATTTTGAAGAAACGGCGTCCTACGGACCGGAGCGTTCGATCATCATCGCATGCTATCACTACAGCAATTTTGAATGGCTCAGTCTGGCCTGCGGTTTTCTCGATTTGCGCGGCACGATTATTTCGCAGGAGTTCAAAAACTCATTGCTCGATCCGATTTTCAAAAAACTTCGCGAGCAATCCGGACATGAATTGATTCCGCGACAGAGTGGAATCGCTCGGCTATACAGAGTGCTTCGGCGAAAAGGACGCACTGCCTTGCTGGTCGATCTTACTTTGCATCCAAAGATGCCGTCGGTCCCGATTGATTGCTTTGGTTTGAAAACGAGCGTGACTTCGGCGCACGCATGGCTGAGCGAGCAAACCGGCGCGCCGATTATTCCCGCGCACACCGAGCCGCTGCCGAATGGCCGTTACCGATTAGTGTTTCATCCCAGAATCGAAACCGCGGGGAAAAATTATCAGGAGATCGCGCAAGCGTGTTGGAATTCGTTCGAACCTTACCTGCGCAAGAATCCCGCCCCATGGCTTTGGATGTATAAACAGTGGCGCTACAAACCAGCAACGGCGGACCGGCCTTATCCGTTTTACGCGCGGCCGCATCAACGATTCGACAAACGGATCGCGGGCCTCGGGGAGAATAAGCCAAAGCCGGTGTAGATGTAGCGTTGACAAAAGTCGACGCTGCTTTTCAAGTACCACCATGAAGATCATTTTCCGCTTCGCTCTCCTGGCCATTCCTGTCGCGCTCGCAATGCTCACCGGTTGTGGAACCACCGGGGGATCCGCCTACAAAGGAGGCAGGGCTTATCATGTGGTCGCTTACAAGCCGCACGATCCTTCGGCCGTCCGAGTAAAGCTCTCGAAAGGCACGCAAACCGTGTACGTGATGGAGGGCGACCGATTGTTGATGGCCGCGCAGGCGAATGTTGGCCGAGGCGGGGCCGAAACGCCTTCGGGCCACTTCTCGATTATCAACAAGGACAAAACCAAGCGCCGTGCCAGCGAGCCGGACGCTGGGTATCCGATGGCCTATTGGTGCGAATTCGCGCCGGCCTATGGGTTTCATGAAGGGTTTGTCTGGTCGACGCCGCGGACGCACGGTTGTGTCCGGATGCATAAGGAAGCAGCAGCCCGTCTTTACGCGTTGGTGCAGATTGGAACGCCGGTGGACGTTGCGGCGTCGCTGCCCGAAGACGCAAAATACGCGAAGGACGTGATGAGGATCGATCAAAGCCGCGACCCGGATCCGCCTCGTTCGCTGCTGATGTCTCCGGCGTGGTTCAAAGATCCGCCAGGTCCACTCCTCGTTGACCAATAGATCTTGTTTCGACAGAACGAGTCTGATTGCCGGCTGAAAAACGGCCGTGACATGTTAATGTTTTGTTAGGCATGAGCACCAACCTCATCTCCAGCGGAACGACGGCGCGCGAGAAAGTGAACTTGCGCACGCCGGACGTGATGGCCGCGGTGCAGGAACAGGTCGAGTCGCACTACCGCAGCGATATTGTCGATAAAGTTCGCCGCGTCGGGGGAATCATTAAGGTCGGCGACACGACTGTGCGGCTCGCGAAGCAATTCGGGTTTTGTTACGGCGTCGAGCGCGCAATCGATCTTGCTTACGCCGCACGCAAGGTTTTCAAAGACCGTCGGCTTTTTATCGTCGGGGAGATCATTCACAATCCAGAGGTCAATCATCAGATCGCGTCCCTTGGAATCAAAAACTTGACCGGTCGAAACAAACAAGCCGACATTTCCGATCTGCAACCGGACGATATCGTGATCGTGCCGGCGTTTGGCACCGAGCTATCGATCTTGCAACAAATTAAGGAGCGCGGCTGCCAGATCGTCGACACAACATGCGGCGACGTGATGAGCGTCTGGAAACGCGTCCGCAAGTACGCCAGTGAATCGGTCACGTCGATCATTCACGGCAAAGCGGAGCACGAGGAAACGAAAGCGACGAGTTCGCGCGCACTCGGGGACGGCAAAGGTCATTATCTCGTCGTGCTCACGTTGGCCGATACCGATTACGTTTGTAATTACATTCGACATGGCGGCGACAAAAAGGAGTTCCTCGAAAAGTTTAAGGGCGCGTATTCGCCGGGTTTTGATCCGAACGTGCATTTGAAAACCGTCGGCGTCGCGAATCAGACGACGATGTTGCGCGGTGAGACTGAGGAAGTGCAGCGAAGAATTCGACAGGCCATTGTCGATCGTGATGGCGCTGACGCTGCGGAGAAGTATTTTCGCTTCTTCGACACGATTTGCGGCGCGACCCAGGAACGCCAGGACGCCTTGCGCGAATTGCTCGATATCAAGATGGATTTGCTTCTCGTCGTTGGGGGCTATAACAGCTCGAACACTTCACATCTGGCCGAAATGGGCGAGGAGAAACTGCCGACCTATTTCGTGCTCAATGCATCGCGCTTGGTCTCGCTAAACGAAATCAAGCATTACAACTTGCACGAGAAACGTGAAGTTGTTTCCCATTTTTGGCTGCCCCAGGGTCCGGCCGTTGTTGGAATCACCGCCGGAGCATCGTGCCCGAACAACTTGATCGAAGAAACACTGATCCGATTGTTTGAATTGCGCGGAATTCCGCGCCAGCAGCTCGAGCTCGCTGCCTGAGATCGAAATTGCTTACTTCAAACAGAAGCAGCGGTAGACGTAATGACCGTCATACTTCACTTGCGTGTCAGTTTTGGCCTGCCGCCCCCATTTTGCATTCTTCGGATCGAACGCGGCCGGGGGTTCGGCCGTGACTTGCAATCGAAACAATGTGCATTTGCAATTGCCTTCACACGTGCCGCTACACTTTACTTCAGTGTGTTTGGGAACATCGATTAGTTCCACTGAATCGAGACTGCAAGTTCCTCTGGTGCAGAGTTCGTAGCGCAGGTTGTACTTGACGCCATCAATGCTCAGCTCACCCTCCAAAATCGGTTTCACGCAGAAGCATTTGTAATCATGTTTGGTTTGCTGGTATTTCGTCAGACCTTTGTGCTGCTCATGCGCGACATCCCACGCCTCGTCGTCGTCCGATCCTTTCGGGCGTTTGAACAGCTGGCAATAACAGCCACCCTTGCTGCAGTTGTCGCTGGGCGGACAGGAAACATGTTCATTGTCGCCGCTTGGTTTTGAGTCACCGGAGGTAGCGCCTTCGCAGAATTCGAATGCTTGGGGAGAGGATAGAGTTGCTATGCGTGTACCGCACCAAGGGTCGAGGCAAATGCCAATCTCGTCGCTGCCTTACATCGAGCGTTGGCTTGACACTCAAGATCGACATCGTGCAGCCTCGACGGTTATGAACTCGCTCAATCGGTTTACTGATCCAGTTTATTGTCTGATGAGACTGATCGTGGGACTCATGTTGGCTTGTCACGGTGGTCAGTTGGTCCTTGGAATGTTTGGCGGGATGCCGGGATCGGACAGCGCCCAGCCGCAGATTGGCGGGTGGATTATGCTCATCGGGGGATTCATGATTGCTCTCGGACTGTTCACCCATCTAGCCGCGTTCATTTGCAGCGGCACGTTCGCCTACGCTTACTTCACGATTCATGTCGCGGCTGCCACAAGCCCGATGGCAAAATTTTTCCCGATCGCCACCGCCGGAAAAGAATTTTCAAATCACGGCGAACTCGCGGTTTTTTACTGCTGGGTGTTTTTCTTCATGTTCTTCTACGGGCCCGGGCGCTGGAGTCTCGATGCGTTGCTGTTTAAGCGAGGTTCAGCCGCGCCGACAACTGCGACTTAGATAAGATCTAGATTTGATTTCATGAAACGTGTGCTCGTCGCGCTCGCTTTTGTTTTCATTGCGGAGTCGTTGCCGACGCAGGAGTTCAAGGATTTTGGCAAAGATCGTTTGAATAGGTCGCCGCGCCACGGGGAGTGGGTCGATCTCAAATCGGGCGATCGCACGATCAAGGCATTCGTGGTTTATCCGGAATCAAAAAACAAAACGCCGGTCGTTTTGGTGATTCAGGAAATCTTTGGATTAACGGATTGGTTGCGCAGTTTGTGTGATGAGCTGGCCGAGAACGGCGTTATTGCCATCGCCCCGGATTTTCTTAGTGGTCAAAAATACGAAGATGGCGACGCTGCGGGCAAAGCAACCCACGAGCTGTCGAAGGACCAGGTGATTAGCGATCTAAATGCGGCGGCCGATTACGCACTGAAAATTCCGGCCTGCAATGGAACGCTCTCGGTCTGTGGATTTTGCTGGGGCGGCGGGAAGACTTTTGAGTATGCGCACACGAATCCCAAGCTGAAAGCTGCCTATTCGTTTTATGGGGTTGCAGTCGATAACCCGGAAGATGCCGCAAAAGTGGTTTGCCCGGTGTACGGATTCTACGGTGAGAACGATCAGCGCGTGGACGCGACAATTCCGAAGGCGGAAGAGCTAATGAAAGCCGCGGGTAAGAAATACGAACCTGTGATTTATAAAGGTGCCGGTCATGGGTTTATGCGTTCGGGTGAGCCCGCGAACCCGAACATGCGCGAAGGCGATAAAAAAGCGCGCGACGAAGCCTGGGCGAGATGGAAAACGCTGCTCAAGGAATTGGCTTCAAAATCCTAGACACGATTACCAGGATTCATCGGATTGCCGACATCCGAGATTAAGTCTGGTTAATCCTGCAAATTCTGTCTCATTTTGGCGGTAGCAACTCATCCACCAGCGCTTGCGCGTGATAGAGGTTTCGGAGCGCTTCGGTGATTACGGCCGAATCGACCGACACCGCGCGCGCTTGTCTGTCGCTGAAAATGCAATCGAGCACCAGCGATTGGATGTTGCCGTCGAAAATGATCCCGACGAATTCACCGGCTTTGTTTACTACAGGGCTGCCGCTGTTGCCGCCGATAATGTCGGCGTCGGAAACGAAATTGAATTTCGTTTCCGGATTTAGCGACGACTTTTTGTCGATCCACCTTTGCGGGAGATCAAACGGCGGTTTGTTGTTATGCTCGGCCGCGCGCTGGTACAATCCGGCGACACTGGTGAAAGCCGGAACCTGTTTCCCATCTTCTTCGTAACCGCGCACCCTTCCGTAGGACAGCCGCAACGTGAATGTCGCGTCGGGATAGTTGCCGGTGCCTTCAACCGCGAAACGCGCCTTCGCGATCTCGGCGTAAGCCTGTTTCTTAATTTCTTCCTGGGTCTCGTGGATTTTCCGCGCCTCACGTGCCGGCTGGTCGATCAAACGCGCGAGATCAAGCATCGGATCGTGCGCAGCTTGCAGTCCGGCTGCGTCCCCAGCGTAAAGTTTCTTTCTGATTTCGACATCCTTCAATTTTGTGCCGCTGACCAATTCGACCGCGCGAGCGCGCGGCGACTTTCCGTTGAGTACCTGTTCCACCAGCGGATCGCTCGCGCCAAATTTTTCGGCGAAATCGGTCAGCGAATCGGTCAGGCGCAGGATCTCGTAATCGTCATAAACGGGTTCCGTGGAAAAAAGAGTCAGCTCAAGCGAATCCTTCGCGCTGTCGCGGAACATTGCGATGCGTTCGCCATTCGGCTTGGCGTGTTCGTCAATCGCTCGCGTCAGCAAGCGCGCGTATTTGAACAGCGTTCCGAAAAGCGCGCGTGGACAGCGATACCCCACTGTGATCGGACGCTCCTGTTCCAAGTAATCATAGCGCGGAGCGATCCTCGCCTCTTCCGCCTGCGCTTTCTCGATCCGATCGTAGGCCGTAGCTGCCGATTTTAGCTTTGCGTCAGGTGAAATTGCGTCGCGCAGCTTCTTTTCGCGCACATCAATCGACTTCCAAATTTCCGGATCGAACAAGGCTGCGACGTAGCCATCGTAGCGTTTGCGATTGTTCTGATCTCCGAAGAGATCGTCACGTCCACGACGCGCGTTTTCAAACGACCGTTGGCTCCAGGAGTTCACCAGAACTTCGCGACGATTGAAAAGCGTGAGCCAATTGGGGACTTCGCGGTCCCGTCGATCCGCGAGCTCATCCACCGCGAGTTGTCGGTCCGTTCGCCCGGGACTTCCGCTAACGAAGGTCAATTCGCCGTCGCTCGGTCCCTGCGAATTCCATTGCAGGTAATTGTCGATCTTGGCAGGTTGCCCATTTTCGTAGACGCGAAAGATGCAGATATCCAAATCGAATCGCGGATATTCGAAGTTGTCCGGATCGCCGCCGTAAAATGCCATCTGCTGCTCGGGCGCGAAAACGATGCGCACCTCATCGTAGCGCTTGTAACGGTACAAATGGTAAACGCCGCCTTGATAAAGTGTGACGACGTCGGAGCGCAGTCCAGTCTTGTCCTTGCTTTCCTTTTCGATCGCAGCAATCGCAGCATCGCGGGCTTTGCTGGCCGCGTCCGGAGACAAGAGCGGTTTGACCGCGCCATTTACTCGTGCCGTTACGTCCTCAATCGACATCAGCACGTTCAATTCGAGATCGGCGCATTTAATTTCTTCGGCCTGAGACTTCGCATAGAAGCCGTCCTTCAAGTAATTGTGTTGCTCGCTTGAGGCTTTCTGTAACGCGTCGGCTCCGACATGATGATTCGTAATGCATAGGCCGGTCGCGGAAATGAATGAACCGCTTCCGCCTGAATTAAACCGAACACTCGATTTTTGCAGATGCTCCAACCATTGCGGCCTCGGCTCGAATTGAAAATTCTCCTTGAACTGTTTGAACGGCGGATTGTTGAAGAGCCACATTCCTTCATCGCCAAACGCGCGATCGCTGAAACCGGTGAACAACATCGAGGCAAAAGCCGCGGAAAGAATTGTTCGCATTCCGCAGCATAGTCGTGGGTGGAATCGCGACAAGCTAACGCTTGCGAGCGCGAACCAATGTGGGAATGGTCGTCGCGCCCAGGACAAGAAGCACGCTGAGAACGATCGCGAACTCAGCGACCGTGAGCGTAGCTGACCCCAATTTCGCCACGCCGCGCATCATTAATCCCTAAGACCGAGGTTTGCTGCCATCGGTTACAAAATTTGTCGCGTAGACATTGCGCGGCGGCAAGCGCACGATTGATCAGTGTTTGGAGTAAAACGTCATAAGATTGAACGGCTCGATTTCATTGTCGCCGGCGCGCAGAAATCCGGCACGACGGCGCTGCATTACTTTCTAAAGAAACATCCGCAGATCGCTCTTCCGGATCTCCAGGAAATGCATTTCTTCGATGACGAGGAGGTTTTTTCGCGTCCGGTGGATTACGAATTGTTGCATCGGCATTTTCGCCCGATCGAAAGATCAACCATCGCCGGAGACGTAACGCCGAGTTATCTGTATTGGAAGCCGGCGATGGAGCGGATTCATCAATACAATCCACGGATCAAGCTTATCATGCTGCTGCGGAATCCGGTCGATCGCGCATTTGCGCACTGGAACATGCAGCGATTCAAAGACCGCGAGCCGCTCGATTTTCTCGATGCGCTCAGGGAGGAACTGAGGCGAATCGCGCAGCCGCTGTCGATCGAATCGCGACGCTTCGCTTACATCGATCGTGGTTTCTATTCCGGGCAGCTCGAACGGGTCCTCAAATTTTTTCCGTGCAAACAGGTCTTGATTCTGAAGTTCGAGACGTTCCGCGACGAAAAGCAGGAAACGCTCGATGTCATCTTCAAATTTCTCGGCGTGAAGTTGCTCGGAGGAATTCGCGATAAAGATCGAAACATTGTTCCCTACGAGCGCGCGATGACACCGGAGGAACGAAAATACCTACTCGATATTTTTTCGGTCGAAATCACCAAACTCGAGCAAATGCTCGGCTGGGATTTGACGGATTGGAGGTAGGGCGGTTCACCGGAGCGCCCGCTGCACCTTAAAGCGAGGCCGCTCGTTCGGGTTTTTCGCGAGTAGCGCTTTTGACCGGAAAATCCTTGCGCCTCGCGACAAAAAGAATTTGCGCAGCTCCGGAGTAAAAAAAGATGAACCGTCTGGTTGCGGGTTGAAATCAAGAAGCAGCCGGCCGTTCTGCGTTAAAAATCGTGTCCGAATGTCATTGATGAAGAACTCCCAATCTTCGGTCGACCATTCCACGCCATCGCGGACGCGACCGATTCGGTGAAAACAAATGCGATGAGCAGTTACGAGATCGAACGTTTGATGAAGATTGGCCAGGGGAGTTTGCCGTTCGATCCGGCCGATCACGCGCGGAACTTGGAGCAGCTCAATTGTCGCCCGGAAGAGCGGTTCGTTATCGGTATCGAATCCGAGCACGTGGTGCCCGAAATATTTACAAACGTAAAGAAAGTAGCCGGCGCCCGAGCCGAGATCGAGAATACGCAGCAGCGGCGCGCGATCGAGCCAAAGATCCTGCGCCCGCTCGATGTTGATGTCGACCCAATAGGCGACGTCTTCGAAACGATTAATTCGCGGCGAGCCCGGCCGATACGCGTATTTCTCGCGCAGGTTTTCAAATTGCAGCCGGTCGATGTCGTCCAAAATCCGACGCTTGTTGACGGGATGGGTGGCACGGACGAAATGTTCGAACGCGCTCGCGAACAGGTCTCTCGAAAAGACTTTCCGAAGCTTGCGTGAGAATCTCATGGCGGCCAACTAATGCTGCGCGTAAATGACGGACTTTGCTGATCAACCCCAAAAGATGCAACAAGCGAAACGAATTCTTCTCATTGGCCTTGGGCGCTGGGGTCTAAACCATCTACGCGTTTTGCAGTCGATGCCGATCGACCTTTTCGTGGCGGAGAGCGATCCGGAGCGATTGAATTCGTCGGGCGTGCCGCAAAGTCATCGCACCACGGACGCGCGCTCGTTTTTTCCGATCATCGATGCGGCGGTGGTGGTAACGCCGGCGCATTCTCATTTTGAGATTTGCCGCGATTTGCTCGAAGCCGGCAAAGACGTCTTCGTTGAAAAACCGATCAGCGTAAAGTCAGTCGACGCGAAAGAATTGACTGAGCTGGCAAAACGCAACCGTCTAGTTTTACAAGTCGGCCATATTTTCCGCTTTGATCCGGCATCGGTTTGGATGCGAGACGCGATTGCGGAAGAACGCTTCGGCGAAATCAAAATGTTGCGGGCGAATTTCAGCGGCTTCAAACGCCCGCGGCACGACACCGGCGTCACGTTCGCCGACGGAATTCATTTCATCGATCTGTTTCAGTTCTTACTCGGAAAGTCACCCCGACGAGTGCTCGCGTTAATGCGCAATTTTCTCGGACGCGAGGAAGGGATGGACGATGAGTCGCTGATTGCCTTGGAATACGATCGCGGCGTTGGCGCGTCGATCCTGGCGACAATCGAAGCCGGTTATCATCGGCCGGGGAAAATGCGAGAACTCACGATCGTTGGAAAAAATTCGTCCGCGGTCTGCGATTACAACGTTGCACAGTACAAAATTAAAACGTTCGAGAACCGCCATGCCGCTGAAGGCGGTGAAATAAAAGCGATGGAAGGCGCAGTGCATCAGCTCGAGTTTCCACCCGAGGAACCGTTGCGCGCGGAATTGGTCGCTTTTCTGGACTCGATTGAAGCGCGAAAATCGCCGCTTGTTGACGGTACAGACGGAATAGAAGCGGTCCGAATCGTCGAGGCCGCATGGGAATCGGCACGCACGGGAAATTGGATCAACATCGCCAATTGAATCAGTGCGAATAAAATGAAAAAGATTCCGCTTTCCCGTGTCTTTGTGAACGACGAGGTCCGCGAAGCCGGAATTCGCGCGATGAATTCCGGCTGGTACATCTTGGCGATAGAATGCGAAGCGTTTGAGGCGGAGCTCGCTGCCTACGTCGGGACGAAAGAGGCCGTGCTTTGTTCTTCGTGGACGACCGGCGCGCTGATGTTGCATCACGCGATGGGCGTTCGTCCAGGCGACGAAATCCTTGTGCCATCCCACACGGCGTTTCCTTCGATCGAACCGATGATTCATCGCGGCGCAAAACCGATCTTCATCGACATCGACGAGACTTACTGCATCAACGTCGATCAACTCGAGGCCGCGATGACATCGCGGACGGTTGGAATTCTCCCCGTTCATCTTTACGGGCATCCGGCGAACATGGATGGAATTTTTCTGACGGCGAAGAAGCACGGGCTGTGGGTGGTGGAGGATTGCGCGCAAGCTTTCGGCGCGGAATATCGCGCGCAAAGCGTTGGTTCGATAGCTGGCGCGGGTGCGTTTTCATTTTTCCCGTCAAAAAACCTCACCGTCCTGGGCGACGGCGGCTGCATCACGACGAATGATTCGGCGCTCGCCGGGAAACTGCGAATGCTGCGCGATCATGGCCGAAGCTCGAAACACGTCCACGACTTTGTGGGTTACAATTTTCGTTTCAACGAGCTTCAGGCGGCGATTGGCCGCGTCGAGCTGCGCAACATCGACCAACTGAACAATCATCGGCGTGAAGTCGCCACGCGCTACAACGATCGGTTAGACGGAGTAGTGCAGATTCCGGCGGAGCGACCGTGGGCGAAGCATGTTTATCACATGTACGTGATTCGCACGGAACGGCGCGACGCGCTCGCCGAGTTTCTGAAAGGCAAAGGCATCGGCACCGGAATTCATTATCCAGTCGCGAATCATCAACAGCCGGCGATGAGGAAAATGTATTCGGATCTGCCGCGCCTGCCGAGAACAGAGGAAGCGGTGACGCAAATTCTTTCGCTGCCGGTCTATGGCGACTTGCCACTGGAAGATGTCGATCTTGTTTGCGACGCGATCCTAGAGTTTTTCGGCAAGAAATGACTACGCCGGAACTGAGCGTTGTCATTCCTTGTCACAACGAAGCCGAAAATCTGCGGCCGTTACTTTCGACGATTCACGGGGCGCTTAATCGGCTTGGTTTGAATTTTGAAGTCGTAATCACGGACGATTGCAGCACTGACGATTCGTGGCGCGTGTTGCAGGAACTGAGTGTCAATGATCCGCGTTTGCGCGCGCAACGTTTCAAATTCAATTGCGGTGAATCGGCTGCGAGCTGGGCGGGAATGCAAATCGCGCGCGGTCGTTGCATCGCGACGCTCGATGCGGACTTGCAGAACGATCCCAAGGATTTGCCATCGATGTTGGACGTGTTGAAAAATTGCGACTGCGTGTGTGGTACGCGGGCCGAAACGCGCGGCGAGGGCGACAGCTGGCTGCGAATAGTTTCGTCGTGGATCGCGAATTGGGTCCGCAACAAATTGTCCGGCGAGAATATTACCGATGCGGGCTGCACGTATCGCGTGTTCAAACGCGAATGCATTTCGCGAATTAAATTCTTCAACGGCGCGCACCGTTTTCTTCCGACCTTAATTAAGCTCGAAGGCTTCACTGTTATGGAAGTTCCGGTGTCGAACAAACCGCGCCGCGCCGGGAAAAGTCATTACGGCGTTTGGAACCGTTTGTTCAAGTCGTTCCGGGATTTGCTTGCCGTTCGCTGGATGAAATCGAGAAGATTGCGTTACGAAATTGCGGAGTCGCTCAACAACGAATGAATACTTTAATCTGTATCGCGGTGACGTGGTTCGGTCAGGAACATCGCTTTCTCGGCCTGGACTGGAATTATCTTGTGATCATCGGCTTGATTGGCAACGCGACCTTCTCGATGCGATTTCTGGTGCAATGGCTCGCATCCGAGCGTCAGGGCGAAAGTGTCATTCCGGTTTCCTTTTGGCATTGGAGCATCGCCGGAAGCATTATCATGTGTTCCTATTTTATTTTTCGGCGCGACCCGGTCGGTATTCTCGCGTATCTACCTAACTCGATTATTTACATTCGCAATTTGATGTTGATTCGAAAACGCAGACTCGCTTATACCGCGGCGACGCCGTCACAGCATCCGCGCGAAACCGATTAGCGAATTGTCTCCGGAAAGATCCACGCGTTGACGCTCACATTAAACGGGCGCAGCGGTTTGCGCGCCCGATCCTGAAACACGTACGCGAGCTCGTGCACGGAACCTGCCCCGACGTCGAAGAAACCAATAAGTGGCAGTCTCCTTCGAACGCAAAAGGAATCATTTTTTTGTTGCCCTGTTTTTTGGTCTGGAGATATCTCTGAATTTGTCATCCCCGAGCGCAGGCGAGCGGATCTCGCAATCGAATCTTGGATCACGCAAGCTGAATTATGTGGTCAACAGAGTTTATGAGAGATCTTCACTTCGTTCAGGATGACAGCCTCGGTAACGAAGCGGTCCAAATCCGGTGGCAACGGGCTCTTCCATTCCTTTTCGCTCTTGATCCCGAGCTTCGCGGAATGAAGCGCATGACGCGGCAGCAGAAGTTCGCGTTCCAGTCTTGCGGTCCAGCCGGTCTCGATGAATTCGAGGTAAAGTTTCTCGTCTGGTCCGTAGATTTTGTCGCCGACAATTGGGTGCCCAAGTGAAGCGAGGTGCACGCGAATCTGATGCGTTCGTCCAGTTTTCGGAATCGCGCGCACTAAAGCGAACTTCTGTTCAGAGGGATGATCCGTAACATCAGCTGCCGCTTTGCGATTTCCTCTCCGTGAGCAAGAGCATTGAGGTGAAGGCTCAGTAAAGTTTACAAAGGACTTCACCATCTTTTTTCTGAAGCGTTGCTCCACACGAAATTCGGTGATCGCTTCTGCGCCTTTACGGTGAATCATTTGTTTTAGCCAAATCGCGGATCGCTGATGTTTACCTTGTCGATCCATTGGCGCATTGACAGATTTCCTTTCCCAGGCCGGCCAGCCCCAAACGATTACGAGATATTCCTTATGCAGGCTCCGCTCCTGCATGAGCAAGCCGAATCGTCGCGCAGCCGCTGCCGTTTTCGCCACCAGAACAAGGCCGCTCGTTTCGCGATCGAGCCGGTTCACGATTGAGATTTGTCCGCCGTTCGCGATCTCGAATGCCAGCATCTCGCGCAATTCTTTCCAAAGCGTTGGTTGCTGGCTAGGCTTCGTCGGATGAATCAACAAAAACGCGGGTTTGTCGACCACGATGTAATCGTCGACTTCATCGACGACGGTGAAGCGCGGCGATACATTTTTCTCCGTCGATCGTGAATCTAAGATCATTTTATCTGCTACTGACCGTACTCGCATTGATGTCAATCGCTTCTCTTATATCTGCCGATTCCGGATCGTTTGCGGCCAACCTGGTTATTATTAATGCGAAGATCCACACCATGGATCAAAAGCAACCGCTGGCGGAAGCGGTCGCGGTTTACGGCAATCGCATTATCGCAGTTGGATCGACAACGGAAATTGAAAAACTTTCTGGCACCAACACCCGCGTGATCGACGCCAAAGAGCGGCTCGTTGTTCCCGGGTTCAACGACGCCCACGTGCATTTCATGAGCGGCGGCTTTCAATTGTCGAGTGTGGATCTTCGCGACGCGAACACACCGCAAGAGTGTGCCGAGCGGGTCCGTGATTTCGCGAAAACGCAGCCGGCCGGAAAGTGGATTACCGGTGGCGATTGGGACCATGAGCGATGGCCAGGCGAGCAGCTGCCAACGAAGGATTTGATCGACGCGCAGACACCGAATAATCCGGTTTTCGTCAATCGGCTCGACGGTCACATGGCGCTGGCAAACAGTGTCGCTTTAAGAATCGCCGGCGTTACGCGCGAGAGCAAGGATCCGGACGGTGGCGTGATCGTGCGTGATCCGAAGACATGTGAGCTAACCGGAATCTTGAAAGACGCAGCGCAGAATTTTGTCCTCAGAGTAATCCCACCACCGAGTTTCGAAGAGAAATTGGCCGCCGCACGCGCGGCGACCAATCACGCGGCAAGTCTTGGCGTAACCAGTATACAAGACATGTCGGCGGCCGATGATGTTTCGGTTTATCAAAAATTGCTCGATCGCGGTGAACTCAAAACGCGCATCTATGCAGTTTGGCCGTTGCCCCGATGGCAAGAATTGGCGCGGACAGGAGTGCGCGCGCACTTTGGCAGCGCCATGCTGCGTACCGGGGGTCTGAAAGGTTTTGCCGACGGAAGTTTAGGTTCAACTACCGCGCTGTTCTTCCAGCCCTATCTCGATGCTCCGAATACGAGCGGCATTTCCGCCGGCGAAATGTTTCCCGAAGGCGCGATGCTCGAGCGCGTCCGCGGGTCCGACCGGGCCGCTCTGCAAGTCATCATCCACGCGATTGGAGATCGAGCCAACGATAACATTCTGTCGATCTACGAACGAGTCGCAAAAGAAAATGGCGATCGCGACCGACGCTTTCGAATTGAACATGCGCAACATTTGCGGGTGCAAGACATTCCGCGCTTCGCGCGCGACAAAATCATTGCTTCGATGCAGCCGTATCATGCAATCGACGATGGCCGTTGGGCGGAAAAGCGCATCGGTCCCGAACGCGCGAAAACGACGTATGCGTTTCGGTCGTTGTTAGATTCGGGCGCGACGCTCGCGTTCGGAACGGACTGGACGGTTGCGCCGCTTAATCCGCTATTGTCGATCTATGCCGCAGTCACACGCCGCACGCTCGACGCCAAACACCCGAACGGTTGGATCCCCGAACAAAAGATCTCTATCGAAGAAACCGTGCGCGCTTACACGGTTGGATCAGCCTTCGCCGAGTTTCAGGAAAAGGAAAAAGGAAGCATTGTACCGGGCAAACTGGCTGACGTCGTCATCCTTTCTCGCGATATCTTCAACATCGATCCGGGCGAGATCAAGCAAACGGAAGTTGTGATGACGATAACGGATGGCCGAATTGTTTACGAAGCCAGCGAACGATAAGCCAGCATGGCATTGACATCCGGTGTAAAGCGGAAGTGCTCTTCTTGTCGCTCCACGCTCCCGAAAGGGGTCTTAGCGACCGACATCTACAAGGACTAGGTGTCGACCTTGTCCGTCAACGTCGGAAGTCACTTCCCGCGAGCGGGCATTGACTTGACCTGTCTCCCAAAACCGCTTTACCTAACCCCCTCACTTTCAACCAGCCTAGCTGCACCGTGGACCTTAGAGACATCAAAGCCATCATCGATTTGATGAAGAAAAACGATCTCTCTGTCTTCGAGATGGAGAAGGATGGGTTCCGGTTGAAATTGCAAAAGGGTTTGGGCGATCAACCGATTTTGGTGTCGACGGTAGCACCGGCGCCGGCAGTTGCCAACGGTCCGGCAACGACACCCGCCGCGCTAGCTGAATCGGCAGCGCTCAAAGATATCGTTTCCCCGATGGTCGGAACTTTTTATCGAGCAGCGTCGCCGGACGCGTCGCCGTTTGTCGATATCGGGACGAAAGTGGACGAGGACACGGTGGTTTGCATTATCGAAGCGATGAAAGTGATGAACGAGATCAAGGCGGAAATCAGCGGCGTCATTGTCGAAGTCGTGGCGGAGAACGGCAAGCCGGTGCAATTCGGCCAGGCGTTGTTTCGAGTCCGTTGAACCGCAGGCCGAGACAAATGCCAGTCCGGCTCGGACCCAGAGCAACGCATGTTCGAAAAAGTCCTGATTGCAAATCGTGGTGAGATCGCGCTGCGCGTGATTCGCGCGTGCAAGGAGCTCGGCACTCGCACTCTCGCCGTTTATTCGGACGCCGACGTCGACTCGTTACACGTCCAACTCGCCGACGAAGCGATTTGCATCGGCGCGGCGCCCAGCTCGGAAAGTTATTTGAAAATCGATCGGATCATGAGCGCTGCCGAAGTCGGCGATGTCGATGCGATTCATCCCGGATACGGTTTTTTGGCCGAGAACGCGCATTTCGCCGAAGTGGTCGAGAGTTGCAAAATCAAATTCATCGGTCCGCCCCCCGATGTGATTCAAAAAATGGGCGACAAAGATATGGCGCGCACGTGTGCTCGCAAAGCCGGCGTACCAGTGACGCCGGGAAGCGACGGCGTGGTCGAGAATGAAAAGGAAGCGGCGACGCTCGCGAAGAAGATCGGCTATCCGGTGATGATCAAAGCAGTCGCGGGTGGCGGGGGTCGCGGCATGCGCGCCGCGCACAATGAATCGAGTCTGATCAAGGGATATCACGCCGCGCGACTCGAAGCGGAGAAGGCTTTCGGAAATCCGGATGTTTACATCGAGAAGCTGATCGTGAACCCGCACCACATTGAATTTCAAATCGTGGCCGACAGTCACGGCCGCATTGTTCATCTCGGCGAGCGCGACTGTTCGATTCAGCGGCGCAACCAAAAAGTGATCGAAGAATGCCCGTCACCAATCATCAGCAGCGGGCTCCGAAAAAAGATGGGGAATGCGGCGGTCAAGCTCGCGAAATCAGTTGGCTACGAAAACACCGGGACGATCGAGTTTTTGGTCGATGACGATCACCATTTCTATTTCATGGAAATGAACACACGGTTGCAAGTCGAGCACACGGTCACAGAGGAAGTTTACCGTTGCGATCTGGTGAAAGAGCAAATTCGCATCGCTGCGGGCGAACCGCTTTCAAAACACATCGCTCATGCCGAGCCGCGCCTTCATGCGATCCAATGTCGAATCAATGCAGAGGATCCGGCTAATAATTTTCATCCGTCGCCTGGCCGCATAAAATTTTATTACGCACCGGGTGGTCGCGGTGTGCGGATCGATTCGCACGCTTACACCGGCTACAGCGTGCCCCCATATTATGACTCGTTGATTGGAAAAATCATCACCATCGGGTCAACCCGCGAATCAGCGATCGAACGGATGCGGCGTGCGCTCGACGAATATTATGTGACTGGAATCAAGACGACGGTGCCGTTTCACGCCGCGATCATGCGCAGCGGCGAGTTCCGCGACGGAAAATACGACACCGGTTTTGTGGAACGGATGATGAGCTCGGAAACGTTCCAGCTCGTTCCAGCGCCGGTGCAATTGCACGAATAAGACGTTGCGAAGTCTAAACGACTGCCGGCTCTACGGAATCTTGGATCTGAGTTATGCCGCGGTCGCTGATACCGAACGCGTGACAAAGGAAATGGTCACCGGCGATGTTGATCTTATCCAGCTTCGCGCCAAGAACCTCTCTGTTGCCGAAGTTGTCGATCTTGCCAGCAAGTTGCACGTGATTACGTCGGCCGCTGGAATTGCTTTAATTGTGAACGATCACGCGGAGGTCGCGGCGCAAGTACCGGTTGAAGGTGTACACGTCGGACAGGATGATGATTCGATCGCGGTCGCGCGCGAAAAGGCCGGTCGCAAAATTATCGTTGGAAAGTCGACGCACAGTTTGGAACAAGCGATGTTGGCGCGACGCGAAGGTGCCGACTACATCGGCTTCGGCCCAATTTTCGCCACGCCGACGAAACCGGATTACGAACCGATCGGGGTTACGCAAATCAGAACCGTGCACGCTCAAGTCCAGCTCCCAATCTTTTGCATTGGCGGAATCAACGTTAATAACCTCGGCCACTTGTTGGCCGATGGTGCCCACCGAGTCGCCATTGTCTCTGGATTGCTGAGAGCGTCGGACATCGCGAAGTACGCGCGTGCATGTAAAACTCTGCTAGATCCTGAAACCTGATGGCTCTCCTCGTTGTTGGTTCTATCGCGCTGGACACGGTGAAAACACCGGTCGAGGAACATGGTGACTTGTTTGGCGGATCAGCGTCGTATGCCGCGACCGCCGCCAGCTATTTTTCGCCGGTCAAACTTGTCGGCATCGTCGGCACCGACTTCCCGCAAACAGAGTTCGATTTTTGGAAATCGCGCAAGATCGATACTGCGGGCGTGCAGCGCGTCGAGGGGAAAACTTTTCGCTGGTCGGGGGAATACGCTTGGGATCTGAACACGCGCCAGACGCGTTCGACCGAACTCAACGTTTTCGAAAAGTTCGAACCGAAACTGCCGCGATCTTATCGCAAGGCTGACTTCGTTTTGCTGGCCAACATCGCGCCGGCGTTGCAATCGCGTGTGCTCAAACAAATGGAGAGGCCGCACTTCGTCGTCGCCGACACAATGAATCTTTGGATTGAAACCACACGCGCCGATCTTGATACGCTCCTGCCGAATGTCGACCTTTTGATTCTGAACGACAGCGAAGCCCGCGAGATGACGAAAGAAACGAGTCTGATCAAGGCGGGTCGTGGCATTCGCAAAATGGGGCCGCGTTATGTCGCGATCAAAAAAGGCGAGCACGGAGCCCTGTTATTCGGCGACAATGAATTTTTCAGCTGCGGCGCGTACCCACTTGAAGATATTCATGATCCGACCGGAGCAGGGGACACGTTTGCTGGCGGCATGGCCGGGTATCTGGCCGGCACGGTGCGGAAGGTCCACTTCACCGATCTACGCAAAGCAATGATCTACGGCAGCGTGCTCGCGAGTTTTTGCGTGGAAGCGTTCAGTCTCGAGCGCTTGCGCAATTTGACGATGGATCAAATCAATGAGCGCTACGAAGCGTTCAAGTTGATGAGCCAATTCGAAGTTATTACGTGAAAAACTGCTTAGGCCTTAGTAGCCATGACAATGTCGCCTGATGCACAGAAGCGCAATGAGGGGTCGATTGCCTCCCTTCGCATTATCAGTTGGTTGTTCATCGTCGTTGGCTACGCCGTCATTTTTTGCGGTGTTGTCGTGTTTTTTGATCCCAACGCGACAGTGATAATCAATGGAGTTAAGAAGGCTGACACTGCCTCCAAGCTTGTCGAAGTGCTTCTCCCGCTTGGCGCGCTGGGATTCGGGTTGTTCTTGGCTTCAGCGCGTGCGGCACGCTGATGCCTAACGGATCGATGAAGCCGAGGGACAAAGTCGAGTTGTTGAGAAGTTGAGCTGTTGAGCCGGACCGGCAAGTGAAGATGAAATCTTGCGCGTTTGTGACGGCAGCTCAGCCTTATTTCTTTAGGTCAAAATGAAGAGCTGGCTTCATCCGGTTGTCATCGCTTTTGTATTCGCTCATCTGGCCGTTGGGCAGACGATCAGCGATCCGGCGCGAATCGAGGTCTATGTCACGCCGTATTACAACTCCAAGGGTCCGGCTATTAATGTCGGCTTGTTTAGCAAAGGGCTATCTGCGAACAGCGAAACGGAGTTCGTCCCGACGATCTCGGAGATGAAGCATTCCTGGAATGCTCTGCGATTTCCCGAAATGTATGTCGCCGCGATTCGTCTTTACGATCTGGGTTTCAGACACGAATCGACCTACTGGTTTTATTCGGCTCAATATCGCGGGCGTCTGTTCGCGATCCTGGTTGATCGAGAGGAGATGGGCAGCATGGGCGCTCCCGCGTTCGAGCTGGTTCAGGCAGCGAACGCTTTTCAGCAGTTGGTCGGGCCATACATCAACGGATATGCCTTTGGCGACGTGGATCACCTGATCCAGATCGTTGAGCGAGTTCAGAAGGAGAACAAAACTGTTCCGGATTTGGAAAGGATTTATCCAGGCGTCTCCTTTAAGCAGAGATCGGAATGGAACGCCGGAAATAATGACCTCAATCAAGGACTCACGAAATTCCTGACGATGTTAAAGGATCAAAAAGCAACCTTAAGCAAGACAAGAATCGAAAACGGCACCGAAGGGAAGTTTTCGAAGCAAACCAGCAAGGAATTACCCACAGGCCTGAGCCAATAACGACGATCAGGTAAACAGTTGAGGTTAAGAGAAAAGACTTAACCAGTCGGCAGGCTGTTTTCGCTGACGAAGACGAAGATTAAGCCGAAGCGGCCTTCGCCGCGGCTAGGCGGGCCGGGGGAAGAAGATGGAAAAGCGCGCCCGTGGGGATTCGAACCTCAAACCTTCTGATCCGTAGTCAGATGCTCTATCCAGTTGAGCTACGGGCGCAAACGTATAATTTCCAATACATTATTGTAAATCCATCAACGTTCGTATTGCATTTTTCACGGTACTATTCTACGGTCAACCCATGAAACTGTGCAAAACCACGAAAACATGGGCAAGAACAGGGCACCGAAATCTTCTTAAGCATCAGCAATCGGGCAATTATTATGCCCGCACTTTTGCGGGTGGCAAAGAAATTTGGAAGTCCCTTAAGACTTCACATCGCTCTGTAGCGGAAGCTAGGCTCGCAGAGTTCGTCAAAGACCATCGCAAGCGGCTCGGCAACGGTGGTGAAAACTCGGCCAAGATGACCTTCGACCAAGCTGCCAAGATCCATCTACGGAACCTCGACGACAATCCGCGTCTCAAACCACGGACACGTGACTATTGGCTCCAGCGGCTTATCGCCCTCACCAAAAGTTGGGAGGGGTTGAATGAAACCGAAATCCGAAAGATCACGCAGAGTGACTGCAAACGCTGGGCGGGTAAGTACGCCAGGAAGGTGTCTCCGACTAACTACAACAACACAGTCACCTTGCTACGGCAGGTTTTGAGCTGCGCAGTGGACTCTGGCGTAATTTACGCCAATCCCGCAGCGGCTTTGAAGCGCGTAACGATACGTACCAAAGAAATCGTGCTTCCAAGCACGGACAATTTCAACGCGCTGATTGTCGAAATGCGAAATGGACACGGGCGCGATTCACGCAACTGCGCTGACTTCGCGACAGGTCTCGCGTTCACCGGATGTCGCCTGGGCGAGGCGAATGCCCTGGAATGGCGCGACGTTGATTTTGCCGCTGGCGAGATTGTTGTGCGCGGCGACGCCAAGACGGGCACAAAGAACTGGGAATTGCGTCGTGTGCCGCTGATTCCCGATGCGCGTGCGCTGTTTGAACGAATGCGTGGCGAACGCTCCCGCGAGCCGCTGGAAACGAAAGTGTTCCGTGTTGGCGAATGCCAGAAGGCGCTTGATCGTGCGTGCAAAAAAGTCGGCACGGATCGAATAACGCATCACGATTTACGCCATCTGTTTGCAACGCACTGCATCGAAAGCGGCGTAGACATCCCAACCGTTTCCCGCTGGCTTGGACACAAAGATGGCGGCGCCCTGGCGATGAAAACCTACGGCCATTTGCGACGCGAGCACAGCATTGCTCAAGCTCAGCGGGTGACGTTTGCTCCTGTCACAAAAAAGGAGGGGGATGTGATCACCTTTCCGGCGACAGGGTGACGTTTAAAAGAATGCTTTTTCACCGAGCTGGTGACGGTAGCACCCGGCGGGCTAGCCGCTGAAACGATTAAAGTTGCGCCCCTATGTTACACGACGAAAAATGGCGCATGAAAAAAACGGCTTCACAAATTCAACACTCCACAAGAAACGTAAGGAACGTCAGAGACGTAAGGCCGACACCCGCCCACCTGGGGTGAGCATGCTTTTCTCCGCCAAAATTTGGGCGCCGTCACTCACACTAGATTCTAATTCTGTGTCTGTATCTGTTCCCGAATTGCATTCAGTACAGCAGGAACAACCAGAACCAAAAAGACGAGACAACGGAGTGGCCGCGGAAGGAATTTCTGTACTGGAGCGATGACGGCGACCTGATGGGGTTGCGCTACAACAAGTGGAAAGCAGTGTTCGCTGAACAGCGCGCGGACG
>Ga0182041_10000019_pt1 | contig 62075 bp, 66 predicted proteins | sample flu12Cox44000178_FD_125967 | JGI IMG/M metagenome (GOLD analysis project Ga0182041, IMG submission 125967) | Lab enrichment of tropical soil microbial communities from Luquillo Experimental Forest, Puerto Rico - flux8day.12C.oxic.44.000.178 | ecosystem: Environmental > Terrestrial > Soil >...
CACACTGCCGGTCCCGCTCGGACCTGCCTCTACAGCGTGGCGCGGCGTTGAAACCTCGCTCGTCAGAATTGTTCCGAGCTCCTGGCCGATATCGACCGTGTCGCCGACTTTTGTTTTCCATTCGCCCATGGTTCCCGCAAAAGACGATTGAATTGGATAAACTGCTTTATCGGTTTCGACTTCGCAAAGATCGTCATCGAGGGCTATGGGGTCGCCTGGATTTTTTAAAAGCGCAACGATTTTGGCGTTGCGAATGCCTTCGCCCATGATCGGCACCGTGATCGGTTGCACATTTCCGTTAGGCATTTCGACCTTCTGCGGCTCCGGTTTCGCCGCTTCTATCGTCGCTGGTTTGCGATCGCGCAAGATCGGCGATTCGGCTCGAAACGTTTGAATTGAAGCGGAACGACGGATTGCAGCGACGATTCGATCGACATCCGGCAGCGCGGCGTATTCGTAAATCGGATTGTAGCCGATCATGACGTTGGCTTTGCTGACCAGAATTGGTGGACTGACCATTTCGCTCCAGAGATCAGTTTGCGATGTGATGTCGGTAATGATCATCTGCCCGACGCTGCAGTTTTCGGTGTCCTCCTGCACGACCACGAGCCGGCCGGTTTTGTGGACCGAAGCAGCGATCGCTTCCTTGTCCCACGGCACAATAGAGCGAAGATCGAACAGGTCGACACTAGCGTCGTTGCCGATCTTCGCGAGCGCTTCCAATGATTTCTCAACTGTGTTTCCCCATGCGACCAATGTGACGTCGGAGCCATCGCGGAATTTGCGGGCGCGACCGAATGGAACTGAGCGAACCGGCTCTTTCGATTCGCGCTCGGCCCAAAACATGTGCTTTGGAATTAGAAACAGAACGGGATCCTCGGCGTGCATCGCAGTCCAAAGCAAACCCGCCGCGTCTTCCGGCGTACTCGGAATTACGACCGTAAGCCCGGGATAATGCGCAAGCGCGGATTCATTGGCTTGACTGTGCCACAAACTTCCCCCGGGCAGATAAGCGCCGTAGGGCGCGTAGATTACCGCCGGACAGTTCCAATTTCCGAGCGACCGCCAGCGCAACGTCGAGATGTTGGTGACGAGCTGATTGAACCCGGGATAAATGAAATCGATAAACTGCAGTTCGAAAACCGGACGACGCCCATAAGCGGCGAGCCCGCACGCCACACCAAGAATGGTCGATTCAGCCAACGGCGAATTGAAGACCTGTTTCGGAAATTCGGTGGAAAGTTTTTGGGTAAGCCGAAACACACCGCCTTTCGGATCTTCGATGTCTTCGCCGAAAATCACACGACGCGAGTCTTCTTTGAGACCGAGACGCAACGTTTCGTTCACGGTGTCGCCAATTCGGTATTTTCCAGGCGGAAGAATCTCCGTGTCGATTTTTGGCAATGCGCCGATCACATTCGCCGTCAATTCGTTTGGCGAAGGATCTTCCGCTTTTTCTGCATCTGAGTATTCAGCGCGGATCCTTTCCTTGACTTCAGTGTCAATCCTCGTGAATTCGTCAGCCGTCAGCACACCGTCTCCGATTAATTTTTCCTTCCAGCACTTGAGCGGATCGTGTCTTTCGCTTTCGGCCAGTTCTTCCGCTGTTCGATAAAGCTTCTGATCGTCAGAACTTGTGTGGCTTGAAAGCCGTTCCATTTTCACCCACCAGAAATGCGGGCCGCCGCCAGCGCGCATTTTCTCGATCGCCACCGCCGCCGCGTCGTAAATTTCCTGGACGCCCTCGCCGGGAAGTTCGGTCCATTCGTCCGGTTCAAGAACGCCAAGCACGAGCGGATTGATTTCTCGCGTCGGACTGCTGATGCCGTAAGCGTTGTCCTCGACAACAAATAGCACCGGCAGCCTTCTTTCCTTCGCAAAACAAACTGCTTCGAAGAAATCGCCCTCACGCGTCGCCGCGTCGCCGACAGTTGTTACAACAAGATCATTTTTGCCGTCCAATTTGATCCCCCAAGCAAAGCCGCATGCCGGCAGCAATTGTGATCCTGTTGGCGTCGGCACGCTCCAAATGTGGAGATCGGTGTCGCTGTAGTGCGACGGCATCATTCGTCCGCCGCTACCGGTTTTGCGTTTGGCGAAATATTCGAGCGCAAGTTGTTTAGTGGTCATTCCGCGGCCAAGCACGAGTCCGCGATCGCGATAGTACGGAACAATGTAATCGCCGGCATCCATTTGCATCGAAACCGCGGCGAGCGCTTCGTGGCCCATTCCTGAAACGTGAAAGTGACCTTTGCCCTGGCGATTTAGATTTTGCTCTCGCAAGTCTGCATGCCGGCTCTCGAGCATGAGCGTGAGAAGGCGGAGTCTATCTTTTTCGGTCAGCTCCGGCATATGATCGTCGATCTTACAACCGCAGTTGCCGCTCGACAATCGCGCGAATTGATTTCGAATGACAATTGCGGATAAAAGAGGCGCAAATGAGCAAGGGCAGGGGAGTGATCGAACGGTTTCGGGAATTTCTTCCGCCGTGTGAGACCGTTGTTTCGTTGGGCGAGGGAAGCACGCCGCTCATTTTCTCGCCAAAATTATCTGAACACGTCGGCCGCGCCTGCGAAGTCTTCGTAAAAAACGAAGGCCTAAATCCCACTGGCTCGTTCAAGGACCGCGGAATGACCGTGGCGGTTTCGCGAGCGATCGATCGTGGTGCGCAGGCATTGATTTGCGCGTCGACTGGGAATACGTCCGCGTCGGCTGCCGCTTATGCGGCCCGTGCTGGAATTCCATGCGCCGTCGTCTTACCGGCAGGAAAAATTGCGACTGGAAAATTGATTCAAGCGTTTGCGCACGGCGCAAAGATTGTTGCAATCGACGGCAACTTTGACGACGCGTCGCAGATCGTGCGCGAACTCGGCGAGCAAAATGAATTCGCAATCGTGAATTCAATCAATCCGGATCGCATCGCCGGGCAAACGACTGCGGCATTTGAAATTATCGACGAGTTTGAGGACGCGCCCGACTTTCATCTGTTACCAGTTGGCAACGCCGGGAACATCACGGCGTACTGGGCGGGCTACCGGGAATTTCGCGCACGCGAAAAATCGACAAAGTTGCCGGCAATGATCGGTTTCCAGGCCGCCGGCGCAGCGCCGATCTTTCACGATAAAGTCATCCAGAATCCGGAAACGATCGCGTCAGCGATTCGGATCGGTAATCCGGCAAGTTGGAAGCAAGCGCGCGCTGCGTTAGATGAATCGAAAGGCGATGTCGGAGTTGCGACGGATGAAGACATTCTTGCCGCACAAAGCTGGCTCGCAAGCCACGAAGGGATTTTCGTTGAACCAGCCAGCGCAGCGCCAATCGCGGGGTTATTTAAATGGTCGCAGAATATCCCGGATGGAAGTCGAATTGTCTGCACGGTCACCGGACACGGATTGAAAGATCCGGATTCGATTCAACGTGGAATTGGTAACCTTGAACCCGTTCCGGCCAACATGGACATTGTGCGGAGCGCGATCGGTTTTTAGTTTAGAGTCGGGCAGTTTGTCATGCGTCTGATCGTCCAGAAGTACGGCGGCACGTCGGTCGGAAATCCCGAACGGATCCGAAACGTGGCCCGGCGAATTGTCGAAACGCAGCGGGAAGGCTGCCAAGTCGTCGCGGTGATCTCCGCGATGGCGGGCGTGACCGACAACTTGATCAAGCTCGCGAGCGAAGTTTCGCCCGATCCGGACAAGCGCGAGATGGATGTTCTGCTTGCGACGGGCGAGAAGGCGGCGAGCGCGCTGACCGCGATGGCTGTGAATGCGCTCGGCGCGAGAGCCATTTCATTGACCGGGGCCGAAGCGGGCATCTTGACCGACCGCATTCACGCAAAGGCGCGGGTCGCGAATATCAGTCCGAAACAGATCCAGGAACTGTTGGCTGATGATTACATTGTTATTGTCGCCGGATTTCAAGGACAAAGCGCGGAAGGCGAAACGACGACCCTCGGTCGCGGAGGTTCGGATTTAAGCGCGATTGCGCTGGCGAGCGCGCTCAACGCCGACGCCTGCCAGATCTTCACCGATGTTGATGGCGTGTTTACGTGCGATCCGCGCGTAGTAAAGGACGCCAAAAAACTCGATGAGATCGCTTATGACGAATTGCTCGAGATGGCCAGCGCCGGTTCAAAGGTGATGCAATCGCGCGCCGTCGAGTTCGCGAAAAAATTCGGCGTCGAGTTCGAAGTGCGTTCGAGCAATAAGCCCGACGTTGGAACCACGGCAAAAGAAGAAACCGCGAACATGGAAGAAGTCGTTGTTCGCGGCGTCAGCATCGACCGCCGTCAGGCGAAGTTCACGGTCGACGACGTACGCGACGAGCCCGGCGTCGCTGGCCGGATTTTCTCCGCGATTGCGGCCGTGAACATCGTGGTCGACATGATCGTGCAAAGCGTTTCGGAATACGGAACAACCGATCTTTCGTTCACGATTCACGAGAACGACTTTGATGCCGCCAGAAAACTGCTCGAGCCGGTGGTAAAGGAAGTTAATGCATCGGGCCTGATCACGAAAAAGGGCGTCGCGAAATTAAGCGTAGTCGGGATTGGAATGCGCTCGCATTCGGGCGTGGCCGCGCGCTTGTTCGATTGTTTGGGAAAGGCCGGAATCAACATCCAATTGATCTCGACCTCGGAAATTAAAATCGCAGTCGTGATTGATGAAGCTGAGGTGGACCGAGCTGCGCAATTAACGCATACGGAATTCGGTCTCGGGACGCTGACTCCCGACGCCGCGGTAATGCAGCCACTCGGACTGAAGTAGCGCGGAGACTACGGGCGGACCACCGGATCGACATAGAACTCGGGCATTCCTTCGATCCGCATCTTGTAACCGAAGGTCGTGTGCATTACGACGGCCCCTGGATGATCGGTCACAGTCGCGCGATAATGGTCGTCCGGATTCGACTGTTTCCAAATGGTACCGTCTTCCAGCCTGATGATCGCGTGGCCCTTAATGCCATCAATGGTGCCATCTACGCGACTAACAAGTGAGTCGAGCTTTGTCCGCGCGCTCGCGGCGTTTCGATTGGCCTCTTCAGTTGCTTTCTCAGCGTTCTCGGCCTTTTCGTTCGCCTTTTTTATGTCTTCCTGGGCCTTCGCTTGCGCCTGTTCAGTGGCTTTCTTCTGAGTGCTCTGACGATAACCCTGGAGCCAAGCGTCAAGGTGCTGCAGCTCGTCCTCGCTCAGTTTATCGAGACCGGCTGCCCTAAACTCTTCAGGGCGCATTGTTTCCTCCAGGCTCTTCGACGGTTTCTGGGAAGGCGTTTCTTTCTTAGAAGGAGTCGGCTCGGGGGTCGGAGAGTCTAGCGCTTCCTGTGCGCTCGACGCGCTTATGGCAAGGATGGAGACAAAGACGACGCCGGCGGACCGCAGACAATAGGAGAGCATGGCAGGCTAACTTTCGATCAGAGGCTAACGATTATCCCAATTGCGTCAAATCAGGGCAGCCGGGCAATGGCGTCCAGTTCGCCTTGCAAATAACATCAGACAATATATGTCATATAAAATTGGTACGGTTTGATTATGGTTTTTCAAGTTTACCGAACGCCTCCTCAAACTTGGCTTCTTCTTTCCGGCGCAGTTCGGCAACGTCTTCTAAACTCCATTGCTTCAATTCGACGCCCGCTGCCACCGCTGGCGTTGTTTTGCGTGTTTCGTGACGGCGGACAAAATTATAGGCACCGAAATACAGCGCGACGGCTGCCTTGTGACCTTCCAAATCTTTTGAGTATCCGCGACCGCGACGCTGAAATCGTTTCAATTCCTGCCGGACGCTCAAGAAAGCCCGCTCAACGTGGCTTGTAAGCTGCCTAAGTCCGGCGAGCCGACTACCGCTTTACGTTCCGCTGTCTGCATCTTGCGCACACCCTGGTTTTTACCGAGTGCCGCCACCGTGCCGTCCGATAGTTCTGGCTCGCCAAACACCTTTGTTTCCATGCCGAAACTGTAGCCTTCGTATCCGAAATGTTCCCGAATGAGGAACGGATGTTGCCGCCAATTGTCGGTCGCGATCTGAACGGCAGACGCACACGGTTCGCCTAACGTATTGCTACCGGCTTAAATCTCAATGGCGCGATTGTTGAACTGAAGCTGCGTAGCGCGCAATGCTTCGGTATCTAGCGCTTAAGTCTGTTGTTATGTAAAATGCGTGATAATAGCCGGAATTTGTGCGTTTATCGACTTCATACACCAGGTCCCCTCAGGCACGCACTAAAAAAGAACAAGGTTGCTACTTTTGAAAAACTACTTAAGCGATGCGCCGAGGCCCCACCCCTGCCCTGCTCCAATATTGGCGCTATCGAGTTTTCCCACTCCTCAAAATCAGACCTTGGTAGCTGAGGACGAGGGCCGACAAAGTGCCGATGACCGCGACCGAGACTCGTTATCGCTGACTGTGTCTGACCGCTAAGGTGATGTTCAGGAAGGCGGTGGGCGCAAAAAATCCCAATGAGAACGCCACCGAAGATCGCCACGAATGAGATTAAACCGATAACGATGGGGGTCATTTAAACTAACGACGAGTCATTACCCAACCTTTGTAAATCGGATGGGGACATAGAGAATCAATGTTCTTCAGCTATTGGACTTTGGCCGGAATAACGAGCATGACTTTAGCGAGCGCCAGCGCATTGTACATATAAGAAGTGCGGCGCTGAAGACGAAACGAATCTTAACGCGCCCCATCATCCCTAACCTCCCGAACTGTGCAACATCAGCAAATCTTGCGGATGTCGATCCTAATTCACGGCAGACCGATTTCGCAGGTAAGGGTCGGCGCAAGATTGCTACATTGGTTTGCAAAATCGCCAGGTAAATCGGTGAGTTTGCGCAACACAAACGTGGACCCGGCAACGCCCCACTCGGCGGCGACGCCTAATTGGACCAAACCTTGGCAGACACAGAAGACACCATGTTCATAATCGGGCGCAATCTCTGGTTTTTGGCGTCTGCGGAATTTGTTCTTCAACCAGATCCATAGGCGGTTGAGCGTCCTGTTTTCGTCGCGCCATTTGAAATTAAGGTTCGGCAAGGCATCATGAAACGCCGCGAGCGCAGGCTTATGGTCGACGGATTGCAGATCGTTCCAATGCGCGAGGACGTCCGCGAGCACGCCTTCAAACGAATGGTCTCCATCGATGAATAAGAATCCGAACGTCAGATTCGGCAGACGCTGCCGGGAATCAGCAACGAGCAGATGAACACGCTCGCTCCTTTCGGGTTGCGACAAGTAATCTTTGCATGCGCGATGCTCTCTCGATCTGAGATCGATTGAGTACACGACCCGGTCGCTGCCGGCGGCGGCGGTGAGAAGAACGGTCGATCCACCACGGTTTCTGCCGATTTCCAAAACAGTTCCCGAAGTTGCCTTCACAGCTCGCCATAGCAACGCGGCCTCATTGAATCCCTGGCGAATAATGCCTCGGTTCCGGCTGTCACAGGTAAACAGCCACGTCAGACTTTCAAAACCCTGATCGTTGTTGCGTGGCACAGCTTCCACGATGGCGATACAAGCGTGAGTCTGCGATCTGCGCAACTAATGAACTCGCTCGAAACGTCCTCGACCAACTTGGCAATAAATGGCCCGAGGCAAGAGTTTTCTTGCGTTAAAGAGTGAATTGTGAAGCCAGAGTCTGACACAAGTCGCAGGAAGGGCGATTAACGCCAACCGCCCCTTTGGCCCAGGGCGCGCTGAACCGCCGCTCAGACGTTGCTCCCGCTCCACTTTAATTTCTGCCGAACGACGCTGAAGAACGACATGTCCGGCATTGCGGCCAGTCGCAGAGTCTTCTTCGCTTTTCGGATCTGAACCGTCGCGCCATGTGCGATCCGGATCGGCTCCCGGCCATCGACCGTTAAATAAACCGGGTAATCCGGTTCGCTGGCTTCCACTTCGATCAACGATTTTTCCGAGACGATAATCGACCGATTGGTCAGCACGTGTGGACAAATCGGGGTGATCACAAAGACTCCGGATTCCGGCTCGAGAATCGGACCGCCGGCCGAAAGCGAATACGCCGTTGAGCCAGTCGGCGTCGCGATGATTAAACCGTCGGCGTTGAATTCCGTCAGGGTCTCACCGTTCACACGCGTGCGCAACCGAATCAAGCGCGACAATTCGCCGCGGCTAAACACCGCGTCGTTCAGCGCGATCATCGGTTTTTGTTCTTCACCAGAATCCCGCAGAGTGACTTCCAGTAGCGCGCGGTTGCTGAACGTCATCTGTCCGTTAGCGATGCATTCGACGGCTTCGCGAAACGCCTGCGAACCGGCACACGTCAAAAAGCCGAGCGAACCAACGTTAATTCCAAAAATCGGCGGCATCGCGTCACCGAGCTGACCCGTCACATTCAAAATTGTTCCGTCGCCGCCAACAACGACGAGAACATCGGCATTCGCTCCTAGTTGCGCGATCGTCAGGCCCGAGTGCGTGCCGCTTACGTTCGCCGTTTCTGTTTCGAGTAAGATCGACATCTTGAAGCGTGTAAACTCGGCGGAAAGAGATTTGATCAGCTCCCCCACTCCGGATTTACCCGTGTGGGCGATTAGTCCGATCGTTTTCGGATGCATATAAAGAATTCCTGATTGCCGTCCGTCCCGGTGATGATCGATGGAACGACACCGACAACACGAAACTTCGCTTCTTCGACAAACTTCACAATTTTTTGCTGTGCTTTTCCATGCAGCGCGGCGTCGCGCACAATTCCGCCGCGCCCGACATCTTTGCGCTGCAATTCAAATTGCGGCTTAATCAGCGCGAGAATCACGCCGTTCTCCGTTACCAACTCGACAGCGCGAGGCAAGATTAAAGTCAATGAGATGAACGAAACATCGATCACGCAAAGATCGACACTTTCCGGAATCTGTTCGCGGGAAAGAAATCGCGCATTCACTTTCTCGATCGCTACCACCCGCGGATCCTTTCGCAATTTCCAGGCGAGTTGGCCGTGACCGACATCGACCGCAAAAACTTTCGCCGCGCCGCGTTGCAGCAAACAATCGGTAAAACCACCGGTTGATGCGCCGATATCGAGCGCGACTTTGCCTTCAATCTCGATCCCGAAAAAATCCAAAGCTCCGCCGATTTTCAACGCGCCACGGCTGGCAAACTGCGGTGGCGGGCTAACTGAAATCGGAGCATCGGTATCGACCAGCTCTGCTGGCTTTGCAAAGACGTGGGACCCTACCCTGACTTCGCCAGCCATGATTGCGCGTTGTGCGCGCTCGCGCCTTTCGAAAAATCCGCGCTCGACCAATGTTTGATCGATCCGCGCCTTCTTTTTCATTGCAGGTCGCTGATTAATTTGTCGATTGACGCAACGTCGTCGGCCGGGGCGCGACGGCGTTCATATTTTCGAGCGATGATCTCTTTCAGTTTCACGAGATCAACGAGCAACGGCGGATCGTAATACGTCCATGCGCTTTCGTCGGACTTCTTCGCTTGCACGCGCCATTTGCCGCCAAACTTCGTTGCGCGGACTTCGCGCTTGCGCCCCTCAGCGTCTTTCTCAGTCCATATGTGTTGACTCGGCATCGCTGGAAAACCTTACATTAGCAGGCTTGAAGGACTCAGTCAGATTGCTCGTTTATTTGCTCGCGACCGTTCTTGTCGGTGCGTTGCTGGCGCCGTTGCTCTTTTGGGTCGCTCAACTACTCGCTTATTACGGCTTCTTAAGTGTTCTCAAACGTTACGATTTTGAAACTTTCTTCCATCGCGCGGTGCTGATCGCTGCGGTGCTCTTGCTGTGGCCGCTCGTTCGCGCACTAGACATCCGGGGACTAACCGATTTACGACTCTTTGCGAATCCGCACCGATGGGGAGATCTGGTCGCCGGATTGCTTCTCTCCGCCATCCCGCTGCTCTGTTGCGGCGCGATCCTGCTTGCCACACCAATTTTTTCACTTCGCAGCGCGATCAATTGGGCGGGAGTTGGAAAAGCTGCCTTGGCCGCGGCCGTCGTGCCCTTCATCGAAGAAACATTCTTCCGCGGATTGATTCTTGGCGCTCTTTTGAAAACCGAACGGTCCCGCATGTCGATCTTTGTGACCTCGGCACTCTACTCCATAGTCCATTTCTTGAAAGCGGCCGAACACACATCATCGTCAGTGACTTGGACGTCCGGATTCACTTCCATTGCGCACGCGTTTGGCCAGTTCGCCGATCCACTCCTCGTCATCGCTGGCTTTACTACTTTGTTTCTGATCGGGTGGATTCTGGCCGACGCTCGATTGCAGACGCGATCCCTTTGGTTGCCAATCGGTTTGCACGCGGGTTGGATCCTAGCTGCCGGCACCTTCAACAAAATTGCGCTCCGGCGGTTGATCATTTTGCCTTGGCTCGGCAAAAACTTGCTGGTTGGAATTGTGCCGCTCGCGGTCGCGGCCTTGACGTGGCTGCTGATGCGCGGCTGGTTAAAATATGTCGATGGTCGCGATGCCTAATTTCTTCTGCGGAATCGCGTCGCTGCTTTATCCGCCGTCTCTGACGATCTGCTCTGCGCCGGTTGACGTCGGCGAGTACGTTTGCGCTGAAGGCGAAGCGAAGGTTTCGCGAATCATGCCACGTTTTCACGCGAAATGTTCGAAACCATTCGATGGCGCAATCACGACGCCATTCGCCTGCGCCAACTGCGCTCATCGCCCGATCTATTTCGATGCTGCGGTTTCGGCGGATCGCACGCGTGGAATTGTATGGCACGTAATTCTGAATTTTAAACTATGGCCACCAACGCGAACGCTGTTTCAATCAGGCCGCGCTGCTGGCCGAATGGCTCAGCTATCATCTGTCGCTGCCGTTGCGCCCGGTGCTGCAACGAATTCTCTATACGGAGACTCAGCCGCTTTTGACCGGTTCGAGCGCATGCAAAATTTACGAGGCGCATTCCATTTACGGAAAACGGCGGACGTGCGAAACTTACGGGTGCTTTTGATTGATGATGTATTAACCACCGGCTCGACGCTGAGCGAATGCGCACGGGTTTTGAAGAAAGCTGGCCCGCAATACGCCGCGACAGCCGCGCGCGCCTGATTGCCATGGCCATTTTCAAGAAACCGACACTTAAGGCACAGCCGCGTAAAAAGCGCGACATTCCGCAGGGCCTTTTTCAAAAATGTCCCGGCTGCAACGAAGTCGTTTCGGAGATTGAGCTCAATGAAAATCTCCGGGTCTGCCCGCGGTGCGATTATCACTTCGCGCTTTCGGCCAAGGACCGGATTGAGAACCTCGTCGATCCGCAAACGTTCGTTGAAATGGATGCTGATTTGAAATCCGTCGATGCGCTGCAATTTCAAGGAATGGCGAGCTACAAAGATCGCCTAAAAAATTACCAGGAACGCACCGGATTGCTCGACGCGGTCATTAGTGGCCACGGAATGATCGATGGCTACAAAGTTGCCCTCGCAGTGATGGACTTTGGATTTCTGGCCGCAACCATGGGCTCGGCCGTCGGCGAACGCATCACGCGAGCGATCGAATACGGCACTGACGAAAAAGCGGCTGTCATTATTGTATCCGCTTCCGGTGGCGCGCGAATGTACGAGGGAATGCTTAGTTTGATGCAAATGGCGAAAACGAGCGGTGCTCTCGCGAGACATGCGGAAAAACGCCTTCCTTACATTTCCGTGCTTACGAATCCAACCACGGCAGGCGTAATGGCGAGCTTCGCGTCGTTAGGTGATGTAATTATTTCGGAGCCGAAAGCGATGATCGGATTCGCGGGACCGCGCGTGATTAAGGAAACGACGCACCAAGATTTGCCGAAAGGGTTTCAAACGGCCGAATTTCTTGAAGAGCATGGATTGATCGACATGATCGTGCATCGCAAAAAAATGCGCGAGACGATCAGCCATTTGCTCGGCTACTTCTCACACGTGCCGTGACCTACAAAGAGGCGCTCGCCTGGCTCTACAGCCTTCAGCGCTTCGGGATCAAACTCGGGCTCGAAAACATCCGTCGGCTGATGTGCGAGTTGGATGTCAATCTCCGGAACGCGCGCATCCTTCACGTCGCTGGCACTAACGGCAAAGGCTCAGTGTGCGCGATGATCGATTCGATCTGTCGCGCCCAAGAATATCGCACCGGTCTTTTCGTCTCCCCTCACCTGGTCACTTTCCGGGAGCGAATCTGGGCGAACGGCAAAATGATTTCGGAAAAGGAAGCTGCCGACGGCCTGACTAAAATCCGAAAACTCGTCGCATCTTGGGAACCGCATCCAACCTTCTTTGAAATCACGACTGCGCTCGGATTGAAACATTTCGTCGACGCGAAGATTGACATCGTCGCTTTAGAAACTGGCTTGGGCGGACGACTGGACGCAACAAACGCAGTTCAATCCGATGTTGCCATCATCACGCCGATTGCGTTGGATCACGAAAAATGGCTTGGCGATTCATTGGAGAAAATCGCGAGCGAAAAAGCAGGCATTATTAAATGGAAAACGCCGGTCGTTTCGGCGTCGCAACTTCCTGAAGCTGAAAAAGTGATTCGAACTCGCGCGACCGAATACGAAGCGCCTTTACAGTTTGTCGCTCAGCCATATTCCAAATCGGCGATTGCCTTGCGCGGTGAGCATCAAAAACTCAACGCGACGATCGCGATCGCAGCGATTCGCGCAGCCAAGATCGGCACCAATGAAGCCGCGATTGCTCGCGGACTTGCCACGGTCGAGTGGTCAGCGCGCTTTCAATGTTGGGACAAGCGGACTGTCATCGACGGCGCACACAATCCGGCTGCAGCAGGCATTCTTGTTCAAACCTGGCGCGAAGTTTTCGGGGACGAACGAGCGACTCTGATTCTGGCAGTGCTCTCGGACAAAGATCTGAGAAAAATCTGCGAAGCGCTTCTGCCTATCAGCGATTCGATCTTGCTTCCAAGAATACGAACTGGGCGCGCGGTCGGTCCGTCCGAGCTTCAAAAAATATTTTCCGATCTCAGACGTAAATCGGAAATCTCGGCGAGCTTTGCCGATGCAGTCGGCAAAGCTCGCAAACGCTATGCACCTATTCTCATCACCGGCTCATTGCATTTCGCCGGTGAAGCACTCGCGCATCTTCAAGGCCGCTCCGCGGCCTTTGAAGAATGCGCCCAGTGATTACGTTTCTATCCTCGGAAATAATGGAGTCGGTTTGCCCAGTTGATGCCGAGACGGCAAACCGCCCCAGTTCGCTTCCACCAAAGTGTATTCTCTGTCGCAGTTTAACTGATAAAGAATTTCCTGCGCAGCGTTCGGCAACACAGGCGAGATCAAAATTGCAATAGCACGTAATGCTTCAGCCAAAGCAAACAGTGTATGATCAAGCGCATCGGCGCGCGCCGGATCTTTCGCGAGTTTCCATGGCGCCGCCATCTCGATGTACGCGTTACACGTCGTGACGAAACCCCCTACTCTTTCCAGTGCGGCATGAATTTCGTGCGCTGACATTGCCAATGAATAATTTCGAACCAAATCGACCAATTGCGCGGCAAGTGGCGAATCGCCGCCGGCTTGTTCCACGACGCCAGCGCGATATTGATGCACCATGTTGAGCGTGCGATTGAGCAAGTTACCGAGATTGTTCGCTAAGTCCGCGTTGTAGCGCTCGACTAAACGTTCCTCGGAAAAATCGGCGTCTTTGCCCGTAGCGATGTCGCTCATCAAATAATAACGCACCGCTTCAGTGCTGTACTTATCGGCGAGCGTGTTTGGATCGACGATGTTGCCTAACGACTTGCTCATCTTGGTGCCCGACATGTTCCACCAGCCGTGGACGAGGAGTTGCGGCATCGCATAGTCGGGAAATCCGACCGCGTGAAGAATGATCAACCAGTAAATTCCGTGGGCGGGAACGAGAATGTCTTTGCCGATGATTTGGAGTGCCGGCCAGCGGTCCCGAAAAGATGAAGGTTGCAGATTAAAGGATGAAATGGCCGGATCGTAACCAGCGAAGCTGATATAGTTCGTTAGGGCATCGAACCAGACGTAAGTCACGAAATCCTTGTTGAACGGAAGCTCAATTCCCCAATCGAGCCGTGACTTCGGCCGCGAAATGCAGAGATCGCCGCTGATTCGTTCGATCGCATTGCGGAGTTCGGTCTGCCGAAAATCAGGAATGACCGCGTCTTTGTGCTTGTTGATGTAGCGGAGCAGCCAATCTTTGTGCTGGCTCAGTTTGAAATAATAATTTTCCTCCTCGCGAAACTCGACCTGTCCCCACTCCGGACCGAACTCGCCGTCCGGGCCGTGTTCTTTGTCGGTTAGAAATTGTTCCTGGCGGACCGAATAATAGCCTGATTGTTTGTCTTTGTAGACTTGGCCGGCATCGAACAAACGCTGCAGCATCCCCTGCACGACTTTTTTGTGGCGCGGCGCGATCGTTTCCGCCCACTGGTCGTATTTCACGTCGAGCTTTTTCCAAAGATCGACAAACTTCTGAGTAACACCTTTGACGAATTTCGACGGCGCAACGCCCGCTCTCGCTGCGGATTGCTGCACTTTCTGACCATGCTGATCGACGCCAGTCAGAAAGAAAACTCTTTCGCCGTTGAGGCGGTGATAGCGCGCGATGACATCGGCCAGCACTTTTTCATAAGCGTGACCGATGTGCGGCGGCGAGTTCGTGTAATCGATCGCCGTAGTGACGTAAAGGGTCTTCGGCATCCGGCAATCTGTAGCGGCAGTCTGTAACTGTCGCAAACTCCGAGCTCGCCACGGACGAGTCCGTCGAATTGGCGGACCGCAGCGGATTTCGGCGGTTTGGACCGCCTACAATCGCCGGGCCTTCGCCGAGGCTTCGGCGCGCCAAGGAGCGCCTGTACTACAGAAATTTTACGGCGACTTGCCGTTCACCTTGCCGACCGAAGCACCAGTCACTTGGCCGCCGGACAAGACAAAATCAATTTCATAGATTTTGCCGTCAGCGCCTTTCATCTCCACTGCGGTAGAGGACTTGCCGCCGCCGAGTTTTTTCTCTTGGTGAAATCTTACGGGAGTCAGTGCGAGATCCTTTCCGTTCAATGTGACATGAAACTTCTTGTCCTTGGAACTCGACATTTGGCCGTCGAGGTAGCCCTTCACGCCAACGGGCATTGCGGTCTTCGTTGTGGTTTGGGTTTGTTTTGACATCCCGCCTGACGGTTGCTGTGGTTGCGACTGAGGCGGCCCATAGGAGCCGGACATCTGAGCAAAAGCGATTGGAGCGATAAAAGACGCGGCGACTGCTGCGATAAGAATTCGTGCGTTCATGTTTCCCTTGCGATTCGAACCGAAGACATTTTGCCAGCGTCTCGCGAAATTGAAATGCAAAATCTCTAGTCTGTATTTCTACCAAAAGTGGCTGCCGGTTCAACGGTCACTGTTCCCCAGATCATCGCAGCGTCTTCGACCGCGTAATTGACGGAAGAGTTTGACGTTGGGTCGCGAACGCTGCGGCTCACCACGATCGCGCCGGGAGCAGCTGCGTGTTTTACCGCAACAAGCAATCGCCGCCGATAGGCCGCATTCGCACCATCCAAAATATTCGACAGCGTGAATCCGTCGTAGCTTTCAGCTGGCTCGCGCTCGAGAAAATCAGCCGCATCTGCGTGAACGGTGCGAATATCCTTCGCTTCGGCCGGCGGAACATCAAAAGACATTTCACCCAGCAAGAGTGCGTGCACATATGGATTGGTGCGATTGGAGTGTCGCGCAAAACAACGTTCCATTCGCGTACGGATAACAGCGCCGACGTTGGGCGCCAGCAGTTCAACGAATGGTGACGCATAACCGATCCCCAAAAGCGGCTTCGAAAAAATCAAAGCGAAGGCAGCACGAAAACGCCAGGTGTTAAGATGCCGTTGCCAAAAGACGAGCTGCTTCTTCGGATCGTTCAGCTCCAAAAACGCACGAACTTTCGACGTTTGCCAACCAACCAATGGCGCAAATCTTCGTGCGAGTTTCACGATTTGCTCAGCTGCTCCCAGCCGGCCAGGCCCACCAGCAAAGCGGCGGCGCGCGTAATCCAACCGGACGCGATTGATATCGACTGCAACGACGTCGTGGTTGGGAACGAGTTTCATCGCAGTACAACCAGCTGATAGGATGCAAAAAATTCGGCCGAGTGCCCGAAACGCTTTAAGTTCAATCGACGCGTCTTCGTACATGCGTCCGAACAGAAGTTTGTCCGGCCCGCGACGCGCATCGAAGCGCCCGCGCCGCCATTCGGTATGGCAGTTAATGCTGGATCTCGAGCCATACTATTCTTCAATCCGGCGACAAACTGGCCGGGCGAAAGCCTTCAGAGCAAGCGCCTCGCTATCTCACGGCCTCACCGTTGATCCTATGAATCTTGGTGCCGGTAACATGCGCGCCTGTGGTCACAAAATCGATATCGTAAATCCTGCCGTCATCGCTCCTCATGTCGATACACGTTGAAGTGCTGTCGACGCCGGTACTCTTTTGAGTCCAAACGTGGAACGGGGTAAGCGCGAGATCCTTCCCGTTCACTGTGAAGTGAAATTTTTTGTCTTTGGAGTTCCCGAGCTGCCGGTCAAGATAGGCTTTGACGTCGGGAGGAGGGACAGGCGTAGGCGTGGGTCTCACCTGAGTCGGCGCCAGCGTTGGTCCCTGGAGTTGCATTTCCGGCTGCGGAAACGTCTGCTTCGATGGAGTTGCTGTTGGCGCTGTTTTCTGCGGCGACCTTTGCAGCTGGGGAAATGCCTGTTTCAATGGAATTGGTGTCGGTGTTGTTTTCGGCGGGGAGGTTTGTGGCTGGGGAGTTGGAGACACACGGCTGTACCGCATCTGGCTAAACGCCATTGGAGTAACGAATGACGCAACAACGGTTGCGACAATGATCCGTGTAATCATAAGACGATTGCAGTTAGCCTAATCGAAAGCGAAGTTTTCTGCTTTGGCCGCCAATTGAAAAGCCAAAACTGACTTCGCTATTTAGAGTCTGATCGATCGTAACCGTAGCGCAGTCGCGATTACAGAGGTTTCGCAACGGAGAAGGTAAACTGAAAAAGAGCAGCAAAAATTGCCCGATGAACGACAAGATGAGCCAACTTAAAAACCAACCATCGCGTCGACACGGTGTGTGGAATTATTTGCTAACCGTTGTCGTATCCGCGGCAATGGGTGCCGGATTCACCTGGCTTATCACATCCCAGCGCTCGAATTCGGTGGCTCGTCCAGTTTCAACAGCGCCACCCAACGCGATCTCGAACGCCGCGCCCGACGTTTCCGGATTGTCATCTGGTGAAGCCGCAGTCACGCTTGGCAATTTTGATTACGATCATCAACGCTGGTCGGAAGCGATTCGCCATTACGAGGAAGCGATCGCGAGCGGAATTGATAACGCCGACGTCCACACCGATCTCGGAAACGCGTTCCGATTCTCGGGACAGCCGGAGCAGGCACTACAACAGTATATCATCGCGCAAGGACTGAACCCGCAGCACGAGAACAGTCTCTTCAATCAAATCAGTCTTTTCACCGAAGCTTTAAACGAACCGGCGCGCGCGATTCCGATTTGCGAAGAGTTCATCCGCCGATTTCCAAAGAGCGGCAAATTGTCGGCCGTGCGAGCACAGCTTCAGCGCGCAAAAGCAATGAGCCGATGACCGCGGTCGGTCAGGCTTCCAATACAACGCACGCCATCGCGTGATGTTCAGTGTGACTGAGCGTGATCAGCGCCGACGTCACGCCGCGTTTCGACGCGAGCTCCTGCGCGGGTCCTGAGAAAACTAGGAACGGTTCGCCGCTTCTCTTTTTGCGAACGTCGATGTTTCGCCAGCCCATCGCCTTGCCGATTCCAGTCCCGAACGCTTTCGAAACTGCTTCCTTGGCTGCAAACCGCGCGGCGAGATGACGCGCCGGAAATTTCATCGACATCGAATATTCAATCTCGCCTTCGGTAAAAACGCGCCGCAGAAATTTTTCGCCAAATCGGTCCAGCGAGCTCCCGATCCGCGCGCACTCCACCAGATCGACACCGATGCCGACCACACTCATCCTTTGTAGTCGTTCATCGCGGCGAGTAGTTCTTTGATCGCGTCCTCGATTCCAACAAGCAGGGCGCGAGAGACGATCGAATGGCCAATGTTGAGCTCGGTCAAATGCGGAATTTTGTGAATGAGCGCGATGTTCGTGTAATTAATGCCGTGACCGGCGTTAACTTGAAGTTTCAATTCCGACGCAGCTTTGGCAGCAGCCTGCAAGTTTTCCAGCTCCTGTTTCTCGATCTTCTCCGAAAAAGCGTTTGCGAGTTTGCCCGTGTGCAGTTCAACCATCTCGACGCCCATCTCATGGGCGGCATCAATCTGTTCCAAACTTGGATCGACAAATAGACTCACGCGGATGCCCGCAAGCTGAAGCCGTTTGATCGTCGAGTCGAGTTCTCTGCGATTCGCAACAACGTCGAGTCCGCCTTCGGTCGTCACTTCTTCGCGTTTTTCCGGAACGAGGCAAACTTCGTCAGGAACAATCTTCAACGCGATATCGACAATCTCGGGCGTGTTGCCCATTTCCAGGTTCAGCTTCGTCATGATGTTTTGGCGAAGACGATCGATGTCACGGTCTTGCATGTGACGACGATCGCTCCGCAAATGCGCGACGATGCCGCTCGCGCCAGCGCGCTCGCACAGGGCCGCAACCGACACCGGATCGGGCTCGGCGTTTTTTGAATCCGGCATACTCGCGTAACGCGCCTGCCGTAACGTGGCGATGTGATCGACATTAACTCCCAAACGAAGTCCGCTCATTCTCTTCCCTAGAACGCCTTGAATAGGAGCAAGACTCTCTTGCTGAGCAAGCGATAACGCGATCACTGCAGCCTCGCACCCTACAATTCTATTCGAGCGGGAATTCGATTCGTTCTTCCGGTTCGCGCGCAACCAGATTGTTGCGCGCGATAATTCGAGCGCATGTGTTCCACCGCAGAAGCGCATCGTCATGTCCAGCCGGGCGAATCGCTTCCGCTTTCTCGAACCAATTCATCGCTTCGCGAAAAAGATCGTAAGCCTGAAATCGGCAATCTGGGGTGTTTGAACGAAGCTTTGTCTTGGCGCGACGCTCCGCCACGATCCCAGTGTAATAAAGGCGGTCGTATTCGGATCTCATTCGTGAAAGGAGCTCCTTCGTCTGCATGTCGCTGACCGCATACCCTCTTTCGAAGCGATCGGTCAACGCGAGCAAGAGCATGATGATCGCCTGTTGGTTTTCGGGGTCGGTCTTCAAAACATCGAGGCAGATGCTCTCCGCTTCGCCCGGCTCATTGAGCAGACGATAGCGCTCGGCTTTCTCCAGTGCGGCTGGAATTGCCTCCTTCGATAGATGTTTCAACTCAGACATACCGATCTTACGATTGCCTGGCCGCCGTAGTTTTGGCGGAGGCAGCTTCATCTAATCTTCGCTTCAACGTCCTCCAAATCCAGCCAAATGGATCGAAGAACTGATCAACCACACGTTCCTTGAGCGGAATAATCGCGTTGTCGGTGATGTGAATGCTTTCGGGACAGACTTTCGTGCAACACTTCGTGATGTTGCAATAACCAATCCCCTGCGCTTTGCGGAGCTCCGCAATTCGATTCTCCGTATCCAGCGGATGCATCTCAAGCGCCGCGACGTGAACTAGAAACCGCGGCCCGATAAATTCGTCATGTTTGCGATGATCGCGCAAAACGTGGCAAACATCCTGACAAAGAAAACATTCGATGCATTTCCTAAATTCCTCGATTCGGTCGATGTCCGCTTGTTTCATTCGCCATGTGCCATCGGGAGCGTCCGGTGGTCGCGGTTTGAATGGCTTAATCTTTTTCTTCACTCGAAAATTCCATGAAACGTCGGTGATCAGGTCCTTGATGATTGGAAATGCTTTCATCGGTTCGACCCGCACCGGTTTTTCAATCGGTAGATCGCTCAACCGCGTCATGCACATCAGCTTCGGCATTCCGTTCACTTCAGCCGAACAGGATCCGCATTTGCCGGCCTTACAATTCCAGCGGCAGGCAAGATCTTGCGCCTGGGTGCGTTGAATGTCGTGCATCGCATCGAGCACAACCATTCCTTCCGCCACCTCGGTCGTGTAGTCCCGAAACTCGCCGCCGTTCGCGTCCCCGCGCCAGATCTTGAACGTCGCCGTCTTCGTTTCGCTCATCTCATTTCCTCGATCACTCGTTTCAAATAATCGGGCATTTCCGGCAACGGTTCGAGGCGAACTTGCATCGCGCCATCCTCGCTCTTCGCCACAATCGTGTTCACCCTAGCAAATCGCTCCACCTTTTCCGGAATATCTTCCCGAAACTGAGCGCCACGGCTTTCTCTTCGCTCGATCGCAGCTCGCGTGATCGCCTCCGAAACAGTGAGCAAACTTTTCATATCGAGCGCGGTGTGCCAGCCGGGGTTGAAATCGCGATTGCCAATCACGCCAATACGGTTCGCGCGGTCCCAAAGCTTTTGAATTTCCTGCAGCGCGGTTTGCATTTCGCGCTCGCTTCGGACGATGCCGACATTGTGTTGCATCAATTCTTGTAAATCGCGTTGCACCGCGTATGGATTTTCGCCGGTATCGTGCTTGAATGGTTTCAGCGATTCAGCCACGGCAATGTCGATCGGTCTATTGTCGATCTTGCCTAACGAGTTATCCCGGGCATAGCGCGTCGCAAACTCGCCTGCGCGTTTTCCAAAAACGATAAGGTCGGAAAGCGAATTCCCGCCGAGGCGATTGGCTCCATTGATTCCTGCGGCGCATTCGCCGGCCGCGAATAATCCCGGCACACGGGACATTTCGGTATCGGGATCAACGTGCACGCCACCCATGATGTAATGCGTCGTAGGTCCGACTTCCATCGGCTCCTTCGTGATGTCGACGTCGCCGAGCGCTTTGAACTGATGATACATGCTGGGCAGTTTGCGTTTGATGTGCTCCTCGGCATTCGGAAGTTTTTCTTTGATCCACGAAATGTCGAGATAAACGCCGCCGTGCGGAGTCCCCCGCCCTTCCTTGATCTCGCGCACGATGCAACGCGCCACGTGATCGCGCGTCAGTAATTCCGGCGGACGCCGCGCATTCTTGTCGCCGGTGCAATAGCACCAGCCTTCTTCCGGGTTGTCGGCAGTCTGCGCGCGATAATTTTCTGGAATCGCATCGAACATGAACCGCTTGCCTTCCTTGTTCGTCAAAATTCCACCTTCGCCGCGAACGCCCTCCGTCACGAGCATCCCGGAAACGCTCGGCGGCCAAACCATGCCCGTTGGATGAAATTGAATGAACTCCATGTCGATCAATTCCGCGCCGGCGTGATAGGCGAGAGCGTGCCCGTCCCCGGTGCAATCCCAGCTGTTGCTCGTGATTTTGTAGGCTTTGCCAATTCCGCCGGTCGCAAGCACGACCGCTTTCGCGCGAAAAAGCTTGAAACGGCCGCGCTCGCGATCATATCCGAACGCCCCGGCAATTCGCCCCTCATCTTTCAACAGAGTGAGAATGCAAATTTCCATGTGCACGTCGATTCCGCGATGAACACCGTGGTCTTGAAGCGTGCGGATCATTTCCAGTCCGGTGCGGTCCCCGACGTGCGCGAGCCGCGGATACTTGTGGCCGCCAAAATTTCTTTGCAGGATCCGGCCGTCATTGGTTCGATCGAACACCGCACCCCAGGCTTCGAGTTCTTTTACACGATCAGGCGCCTCTTTTGCGTGCAGTTCGGCCATTCGCCAATTGTTCACGTATTGCCCGCCGCGCATCGTGTCGGCGAAGTGCACCTGCCAGTTGTCACGATCGTCGACATTGGCGAGCGCGGCCGCGATCCCGCCTTCGGCCATTACCGTGTGCGCCTTGCCGAGCAGACACTTGCAAACAATGCCGACCGAAACGCCGGCTGCGGACGCTTCGATGGCCGCGCGCAAACCCGCACCGCCGGAGCCGATGACAAGAACGTCGTGAGTAAACGTTTCGTATTCAGCCATCGGCTAAATGATTCGCCAGTCGTGCCAGATGTCCATCGAGCAAAGGCGTACGTAAAGATCGGAAAAACCGACCCAGAACAAACTGAACCACGCCCACATCATATGGCGGCGATTGAAACAGCTCACGCATGTGTATGCGCGATTACAAATTCTTGATTCCGAGAGTTGATCGAGAAATCCACCAACCAAATGCCGAAGGGAGTGGCAACCAAACGTGTAGCCGCCCAGCAAATAAACATTGACCGCGAGGACTAATGTGCCGACGCCGATCCCGAAGGAAGTTTTGCCGGTCGCTGGATCAACGAACCAAAGCGCTTCCCAAACGTCATAGGTGAGGACCACGATGAAAAACAGCGCGATGTACATGAAGTAGCGATGAACGTTTTGCATGATGAGCGGGAACGTACGTTCGCCGAGATACGTTTTGCGTGGCTCGCCGACGGTGCACGCAGGCGGATCCGCCCAAAAAGCTTTGTAATACGCTCCTCTATAATAGTAGCACGTGAGTCGAAATCCTCCCGGTGCCCAGAGAATCAGAAACGCCGGCGAATAATTGATCCAGTGCGGCCACCAACTCGGCGTCCCGCGAATCCAGGCGTGCGTCGAGTTGCCAAAGACTTCGGGCGAGTAAAACGGCGAGATGTAATTGCCGAAATAATAATGCGAGCCCTGGAACGCGGCCCACGTCGAGTAAACAATGAAAGTCGACAGCCCGAGAACGACGAGAAGCGGTTGCAGCCACCAAAGATCGGGGCGCATTGTTTGACCGAAAGATCGGCGCGGCAACATGATTTCAGCGGACGCCATGGACTCGTGTTTGAATAGCGATGCTTCCGCGCTTTTTCAACCAAAAGGTCTCGCGTAATCTCGTGACGGCGAAACGCCGCCAGCAAAAAGTTCGATATCACTTCGAATAACTCGGACTGCACGTTGCGGCCGCGATTGTGCCCGTGTTCTCGCGCGCGTCTTGTTTTATTGGCAGGGACGCGATACGAAAACCCGTATCCACGCCGGGTCCGAACTGCCGGCTAGATCGTCAGTGTGGGCTAAGCGCCGTCCGCTCCCTCAATCGGAAGTTTCGCTTTCTTCCACGCCTTCCAGCTACCGGGAACATTCCAGAGTTCTTTAAAGCCAGCCGGTTTTAAAATGCTCGCCGCGATGCTCGAGCGATAGCCGCTGCCGCAATAGACGACCGTCGGTTTGTTGCGATCGAGCTCGCCAAGTCGCTTCCGCACTTCAGGGACAAAAATGTGACGCGCACCGGGGACGTGTCCTTCCTTCCATTCGCCAGGTCCGCGAACATCGACAACCTGGAGCGACGCTTTCCGCTCGTTCAGTTCGTGCACGCTCATCTGCGGAATTCGCTCGATCGGGAATCCGGTCGTATCCCACGATTTCATTCCATCGATCAGATAGCCGGCGAATTTTGTGTAACCGGTCCGCACGAACAGTCGCAAAATATTTTCGAGGTCGCCGTCGCTTTCGAGAACGAGCAGGATCGGTTTCTCCGGATCGAGCATCCAACCGGCCCAAATGGAAAGAATCGGCGAGCCGCCAATGTTAAGCGCGCCCGCGATGTGCCCGCCACCAAACGCGAGCATGGTTCGAACATCGACAAGCTGGTTGCCGTTCTTCCCGATCGCGTCTTTAAATTGCCTCGGCGGTAAACCGGGCACGCGCGGCAAAGATCCAAGCACTTGCGGTCCTTCCGCGTTCACTCTTTTCATCCGCGGGTAATAAGTCGGCACCGGCGGCGCAGTTTTCAGTGCATACTCGGTAAACTTTTGCACGTCGTCGAACTGAAGAAATTTATTGTGGAGCCGCTCGTAACCAATCGTGCTCGTCAAACGCGCGCCAATGTCCGCGCCGCAAGGCGAGCCCGCGCCGTGATTCGGATAAATCATCACGTGGTCCGGCATTCTCAGGTAAAAATCGCGCAGCGTGTGAAATTGTTGCTCGGCCAGCCTTTGAGTGTGCTTCTCGCCCAACAAATCGGGGCGGCCGGCCGACGAAACGAAAAGTGAATCGCCGGTCAGGATTCCCCACGGTTCATCCGGGGCCTCGGAGTCGGCCAACAAATACGAAATGTGTTCCGGTGTGTGACCCGGCGTGTGCTTCGCCGTGATCAGGGCTTCGCCAAATTCAAAACGATTGCCGTCGTTTAATTTTTCGACCGGGAAGTCGTACTTTGCGCCGCCTTCGTGACTGGCAAAAATCTTGGCTGATTCCAAGCGCGCGCAGAGCTCGCGCGAACCGCTTACCAAATCGGCGTGAATGTGCGTTTCGAAAATATGCGTGATCGCCACGCCTGCTTCCCGCGCGATGTCGATGTAAATGTCGCAGTCCGGTCGCGGATCAAAGACCGCGGCAACGCCTTCATCATCATCGCCGACGAGATAGGAAAGCTCGGCGATGCCCGGCGTTTGAATTGTCTTGAAAACGAGTGACACGCAGAAAGTTGACCCGAAGCACCCAAGAAGTTCAACAACCGCCCTCCTGTCAAGTTGTATCTCGACAGCTTCCCAGTGGCGCACGACCGCTACGTCGTGGTGCGGCCATTTCGTGGTTCCCAACCGCTCAATTCTCTCCCTGAGGGAGAAGCGGACGACTAAGTCGACTAGAGGGAGTCTATCGCACTTTCACTTCAATCGGCAGGAGATGATTGATCATGTAGGTGCCGCGATTGGGATCGCGCAAGAGCGGTTGGGTGCCGCCGTTTGAATCGGTCGCGCGAGCCACCAGCGTCGTTTTCCGTGGTTTCGCCGGCGTTCGCCAATCAAATTCCCAAAGCCGCCATGCCTTCGGCTTGGATTCGCCGAGCAATTTCACTTCGCTCCATGATTCTCCATTGTCGAGGCTAAGCTCGACCTTTGCGATCTCGCCGTTGCCAGTCCATGCTGCGCCGCGCACGCGAACGTGTGAATTCGCCGGAACGGTTCCACCTTCGCTTGGTTGCACGATCGCCGCTTTGATTTGCATTTCCGAAAGCGCGGTGAGCTCGGCTCTGTCCCCTCGTCTGTTCCAGAACGCGTAGTCGAGCGTTTGATAATAACCGTTGAACGGTTTGTCGGTGACAATGATGCGTTGCAACCACTTGATCGACGCGACCGCGTACCAGCCTGGAACGATCGCCCGCACAGGGAACCCATGCTCGGGCGGAAGATCGACATCGTTCATTTTGTAAGCGAGCAAAACATCTCTCGCTTTCTCGATCGGAATGCTGCGCGCAAAATTGATTTCGCCACGTGGACTTTTCGGATCCTCCAACTTCCCATGGTCTGCACCTTCCAGAATTATCTCGAGTCCGCTTGATTTAACTCCGGCGCGCTCGAGCGGAACCGATAACGGAACGCCAGTCCACTCAGCGTTTCCGACGCCGCCCAGCCGCCATTGCACGCCTTTGACTTTCGGTTCGAGAAAACTCCGATTGTTGCCGGCGCATTCGAGAGTCACCGGAATTTTTCGTGATTGCAGTTTGCTTAGCTCGTCGAAATCAATTTCGAACGGGTTTCCTACTTCGCCTTCGATACGCAATCGCCATTTGTTCTTGTCGATTTTCGGAACCTGAAAATGCGTCCGCACGTAAAACGATTTCGTCGGCGTGACAAATTGCTGGAGCTGGTCAATCGGCGTCTCTAAAACGAGCGGCTCCTCGCTGAGCACAATTTTTCCGCCACAGTTTGCAACTTTTCGCACAATAGCTCTTCAACCGAAACGAACGGGTCCGCAACTCCAGGTTGATGAATTAATCTCCGATCCAATTAGACAGTGAGTAGCGAAACTGGAGCCTACGGGATTCGAACCCGTGACCTCCTCAATGCCATTGAGGCGCTCTACCAACTGAGCTAAGACCCCGTGAAAAGAATTTCAGATTTTAGATTGCAGATTTCTGATTGCAACTAGCGGGCAACGATTGAAATCTTCGCGCGCTGCGCAAGATCGAGAACTTTGTTGCGCTCAAGCAGCAAGGTTTTTCCCGCCTCGACGGCGATAACGCGAAGTTTTACTTCGGTCACCACCTGGATTGTTTCAACGCCGATCACCGGAACATCGAAGCGCATGTCCTGCTTTGTTTTAGCGACCTTGATCATCACGGCGCCTTCGCGCGCGAGCGAGCCGCCGCGTTTGATCGCATCATTGGTTCCTTCGAGCGCTTCGACTGCGAGCACCGTTCCGTTTTTAACGATAATCGTCTGCCCAATGTCGAGTCGCGCGATTTCTTTGGCCACATTCCAGCCGAGATCGACATCTTCTTCTTCAGCGCGCGATAATTTCACTCCGGCGATCAGGCCCTTGGTGGCGAGATCGTCTTCCAGAAAAGTTGTCGCGGGCAGGAGATGAACGCCGACTTTGCCAAGCTCATCGGCGATCGCGGTAAAGATCGATTCGGCGTTGCGCTGTTTGAGTCCTGCGAGCACGACCAGCGCTCTTACGTCCGGCCGCAAATCGAAAAGATTTTTCGGCGCAATTTGGCCGGCCATGATCACGCGATGAACGTCCTGTTGCTGAAAAAAACTCTGGAGTCGGCCTAGTTGCCCAACGCGCAGCCATTCGACGACATCCGCCAGGTCTGAAATCGCGGGATCGGTTTCGCCCGAAAACGCCGCGACGACGATTTTTCTTACGCCAGCTTTGCGCGCAGCAGTCGCAAGGGTTATCGGGTAAACGCCGTTGCCCGCGATGATTCCGAGAAGTTGTAGCGGTGCTTGTGCCAAGCTTTTAATTTAGCACACAGGCGGTCGCCGCGGCGACCGCCGCTACAACGCTAGCCGTGATGACGGCGCCGGACGCGCAATTGCGTGAGCGCTTTTTGCAATGACGCCTGGATCGCGACCAATTGTTCCGGAGTGGTGTCTTCTTTCATTGCTGCCTGTGCGCGCGCGACAGCCGCTTCGGCCGCCGCGATGTCGATTTTCTCCGATTGCAGTGCCATGTCGGTCAAAATCGAAACGCCGTCAGCTTTGATTTCGACGAATCCTTCGCCAATCGCCATCGCGCTTTCGCGTCCATCTTTCACGATCCGAAGCTCGCCCGGCTTCAGCGCCGTCAGCACCGGCACGTGTTTTGGATAAACGCCGAGTTCGCCCTCCGACCCTGGCAACGTGACCATCTCCACGTCTTCGGAGTAAATCTTCTCTTCGGGGGTAACGATCTCGAGCTTCAGCGTGGCAGTCATGGCCGTTCAGGATTTCTCCTCCTTGATCGTGTCGATGTTACCCTTCATGTAGAAGTTGCCTTCCGGAACTTCGTCGTGTTTGCCTTCCAAGATTTCTTTGAAGCCTTGCACGGTTTCAGCTATCGGCACGTATTGGCCTTTCGTTCCGGTGAAAACTTCGGCGACGTGGAAGGGCTGACTAAGGAAGCGCTGAATTTTGCGCGCGCGGTGGACGGTCAGCTTGTCCTCCGGACTGAGTTCATCCATTCCGAGGATGGCGATGATGTCCTGCAAATCCTTGTAACGTTGCAGCACGCGCTGCACACCGCGCGCGGTGTTGTAATGATCCTCTCCAACAATTTCTGGCGCGAGCGATTTCGAGGTTGATGCAAGCGGATCAACCGCGGGGTAAATTCCAAGCTCAGCGATTGAACGTTCCAGTACGATCGTTGAATCCAAGTGCGCGAACGTGTTCGCCGGCGCGGGATCGGTAAGATCGTCCGCCGGAACGTACACCGCCTGGAACGAAGTGATCGAGCCTTCCTTGGTGGACGTGATCCGCTCCTGAAGATCGCCCATCTCGGACGCGAGGGTCGGTTGATAGCCGACCGCGCTCGGCGTTCGGCCTAACAATGCCGACACTTCCGAGCCCGCTTGCGAAAAGCGGAAAATGTTGTCGATGAAGAGCAACACGTCCTGATGGCGCTCGTCCCGGAAAAATTCCGTCATCGCGAGCGCGGCAAGTCCGACACGCAAGCGCGCTCCGGGCGGCTCGTTCATCTGGCCGTAAACCATTCCCACTTTCGATTTCGACAAGTCTTTTTGATCGATGACGCCCGCCTCGCTCATTTCATTATAAAAATCGTTGCCTTCGCGCGTGCGTTCGCCAACTCCCGCGAACACCGAAACGCCGCCGTGGCCTATTGCGATATTGTTGATGAGTTCCATGATGACGACAGTTTTGCCGACCCCGGCGCCGCCGAACGCTCCGACCTTGCCGCCCTTGGAAAACGGACAGATCAGATCGATAACTTTGATTCCGGTCTCGAGAATCTGAACTTTCGTGTCTTGGTCGGTCAGATCGGGCGCAGGCCGATGAATCGGATAGCGCTTGGTGAATTTGACCGGGCCTTTGTTGTCTACCGCGTCGCCGGTGACATTGAACAAGCGACCCAGAATACCCTCCCCGACGGGCACCGTGATTGGACCACCCGTGTCGTTCACGCTCATTCCGCGCTTCAAGCCTTCGGTGGAAGACATCGCGACCGAGCGCACGCAGGCTTCGCCGAGATGCTGCTGCACTTCAAGAGTCAACTTGGTCGGGCTGCCGTTGACCTCGAAGTCGATCTCGAGCGCGTTATAAATTTTCGGCATGCTTTTCTCGTCGGGGAATTCGACGTCCACGACCGGCCCGATAACTTGAACGATATTTCCTTTATTCATAAGTCTTGATTAGCCGCTGAGCGCCATTTGCGCGGTCGAGATCTCGAGCAACTCGGTTGTGATCCCGGCCTGGCGTATTTTGTTATATTCGAGGGTGAGATCCTTGATGAACTGGTTCGCGTTATCGGTCGCGTTTTTCATCGCGACCATTCGCGCGCTGTGCTCGGAAGCGCGCGCATCGAGGATCATTTGGAAAACCTGGTACTCAACGTAATACGGCAGCATGATGTCGAGCACTTCGAGTGCGTTCGGCTCAAACAGATAACCGAGCATTGGATCGACATCTTCCGCTTCCTTCGATTCGTCGTGCTTCTTCGGTAGATCAAACGGGCTTATGGGCAACAGCGTTTGCGCGACCGGCTTCTGGTTAATCGTGTTGACGAAGTGCGTGTAGAGAACGGAGACTTTGTCCACCTCGCGAGTCAGAAATTTCTCGAGACAAAATTTCGCGAGGGGCTTGGTTTCGACGAAACCGGGCGCATCTTTCAATTCGAAATCGGCCAAGAGTTCGCGTTTTGTCCGGGCAACGAACTGCCGCGCTTTTTTCCCGGTGACGACAAATACGGTTTTGGTCTGATCAAAATTTGACGCTTCACGAAAGAGGTTCGTGTTCAGCGCGCCGGCCAAACCCTTGTCGGTGCTGATGATTAACACTAATTCCTTCTTCACTTCACGAACGTGCAAAAGCGGATGCAATGTCGGGTCGGTCCGCTTTTGCAACGAAACGAGGACCTTGTTCATCAACGCGGCATACGGACGACCGGATAGCGCGTGTTGTTGCGCTTTGCGCATCTTCGACGCGGCGACCATTTGCATCGCCTTCGTGATCTGGGACGTGCTGCGGATCGATTTGATCCGCCGCCGTATGTCCTGCGTGTTTGCCATCGGAAATTACTGCCAGGTGGTTTTGAATTCCTCAAACGCGCTCTTGAGTTGCGCCTCAAGATCGGCATCGAGCTGTTTCTTTTCTTTAATCGCGCCGAGCATCGGTTCCTTCCGCGTTTGCAACCAATCCTGCAGCTTCAATTGGAATTCCTTCACTCGCTCGACCGGCACGGAGTCGAGGTAGCCGTGTTGCATAGCCCACATGATGGAAACCTGTTCTTCGACCGGAATCGGACTGTGTTGTTTTTGCTTGAACAACTCAACGATGCGCTGACCACGATCGAGACTCGCTTTCGTCGCCGCGTCGAGATCAGAACCAAACTGCGTGAACGCGGCAAGCTCGCGGAATTGTGCGAGATCGAGTTTCACTTTTCCGGCGACCTGCTTGATCGCTTTGATCTGCGCAGCCGAGCCGACACGACTGACCGACAAACCGACTGAGATCGCTGGCCGCACTCCTTGATAGAAGAGATCGGTCTCGAGATAAATCTGTCCGTCGGTGATTGAAATGACGTTCGTCGGAATGTAGGCCGACACGTCGCCAGCCTGGGTCTCGATGATCGGCAACGCAGTGAGTGATCCGCCGCCATATTCATCGCTTACGCGCGCCGCGCGTTCGAGCAAACGGGAGTGGAGATAAAAGACGTCGCCTGGATACGCTTCGCGACCGGACGGCCGTTTCAAAACGAGCGACACCTGCCGATACGCTACCGCGTGTTTCGACAAGTCGTCGTAAATGATGAGAGCATCCATGCCATTATCCATGAACCACTCGCCCATCGCGGCTCCGGCAAACGGCGCAAGATATTGATTGGTGGCAGTGTCCGACGCGGGCGCGGAAACGATCGTCGTATACGGCATCGCGCCTTCACGCGAGAGAACATCGAGGGCGCGCGCGACGTTGGAATTCTTCTGCCCGACGGCGACGTAAATGCAGTAGAGCGGGCGATAATTCTTATCACCTGCGCCCTCGGCGGCCTTGTTTAAGCGGGCCTGACTGATGATCGTGTCGAGCACGATCACGGTTTTGCCGGTCGCACGGTCGCCGATGATCAACTCGCGCTGGCCGCGCCCGATCGGAATCATCGCATCGATTGCCATGATGCCGGTCTGGACCGGTTGGCTGACGCTCCTCCGCTTGATCACACCCGGCGCGATTTTTTCGAGCGGATAAAAGGTTTCCGTCTTAATCGGGCCTTTGTCGTCCAATGGCTGACCAATCGTATTCACCACGCGGCCGAGAAGTGCTTTGCCGACAGGAACTTGGAGAAGTTTTCCCGTAGTTTTCGCTTCAGCGCCCTCTGCAACTTTTGTCGTGTCACCGAGCAAAATCGCAGCCACTTCAGTCTCCTCCAAGTTCAAAGCTAGCCCGTAAACGCCGTTCGGGAACTCGATCATCTCGTTGAGCATCACGTCGCTCAACCCTTCGATGCGGGCGACGCCGTCACCGGTTTCACGGACAACGCCTACATTGCTCTTGGTGGTCGACGTCTTTAGACCCGCAATTTTCGTTTCAATTTCTTCAAGAATACTGCTCATGGTTTTGGTTGTTTAAAGTTCTTGTTGAAGCCGCTCTAGGCGGTTGCGCAGAGTTCCGTCCCAAACATCGCTGCCTACGCGCACGCATAATCCCCCGAGAAGGGTCGGATCCACGATGAATTCACTTGTCAGATCCCCGCCGTATTTTTGCTTTAAGCGATCGACAATGTCGGCAGCGGCCTCTGGCGCCAATTGGGTCGCGCTCTCTATTTTCGCGTGCCGTTTCTCGATCTCCAGTCGCAGCAAGCGCTTATAATGCCGGAGAATGTCGATGTAATGATGCGGCCTCTTGGCGACCAGTGATTCCACAATCGACGCAATCTTTCCGCGATCGAGTTGACCGTCGATGAAACTGGCGCGCAACATTTCCCGGGAAACTTGGCGGATCTCTTTGTTAATTTTCATCAGGCAACCTGACGGGCCGCTTCTTCCTGCAAACGCTTTTGGTCGTCCGATGTCAAGACCTTGCCGGTGACTTTCGCCGTGGTATCCACGACGAGCCTTCCGAGTTCGCGCTTTAAAGTTTGCATTTGACGATCGTGCTCAAGCGCAGCCGCCTCCTTTGCTTTGGCGACGATTTGTTGGGCCGCGACGACGGCTTCCTGCTGCTTTCGCTCAGACAGATGCGCAGCGCTGTTGCGTGCTTCATCAATCATCTTTTGCGCATCGGCGTTCCCCTTCGCGACGATCTCCTGGTAGCGCTTTTCCGCGTCGGCAAGCTGTTTGCGAATTTTCTCCGCATTCAATTGCCCTTCTTCAATTTTTCGTCGTCGCTCTTCGAGGACGGCAAGGATCGGCTTGTAAGCGAAGCGACGCAGAAGGAACGCGACGATGCAAAAGCTGATGACCTGCGCCAGAAACAGTTTCCAATTCCAGCCGAACATATCAGCCGTATCGCGAACCGTCTCGCTCACGCTTTGGGTAGCAGCGGCAATGATCAGATTCATAAAATAAAGCTCACGGCGTTCAGGCGGTTTGCCTCTCGCAATAAAACTATTAGTGAGGCAGAAGATACAGCGCGTAGAAGACGATCGCCTCGGTCAACGCGATGGCGAGAATTCCATGCACGAGCACCTGCGTGAAGGCGCCTGGATTGCGACCGACCGCGCTGGTCATTCCCAAGCCGGTCAGACCGATTCCGATTCCGACGCCCATCGCAGCAAGCCCGACGTGAATGCTTCCGCCCAGTTCTGCTAGTATTGGTAGTATCATATTCTTGTTAGTTGGTTTTGGGATCCCGTCATGGGATCGCCGAAAAATTAGTGTGCGTGTTCGGGTCCCTCCTGATGTTCGGCAATCAACATCGTGAAAACTGCCGTCAACAGCATGAAAACGAGCGCCTGCACGAATCCGACGAGCACTTCGAGAAAATAAAACGGGATCGGCAGAATCGGCGATAGCCACGGAATCATGGTAGACATCGCTTCCAGAATGCTCTCACCGGCGTAGATATTTCCGAACAATCGGAAACTGAGCGCGATTGGGCGAAACAGGATCGAAATCACTTCGAGCCAGCCGACGGCGAAGAAGATGACGATCATGAGCACCTTTATGATTCCGGAGGTTTCCCCTTTCGGCCCGAACAAGTGCTTCAGGAATCCGCCAACGCCGTTCGCCTGGATCGCCCAGACAAACCACATCACGAAGAAAATCGCGGACATCGCCGTCGTCATGTTCAAATCCGCGTTGCCGCCGCGAAAAAGCGGGCGGTCGACAACGAAGTGGCCTGAGGGATCATAATGGCCCCAGCCGACTGTTCCGATCCCCGGAATGAGTCCACACCAGTTCACGAACAGAATAAAAATGAAAACGGTCGCGAAAAACCAAAACCCCTGCCTCACCAATTCACGGCCGACAATGTTTTCGAGAAAATTATGCAGCCCCTCAACCAGCCATTCCCAAAAGTTCTGAACTCCACTCGGGATGGGTTTGACCCGTTGGGTCGCGATTTGCGCAAAGACTATAATGACTGCCGCGACAATCCACGTTACCAGCATCGAATTTGTAATTCCGAAACCTTTGCCGAAGTCGACCAGCATCTGCGGTTTCAGCGGAACGCCGTGCTCAGCGGGTCCGGCTTCCGCCGCCAGCCCCGACGTTCCAAGGGCCGCGCCGAAAACCAGCGCCAGGGTCGACATCAGTAAATAACGGTTGCGCATTTTGGTTGATCGCCAAGTGGCACGGGCACCCGCCCCGTGATCCCCAGCGCTCGGAAATCGAGCCGTGAATCTTGACGCGGATACCAAAGCCTATCCTGCGAGAATAACAAGTTGGCCTCTCGAAAAACCTTGGACTTTGGTCTTATTTACGAAGCCGTCCCGAGCCACTTCACAAGCTTCTTTTTTAAATCCTCAATCCCATCGCCGTTCGCCGCAGAAATCGCGACGATTTCAATCTTCGAAAATTTCTTGCGCAGCGCATTCAGATTTTCCTCGGTGCCAGGCAAATCCATTTTGTTTGCAATCACAAACCATGGACGCTGCGATAAAAGTGGGTCGTAGAGGTCGAGCTCCTTTCGCAATTGCTGCAAATCCTCGAATGGACTCCTGCCTTCGCTCCCCGCAACATCCACCACGAAAAGAAAGATGCGGCAACGCGTGATGTGCCGGAGAAATTCGTGACCAAGCCCGAGGCCGCGATGCGCGCCTTCGATCAATCCGGGAATATCGGCAATCGTCGCGCGCCGATATTCCGAAAATTCCACAACGCCGACGATCGGATGCAGCGTTGTGAATGGGTAGGCGGCCACTTTCGGTCGAGCGGCGGAAATTCTTCGGAGCAAAGTCGATTTGCCGGCGTTCGGATAGCCGACCAGTCCCGCATCCGCGATCGTGCGCAGCTCCAACAGGAAATGACCCAACTCGCCTTCTTCGCCCTCGGTGTATTCGCGCGGGGTGCGATTGCGCGAGCTCTTGAAGTGCACATTGCCTTTTCCGCCCGCGCCGCCTTCGCAGAGCACAAATTCCTGACCATCGCGCGTAACGTCAGCAACACACTCGATTTGGGATTTCGGATACCGGATACCGGATAGCTGTGCGCTTTCGCGCTGTTGTTCGTCCTCTCTCCGGTTTCCGGTTTCCGCTATCCGATATACCAGGGTTCCGATCGGCACTTTGACGATTTTGTTCGGCGCGGATCGGCCGTACATTTTCTTTCCCATTCCATGCCCGCCGTTTTTCGCCCTGATGATCGGTTCGTAAAAGAGATTCGAGAGATTATCTGTGTGGCGGTCGGCGCGAAGGATTACATCACCGCCGCGACCGCCATCGCCACCGTCCGGTCCGCCTTTCGGGACAAATTTCTCCCGTCGGAAACTGACGCAGCCGCGGCCGCCGCTTCCTGCTTGCGCAAAAACCTTGATCCGATCGAGAAACATTTTCTTTTTTTCTTAAACAACTGGTGCGTTTAACACGTCGAAACGTGTATGCTGCTTCAACACTTAAGCTTAATCGCTTTCCTGACGTTTGCCGGTTTTTGCTGCGCGCAAACGTTGCCGAGGCCAGCGCCGCAAACAGGAAACGCCGGAGTGGAAGGTGTGATCAAAATCGGGCCGACCCTCCCGGGTCCAGTTCGACCGGGCATTCAGAGCTCGCGCCCACTCGCGAACACAACGTTCATCGTAACGAACCAAACTGGATCGGTCGCGGAATTTACAACGGATGACCAGGGTCGTTTCAAAGTTTCACTTAAGCCGGGGCATTACACCATCGCAAGAAAAGACCAGAAAAAGGGGATCGGGCGCTACGGACCGTTCGATGTCGATGTTGTGGCCGGCCAAATGACTCAGGTTGAGTGGCAGTGCGACACCGGGATGCGCTGACCAATTGTGATCTCGCGGATTGACTTGCCGCTCCGCTTACCTCAGGCGAAGCGAAGAAGGACAGACCGCTCGAGAAGGGTTTGGCCGAGCTGAAGAAACAAGCTAAGCACATCGTGAAAGAACTGACGACGCTCGATGCTTACATCGCGACCCTTTACTTACTCGAGGTTCAGGCCGGTCTGATTCGCGGCTACGACGTCGATAATGACTGGCGCAAGGATTACCTAATTCTCGTCGATTATACGAAAGCCTACGATACCTGGTATTCGGAATGGGAGACGTCGGTCATCTACGATTGGGCGGTCGTAAACACCAGCGTCGACACTTACGAAGGGGAAGAAGTCGATGTCAGCGATAACATTTCCGACCAGGAAATCAGTAGTGAGGACTCCTACGCCGACTACGAATCGTTCGACATGAGCGAAGGCGAGGAGGACGACCTCGCCGCTGAAGAAGACACCGACGAAGAAGTCGCTTCCGTAGACGAGGAGGGTATGGAAGACGCCTTAGACCATGAGGGCGAAGATATGAGCGCGGCAGTGGCAACGACGGTGGCAACGGTGGCGATTAATTCCTGATCTCGCTCAAGTCACATTTGTTCTTGCTCAGTTCAAATCCGTTCGTTAACCCTGCAGGCTTAAAGTCCTAACCCATATGATATCCCTGATAAACTTCGTGCCGTGTTCGTTTTTTGCTCAGGCAAGTTTCGACTCGTCGTAATCGACCTCCGGAAAACCGCCCGGCCCAGCGTTCTGGATCTGCACGGTCGTTATGATCAGTTATAATCATAATGATCGCGTCGTGGTGGAAGATGTTCACCAAAGCTGGACAGCCTGGTTGGGCGGCAATTATCCCGATCCTGAACTTTTATTTCTTCTGGAAGGTCGCGGGACGCCCAGGTTCGTGGCTGATTCTGATGTTCATCCCGCTGGTGAACTTCATCATTATTATCATCCTTTGCATTGAAGTGGCCAGAGCGTTCGGCAAAGGAACAGGCTTCGGGATCGGATTGATTTTTCTACCGTTTATCTTTTACCCGATCCTCGCCTTCGGCAACGCGCAGTACCAAGGCCCAGCAGCGCCAGCATAGCTCGCGTTTTATTTCGTCCAGTTTGGCTTCCGTTTTTCGTTGAATGCCGCGATGCCTTCGCGCGCTTCGGCGGATTCACGCGCTCGCATATGGTGCGTTAACGCACGGTCGACATCTTGTTTTGCCGACGTCACCCAAAGCTCTTCAATCAGCCTTTTGGTTTGCGCAATCGCATTCGGCGCGCCTTGCAAGATAGAGTCGGCGAACTTTTGCGCGTCGTTCATCAACTCGCTATGCGGAACGACGCGATTGACCAAACCAATTTCTCGCGCGCGCTCGGCGTCGATCAATTCGCCGCCGAGGACCAATTCCCGCATATTTCGCTCGCCGACTTGTCGCCGCAAAAAGGTCATTACTAATCCCGCGACCAAGCCGCGCCGAACTTCCGGATAGCCAATTTTCGTCTTCTCTGCGGCAACAACGAAATCGCAGGCGGACATGATTCCAGCACCCCCAGCGACGGCCGCGCCGTGAACGGCCGCGATCGTGACCACTCGCGTTTCCGCGAGCGCGATCAAAGTCTTGGCCACCACCTCCGCAGTGGCGTGCGCTTTTTTTTGATCGGCCGCTTCTTTTAAATCGAGTCCGGTGCAAAAGGCCGCGCCTGCGCCGCGCAAAATCAGAACGCGCTCTTCAGGTTGATCCGATGCGACCTTAATCGCGGCCATCAATTCGCTCAGCAGCTCGATCGTCAGTGAGTTGCGCCGTTCGGGACGATTCAAAGTTACGACCGTGATCTGCGGCGTTTGCTTCTCAATAATGACAACCGGCATAATGCATAGATCAGCGGGCAGAAGTCAGAGATCAGAGGTTAGACCTGAATGACGCCAGTGTGGAAGTGCGCTTTCGGCGTTGGCCGCGAAACGTATTGAAGCAATTGAACCAGCGCATCGCGCGTGTCATGGGGTTGAACGATCGCGTCGACCCAACCGCGCGCTGCGCCGTAACGAATGTCAGTTTGTTCTTCGTAACTCGCTTTCACTCTCTTGCGCAATTCATCGAGCTCCTCGTGCGACGCTTTTTTGTCACCGCGCTCGCGTGCGCGCGCGAGAATTGAGAACACTGTATCGGAAGCCTGGGCCGCGCCCATCACGGCGTAACGCGCGTTCGGCCACGCAACGATGAATCGAGGATCGTAAGCTTTGCCGCAAAGCGCGTAGTTCCCGGCGCCGAACGAACCGCCGACGACCACTGTGATCTTCGGCACGACTGAATTGCTGACCGCGTTCACGAGTTTGGCGCCACTGCGAATGATTCCGCTCTGTTCCGCGTCGCGACCGACCATGAATCCGGTCACGTCCTGGAAAAAGATGATCGGCAATCCGTCTTGATTGCAATCCAGCACAAAGCGAGCGGCCTTGTCGGCGCTGTCGCAATAAATAACGCCACCCATCTGGATCCCTTCCTTCTTCGTGCGCACTTGCAATCGCTGGCTGGCGATAATTCCGACCGGCTGACGCGCGATCCGCGCATATGCCGTCACCAGCGTTTTTCCGTAATCGCCTTTGTATTCGTTGAGTGAGTTCACATCGAGAATCGCGATCAGCAGATCGCGCGCGTCGTAATTTTTCTGACCGTCGAGACTAACAAGGTCGTAAAGCGAATCAGGATTCTTCGATGTCTTGAACGTTGTGCTGTCGATCTTCACTTCGCCCGCGTTTTTCGCTTCCGGCAAAAGCGCGACCAGCGAACGCAAACGTTTCAAACACGACTCATCTGTTTTCTCATAAAAATCGACGGTGCCGCTGATTTCCGAATGCATTTTCGCACCACCAAGCTCTTCCTGATCGACAAGCTGCCCGATCGCCGCTTTCACAAGCGACGGACCGGCAAGATAAAGACCGCTCCCTTCGGTCATCAAAATCTTGTCGCACAACACCGGAAGATACGCGCCGCCGGCGACACAATTCCCCATGATCGCCGCGAACTGTGGAATTCCAGCTGCGGAAATAACCGAGTTGTTTCGGAAAATTCGGCCGAAATCGTCTTCATCTGGAAAAATCTCGTCCTGCATCGGCAAGAAGACGCCGGCCGAATCGACCAAATAAATGATCGGGAGCGAACATTCGAAAGCGATGCGTTGCGCGCGCAAGACTTTTTTCACCGTCGCCGGAAAGAACGCACCCGCTTTCACGCTCGCGTCGTTGGCGATGATCATGCACGGCACGCCCGAGACGTTTCCAATTCCGGTGACCGTTCCGGCAGCGACAATATTCCCCCACTCCTCGTACATTTTGTAGGCAGCCCAAAGTCCGATCTCGAAAAATTGCGCGCCCTTGTCCAGAAGTTGGGCGATTCGTTCTCGGGCGGGCAGACGACCCAGGTTTCGTTGCCGTTCGAGTCCAGCTTTGCCGCCGCCCTGCCGCAGGATCGCTTCTTGTTTAAAAATTTCGCGGCAAAACTCCCGCAACGGTTCGCTGGAAGATGTCGATGGTTTGGCCATGTGGCGATGAGGCTTTAATCTGCGACGGCGCTTGAATCAAGGGTGACCACTTCTGATGTTATGGCGAGAGAAGTCGAGACATCTCTAGATATTTCCAAACTTGTGACGGACAGAAACAGTCCGAGATTCCTCCACTCCGGTCGAAACGACAGAGAGCGAACTAATAAATATCCACTTCGGAGCGATAGCCCGAGTCAGCGCGAATGGAACGGAGTCTTGCGCGACTGCCGCGATCAGATTCGGGTCGATTAATCCGCTCGAGCGCGACTTTCACGAGAAATGGCACCGCAGCTAATGCGCCGACCGACATCAACGCGATCGCCGCCGCCTGTCGCGTCCGCCCTTTAATCTTGTCCGCGACCAGCATACCGATTCCCAAACCGAACGCGGTGCGCGTGAGTGCGAGCAGATTATCCAACGGCAGCTGTTCGCTCGCTTTTGGAATGGATACCGAAAGAGACATCGGCTATTTATAAATCTCGTTTGCGAAAAAGAAACGGGAAAATCTGCATGCTGGCGTGATCTCCGCTATTGTCAGCTTTTCAAATGTCGAATCCGATTTATGCGCTCATTCTCGCCGGCGGGAGCGGCCAACGCTTCTGGCCATTGAGCCGGCGTAATCGTCCCAAGCAATTGCTGCGCCTTGTCTCGGAGCGCACGTTGCTTGAGGAAGCGGTCGCGCGACTAGAGAATTTCGTCTCGACCGATCGCATCTTGATTCTGACAAACGTGGAACAGGAGAAGGCCGTCCGCGATCTACTCAAAGAATTTCCGAAGGAAAACATCATAGCCGAACCGGCCAAACGCGACACGGCCGCGGCGGTCGCGCTCGGTGCTGGTTGGGTCGCGGCGCGCGATCATTCCGCGACGATGCTCGCGTTCCCGGCTGATCACGTCATCGCCGACCGCACCGCGTTTCTAGCAACAATGAAAACCGCCGCGGCGGCGGCGGAAGAAACCGGCGCGCTGGTGACGATTGGAATCAAACCGACGTGGGCATGTCCCGGTTTTGGTTATATCGAACAAGGCGAAGCCGTGAAGCTGCGTGCCGAGGACAAGATCGCCGTGCATCGCGTGATTCGGTTCCGTGAAAAGCCGAATGTCGATCTTGCCGAATCGTTTTTGCGAAAAGGAAATTTCCGTTGGAATGCGGGAATGTTTGTCTGGTCTGTTCCGACAGTCTTGAGCGAGTTTAATCGCCACACCCTGGAGCTCGCTGACTTCATTTCACAGGTTCGGTCTTCAAAGGATCTCGACAAGGTTTTGCGGGAACGGTTCGCCAAGCTGCCGCGGATCTCTTTCGATTACGCGATCATGGAAAAGGCCGAACGCGTTCTGGTTGTGGAAGCGACCTTTGACTGGGATGACGTCGGCAGCTGGCAGGCGGTGGCACGTTATTTCAAAAAGGACGAGCATGGAAATATTGCTAACCACCCGCTGACCGCGCTCGATTCCAGGGACAACATTGTTTTTAACGACGGCGAGACAACGATCGCGTTGCTGGGCATTCATAACTTGATCGTGGTCCGGACAGGCGACGCAATTTTAATTTGCCATCGACATCAGGCCGAGAAGATCAAGAATCTCGTCGGCAAATTGCCGCCAGAGTTGCAATAAGCTGAATGAACCAAATTCTGGGGATCGATTTCGGTCGCGCCCGAATCGGATTGGCGATTTCTGATGAGCTGTGCTTCCTCGCGCATCCGCTCGAAACAATTGCGGCGAACAAAGATTCAGTGAAGCGAATCGCCGAAATTGTTCGCGATCGAAAGATCAAGACAGTAGTCGTGGGCATTCCGCGTAACATGAGCGGTGAAATCGGCAAAGCTGCGAATGAAGCCTTCGAATTCGCGAACAAACTGCGCGCGCAACTACCGTGTGCCGTCGAGACCTGGGACGAACGACTTACAACAGTTGCCGCGAATCGCGCGCTTAGCGCTGCCGGCAAGAAAACGCGACAAACGCGAAAGATTGTCGATCAAGTCGCGGCCCAAATGATTTTGCAGGGCTACCTCGAGCGCGAACGCAATGTCGCAGCGCCTTAAGTTCACGGTCGCGTACGCGGGTGCCGCGTTCGCGGGCTGGCAGAGCCAGCGTCACCGCAAGACGGTTCAAGATGAATTGGAGCGCGCATTTCATAAAATTTGCGGCGCGCAGGTTCGAGTTCATAGCGCGGGACGGACCGATGCCGGTGTTCACGCACTCGCACAGTGCGCGCATGTCGATCTTCCCGACCGAAAAATCTCCTCGGATCGCTGGACAAGGGCGCTCAACGCTGGCTTACCAAATACGATTCGCGTTTCGAGTTGCCGTTACGTCTCTCAAAGTTTTCATGCGCGGTTTTCCGCGAAGAGAAAACTTTATCGATATAGAATCTGGGCAGCGCCGATTTTGCCGCCCCTGGAAGTTGGTCGCGCCTGGCACATTCCTACGCCGCTCGATATCGATCTTCTAAAGTGTGCCAGTCAAGAGTTCATTGGAAAGCATGATTTCGCGGCGTTCGCAGCTAATCGTGGTAAAAAGGAAGAGAGTACGCATCGCACGATTCGATCAGTTCGAGTCCGAAAGAGCGGGCCCTGCATCACAATCGAAGTCGCCGGAGGGGGTTTCCTTTACAAAATGGTGCGACTGATGGTTGGCGCTATGACGCGCGTTGCGCTGCACAAATGGGACGCATGTGAAATCACCGCCCGATTAAAATCAGGCCGGGCTGGTGGCTCCCGTTTTGTCGCGCCAGCTGAGGGTTTGTACCTCGTAAAAATTTGGTACTGATTTTGCTTTGAGCGTCGTTAGGCGTCGGGCGGCAAAGAGGCAGTGCGGTGGCAGAATACATCGCCAAAGGGCTGTCATGTTCGTAGGTGTAACGAGTGAACGTCATCCCGCTGACTGCATTAAACGTCGCGTAATTTTGTTGGCCAGAATTGTTTCCATGCGCTCCTGCATCTCCGAACGCAAGTCGGGTAACCGAGCTGCGTCATAAATCAGCTAACGCTTCCATGTCACCCGCTTCCGGTCCGCGTACCGTAACGCCGGCATATTTCAAATCATTCACCGTGTTCTTCCGGTTTTAATCGTGGCAAGAGGCTTTCCAGGATTGCCGCAACTGATTCGTTTACCGTTTGCTGATCAGTGTGGACTACAATTTCCGCGTCCTCCGGCGGTTCGTACGGCGCATCGATTCCGGTAAATTCGCGGATCTCGCCCGCCCGCGCTCTTTTGTACAGATTCTTCGGGTCGCGCGCTTCGCAAACTTGCAGCGGCGCATCAACAAAGACCTCGACGAACTCCGCGTTGCCTTCGAGCGCGATCTCGCGTGCACGGCGTCGATCCATTCGATACGGGGAAATGAACGCTGTAATCGCCACGACACCGGAATCCGCCATTAATTTCGCGACTTCACTCACGCGTCGAATATTTTCCACGCGATCTTCCGGGGAAAATCCGAGATTCGAATTCAAACCGTGCCGAATGTTGTCGCCATCCAGCACGTAAGTATGCATTCCGCGTGCGAACAGTTCGCGCTCGAGCGCCTGCGCAATGGTCGATTTTCCAGCGCCCGATAATCCGGTGAACCACACGACCGCGCCGCGATGACCTGTCCGCGCCGCACGATCATGGGCGGTGATCTTTCCTTCGACCCAGAAAATATTTTTGCTCTTGGCGACGGTCCGATCTGTGTAAACGCCGCCGAAGATTGTTCCACCACCGCAAATCCGCCCGCCATCGACAATTACAAAACGTCCAAGCGTCGGAATCCGCTCGTGATTGTCAATCACGAGCGGGCTGCGCGTTTGGATGGTTAGCCGCCCAACTTCATTGCGCTCGAGCCGCTCGCACCCGTCGCTTGTCGATTCAAGCGTTGCCGAATCCATCACCTGATCGATGGAAACGACCTCGCACTTCACTTCCTGAGTCGCCAACCGCAGATCGTAAAGATGACCGACTCGCATCGGCTCGCGCACAATCCAAAACACGTCCGCGTGAATCCGATTCGTCTCAATCGGCGTTTCGGTTTGATGGGATGCGACGTAACCGCGCTCGACGAAGATTTGTTCAGTTAACGTGATGCCGATTGAATCGCCGGCAATCTTTACGTCGTCGTAGTCCCCGCCCCATTGTTCGATCGATTGAACTTTCGAAGTTTTGTTCGCGGGAGAAAAAACGATTTCGTCCCCCACCTTCAGCTTTCCCGTCTCGATTCGTCCGGCAATGATGCGGCGCTCATCAAATCGATAAACGTCCTGCACGCAAAATCGCAGTGGAAGATCGACATCATCGCTTTGCGGTTCCAGTAAATCGAGCGCTGCAAGAACCGTCGGACCGTTGTGCCATTTCATTTTCGCGCTCGGTCTCGCAATGTTCTCGCCGTCTTTCGCCGAAGCTGGAACAAACACGCGCGCTTTCAGTCCGAGTTCCTTCAGGAATTTTAAATATTCGCTTTCGATCTGCTCGAGTTTCCTCTGCGAGAAGTCCACGAGATCCATTTTGTTCACGACTACTATGAGCTGTTTGATCCCAAGCAAGCCGAGTAAATAGGCGTGGCGACGGCTTTGTTCGCGCACACCTTCGTTCGCCGCGATCACGAGCACCGCCGCGTCCGCCCGGGCTGCCCCGGTGATCATGTTCTTGAGGAATTCTTTGTGACCCGGCGCGTCGATAATGATGTATTTACGCCGTTTTGTTTTGAATCGGATCTCGGTCGTGTCGATCGTGACGTTCTGTTTTTGCTCTTCCAAAAGCGCGTCGAGCACGAATGCGAACTCGAATTCCATTCCCTCCTCCGCGCACGCCTTTTTTACCATCTCGATCTTACCTTCCGGCAACGAATCGGTGTCGTGCAGAATCCGACCGACCAGCGTGGACTTTCCGTGATCCACGTGGCCAACGAATACGACGCGAAGCGGCAGCGATTCTTTTGTCATAAGAATCCTTTGGCGCGCAATTTCTGCATGGCGTTGCGTTCGTAATGATCCTGCGCACGGCCAGCGCGTTCGCCAACTTTCGTCGCTTCGAGTTCGGCGATGATCTCGTCGATGGTCGATGCGTTGCTGTCGATAGAATGTGTGATGGGGCTGCAGCCTAACGAACGAAATCGTCTCCCGTTACGCGCGAAATACATTTGCGGGATCGGAATGTTTTCGCGCTGGATGTAGCGCCAGACGTCCACTTCGGTCCAGTCGAGCAACGGTTGTACGCGTACGTGCTCGCCTTTGGCCGCGCTGGTCGCGAATTGTCCCCAAAATTCCGGTGGCTGATCTTTGTAGTCCCATTCGAACTGTGCGTTCCGCGGCGAGAAATATCTTTCCTTCGCCCGGGTCGGATCTTCATCTCGCCTGATACCAGTGATCAGCGCGTCGAATTTGTATTCGGCGAGCACTTGCTGGAGCGCGACGGTTTTCAATTCGTGAGTCACCGTCACTGGGTCATGCGTTTCGTAACCGATTCCGCGGGCGCGCGCCTCGGTATTGATCTTCACAACCAGATTCAAGTTGTGATGTTTCTTCGCCCATTCGCGGAACTCGAGCATCTCGGGGAATTCGTAAGTCGTGTCGATATGCAAAACCGGAAACGGCACGCGCCCGAAGAATGTTTTCCGGGCCAGCCAGATCAGCACGTTCGAATCTTTTCCCATCGACCATGGCATGGCGATGTTCTTAAACGCGTGGTACGCCTCGCGAAAAATAAAAATACTCTGGTTCTCGAGCTCGTCGAGATGAGTGCGCTGACTTCGTTGCATGTCGATCTTGCCTGGAGGGATGTATCTTCTGCTTGCCTCGGGTTGACGCAACTTTAGTGTTTCCGCATGGCGGAACAACGCGCCACTGCTTACGACTCGAAAATTGAGGGCAACGTCATCTTTACCCGGCTTGATGCTGCCTTCAATTGGATCCGCAAAAACTCGCTCTGGCCGATGCCGATGGGGCTCGCCTGTTGCGCGATTGAACTAATGGCCACCGCCGCGTCGCGGTTCGACATCGCGCGGTTCGGAGCGGAAGTGATGCGTTTCTCGCCGCGACAGTGCGACGTGATGATCGTGGCCGGGACTGTGACTTACAAAATGGCGCTGGCCGTAAAACGGATCTACGAACAAATGCCCGAGCCGAAATGGGTCATCGCAATGGGCGCGTGCGCATCAACTGGCGGAATGTATCGGTCCTACGCCGTACTTCAGGGAATCGATCAACTGCTTCCGGTCGATGTTTACATTTCCGGCTGCCCGCCGCGTCCGGAAGCACTGCTCGCCGGTCTGATGAAACTGCAGGAAAAAATTTCGCGCGAGAAATCATTCGCCGCGCAAAAACCGGAGCTGATTAGCAAACTCGCCGAAATAACCGCATGACCAGCCAGGAACTGCTCGATTCACTACGCAAACTGACCGGGCCAAAGCTTCAGAACAAAGCCGAGTTTCGCGGCGAGACCACCTACACAATCTCGGCGAACGATCTTCGCGAAATTGCGAAGCTTTGCCGCGACGATCTCTCGTTCGATTATCTAATCGACATCACCAGCATCGACCATTTCGGCGAAGAACCGCGGTTCGAAATCGTTTATGAACTTTATTCAATGACGCTCGCGGTTCATCTGCGTTTGAAATTGAAACTTGGCGAAGCCGAAGAGGTCGACACCCTTTTCGATATCTGGCCAACGGCGAATTGGCACGAGCGCGAGATTTACGACATGATGGGAATCAAGTTTAAGGGTCATCCCGACCTGCGTCGGATACTGATGTGGGATGGCTATCCGTTCTTTCCGTTGCGGAAAGAATTTCCGTTGGAGGGACTCCCCAGCGAAATGCTGGACGTGGCGTTCACCAAATCCGCGCCGCTCGAAGGCGGCCCTTTCGTCACTCAACCAAGCACAGCCATCACCAAATTCCGCGAACCGCGCGCACGTCCGCCGAGATTGATGTGATCGGTGAGCATCATCCATTCACCCGGTCTGAATCTCGGGTTTCATGGCGCCAGCGGCATTGGCGACGATCAGTTGTTTGATTCCGGCGAGAACGCAAACGATCGACGTTACGTCGCGTGCTGAGTGGCCTTCATAAAGATGAACGCGGCCCTGTCCGAAAATGATTTTTACCTTTTCGATTTTGCCAAGAACGAATCGGCCGAGGTGACCGTGAACTGTCGGCCTCGGAATTTCTGAAAACTCTGCGTAAGGAAAAGTTTGATCCTTCGTTGGACCCTCAATGAGCGAATTCAGGCCCTAGCCGAGAAGCATAACAGTGTTCTAATTGCGGAGTTTTTTCATCCTTTTTGTCATGTCGACCGAAGTCGTCCTCTATTTTGTCATTCCCAGGGAAGTCCCCGAATCTGTCGACATTTCTGACCTTGGCAACGGCCGGAGATACAAGGCATCTCTCCACTCCGATCAAGATGACAGAAATCACGCTCGAGAGCGTGATCCACCCTAGGCAGCCGAGACGGGCGGCGCAGACTCCGGCTTGCGAAGCGAGGCCATGACGTCCGGACGCATTTTCAATCTTTCGTCTTCGGTCGGCGTAAACTTCGACTCACCTTTCGGATATGCGATGCGCGTGTGGAGCATCGTCATGAGCGTGAAGCGGAATCGCTCGGCGATAACGCGCAGTTCGCCGAGAGTGAGATCGCATTCGTCAAGCTGGCCGTCGGCGACACGTTCCTCAATCAATTCGTTGACCAGCTGCTCGATTTTTTGCGGCGTCGGTTTTCCCAAACTTCGCGACGCGCTTTCGACGATATCAGCGAGGCTGACGATCGCACTCTCTTTGGTCTGCGGCTTCGGCCCTTGATAACGGAAACTTTCCTCCTCTACGTCGGGAATGTCTTCCTCGCGGATGTTCATGATTTTGCCGCCAGCACGCGCGTCTTCCTGCCGCTGAAGCGCGCGTTGATAGAAATAATAGACGAGCGAAGTGCCGTGATGCTCTTGGATGATGTCGATGATGCACTGGTTAAGTTTGTGTTTGAGCGCGAGGTCAACGCCTTCCTTCACGTGCGAGATGATAATGAGAGCGCTCATGCTCGGTGCGAGATCGTCGTGTGGGTTGCGCTCGAAACTCATGTTCTCGGTGAAGTATTGTGGCTTCACCAATTTGCCGACATCGTGAAAATACGAACAGACGCGGCAAAGCGTCGCATTGGCGCCAATCGCTTCCCCCGCCGCTTCGGCCAGATTCGCGACGACGAGGCTGTGGTGATATGTGCCCGGCGCTTCAATCGTCATCCGCCGCAGCAATGGGTGGTTCAGATCCGAAAGCTCCAGCCACGAAACATCGGTCGTGATCTGAAATACGTGTTCGAGCATCGGCAACGCGCCGCCAACGATCATCGCGGTCACGATTCCGCTGCCGAGCGCGAGCGCGCTCTGTAGGCCGATCATTCCCCAATCGTTGTCCATTGGCGGGAACAGACTAATCGGCCCGATCATCCCGAAAGTGAGCGAAGACAACCAGGTCGCGACGCCGACACCGAGACCGGCGCGAATCAATCTGCCGCGATTGCGAACCTGAAGCGTCAGATAAACGGCCGTGAATCCGCTGATCAAACTGATGACGAGGAGCGGCGCATCGATTCTACCGAACAAAACGCTGCTCCAGAGACTGACGAAGACCGCCGCATAAAGTCCGTGATTGCGACCAAGCAAAACACTGAGCACGAGCGGTGCGAACGCATATGGTGCGAGCAACCAACCCATCTCCGGTGTGAGAAACTTAAACGCGTGCTCGCTAGACAAGACCAGGATGCCTTTAATCGCCGCGAGCTGAATGAAGATCGTCCCGAAAACAAGAAAAACGCGCGAGTTCACGGAAAATGTTCGGGGTTGGTTGATCCAGAGCTGCACCACCGCAGTCGCGAAGAACAAGAGCGCGATCACGAAATTTTTGGTAGGCTGGGATTGTTGGCCGCTGAAAATCAGGAACGCCAATCCTGCGATGAACGCAGCCAGAATCAGAACTTTGACGTAGCGCGCCGATTCGAGCACGCCAAGCAATTCGCTGCGCGTGCGGCGCCGGCGCTGTTTTTTCGAAGCGAGGCCGCGTCGGAGAAGCCGTCTGCGCTTTAAAAAATCGAGCATGATTATTTGCGCATCGATGGCGCGGGTGAGCGGTGTTGCTGATAAGCCGTGATAATCGAACGAACAAGCTCATGACGTACCACGTCGCGCTCACTGAAATAAACAATTGCGATTCCGGGAATGTTTTTCAGCGCCTGGAGTGCCTCGACAACGCCTGAACGCCTGTTCGTCGGCAAGTCGATCTGCGTTACGTCGCCGGTGATCACGCATTTGGAATGCGGACCGATGCGCGTAAGCAACATGAACATTTGCTCGGTCGTCGTGTTCTGCGCTTCATCGAGAATTACGAATGCGTTGTTCAAGGTGCGGCCGCGCATATAGGCGAGCGGTGCGACTTCGATCGTCTGTCGCGCAATCGCGCGCTCGATCTCTTCCGGCTCCAACATGTCGCGGAGCGCGTCATAAAGCGGACGCAGATACGGCATGATTTTTTGTTCGAGCTCGCCTGGCAAAAATCCAAGCGCTTCGCCGGCTTCAACCGCCGGTCGCGTCAAAATGATCCGGCTGACCTGATCTTTTTTAAGCGCTGCAACAGCCATTGCCACCGCCAGATAGGTTTTGCCGGTACCGGCCGGTCCGATCCCGAAAACGATGTCGCGGTTGTCGATCGCTTCGACGTAACTTCGTTGTCCGGTAGACCGCACCACGATTGGCGGTTTGCGCGGGGAAGTCGTGATCTTCATCGAGACCGCGTCGCTCAAGTTATCGCCGCGGGATTCGCTCACCGAATTGAGTGCGTATTGAAATTCGTGTTTCTGGATCGGCACGCCTTTCTTCTGCGCCTCCTCGAGCTGATCGAAGACGCGCTGCGCCTTGTCGAGCTTCTCCGGCTCGCCTTCGAGTTTCACCCACCCCTCGCGCGTAGTGACTTTCACGCCCAGTGAATCCTCCATGCTTTTGAGCAGCTTGAGATCGTTCGCGTAAAGCGATTGCAATTGGCGCGCGTTATCGAAATGCAGCGTTCGCGTTTCGGTCATTAAAGATCAACCACTCCTAAGATCGAGTCCAAGGCGGGCTGGCACATCGATTAGCGGAACCCGTAAACCAGCGCCCAATGTGTCCGTTCTTCCGGCGATTCCTCGACCGCCACGATGATGAAATAACTTCCCGTCGCTTTTGGAATCACGTGCGCAGCCGCAAAATGGCCTTTTTCCCAACTGTCTGGTTGTTCGGCCAGTTTTCCTTCCGAATCATAAATGTGGACGGAAATCTTCGCGCGTTCGACTTCGGTACCCAGCCAGAACCAGTATTCGTTTCCTTTAAACAACTGTTGCCGCACGGCTTTCTTTTCACCGGAGCCGAGATCGCCGCCCCAGTAATCTTCGCGCACTTGGAATCCTTCTTTGACGTATGGTTCGGAGGCTTGAAGCGCGAACGATTGCGCGTCATCGACAGTTCCGGCTGTGCCAAGCGGAAGGGCAAAACCCACGAGAACACAGAGACCAATTCGCAGACTGATTTTAGTGAAGAGGCTCATAATGGGGGCTTCAGTCTCTTGTCACAATTCCACTATCCAGTCGGGTAGTGATGTCGTTGATCTTCCGCACGGACTCCGCCGAAATGCGCGCCGTTCCGACATCTACCAGCGGTTTCACTTCGCTGAGCGCGCTTTGGATGTCGCGGATGATCGGCAGATTAAATTCCGGCATCCCTTGCAGCTGCGTTTGAAAGTGAACGAGTAAATCGGGTTGATGCAGCAGCTCGGCGCCGTCCGCTGAGAAATGTTTCGTTACCACCGCCGTTAACACTTGCGTGCCGCGCAACCAGCCTCCGAGACTAACAAGCTGCGACAATTTTTCGTCGTGCACTTCGTTCATCGCCTGCTGGACGCTACTCTGAGTACGGTCGAGCTCCTGCCGCACATCTTCCCATTTGCGCTTGTCCGCCGCCTCGGTAATCGCCTTAGCGTGCGGCGTGATGGAATTGCCGACGCCGATCCCCTTCGACAAATTCAATACCCGCTGACCAATCTCTTTCACGGCCGGCGCGTCTTCGGCCTGCACTGCGATGAAGCCATCGGCGATGACGGTCCCGAGGAGGAGCGCGATCCGCGGCCGTTCCGTAAAATTGCTCGTTTTCCCGGCGCGCACATATTCGCGCCAGTTCACCGAACCAAGCTTGTTGAGCGCGCCAAAGATCTCGTTTGGCAACGGCACGACCACGTTTTCGACTTTTTTCGACATCTGTTTGACGTCAATTCGCTGGGGCGCCTGCGCACCGTGGGCACCAAAAGTCACCCCGATCAGGGCGATTGCGCTAAGTTTTAAGGGTCTGGAAAAGGCTATCATCGGCAGCTTCGACTGTTGATTTTGGCTTCGTATTCAGGATTAATGACGTCATTGTAAGCAGAACTGCCCACCCATACAAATCCCTGCGCCTAACAATTTTGACTCTGTCACGCCAGACTATTCTCCCCGCTAACCATCGCACCTGGTCCGCGCTATGGACTTAAGAAGGCTTCGGCAAATCTTGGAGCGCGCGGCGTCCAAGCGCATTCTCGTCATCGGCGATCTGATGCTGGACGAATTCGTCTGGGGCAGAGTTGGCCGCATTTCGCCCGAAGCGCCCGTGCCGGTCGTGCAGGTGACGGGCGAAAGTTTTTTCCCCGGCGGCGCCGCCAATGTTGCGCGCAATCTTCGCGAGTTTCTTGATATGGTTTCGGTCATTGGGTTGATGGGCAAAGACCGTGGTGGGCAGCAACTGCGGGAACTTTTGGCCAAAGAGAAGATCGACGTCTCCGATTCGATCGAAGACGAAAAATTTCCAACGATTGTTAAAACACGAATCATCGCCCGCCATCAACAAGTGGTGAGGGTCGACCGTGAAAAAATCATCAAACCGTCGGCGGCGCAGATCGGGAAAGTTGTGGCTGCGGTCAAAGAGAAGTTGCCCAACATCGACGCGATCATCTTTGAAGATTACGGCAAAGGATTTTTGACGCGTGAGCTCGTCTCGCGGGTCGCGAGAGAGGCGAGCGCCGCGAAGAAGATCGTTACTGCTGATCCAAATCCGCACAATTTGATCGAGTGGAGCGGAATGACCGCAGTCAAACCGAATCGCGCTGAAGCATTCCTGGCTGCCGGAATTCCAGATCGCGATCTCGACCTCGCGCCAAATAAAGATGTAGAACTTGTCCGTGCCGGAAAAGAACTGCTCCAAAAATGGAGCGTGCAATATCTGCTCGTCACGCTTGGCGAACACGGTGTGATGTTTTTTGAAAAAGGCAAACATCCGCATTATATCCCAACAAGGGCGCGGGACGTCTTCGACGTGTCGGGTGCCGGCGACACAGCAATCGCGATGTTTACGCTTGCGCTCGTTTCCACTGCAACGCCGATCGAAGCCGCCCAAATCGCGAACCACGCGAGTGCAGTGGTCGTTGGTAAACTCGGGACGGCAACAGTTACTCGCGACGAACTGATCTCCAAGTTCGAACATGACTTCGACTAATTCGAAGTCGCGCGCTGTCTTCGTCGATCGCGACGGCACGATCATGCACGACGTGGATTATTGCTCGGATCCGAGTCAGGTCCACGTTTTCGACGGAGCGGCGATGGCGTTGCGTCGGCTCAAAAACGCCGGATTCAAAATCATCGTAATCACAAATCAGAGCGGGATCGGGCGCAGATTCTTTACCGAAAAGGAATATCGCGCTGTCGAAGCGGAAGTCATGCGGCAGGTCGGGAAGGATTTGATCGACGCGACCTATTTTTGTCCCGACGTGCCGGGCAAACCCTCAAAATGCCGAAAGCCCGCACCGGGAATGGTTCTCCAGGCTGCGCACGATCACCAGATCGATCTTTCGCGGTCGTTTTTGATTGGCGACAAGGAAATCGACGCCCAGTGCGCCCATAAGGTGGGCGCACGCGCGATTCGGGTCCGGACCGGATTCGACAAGATAACCAACGACAGTTGCGCCGACTGGGTGGCCGAGGATCTGCCTGCGGCCGCCGAAATCATACTGAGAGAAGCCAGAGGAGCGGATGAGTAAGGCCGTCGGAATCATTCCCGCCAGGTGGAGATCTACGCGTTTTCCAGGAAAACCGTTGCATCTCATTGGAGGCAAGCCCATTCTCCGCCACGTGTGGGAACGCTGCCGGCGAGCCAAAAATTTGGACGCGGTCATCATTGCTACGGATGATATGCGCATCGCCAGAACTGCGTTCGACTGGGGCGCAGACGTCTCACTGACGTCGCCCAAACATCAGAGCGGGACGGACCGGGTCGCTGAGGTGGCTCGGAAGGCGCCCCAATTTGAGTTCATTATTAATATCCAGGGCGACGAACCACTGACCGAGCCTAGCCTGCTCGATCGCTTCGTCGAGACGCTGCGCTCCAATCGCAAGATCGACATCGTCACGGCAGCCCACCCGTTCGAGAACGCGGCCGAAGCCGCATTACCGCACCAGGTTAAGGTGATTGTCGATCGCGACGGCAACGCGCTCTATTTCTCTCGCTACCCCATCCCCTTCCCTCGCAATCATTCAGTGCCGATCAAATATCTGCGCCATCAGGGCATTTATGGTTTTCGCCGCAAAGCGCTGCTCGATTTCGTGAGGTTGAAGCCGACGCCGTTGGAGCGCGCCGAATCGCTCGAGCAATTGCGCGCACTCGAAAATGGTGTAAAGGTTCATGTGCTCCTCACCAAACATGGATCGCCCGGTGTAGACACGCCGGCTGACGCAAAGGCGGTCGAGCAAAATCTGACTCGCGCAAAACGAAGGGCGTCGCGATGAAATACATCTTCGTCACTGGTGGCGTCGTTAGTTCGCTAGGCAAAGGACTCGCCGCCGCATCTCTCGGAACCCTGCTCGAAGCGCGCGGACTTCGCGTTGTCCTGCAGAAGTTCGATCCCTATCTCAATGTCGATCCGGGAACTATGAATCCGTTCCAACACGGTGAAGTTTATGTGTTGAACGACGGCGCCGAGACCGATCTCGATCTCGGACATTACGAGCGTTTCACAAATTGCGTCCTTTCGCGCCACAACAATCTGACCAGCGGTCAGGTCTATGAATCGGTCATCGTGAAAGAGCGACACGGCGATTACCTGGGCAAAACCGTCCAGGTGATTCCTCATGTGACCGACGAAATTAAAAATCGTATCCGCGAAATCTCGGACGAATCGAAATACGACGTCGTGATTACTGAGATCGGTGGAACGACTGGCGACATCGAAGGTCTGCCGTTTTTGGAAGCGATCCGGCAATTCATTCTCGAAGTCGGCGCTCAAAATGTGGTGAACATGCACGTCACGCTTGTCCCCTACATCAAAGCGGCGGCCGAATTAAAAACGAAGCCGACGCAACAGAGTGTGGCGAAGCTTCGTGAGATCGGTTTGCAGCCGCAGGTCTTGATTTGCCGAAGCGAAAAACCGATCGATCGCGAGTTGCGGCAGAAGTTGTCCATGTTCTGCAGCGTCTCTGAAAAAGCCGTGATCGAAGCACGCGATGTCGAGCGCACGATCTACGAAGTGCCACTGATGTTGCACGCTGAGGGCTTGGACAAACTCGTTTGCGGCTTATTGCAACTGAAAACTCCAGAACCGAATCTTAGGAGTTGGAAAAAATTCGTGGACTGCGTCGTCAGTCCGCGAAGGCGGGTCACAATCGCGGTCGTCGGGAAATACATTCACCTCCAGGACGCGTACAAGAGCATTTACGAATCGCTTACCCACGCGGCGGCGAGCCAGGATTGCGGGATCGATTTAAAATTGGTCGATGCCGAATCTCTGCAAGATCGTGTTCGTGCGCAGCTCAAGGAAGTCGCCGGCGTTTTGATTCCCGGCGGATTCGGCGAGCGGGGAGTCGAAGGCAAGATCAAAGCGGCACGTTACGCGCGCGAGCACGGCATTCCTTATCTTGGCCTTTGTCTCGGCATGCAGGTGGCGACGATCGAGTTTGCGCGAGATGTTTGTCGTATCGAAAAGGCGAACAGCACGGAATTCGACCCGGACACGCTAGACCCCGTGATTTCGCTGCTCGAAGAACAGCGGGAGAAAATTCACAACAAAGGCGCGACCATGCGGCTCGGAACGTGGCCGACCAAGATTGCGAAAGGGACACTCGCCGAAAAAATCTATGGCGCGAACGATGCGATGGAGCGGCATCGCCATCGATACGAGTTCAACATGAAATATCGTGAGCGGATGGCGGAAAAAGGATTCGTCATTGCGGGAACGTCGCCGGATGGGACGCTCGCCGAATTAATCGAGCTTCGCGATCATCCCTACTTTATAGGGTGTCAGTATCACCCCGAATTTCAAAGCAAGCCGAACAGACCGCATCCGTTATTCAGAGGATTCATTCAGGCAGCGCTCGCCTACGAGCCTAAGAGTGAGACGCGCGCTGTAAGCGATCCAAAATCGCAGCGCCGAGTCCCTGCGCAAGAACTCGTTCTGCAACGATAAGATCGATATCGAGCTCGTCGAGCTCGCGCAAGTAGCGAAACAGGTTAGCAGCGGCTTCGCGAACGTCCTGGCGCTGGCTCAAATTTCGAATCGCGATGAAGCGTTCATCGTTTTGCACGGGATTCCACGCAAGCAACGCACAGCGTTGGTTCGATTTGAACAATTCTAAGTCATCAACGACGCGCAACGGCGTCTTTGGCGCGTAATGCGACCGTAGCTGTCCCGGCGCCGCAATCTTTTCACGCTTTGCCGTGATCTCGACCCTTCCAAATTCCCCCAACTGCTCGGAGGTTACTGGCCCCCGCCGTAAGACCTCAATCTTGCCGGCGCGAACAGCGATAATCGTAGATTCAATTCCATGGGCGCTCGGACCAGCATCGATAATCGACGGAATGTATCCTCCGAGCTCGTCAAGAACGTGCTTTGCCGTCGTCGGACTAATTCTACCGAAGCGATTTGCGCTCGGCGCAGCGAGCGGTTTTCCAAATTCACGAACAATCGCTGCAAAAACCGGGTGCGAGCTGATCCGCGCCGCTACCGTGTCCAAGCCGGCGGTGACGATTTCGGGAATAATTTTCTTTTTCGGCAAAACCATCGTAAGCGGTCCCGGCCAAAACTTTGTCGCTAATTTCAAAATCAATTCTCGATCTTGCGCCGCAGGCTCCGCAATTCTCTCGAGCCAATCATGATCCGGGACATGAACAATGAGTGGATCGAACCGGGGACGAGCTTTCGCTTCGAAAATTTTTGCGACTGCGATTGGATCCAGAGCGTCAGCAGCAAGTCCGTAAACCGTTTCGGTCGGGAGCGCGACGATTTCGCCTTTGCGAAGCAATTCAACCGCCGCGTCGCGGTCGGTTGAAATCTTCGTTTTCACCTCGGCAACTTCGCCGCGAGCACACTCTCGGACTGTTTTTTGCGAAACGCCTCCAGCTTGTCTCGCAGTTTTTTGTCGTGTGTGGCAATAATGGCTGCGGCGAGCAGGGCCGCGTTTTTCGCTCCCGCTTCACCGATCGCGAGAGTTCCAACAGGAATTCCGCCCGGCATCTGCGCAGTCGACAAAAGCGAATCAAGACCCTGGAGCTTCGATTGAATTGGAACGCCAAGAACAGGCAACACTGTGTGCGCCGCGATCACACCCGCGAGATGCGCCGCGCCGCCGGCGCCGGCGATGATCACACGAACCCCACGACCCGCTGCTCTGCGTGCAAAATCCGTCGTTTGCTCGGGTGTGCGATGCGCGGAGAGCACATGCGCTTCGTTAGGTACACCAAGTCCATCCAGCGTCTCGACGGCGTGTCGCATTGTTTCCCAATCCGATTTGCTACCCATCACCACAGCGACTAGCGACTTCGATTCAGCCATACCGGATTTTGGTCGGCCAGCGGAAGGCCGCAACTCTTTTCAACTGGCCGGTCCGACCGCATATTCCGGATATGAATCCTGCGAGATCGATTGTGCTCATCGGAATGATGGGCGCTGGCAAATCGTCGGTCGGCCGTTGCCTCCAACGCCGAACCGGTCTGGCTCGATTGGACACTGACGAGATGCTCGCCGCGCAATTTGGAAAGCCGATTGCGGAGATCTTTGGGACAGACGGCGAAGAGAAATTCCGCGAAGCGGAAACCGCCCTGCTTCGCAAATTAGCGCCTGACCGGCCAGCGATCATTGTGACAGGCGGCGGAATTGTTCTCCGTCGGGAGAATGTCGCTCTTTTGAAGAAGCTCGGCGTGGTTGTGTGGCTGACAGCCGACCAAGAGACACTGTTCGAGCGTGCTTCGCGTCGCAACGATCGGCCTTTGTTGCAAAAGGAAAATCCCCGCATGGTCTATTCAAAGTTGTTTCGAAAACGCGAACCGCTCTACGCCACGACAGCAGACGTACGGATTGATACGTGTCGTAAAACTCATGACGAGATCGCGGAGACAATTCTGGCGAGAATCGAGGAACTAGCCGCGCGGTGAATCTGGCAATCAATCTGGCGTCGGTGCCGTCGACAGCGACAACGCGTCTCGAACAGAAAACGCAAATCGTCCAGTTTGCGCGTGATCTCGGATTCGATTCATGCCGCATCGCCATCTGTTCTCCCCCAGCCCACGCCGATGAATTTGGAAATTGGTTAGGCGAGGGCGCGCACGGCAAAATGGAATACATGGCGCGCGGCCAGGAAAAACGCCGCGATCCGCAGAAAATTCTACCGGGCGCAAAGTCGATCGTCGTGTTGGCGACGAATTATTTTACTAGTAGCGGAGAACGGAAACCGGATAGCAGAAAGAAAGGCCGAATTGCTCGCTACGCATTGGGGGACGACTACCATGACGTGATCGCGTCGAAATTGAAAAAGATCGACAATTTTCTGCGGGGACTCGGCGGACGGCAAAAGTGTTACGTCGATACCGGACCGATTCTGGAACGCGACCACGGTGCAAGTGCGGGAATTGGTTGGCACGGCAAGAGCACGATGTTGATCGACGAGAAACTTGGGACCTGGTTTTTCCTCGCCGAAATCTTAACGACGCTCGAGTTGCCGCCCGATGAACCGGCACGAGATCGTTGCGGCACGTGCGTGCGTTGCATTAAAGCCTGTCCTACCGGCGCGATCACCGCACCGCACAAATTGGATGCGCGCCGTTGCATTTCTTATCTCACGATTGAATTGAAGAACTCAATTCCGTTCGAATTCCGACCACTGATTGGCGATCGCATTTTTGGTTGTGATGACTGCCTCGACGCGTGTCCCTGGAACCGCTTCGCGAAAGTTTCGCGGGAGACCGCGTTCGCTGCGCGAAGATCAACAACCGCGTTGTCGCTGCGCAATTATTTGGCGCTTAACGAAACTGATTTTCGTAAGCTGTTTCGCGGTTCGCCGATTAAGCGGATCAAGCGCCGCGGATTTCTCCGGAACGTTTGCGTCGCGCTCGGAAACGTCGGAACGAGCGAGGATTTGCCAACGCTCCAACGCGCGGCTTGCGACCCAGAGCCGCTGATCGCCGAACACGCCGCGTGGGCCATTGATCGAATCTTGAAGCGCACCAGCGCCAACGGATAACTGCTTTGAATCCATTCTGCACGATTGCCGCATCCCATAGTCGATCTTGTGAACGCGTTTCGCTTGCAAAGGTCTAAACTAGGGTTACTTCTGACCGTTTCCGGCCCCCTGAGTTCCTGATGCACCAAACGTTGACTACTCCTGAAATCGATCCGAAGGCCGCGAAGAAACAGCGGGCCCGGCGCAAACGCCAAATCATCGTCGGCGGGAGCGGGTTTTTTGTGCTCTGGTTGATCGTTTCGGTCGCCTTGTCAAAACGCGAGAAGCCGATTCCGGTTACGACCGAAAAGGCGGTGCGCAAGACGATCGTTCAGACTGTCTCGGCGACTGGCAAAGTGCAGCCGGAAACCGAGGTGAAAATTTCACCGGAAGTAGCGGGCGAGATCACTGAACTGCCGGTGACGGATGGAATGAATATCAAGAAAGGCGATTTGCTCGTTCGAATTAAACCGGACTCCTACAAAGCGCTGCTCGAGCAACAGGAAGCGGCGATAAGCACAGCGAAGGCGACGAACCTTCAGCAAAAGGCAACGATGCTGAAGACAGACTTGGATTTAAAGCGCGCCGAAGACATGTACGGCAAGAAGGCGATTTCGATTCAGGAATATAACGCCGCGCAGGCAGCCGCCGAGGTCGCGAAAAATACTTACGAAAGTTCGCTACACGAGATTGAGCGGGCGCAGGCCGCGTCAAGCCAGGCGCGCGATCAGCTTTCGAAGACGACAATTTACTCGCCGCTCGATGGGACGGTTACGTTGCTGAACAGCAAACTAGGTGAGCGCCTTGTCGCGACCGGACAGTTCGCCGGCACAGAAGTAATGCGAGTGGCGGATCTCTCGAAAATGCAAGCAGTTATCGATGTGAACGAAAACGATGTGCCGAATGTAAAAATCGGCGACAAGGCAAACGTGAAAATCGACGCTTATGGCGATCGCCAATTCAAAGGCACGGTGGCGCAAATCGGCAACACCGGAAAGACGACCGGCAGCGGTACGCAAGAGGAAGTCACAAACTTCGAAGTGAAAATTAATCTCGATCGCGAAGATGTTGTGCTGCGGCCAGGTTTGAGCTGCACTGCCGACATTGAAACCAACATTGTGAAGGATGCGGTCGCGGTGCCAATGCAAGCCGTGACTATCCGCACTGGCGACAGCAACTTGAGTCCGGAGGAAATTGAAAAGAAAAAATTGAGGACTACAGCGCGCGATAAAGGCGACAACAACGCCGATTACGTCAACGAACGCCAGGAGAAGGCCGCGCAAAAGGAAGAGCGGGAGAAACTGATGAAGGTCGTGTTCTTAAAAAAGGGCAGCAAAGCGCGGTCCGCGAAAGTCACCACAGGAATCTCGGATGACACTTACATGGAAGTTAAGAGCGGCGTCCAACCAGGCGACGAAGTGATTTCCGGCAGCTACAGCGCGATTAGTCGCAAACTCAAAGACGGCGCGAAAGTCGCCTACGACAAGGAAGCATTGAAGTAGATGCCGATCTAACAATGGACGGGCGGCAATCAGTCAGACCAGTTGGCCCGGTGGTGATCGATATCGAGAACATCACGAAAGACTACGTGATGGGAGAAGAGATCGTGCGGGCATTGCGCGGAGTGTCGCTGCAAATTCGGCGCAACGAATATCTCGCGGTGATGGGGCCGAGTGGCAGCGGCAAATCGACATTGATGAATATGCTCGGCTGTCTCGATACGCCGACATCAGGCCGATACGAATTCAACGGCCGCAATGCCGCCGATATGGACGACGACGAACTCGCAGCCATCCGAAATCGCGAGATCGGTTTTGTGTTTCAAACTTTCAATCTGCTGCCTCGGGCAACGAGTTTTCGCAATGTCGAACTGCCGCTGATTTACGCAGGAATTGATCCCGAAACCCGCGAGGGACGTGCGACGCAGGCGTTGATCGACGTTGGTCTGGGCGATCGAATTCACCACAAGCCAAACGAATTGTCCGGTGGTCAACGCCAACGTGTCGCGATCGCGCGTGCGCTCGTAAACAATCCGTCGATCATTCTCGCCGACGAGCCAACAGGCAATCTCGATTCCAAGACCGGCGACGAAATCATGACGCTATTGGAAGATCTTTATCAACGCGGTAACACGATCATCCTGGTCACGCATGAACGTGACATCGCCGCGCACGCGCGGCGTACAATCCATTTGCGCGATGGTTTGATCGAAATGGACCATGCCGGATTCATTCCGGAACTAGACGCTGCGGTCGCGAGCTAGATCGACATGAAACGCTTTCTCTACGAGCTAGAAGAAAGTTGGAAGATCGCTGCCTCGCAAATGCGCTCGAATATGACGCGCTCAGCGTTGACCGCGCTCGGGGTCATCATCGGCATCGTCGCGGTCACATTAATGGGCACGGCAATTAGCGGAATCTCTGTCGGATTCGACAAGAGTATGTCGGTTCTCGGCGATGACGTTCTTTACGTCACGCAATGGCCGTGGAAACCGGTCGACGACTGGTGGAACTACCGCGACCGCAAAAGGATTCAGACCGAGTACGCCGAAACAATTAATCGAATGATCGCGGCGACGCCAAATTCAAACCTTGTGGTCGCGGTGCCGACATCGAGCTTGATGCGCTCGATCAAATACGGTGGCAACGAGGTTGACAATGTTTTTACGCTTGGGACGACTTCAGATTTCACTCTTACCTCGACAATCGACTGCAAAGAGGGCCGGTTCTTCAACGAGATCGAATCGCGAGAAGGCGCGCAAGTGGTTGTCATCGGCTACGACGTCGCGGACGCTTTGTTTCCGTCGGAAAGCCCAATCGACAAGTTCGTTTTAATCAACGGGCAGTTGTTTAAGGTGATCGGCGTCAACGCGCGGCAGGGAACATTTCTCGGGTTGTTTAGCTGGGACTCGATGGTCGCAGTACCGTTGACGGCATTTAACAAATATTTTAGCTCGAAAAGCGCATCGGACGTGCGCCCCAATGGTTCGACAACTGAATCGGACGTGCGGGTAAAAGTGAAAGACAAAACCAAACTCGCTGAAGCAAAGGATGAACTAACCGGAATCATGCGTCGCGTGCGCGGTTTGTCCCCGGAAAAGAAGGTGGATTTTTCGATCAACGAGCAACAGGCCTTCAAGAGCACACTCGATCCGGTGAAAAATACGATCGCAATCGCCGGACTTTTCATCACCGGACTTTCCCTCTTTGTCGGCGCGATCGGCATCATGAACATCACATTCGTAAGCGTGAAAGAGCGCACGAAGGAAATCGGAACGCGCAAAGCGCTGGGTGCGCGCCGTCGCACGATTCTGCTTCAGTTTCTGATTGAATCGACGGCGCTTTGTCTGCTCGGCGGATTTATTGGTCTCGTTGTCGCTTACCTGATGTGCTTCGGAATCGGCAAAGCGTTTCCCTCGTTTCCAATTCAATTTTCGTTCGGGCTAGTTATCGCAAGCATGATCGTTTCGGTACTCACTGGGCTTATATCCGGTTTCGCGCCGGCGTGGACAGCGTCACGCCTAGATCCAGTCGCCGCGCTTCGCTATGAGTAGCGGCGGATTAACCACGCGGAACACGGAGACCACAGAGTTGGCGACGGAGATAAATCAACTCACGGAATTTATTATCGGTTGTGCGACCAAGGTGCAACCCACGCTCGGACCGGGATTACTCGAATCGGCCTATGGGATTGGTCTCTCTCGTGAGTTAAGTGTAAACGACGTAGCCTTCGAACGTCAGAACGTAGCGCCTGCGGCCTACAAAGCTGTCAAACTGGACTGCGGGTACCGAGCAGATCTGATTTTGGATCGACGGGTTCTCGTCGAAATAGAATTGGGCGATCAACTCGCGGCGATCCATGACGCTAAGCTGTTGAGCTATCTCAAACTCAGCGGACTGAATTGGGCTTCTAATCAATTTCAGTGTGCCGGTGCTTGTTCAGGGGATTCGTGGGAAAGTTCTCGGACCGCCAGAACAAATTTCCTATCGCTCCGCGCTTTCCGTGAACTCCTTGGGGAAACTAATTTAGACCAAGATGCAATTTAGCGAAATCATCACGATGGCGCTGGGCTCGCTGGGCGTGAACAAATTGCGTTCCGGTCTGACGATGTTTGGGATCACGATCGGCGTTTTTTCCGTCATTTCAGTCATGACCGCCATTGGCGCGCTCCAATACTCGATCGAGAACGGCATCAGTTTTCTCGGGTCGAACATTTTCCAATTTGCAAAATATCCCGCGAACATGGCAGCGAGCGGCGACGTGAAGAAGAAATATCAGAACCGCCGCAATATCACCTATCAGCAGGCGCTCCATTATCAGAAGTTAATGGAAGGAAATGCGCGCGAGATCTGTTTGAAATGTTTCGGCTACGAAGTGAAGGGCCAAGCTGTTTACAACGGAGTCAAAACGACACCGAGCCTGCTCATTGTTGGAACGAACCGAAGTTTTCTCACCGCCAACGCGTACACGCTCGGCTACGGCCGCAACTTGAACGATGAAGATGTCGATCTTGCGCGCAACGTCATCGTGGTCGGCAAAATGGTCGAGAAACGTTTGTTCCCGCACGAATCCCCGATCGGCAAAGTGGTTCGCGTCAGCGGCCACACTTACACGATCATCGGAATTCTGGCTGAGAAAGGAACCGCATTTGGTCAGACCCAAGACAACATCTGCATGATGCCGATCACACGTTTCTTCGAAGATTTCGGATCAGCGAAGCGCACGGTAAACATCGCAACGCAGGCCCCTTCGACCCAAACCTACAATTCTACATTCGACAAAGCCGTTGGTGCGATACGGCTCGCGCGCGGGTTGCGCGCAGATCAGGAAAACGATTTCGAGATTTACTCCAACGATTCGCTCAAAAGCGCATTTGTTTCTGTCGCCGGCGTCGTGCGGGTGGGTGCATTCGTGATCAGTTTCATCGCGCTGGTGGCCGCCGGCATCGGAATCATGAACATCATGCTGGTAAGCGTGACGGAGAGAACCAAGGAGATCGGCGTCCGAAAATCAATCGGCGCGCGCAGTCGCGATATTTTGCGGCAGTTTCTGACCGAAGCTGTTTTCATTTCGGAAGCGGGCGGGATTTTGGGAATTGTTCTCGGAATCATCGTCGGCGATCTCCTCGCGATGTGGCTCCAAGTTGATCTGATCTTTCCCTACGGCTGGGCCATCGCCGGGCTGGTAGTTTGTTCCGTGATTGGGATCGGGTTCGGACTCTATCCGGCATATCGCGCGGCGAATCTCGATCCGATCGAAGCCCTTCGATACGAATAGATCTGGAC
>Ga0182041_10000023_pt1 | contig 58669 bp, 62 predicted proteins | sample flu12Cox44000178_FD_125967 | JGI IMG/M metagenome (GOLD analysis project Ga0182041, IMG submission 125967) | Lab enrichment of tropical soil microbial communities from Luquillo Experimental Forest, Puerto Rico - flux8day.12C.oxic.44.000.178 | ecosystem: Environmental > Terrestrial > Soil >...
GCCCCAAACGAGCCAAAAACAGCTGTTTCTACGCAAACAGGTTGGAGCGCCAAAATGGATTCCTTGCTGAGTGCGCCAAGCGAGCAACGCCACAAGGACAATGTCGCGCCGCTCGTGCCCGAACCGACGGCGGTGACGGCTCGGCTCGACGGTCCGATGCAGGACTTCGACGGCTGGTTTGCCTCAGCGACCATGGCGGCGGCGCAGCCAATCGACGCCACGGCCGAAGAAACATGCCCGGCGCCATGCGCTGAGTCACCAAGCGTTGAAATGCCGATCCAGAACGCGGCTCCACAGCCGACTGCGGACATCCATCCACCGCAGCTACCGTCCCCGGCAGCGTCCAAGTTGATGGATCAGCTCGACGAGCTCGCGTCCGATCTGGCAGCCAAGGGACACTCGGCGTCCGAAAAAAGCGTTGAAACGATCCCGGAGACCTCCGACGCTTTTGCCGAATCGCAGGCAGTGGAGCCTTCAATTCAGGTGCCTCCGCGCTCCGATTTCGGACACACTCCATTCGTGGCCGGAAGCCAGCCGGGGCGTCAGCGAATGATCATCACCTCGGTCGGCGTCTGCCTCGCGGCCTTGCTCGGCGCTGCAATTGCCTGGCAATCCGACTTCGGCGCGCCGTCAAAATCGGCAAACGATTCGAACGCTGCAGCGACAAAACAGGCTGTCCCCGCGGCCACTCAAGCGTCCGCGCCAAAGACGGCTCCGGCCCAACCTGCGCCCATGACACAGGCAGCGGTACCCACCCCATCGCCAGAACTGGCGAAGCAGCTTGATACGATGACGCAAGACCTGGCCGCCGTGCGACGCAGTGTTGAGCAACTCACCGCCAAGCAGGAACAGCTTGCCGCCGCTCAACAACAACTGGATCAGCTCGCAGCCAAACAGACACAACTCGTCGCCAAGCAGGAACAGTTGGCGCAGAACCTCGCCAAATTGCAGGCGACCGAGCAAAGCGTGAAACCGAAGACGACACCTCCGACCCAATCCCGCGCGGCAGCTATACCTCCGCCATCGCGCACGGTTTCGGAGCCTCCGGCGCAAGTAGCACCGCCGCAGCGCGCGCCGTCGCATCCTGTTCCGCCGTTGCCAATACCTCAGTGATACGGACCGGCTTTCGGGCGGGGCTCGGGAACTGTATCGCCGTAACAAAATACCAATCGCAAATCTTGTGACCGCCATCACATGCGGATTGCGCGCGCGATCCTAACAATTGCGCCACGACGCTTTCTGTTTGCGAAGGTTGATCTGTCCCAAGAGTGGAGGCGCGTATGTCAAACAGCTTCCTGAACTGGACCAGCCGGGTCGCCATCGCGGGGCGTATCGCCGAACATCGTCGTCCCCACGACACCGATGACTTGACACCCCCCGGCGACTATCACCTGCCCTTTGCCAAAGTCGACGCCGGTACAAAAGCCACAAAGTGGCTTTGGCAAGTCTACATCATCTGAAAAACACGACCGCGTTCCCCTTCGGGGAGCGCGGTCAGCGGGCCGACATCTGATGTGCGGCTCGTCACGGGAGTGGAACGAGCTCCGCCGGCAAATTTTTCATATTCGGCGGCAATGCAACGTAAAGACCGTAAAACGGCATTCCTATTTCGGTCGTCATATCCCGCTGAGCGACTGTTTCGTCGGGACCGAGCAGCGCATCGAGGAAGATCCCGATCAGTGCGGCCACGACCGCGATCGATATTGCCTTGCGCATCTGAGCCTCCCAGTGCCCCGCGACACGTCCGGATAATGGAGCCAGTCCGCGCAAATGCATTGTGAGGCTGCTCACACAGCAACGATTGTTTTTCCGCGATCGACGATCCGTTAATGATGGAAGCCGGGCTATAGCACCTGAAATGCCCTTAAAAGCTGAAATACAGAGACGGCGACGATCAGAAGCCCTACAGCGGTCATAAGCTTCTGTGCCGGCACTTTTTTGACCAGCCATCCCCCGAAAGGCGCCGCCAGCACGCCTCCCAAAACAAGCGGAAAGGAGTGATCGAGCGCTACTGCTCCGAGTTCTGTAAAGAATGTTGTCGCCGCAGCGACCGTCACGAAAAACTCGGTCGTATTGACCGAACCCACAGAATAACGCGGCGCATATCCTGAGCCGACGAGAGTCGAGGTGGTCATTGGTCCCCACCCGCCTCCACCACTGGCATCAAGAAATCCTCCGGCAAATCCGAGCAAGGCCATCCATCCGGCGGGCTTGCGCGCCTCCACCGTGATGCGCATCGACTTCCATAGAATGTAGAGACCCATGACGAGCAGGTAGGCGTAGACGAAACGCCGCGCGGATGTGACTTCGACGTTTGACAGAACCCATGCCCGAGGATGGCGCCAAGAACGCCGGTGATCCCCAATCGCGCCACCAGACGCCAATCAACGTTGCGATGATAGATGTGCGAGGCCGCCGACGCGCTGGTGGTGAAAATTTCAGCGGTGTGAACCAGCGCGCTGGCGTGCGCCGGCGGAAGACCAATCGCCATGAGCGCCGTATTTGACAACACGCCGTACGCCATGCCCAGCGTGCCGTCCACGAGTTGCGCGCCGAATCCGACGGCGAAAAAAAGCCACCAGCTGTCCATGAAAACGTCGTCCCCCAGGCAGCGACTCTACCAACTTCAGAGCAAACGTCGCCGCCCGGGAGAGGCACAGGAGACAATGAGACATGAGCAATTCGTCGCGGCTAAAGTGGCCGGATACCTGCATTAAGTTCGATTCTTGACGTTCTTGCGCCGTGCTTCGCAGCAAACTTGCGCGCCTTTCGTCCTTGCCTTCCTTCTGCCATCTTGAGCCTTACTTAAGCGCACCAGCACCCAGACGTGATTCGGCCACGCGCCGATTCCGTCAGGTCATGTGAAGACATGATTCATTGCAGGGGACTCGTGATGACAATGAAATCTACCAGCATCGGAATCCTGATTAGCTTGTTGATGGCCACTTCGGCCAGTGCAGCGGGATGGTCGTCGGTGCACAAATATGTAAAGCGAACCGGCAATTGTGCCGGGCAAGAAGTTCTCGCCAGCCACTATTCCTCGGGCTCACGGACGGCCAGCGGCGAACGGTTCGATGCAAGCGGCAACACCGCGGCAGCAAGGACGTGGCCGTTGGGGACCGTCCTGACCGTGACAAATCCCAAAAACGGCAAGTCCGTCACTGTCAGAATCAACGACCGGGGCCCGTATGGCATTGCCTTCCGCATGGGTGCGCGGCTCGATCTCGCGCGCGGCGCGGCGCAGCGGATCGGAATGCACTCGTCGCAATATGTCTGCGTTGCGTAGGGTCGTTTTTCAGTAGCGTAGAGTCGATCGGGCCTGCTTGCCACGCAAGCAGGCCCGAATTTTTTGCAGCCAAACAGTGGCTGAAACTGAGTTGCGTTTCTTACTGAACTGTCAGCTGCACCATTGCGAGACCGGAAGATCCGATCGCCCGCGCGCCGGCGGGTGTTAGATCGATGATCCGCCCCTTGATGTACGGGCCGCGGTCATTGATGCGGACAACGACCGACTGCCCGGTGCGGACGTTGGTGACTTTGACTTTCGTCCCGAAGGGAAGAGTTTTGTGAGCTGCGGTCAACGCGGAAGCGTTCGCGTATTCGCCATTCGCGGTTTTTTCGCCGCTATAGATAGACGCGATCCCCGTCTCTGAAGACGCCATTAGCGGCGAAGACGATGCGACCATTGCTACAAAGGTGAGAGTCCAAAACGCTACGCGACAACGATTCCTCATTCTCTCCGCTCATAGGTTGTTGATGATGCGCAACGACGGCCTCGAGGCGTCGAAGCGGGGCACTTCTATGAGCGAATGTCCGCGATTGTCTTGTTGTGATCTGCCAAGAGATTGTTGAGGCGTGCCAACTTGCTCAAACAACCACGATGACGCGCGAGAATTATTTTCGATATTGATCGCGCTTCCTGTCGTCCACGGTAGTCGAGTAGGCGGGAGACATAATCTTGCATCGGTGTCCGCAAACGCGACCGATCATTCAGTCTTTACCGGCGCACCTCGCTCCGGCCTATTTCGCAGCACCAGGCACGCGACGCCGGCGGTTTTTATTTTCTTGCAGATATCGTTTGCAGAGCCGCGGGTCTCCGCCCCGATTTTTGCCTGATAAATCGGAAGGGTGCCGCGGCTGCGGATCAATGCGACGGTAATGACCGGATCATGCTCGCCGATGAGTTCGGACAGTTTCGTCATGACCCGCGAGTAAGTCTCAAGCACCCGATCGCGCGAAAATCCGGCCGCGAGCTCAACGCCCCATGGCAGGCCGATGGCGGTCGTTATGCGCTCTTCAAGTTCGTAAAAGAACCGGCTCGGCCCCTGCTCGAGTGAAGCAACGAGCTCAAGGCAATCCGCCTCCGGCGTCACCATCGCGACGTTGCCGGCTTTTGCCCATTCGCCGACGCTGCGTCCGGTGATCGCCTGGACGTAACGCTGGGTTTCATCCGGCATTGTGCGCGCGCCATCGAGCCATCCGCGTACGCGACCTGGACCAGCGTTGTAAGCCGCCGCGGCAAGTCCCAGGTTTCCGAACTCGTCCCGAAGCTCGCGCAGGTACTCGGCCGCTTTCGGCAAAGCCTGCACCGGATCGAAAGGATTGCTGAGCGCGCGCTCGGCCGCCGTGCGAGCCATGAACTGAGCTATACCTTGTGCGTGTCCCCCGCTCCGTGTTCGCGGACCAACTGCAAGCGGGTCGAACCGGCTCTCACGCCAGATAACACGAACCAGAAAAGCGGTCGGCAGGTCGTTGGCGCGGGCCGCGGACTCCAGCATCAGACAAAGCGAGGAACGCGACGACGTTGCCGCGGCTCCAGGCCCGCCTGTGAGCAGCAGCGCAACCGAAATCGCAGGTACTACCCAATGGATGTACCGCATGCGAATAGGACATAAACCTCTAAAGCAGCCGTTCCAACCCCCGGCGGATTGCGCCGCTGTCCTGACCTGGACTACGATTTGAAATGATCTTCCGTCAGCTCTTCGACCAAGTCTCGAGCACCTATTCCTATCTGCTCGCAAGCCGTCCCGGCGGCGAGGCGTTGATCATCGATCCGGTCCTGGAAAAGGTCGACCGTTATCTGCATCTCGTTCACGAACTGGATCTCAAGCTCGTAAAGGCCGTCGATACACATCTGCACGCGGATCATATCACCGGGCTCGGCGCGCTGCGTGACCATACGCATTGCATCACGGTCATGGGCGAGCAAACCAAGGCCGATGTCGTCTCAATGCGTCTTTCGGATGGCGACAGGCTGACAATCGAGGGTTTGTCGCTCGACGCGATCTATACGCCGGGACACACCGACGACTCATATAGCTTCGTCTTGCCGGATCGTGTCTTTACTGGCGACACGCTGCTGATCCGAGGCACTGGCCGCACTGATTTTCAGAACGGCGACGCACGCCAACAGTATGAGTCGATATTCAACCGCCTGCTCAAACTTCCCGAGACAACGCTCGTATACCCCGCCCATGACTATAAGGGCGACACCGTCTCGACAATCGGCGAGGAGAAGGCCTTCAATCCGCGACTGCAGGTAAAATCGGTCGAGGAATATGTCGACCTCATGAGCAATCTCAAGCTTGCCAATCCGAAGATGATGGACATTGCAGTACCGGCTAACGTCAAGGTCGGCCTTGCGCAGGAGAAGATTGCCCTTCGCGGCTGGGCGGTGACCGCAACGCAGGCGCTTGCGTTGGTCGGCAAGCCGGACGTCGCACTTATCGATTTGCGCGAGCGTTCGGAACGCGAACGGCACGGCACGATACCAGGCTCACTGCATGTCCCCTACCCTGCTTTGCAGGAAAACATCAGCGAAGGCGGCATGCTGCACGAGCTTGCGAAATCGACGAACAAGCGCCTGTTGTTCTACTGCGCTTTTGGCGAGCGTTCCGCGATGGCGGTGCAAGCGGCACAGGACGCGGGTCTCGCTTCTGCGTGCCATATCCAGGGCGGCATCGACGCTTGGAAAAAGATGTCCGGCCCGCTCAGTCGTTAAGAAGCCCGTACGACGAGCGTGCGGGCTTCGTAAATCTTTCCAAACTCTGCGGCGCAGCGGGTCAATGTCCGCCTTTATTCTTTCCGCCGCCTCCCTGAACCCGCGCACGTTTCCCGGGGCCACTAGGACCGACCGCATGAATTTGCTGACTGCTGACCATTCTGGCGCCAGTATTCTTGCTTCCGCCTGTCTGGATGTTCTTATTGCCCGTTTGGACGCCGGCGATGTTCTTGTTGGTCTTGGTTCCCTGAACGCCCTTGTTGTTCTGAAGACCCTGGCTGCCCTGAATGTTCTGGATGCCCTTGTTCGCCTGCACGCCCTGTAGGCTTTTGTTGCCCTGGATTCCCTGGACCCCCGGGACGCCTTGAATCGTCCTGGCACCCTGAATGCCCTGAACGTTCTTGCCGCCAGCATTTCCGAACTGTCGTTGCAGATTTACATTCTTGAACTGCACGTTGCCGTGGTGCGCCGGATCGAATTTCCAGTTTTGGAATTGGCCGCCGCCGGCGAAATTCACCCTGTTGAATCTGCTGTACAGCGCGGTGTTGGTCTGGATCGCCGCGAACCCGCCGTGTCCCCAATTGTAGTGGTACCACAGCGCCGGACCGACGAAGAGCGCGGCGCCAAATCCGAACACCGGCCCAACCGTCCACCAGGGCGGATGCCAGAAGAAGGGAACGTAAGCCGGAGCCCAGTAGGTGGGGCCGTAGACAACGACCGGATCGTACACAGGCACATAAATGTAATCAGGCTCTGCCGGCTCGATGACGACGTATTCGGGCGGGCCTGGATAGCCTGTGCTTGGTGCCGCAACCCTGCTGACCTTCTGCTCTTTGCTCGATTTCAGATTCCCGGTCACTTCGGCCTGCTTGCGCAAAGCTTGAACTGCGACCTGCAGGTCGTCGGGCTGGGCGAGAAAGGCTTCGCCGAGCTGATTGGTCCAGTCCAGTTTCTCATTCATCATCGCCAGCACCTGTGGTACTGACGTCAGTCCCTTGACGCTTGGATCCCACGGTTGCTGTTGCATGGCGCTCTCGAGCGCCGAGCCCTTGAGATTGGGGTTCTTCTCGACCCAACGTGCCGCCAGCGTCACTTCGAGCGGATAAGTCGATGCCGTCAGCACCTGTGCCAACAGAGGATCGGGATATAGCGCGATCGGAGCAACCAACTGCTGGATCTGCGGCTGAGTCAGCGCAGGCTGCTGTTGCTGAGGCGGCTGTTGCTGCGGTGGAAGTTCTTGCGGCGGGGGCTGCTGTTGCGGGGGCGCCTGTTCGGGAGGCTGCTGCGCATGAACCGTTGCGGTTCCATACGCGCCTACCAACGCGAACCCTACCGTTACCGTGAAGCTGAATTTACGTGCACCACACCAAGCCGACATGAGGGAACTCCTTTGCGGCTTCGTCACCCCGCCGTCGATCACACCGGACATCTTATGCATATGTCGCGCAATTCTCCATCCTCGTTTTCTGATATGCGCTTTTTTCGAAACAAGAATGTCCTGCTTCACAGAGCCTATGTGCGCCGCGGTGGTAAGTTGACGGAAATGGACTGGCTCGATTTTGGGGGAGACCTTAAATGGCCAGCACCATTCGACGCATCGAGCGGACGCCAGCTTATGGAAAATGCTGGCCGGCGGCATTCTCGCGCAGCTCGCATTCATCTGCTGGGACATACTCCGCTGCCGGAGCACGGGGCGCACTCGAACACCAACGCAACATCGAAATGGCCTTGGAAAGCCGGGCGCAATGTAAGCCAAAGATTCCATGCCGCTTAACGCTATTTGCGAGCGCATAAACAGGAATTAATTCGGCCGCCCTGAGCCGACCTGTTACGGTCTTCATTACCGTAACGGCGTCGTCCACACGGGGGCTGTATGCAACGACGCGAATTCATCGCGCTTGTCGGCGGCGCAACCTTTTCGTGGTCGCGCATCGCGCGATCACAGCAATCGATGCCCGTCGTCGGCTTCCTGAATGGCGCGGCGCCTGAGCTCTACACCAAATTCTTGCGTGAGTTTCGACGTGGCCTGAACGAGATGGGCTTCGTCGAAGGCCAGAATGTTGTCGTTGAATATCGCTGGGCCGAAAACCGCTACGAACGCCTGCCGGAGCTTGCTGCGGAACTGGTTCGCCGTCAGGTGACCGTCATCGCCGCAACCAGCACGCCTGCAGCGCTGGCCGCGAAAGCAACCAGTACAAAGATTCCGATTGTCTTCACGACGGCCAGCGATCCCGTCGCGCTTGGCTGGGTTGCGAGCCTGGCGCACCCCGCCGGCAACATGACGGGGGCTACTCAATTGAACATGGAACTCGGCCCGAAGCGGCTCGAGTTGATGCGCCAGTTGTTGCCCGATGCGGCGAGCATCGCGCTCGTGGTCAATCCTAACAATCCGCGGGTGGCCGAGGTGCAGACACGCGATGCGCAGGAGGCAACGCGCTCACTTGGGTTGCAACTGCAGATATTGCAGGCAAGCACTGCGGACGAATTCGACAAGATCGCTGCTGGACTGTCCAGGCGGTCCGTCGGACTCGTGATCGCCGGTGGCGACTCGTTTTTCCTCAGCGAAAGCGCGACGCTGGCCGCAATCACTTTGCGGCATGCCGTACCAACGGTTTTTCTCGGTCGAGAGTTCACAGCAGCCGGAGGTTTGATCGGCTACGGCGGAAGCGTTGCCGATTCCTATCACCTCGCCGGCATCTACACCGGTCGAATCCTTACCGGCGAAAAGCCAGGCGAGATGCCGGTGTATCGATCCTCAAAGGTCGAGATGTTCATCAATCTCAAGACCGCTAAGGCGTTGGGAATCACAATCCCGCCGGAGCTCGTGATCGCCGCCGACGAGGTCTTCGAGTAATCCGCTCCGCAATTCACAGCACGCATTTGGTCATTTGGCAAAACACGCGCGCTTGTGATTTTATAATCGCAATGATGAGTTCTTCCGATCCAGATGGCCCATATTTCCTGCCACTCCGCGGCGGCCCGGATCGGCCGCGTGCGGCGGAAGCGCCGACACCTGGCCGCACGGTCCGAGGCATGGGCACGCTAACGCTGACGCGCGCCGGGAAAAGCCGCGATGGCGAATGGTCGACAGATGACTACGACGTGTTCGAAGGATATCATCTCATTGGCCGCATCCTTCTCTCCACCCAAGGACCGCAAGGCATGCCATGGTTCTGGGAAATCACGGCGCGGCCCGAGAGCACGCAGAACCACGGCTACGCCGTGAGCTGCGAACAGGCGATGAAGGAACTCAAAGCACGCTGGGCCAATCCCGCCAGGTTCTAGCAACCTGTCGGGACAAAAAAATGACGCCCGGCTGCGGGGACTGGCAGCGGGGCGCCATCCGGATCGACTGAAATCAATTCGCCCGACCCTCCTCAACGCGAAGACTGTTTCTGCGCGGTCTGCTTCTCCAGTGCCTGCGCAGCCTGCAAATGTTTCTGCAGGACCGGCAGCGTCACGAGCGCAAATGTGGAGCGTGCCGAATGTCTATGCCGGCAGCGTTACGCTGTTCTTTTTTCCTAGGAATTTTTCCTTCAGATGGGTACGTTGAATTAGGATTTTGTCTTGGGATCGTCGAGCTTCGGCGGCGGCGGCTCGTACACAATATCGTTTGAGCTATTTCGCCTCGCCTGTTCTGCCAGACGCAGGAATGCCCAGCCCAGGTTTTCAAGCTCGGCCCGCTTTCCCGGATCACTCTCGCACTCTGCCTTGGCCAGCAACTCGGCCGCACGAAACAGATAATCGTCCCCCGAGGACATTTCCGGTCCCACTATGTCTTTTTACGCACGATACGAAGTTGCAATGCAACATTTTCAAAATCGTTCCTGGAACGCCGAAAAAAAATTGCAATAAACAGTTCACAATTTCCAAACGGTAGGATTGTAGGACGGTGCCAAACGATTTCGTCGCAGTGGAACGGCTGCTGCATTAAATTTCGAACATGTATTTTTCCGACACTCGACTCCGGGCATGCGCAAGCGCACATTCGAGTCACCGCTGGCCAAGGCCTGTCAGGCGCTGGTGGCTGAGAGACTCGTAGCGCTCCCGCCTGGACTTACAGGGAGCGAGTCGTGTCGCAATCACATATCTTCGATCCGTCATTTCCGGACATCGAGCGACCGAGTTGTCCCAAATGCGGTACGGCAATGTGGTTATCGCACATTGCACCCGACCAACCCTCGCGCGACCGGCGCACGTTCGAGTGCCCGGCGTGCGATTATTCAGTCGAGGTCATTATCCAGTACGACGACGTCTGAGCCCGTCGCAAGTCGCGCGGCGCGCATGGAACCCGGCCGCCAAATCGACTAGTCTCCCGCCGGGGGCGAGAGCGCGCGGGGATTGGCCTTGGCCGAAAAGCGAACCAAAAATTCCGGGGTTATGATCGTCGCTTTTGCGGCGGTTGCGGCCTGGCAGATTTACGACATGGCCACGGCGACTGAAACGCCGAGCCGTGCTCTCATGATCCTGCAATATGTGCTACTCGCCGGACTGCTCGTAGGGCTCGCCGGCGCGCTCCTCAATTTCCTGCGCTCGCAATAACAAGACCGTCGCTCCGGGCGCCGTCTCAGCGTGGAGTGTCGGAGTGACAGGCGCGTACGGGTTGGTCCCACAGCCAGCCGCACTTGGTACAGCCACCAAGGCCGAGCCCGAGCAGAGCTAAGCACATAATGACGGCCGCGCGTTTCGGGAGGGGTCCAAACATGGCTGCCAGCATAGCCGAATGAAGCGGGGTCGGCGAGAGCCGCCCCTATGGGCCCGGATACCTATTTTCATTCGTTTGAATGACGACCCTCCTCAATCAATCGGATGACAGCAATGCGTCGGACACTCTTTATCCGATGGACGAAAGCCCTATATGAAGTTGCATATGAACGGCAGTTTAGAGTGAGTGGGCGAAGCGACCTGTCCGCCCACCGCTGCCTAACGAAAGGCAACCGACTTCATGTCCATCCGTCCCGTCAAGCGCATTGTACAATCGCAGCCCACCATCGAGGGCGCCGGCGTAAAGCTCCGGCGCGCCTTCGGCTTTGGCGATACGGCGGAGACCGATCCGTTTCTGCTGCTCGACGATTTTCGTAATGATCGGCCGGCCGATTATCTCGCGGGATTCCCGTGGCACCCTCACCGTGGCATTGAGACCATCACCTATGTGCTCTCCGGGACTGTGGAGCACGGCGACAGCCTGGGAAATCGCGGCACGCTCGGTTCGGGCGATGTGCAATGGATGACCGCCGGACGCGGGATCATGCATCAGGAGATGCCGCTCGGCGACGCGCACGGTCGCATGCATGGGTTTCAACTCTGGGCGAACTTGCCTTCCTCACTGAAGATGACGGCACCGCGCTATCAAGACATCAAGGCAAATGAAATTCCGGAGATCGTTGACGACGACGGCACGCGCGTGCGCGTCGTGTGCGGCGACTTCTGGGGCAAGAAAGGGCCGGTCGACGGCGTCGCCGCCGATCCGCGCTATCTCGACATCTTCGTGCCCCCCGGCAAACGCAAGGTTCTCAAGGTTGAAGTTGAGCGCCACGCCTTCGCCTATGTGTTCGAAGGCAGCGGCATTTTCGTCGCGGCTTCGCAGCCGATCGGTGTGCTCAGCGAGAAGCAGATCGATGGAAATGAAATCCTCGTCCGCGAGAAGGCCGGAGATCACTCGCTTGTCCTCTTCGATTCAGGTGACGAAATTGCCGTGCAGGCGGGCGAACAAGGCGTTCGCTTCCTGCTCGTGTCCGGCAAGCCGATCCAGGAGCCAGTCGCCTGGTATGGACCGATCGTGATGAACACACAGACCGAGCTGCAGCAAGCCGTGTCCGAACTGCGCAACGGCACCTTCATCAAGGATCGGCCGTCGGCGCCTCCGCTCCGTTAACCACCCGCGATCGTGGAACCTTTCCCTTTGCCCGGCGTTTGCGCGCTGGGCGAAGGCGGATAGGATGCGCCGTTGGCGCGATGATACAGCCGAGATCCCAATGGAAGTCGTGACACGTGCGCTCGACATGCGCACGCGGGTGATAGAGTTTGATTGGGCCGCCACACCGCTGGGACCGGCAAAAAACTGGTCCCAATCTCTGAAATGGAGCGTTGAGCTCGTCCTGGCGTCTGGCTTCCCGATGTCCATTCGGTGGGGGTCGGAACTCATCTTGATCTACAACGATGCCTATGGCGCCCTGCTCGGTGACCGCCACCCGGGCGCCCTGGGACAGCCGCTGCGCGAAATCTGGCCGGAAATTTACAACGAACTCGGTACGCTCAATCACGCGATCCTGCGCGGTGAGCGCGACTGCTTCTTCGCTGAGGATCATCCCTGGCGGATCCACAGATACGGCATTCCCGAAGACGCGCGGTTCACCATCAGCTACAGCCCGATCCCGGACGCATCCGCACCCAACGGTGTCGGCGGCGTGCTTGCCACCGCCTTCGAGACCACCGAGCGCGTGCGAAACGAAAAAGCATTGCACGTACTCACGAACCGACTTGAATCGGAAGTAGAGCAACGCACCCGCGAACGCGACCGCATCTGGAAGGTGTCCGAGGATTTGCTCGGCGTTGCGAACTTCGACGGCTACTTCCTCAGCGCCAACCCCGCATGGACAAATCTGCTCGGCTGGAGCGAGGCCGAAATCAAATCACTGCATGTCAACGAGCTGCGCCATCCCGACGATGCAGCAGCAGCCATTGCCGCGCGGAGACAGCTCGCGCGTGGCATGCAAAACGTGCGCATCGAAAACCGTTTCCGTCACCGCGATGGGTCGTGGCGATGGGTCGCCTGGACGATGACCACCGATGACGGACTCATCTACGTATCGGGCCGCCATATCACGGCGGAGAAAAAGGCGGCTGAGGCCCTGAGGCAAAGCGACCAGCAATTCCGTGCGTTGGTGGCTGGCGTCACCGACTATGCTTTGTACATGCTCAGTCCGATCGGAGTGGTGTCAAGCTGGAATGCGGGCGCCGAACGGATCAAAGGCTATACGGCCGACGAAATCATCGGTCGGAATTTTTCGCAATTCTATACGCCGGAGGATCGCAAGGCCGGACGGCCGAACCGCTCGCTGGCGGTCGCGGCCGCAACGGGTCGATTCGAGGCGGAAGCGTGGCGTATGCGCAAGGACGGATCCTTGTTTTGGGCCAACGTCGTCATCGACGCGATTCGCGACGAGTCCGGCAAACTTGTCGGCTTTGCCAAGATCACGCGCGACATCACGGAAAAGCGCAATGCGCAGGAAGCGCTCGAACGCGCCCACGAACAGCTCGCACAGGCGCAGAAAATGGAAGCGCTTGGTCAGCTGACCGGCGGCGTCGCGCACGATTTCAACAACCTGCTGATGGTCGTAAGCGGCCAGGCGCAATCGCTTCTGCGCAGGACGACCGATCAGAAGAATATTCGTTCGCTTGAAGCGATCCTCACCGCTGCCTCGCGCGGTGAAGCGCTTACGCGGCAATTGCTGACCTTTTCGCGTCGCCAGACGCAAAATCCACGGACAGTGCATGTCGGCCAGACTGTGGCAGCGTTTCATGACGTGCTTGCGAGTTCGGCGCGCGGCAAGATCGATCTACGCATAGATATCCCGCAAGGCGTCTGGCCGGTCTCGATCGACATTCCCGAATTCGAACTGGCGCTGGTCAATCTTGTGGTCAACGCGCGCGATGCCATGCCCGAGGGCGGCTCAATTACCGTGTCGGCGGAAAACGTGAAGCTGCGCGGCACCGAAACCGTCGATTCCCTCAAAGGGGAATTTGCGGCGCTGACGATCAGCGATGTCGGGGCCGGCATCCCGCCGGAAGTACTGCCGAAGATCTTTGAACCGTTTTTCACGACGAAAAGTCCCGACAAGGGGACAGGGCTTGGACTTTCGCAGGCCTACGGATTCGTGCAGCAGTCGGGCGGAGGAATCGCTGTCCGCAGCCAGGTCGGCCAGGGAACGCAAGTTACACTTTATTTGCCGCGCAGCCATGCCGCCGTCACGACCGTCATTCCCGAAACGACCAGCCAGTCGTATGGCGAAGGCGAAACCATCCTTGTTGTCGAGGACAACCCGGATGTGAAAACGGTTGCCACCACGCTGCTGGAGCAACTCAACTACCGTACGGTAGCGGTCGATGACGCAAAGTCCGCGCTGGATCTTCTGGCGGCCGGGAAATCCGTGGACATGGTGTTCTCCGACGTGATGCTGCCCGGTGATCTCGACGGTCTCGGTCTGGCCAAAACGATCGGCAAACGCTACCCGCAAATCCCGGTCCTGCTGACAAGCGGCTACGCGAAGGCGCTCAGCGGCCAGCACGGGATGCCGATCCTGCGCAAGCCCTATCAGATTTCCGCCCTAGCCGAAGCAGTGCGCTCGACGCTCGAAGGGGGCCGTAACCAGTCGTAGCAGCTCGCGACAAATCGTGGGCTTCCGTCCGTGGCGCGGGGGGTGATAGCGTTGACGGGTCCGGGGTACGTGCTGCAACCGCGATCCGCCCGTCTGCAATCAAAAATGGACGGCAGATCCGCTGACGGGAGGTCAGACATGAGCCTATCGCGACTGATCAAGCCACTGTTGTTGAGCGGAGCGCTTTTGTTCGGCGCGTTTGCATCGCGCGCGCAGGCGGAAGAGCTGCGTGTCGGCTTTATTGCGCCGATGACCGGCCTCTTCGCCCAGGTCGGAAAGGACATGGTCGACGGATTCCAGATGTATCTGGACGAGCATGGCAACAAGCTAGGCGGCATGGACGTCAAATTCATTCTCGAAGACGACCAGGCGAAGCCCGATCTTGGCGTCACAAAGGCCAAAAAGCTCGTGCTGAACGACCAGGTTCAGATGTTCATCGGCGGCGTGCTTGCCTCCACGGGTTATGCGCTCGCACCTGTCAGCACCGAAATGAAGACCGTCTACATCCCGTCGATTCCGGCGGCTGATGATTTGACCCAACGTCAGGCGGACAAATTTCCCTATTTGATCCGCACCGGCTGGTCCTCCTCGCAGCCATCGCAGCCGATGGGCCGGTGGGCCTGCGATCAGGGTTACAAGAAAATTGTCGCGGTCGGCGCCGACTATGCCTTTGGCTACGAGCAGGTTGGCGGTTTCCAGAAGACATTCGAGGATTGCGGAGGCAAGATCGTCCAAAAGATCTGGCCGCCGCTCGGCACCAAGGATTTCGGGCCCTTCATCCCCACCATCAAGGCCGACGCCGATGCCGTGTTCGCCTTGATGGTCGGACCGATGGCGTTGCAATTCCCCAAGCAATTGCGAGCGGCCGGATACAAGAAGCCGATCATCGGCGGCGGCACGAGCTATGATGAATTCGCCCTGCCCTTCATGGGCGACGAAGTCGTCGGCGACGTCTCCTCGCTGCAATACAGCGCCGCATTGACCACCCCGAAGAACGAGGCGTTCGTTAAGGCCTACCGCGCCAAATACGGCAAGGTGCCGTCGTACTTTTCGGAGAGCAATTACACGACCGCGCAACTGATCGACGAAACCATCAAGAAGAACGGCGCAAAATGGCCGGGTGCGGAGCAATTCATCAAGACAATGTCCGGTCTGAAGATCGACGCAGTGCGCGGGCCGGTGTCCTTCGATGACATGCGCAACCCGATTCAGGACATCTACATCAAGAAGGTCGAGAAGAAGCAGATGTTCGGCTACGACAAGCCCGAGCTGTGGAACACCGTGATCAAGACCTACCCGGCTGTCAGCCAGTTCTGGACATACGGGAAGGACAAATTCCTCGCGCAGCCGGTTTACAGCCGCGACTTCCCGCCCTGCAAATTCTGCGAATGAGATGTCACGTACAACGGAAAACCCCGGCCTAGTGCCGGGGTTTTCTTTTCGTCGATGCCGTAGTTCACATCACGGGCACGGATGACGCTGCCCGTCGTAACCCACGTAGGTGCCGCTGCGCGGATCATAGGATCTGAAGCGGTGCATGCAGTACTCCACGCCGCCGCCACCACCGCCGCCCTCCTCGTAGTAGCCGGGTTCGACTTCGTACGTGGGGGCCGCGCAATACGGGCCGCCGCCATAATAGCGCGGCTCTGGCTGCCATGCTCACATCGCCCGCCTTTGCCCAATCGTACAATGCGGGTTACGGCAGCGGCAATGTAATCGATCAGCCCGCCCTTGAGCATGGCGGACCAACCGCGTCCGGCAACGAGTCCTTCGCCTCTGTGCCGCCGCGCGCGAGTGCGCGTCATGCACGCAACACACGCACCGAACAAGTCGTACCGTCGAACGATCCTTACACCGGTCCGGCGACTATGCAGGCCGCGACCCAGATCCGAACGTCCGGTTCGAACTGCATCGCGACAACGCGCATGACGAGTGAACTCAAGGTGTAGGATCACAACCAAACCCCGGCCCGAGGCCGGTTTTCTCTTGAGCGTCGTACTCTGTGTTGCCAGTCTGTCCCGATGAGTGAATTCGCCGACAGAATCATCGGGCACTACGAGCGCCACGCGATGGCCTGGGACGAAGATCGAAGCCGCGGGGCGTGGAACGACAAGCCCTGGCTTGATCGTTTCATCGCCATGCTCGCAAAGGGTGCGAGCGTGCTCGACCTCGGGTGCGGATCGGGCAACCCGGTCGCGCGGCATATGGCAGCGCAAGGTCTGAGGATCACCGGCGTCGATTCCTCCCCGAAGTTTATCTCGCTGTGTCGTAGCCGCTTGCCCGCACACACATGGATTGTCGGCGATATGCGCACGCTATCCTTGAAACAGTGGTTCCAGGGCATTCTGGCGTGGGACAGCTTATTCCATCTCACGCCTGCCGACCAGCGCCGAATGTTCGACGTGTTCCGCGAACACGCCGCTCCGTGCACTGCGCTGATGTTCAACGCTGGCCCGAGTCACGGCGAAGCGATCGGCAGCTATCGCGGCGATCCGCTCTACCATGCCAGTCTCGATCCCGCCGAGTATGCGACGCTGCTTGAGGGAATCGGGTTCAAGATTGTCGCGCATGTCGTCAACGATCCGCAGGCCGGCGGCCGGACGGTCTGGCTCGCGCGGTCGAGCGAGTAGCGGCGGCCGCTTTTATTCGGCGGGGATCGGCGTTGCGGGCGCGGTGGGCGCGGTCGCCGCTTGCGAAGGCACCGAGGGCCCCCTGAGAGGCCTCTCTTCCATCGCAATCAGAAATGCCATACCGAAGGAAAGGACCAAGGCGCAGGCCAGAAACACGAAACGGAACGCGTAAGCGAGTTCGGGCGCCGAAGCCGTGCGAGCCAGCATTTCGACAGACATGCCGGTGACGCCGCCGAGGCCACCGAGAACGATGGCTCCGAGCACCGCGACGACCAGTGCCGAGAACAGCGCGCGGAAGAAATTGGCGGCGCCAGTGGCCACGCCCATCTGCGAACGCGACACGGCGTTCTGCATGCAGACGGTGGAGACCGGAAACACCGTGCCGAGTCCCGCGCCGATCACGAGCAATAGAAGAAGTACGAGTATTGTCGGCATCGACGCCGGCCAGATTGCAAGCGGCGCAAGCGACAGAATGGAGATCGTAAGTCCGATCAGCGACACCCGCTTGTAGTGGACCACATAGGTCATCATGCGGCCGGTTATGGTCGAGAATGTCACGGTCGCGGCCATCAGCGGAATCAACGCAAGCCCTGACTGACTCGCCGAAAGGTGCAGAACGGTTTCAAAATAGAGCGGCACAAAGATCGTCATCCCGACCAGGGTGCCCATGTTGCACGCGCCCGCGAGCGTCGCGCAGCGAACGACCGGATTGCCCAGTACGGCGAGCGGCAGGAACGGCTCTCGCGTGCTCAAGAGCCGCCACGCAAACAATCCCCACAGAATTGCCGAGACAAGCAGCAGCGCGCCGATGTGCGGCGAGATCCATTCATAGCGGCGCCCGCCCCACGACAAAGCAAGCAGGAGCGCGATTGCCGCGGACATCATCAACATGGCGCCGATGACATCGAGCCTGTGCTTTCGCGGGCGAAACGGCACGCGCCGGAGCACGTTGGACGTCATGCCAAGCGCGATTAGCCCTAAAGGCAGGTTGATCCAGAAAATAAGCGACCAGTCGATGTGTTCGGTCAGGAAGCCGCCAAGCACCGGACCTCCCACCGACGATGTTGCGAACACCGCGCCGATGTATCCCTGGTACCGGCCGCGCTCGAGCGGCGAAACGATATCGGCGATGATGGTCTGCGCCAGCGCCATCAGGCCGCCACCGCCAAGACCCTGGAAGGCGCGTGCGAGCACGAGCGCTGTCATGCTCGGCGCCAGCGCACAGGCGACCGAACCGACGATGAAAATGCCGATCGCCGTGAGCATCATCACCCGCCGCCCGTGGATGTCGGCGAGCTTGCCGTAAAGGGGGGTCACGGCGGTCCCGGTGAGCAGATAGGCCGTGACGACCCAAGAGAGATCGTCGAGGTTGCCGAAATGGCGGCCGATCGTTGGCAATGCGGTGGCAACAATCGTCTGATCGAGCGCGCCCAGGAACATCGCCAGCATGATGCCGAGCACGATGGTCCGTATTTCCGGGTGCGTGAGCGCCCTCAGCTCGGGCGGCGCCTCGGACTTTGCTGGTCGCGCCTTGGACTTCGATTTCGGGGCGGTCATCGCGCAGTGTATATAAGTACAGTCATGAGCAGATAACCCGCTCATGCCTTGCTGGTCCCCGTAAAGCAAGACGTGCCTGCGCGGGGGTGGTATGTGCACTACGCCCTAATCCTTGCAAGTAGCGGCAAGGACTTGCCACGAAGGATTCACGAAGAACATGAGGCTTCAGCTGCGCATTCGACCCCTTCTCTTTATTGCACTTCTCCTCGGAGCAACGTCCGCTCATGCGCGCGACAGGTTGCCGCCCGGCTTTGTCTACCTGCACGACGTCGATCCAAGCATCGTGCAGGACATCCGGTACGCGACGGACGACAATTTCACGGGGCGTCCTCTGCCCGGTTACGGCGCCGGCGAATGCATATTGCGTCGTGAAGCGGCCGAAGCGCTCAAAGCCGTGCAGGCAGAACTGGCGCGCGATAAACTTGGATTGAAGGTCTACGATTGCTACCGCCCGACGCGCGCCGTACGCGCAATGGAAGCATGGGCGCATGACGGAGGCGACAGTGAAGCCACCCGGCGCTTCTATCCCGCCCTGCATAAGCGCAACCTGTTTGCGCTCGGCTACATTGCTTCGCAATCACGGCACTCGACCGGAACGACTGTCGATCTGACGCTCGTCAGATTGCCACCCGCGCCTGTCCCCCGCTTCGATCCTGCCACGCGCTATGGAGCCTGCACCGGCCCGGCCGCGAAGCGCGCGCCAGACAACAGCATCGACATGGGCACCGGTTACGACTGTTTCGACGTCAAAAGCTATGGCCAAAGCACTGCAATTGCCACCGACCAGCGTCAGTGGCGCAACCTGTTGAGTTCGGTGATGCGCCGGCACGGCTTTGCCGGTTACTTTCGCGAATGGTGGCACTTTTCATACAACGACTCCGCCGAGCCGCGCGCTTATGATTTTGCGATTGCACCACGCGGACGTTGAGGCGATTTCCCGCGGGCTCCCTTGGGCCATTTTCCCGGCCAGCTGACGATATATTCCTCGAGCCTTTCATCAGGCACGTCGGTTTCGCTTGCCGCGACGCGTCCTCGCACTGAGATGCCAGCGGTGTGGACCGTTTCCGGGTCGCCGGAAACGAGCGGATGCCACCAGGCGAGGTCTTTCCCTTCGGCCACGAGCCGATAGGCGCAGGTCGGTGGCAGCCATTTCAGCCGCCGCACGTTACGCGACGTCAGTCGCACGCAATCCTTCACCTTGGCCTGGCGATGGGTGTAGTCGCTGCAGCGGCAGGTCTGGCAGTCGAGCAGCTTGCAGCTGACATCCGTGAACACGGTTGCATTCGTGTCTTCGTCGATCAGCTTGTTAAGGCAGCAACGGCCGCAGCCGTCGCAAAGACTTTCCCATTCGGCCCGTGTCATCTCCGACATCGCCTTGCGGCGCCAGAAAGGGGTCTGCGGGTCGGCCTTCTCGGAACTCATGGCGCGTTGTAGCGCCTTATGGCGGAAGGGCCCAGACTCCGTCCGGTCGCGGCACAGGAACCGAAGCGCGATTCGAGCCATATTCGCGGTTCCTCAAGCGCCCTCTGAGAGCGCGGGCACGAGTTGCGGTAATAATTTTTGGGCTTTTTTCAAGTTTTGCCGTAACAAGAGGTTCTTGAACCTCTGCTTTAAGATGAAGCAATTGCAGCTTGGAGCACAAAACCCTTTACCACGAGCGGCCTGATTCTGGGGAAGACGGAAAAACGGGCCATTTTTCACCGCAATTTTCGTGTTCACCTTGGTTCCAGCCGAGGGAATCGCGGCATTGGCCCTGCGTTCCCCGATCGGCTAAAATTCCCCTCGCCGGCAGACCGCCGGCGTTAAATTTACGAGCAGTACAGCTTTGCGCAATCTGTTTCCCGAGGACTGGAAGCCCAATATCAAGCGGTTCCTGCTCGGGCTGGACGCCTGGGTCGATTTCAGCGTCTTCCGCAGCGTCTCCGGCCTGCGCGAGACCTATGAGCGTTTCTCGACCTTCATGGATCGCTTCCACGTCTCCGGCTGGCGACGCGGACTCAATGAGATCGTTTCGGAAGGCGCGACCATTGGCACTCTCGGCCTGATCGTGATGTTGGCCCTCGCGATCCCGGCATTCCGCGAAACATCGGACGATGACTGGCTGAAAAAATCCGAACTGGCCGTGACCTTCCTCGATCGCTACGGCAACGAGGTGGGCTCGCGCGGGATCAAGCACAACGACGCAATCCCGCTTGACCAGTTTCCCGATCATCTCATCAAGGCCGTGCTGTCAACCGAGGATCGGCGTTTCTACGAACACTTCGGCATCGACCTTGCGGGCACGGCCCGCGCGCTGGTGGCGAATACCCGCGCCGGCGGCGTCGTGCAGGGCGGCTCCTCGATCACCCAGCAGCTCGCAAAAAATCTGTTCCTGAACAACGAGCGCACCATCGAGCGCAAGGTGAAAGAGGCGTTTCTCGCCATGTGGCTTGAAGCACGCCTGACCAAGAACGAAATCCTCAAGCTCTATCTCGACCGCGCCTACATGGGAGGCGGTGCTTTCGGCGTCGACGCGGCTGCGCAGTACTATTTCAACAAATCCGCACGCGACGTGAACCTCGCGGAAGCGGCAATGCTGGCCGGCCTGTTCAAGGCACCGACCAAATTCGCACCGCACGTCAACCTGCCGGCCGCGCGTGCCCGCGCCAACGTCGTGCTCGACAACCTCGTCGAAGCCAACATGATGACCGAAGGCCAGGTGTTCGGTGCTCGCCGGCATCCAGCGACACCCGTCGACCGCCGCGACGATCGTGCGCCGAACTACTATCTCGATTGGGCTTTCGACGAGATGAGGAAGCTTGTCGATACGTTCCCGAAATCGATGACCGAGCGGGTCTTCGTGGTTCGCACCGCGCTCGACACCAACCTGCAGATTAACGCCGATGCCGCAGTCGAGAGCTCGCTGCGGCAATACGGGCAGGAATATCATGCGAAACAAGCAGCCGCCGTGCTGATGGATGTCGACGGCGCCGTACGAGCGATGGTCGGCGGCCGTGATTACGGTGCCAGCCAGTTCAATCGTGCGACCGACGCGATGCGCCAGCCCGGTTCCTCATTCAAACCATACGTCTATTCGGCCGCCCTCATCAACGGCATGAAGCCGACTTCGATCGTAGTGGACGGGCCGGTGTGCATCGGCAACTGGTGCCCGCACAACTATGGCAATGGTTACAGCGGGTCCATGACGCTGCTCAACGCGCTCACGCACTCGATCAATACCATTGCGGTTAAACTCTCGATCTCGATCGGCAACGGCAACGCGAAAGTCGGCCGCGCGAAGATCGTCAAGCTCGCGCACGATATGGGCATCCGCACGCCGCTGCCGGATACCCCGTCGCTGCCGATCGGCGCCGACGAAGTCACGGTGCTCGATCACACAGGCGCCTATGCCACATTTCCGAACCTGGGCAAGGCCGTGACGGCGCATGCTCTCCTCGAAGTGCGTACGGGTGCCGGCGATCTTGTTTGGCGCTTCGATCGCGACGGACCGAAGCCGCGGCAGGTGATGTCGGCGGGAGTTGCCGGCGACATGATCAAAATGATGAACAACGTGGTCGAAAACGGCACCGGCCGTCGCGCGCGGCTCGACGGCATCGCCGCCGCCGGCAAAACCGGCACCACCAACGCTTATCGTGACGCCTGGTTCATGGGTTACACGGGCAACTTCGTGTGTGGCGTGTGGTTCGGCAATGACGACTATCAGGTGACTAACCGCATGACCGGCGGCTCACTGCCGGCAATGACCTGGCACAAGATCATGGACTATGCGCACCAGGGCGTTGAGATCAAACAGCTGCCGGGTGTCGGGGCGCCGCAAGTGCGCCAGCAACCTGCCGTCGCCGAAGTGAAAACAAAGTCGAACGAACCGGCACCTCCGCAGCGACCTGCCCTGCTGACGAAGCGCGGAGCCGATGTCCTGGTCCGCGTTGAGCGCTTGATGGACGACGCCAATCGTGCGCTGGGACCGGTGCGCCCGACTGTCTCAAGCGGCAAGGATCGGCAGGCCAGTGCGCCCGAGACTGGCGACACATTCGCCACTTCGCTGGAAGGACGTGCCTTCGGCAACCACAACTGATTGGCGCGCGGCTTCGACCGGCGTATCCTTCGACACCATTTCAACCTCGCGGATTGTTCGTGCGACTGCTTTTCGGAACGCTATTTGGACTTGCCATAGCCGCGGCGGTGGGGCTCGGCCTCACCTACTACGCGCTTGCCCATGGCACATCCTTTGGCGGCCTGGCGATTGAAGGCTGGACTGCCTGGCCGAAGACCGGAACCGTCGACGCCGATCCTTACGCCCGCGCATCCATTTCGCGGACCGGCCGGTTGCCGACGGCCATGGGCGATGGTGTGTCGTTCAGCCTGAAGTCCGATGACGATGGCAAAGCCCTCGACGGACGCTGCGAGGTCGTCGTCGCCGGGATAACGCCCGTGGCGCGCTTCTGGACCCTGACGCTCTACAACGCGGATGGCGGGCTGGTCGCCAATTCAACCAACCGTTACGGCTTCACCAGCCAGGAAATCGTCCGCCGCAGCGACGGCAGCTTTGAGATCGTTGTGGCGCCGCGCGCCAATTCCGGTAACTGGCTGCCGACCGGCGGCGTCGACCGTTATGAGCTCGTGCTGCGGCTTTACGACACTGCAGTGGGCGTTGCGACCAAAGCCGGTCGCGAGATCCCGATGCCCGATGTCACCACCCGGAGCTGCCCATGATCCGGTGGCTCCTGTTGATTCTCGGCGGCGCGCTCCTCGGCGGCATCGTGCACCTGGCATCGGTCATCATCCTGCCGCGCACCGCGACGCAGGATGCCTATGCACGGCTTGCACCGATCGCACCGGTGAATTCCGTGGTCGCCCTTCCCGTGCCCACGCCAGAGAAAGCGGTCATGCCATTCATGGATCCCGCCTTCGCCAGCGCCATTTGCCTTTACGATCTTTCTCAAGGACCGTTGAAGCTGACCGTGCCGGTCAGTCCCGCCTATACGTCGGTCTCTTTCTACACGCGCAGCAACGTAGCCTATTACGCGATAAACGACCGCGCCGCCGGCCGGCGCGTCATCGAGCTCGACCTGATGACGACGGCGCAGCACGACCAGGTTCCGGAAGACGAAGAAGTCACGGCCGCCGACCGATTGATCGTGGAATCCCCGACGCCGACTGGAATTATCGCAATCAGGGCGATGGCGCCTGAGCCGGGCTTGATGCGCGTGGCACAGGGTACCGTTGCGGCTTCAAAGTGCGTGACGCAGGCGGAGCCGGCGCGGCCGCAGCGCAAGTAGAGACTCAGTGGTCGGCGAGGCTTGGCTCACGCACCCAGATCGGCGGCAGCGTGCGATAGCGATCGATCTGCCTCTGCAGTTGATTGAGCACGCGTTCCACTTCGACGGCTTGCGTCTCCAGGCGCTCGAGTCCGTGGGCATTTTTGGTTGGTGCAAACAAAACGGCTTTGCGACCATGCACAACTCTGTGCGCAACGTGGCGCTTGAATTACATGACCATCGAGGAATGGCTTGCCACCTTGCCGGAATGTGGGCGCAGATGGCTTGTGCATCCGATCAGGGTCGCCCGGCGATGGCAGCAAGCCTTCGGACAACGCGCCGCAGTGCTGACGTGGCGACTTATTTTCGGACCTTCGTTAATGCTGCGTGGAAAGCATCGGTACAAGATGTGATGTTGCCAGCCGATGATCTGGCGTATGCGCAGGCGTGGTTGGCCGCCGTGCCTGTTAGGGTAATATCCAGCCCTGATAGGCCAAATACACGCCCGCCCCAACGTTACAGAGCGACAGGGCCAGCAGCATGATGTTGACGACTATAGTCATGGTTCCCCTCAATCGTCCGGAAAGATCGACTGACGCGCGAGCAACCTAAGAACAGGGGCAATAATGAGGCGGTCCGCCCTAAGTGCGTGACCAGACGGCTAGGCCAATAATCCAGACGATAAAAAGCCCCGTGACAAAAGGTACCCAATTTTGGAAGGTGATCCCCAATAGTGTCTGATCTTGCGTTAAATATTGCAGGAACGTATTCACGCAGATGGCCTTATTAACGCGGCGCTAAACTGCGTTTTCCTATCTCAATCAGCAGGTGTTAAGCCGCAAATTTTGCGGGGTCGGGCATAAAAACAAGCTAAATCCTCAGAGTAACGGTGGCGGTTCCAAAGGAGCGAGGCCAAGTTCCTTGGCTCGGTTGTCTGCCAATTTGCGAAAAGCCGTAGCCTGCCTTTCCAAAGCTTCCTTCCGCTCTGGATCAGTCTCTCGGCTTGCCATCTGCTCGAACAGGATGACGTCGCGCATGTACTCCGCGACCAACTTCAAGGTACTCACCTCCCAGAACGAGCATCATAGTCCTTTACGTCCACCAATGGAATTAAGGCTCTGCCACTAACTCCACCGGAAAGTTATGCATTTCTGTTGGCAGCGCGACATAAAGACCGTCAACCATCACATGGTTATGGAAGGCGGCTTTCGTCGCGATATGCCCGCGTGGGGCAGCAATAGCGGCAGTGAGGACGCCAGCTAGAACTAAGGCCACAAAGAGTGCTTTACGCATGAGCGACCTCCAATGAAAGTCGCCGGCACCAAATAATTACGCTCGGTCTGGCAAGTGCCGCGTGAACTGGCTCACACAGGACGATATTTTTCTGCCTGATGTTCGCCAGCGCAGAGGTCTTTGCACGCTTAAGCGGAGGCCTTTGCACGCCTAATATGTGTCAGTGGGAACCTGACAAAACCCGACAAAGCCCCGCATGGTGGCGAGAACCAATGATCTGCAAGCCGCTATTGATTGGCTGACCGCTGCCACTGCAAGCGCCCGCACGTAATAATGAGGGGCTTAGCCGAATTTCCACCGCTGCCGCACCTTTTGACGTTTTCGGGGTGGGAATCTGGTCCGCGAAATCAGACAACTTGTTGATTTTTTTTGGCGACCCCGGCCCGTTTCAAACCAGTGCCCATCAGCTTTGGCGGGCTGCGACAGAATTTTCATGGATTATTCGACTGGTGTTCCGCTCAACGTGCGGCCCTACGACGACGACGGCGTCCGGCGGTGTTGCCCGTGTCGGGCTCGCCATCGGGTCCGCGGTCGATACGGATCACCGGAAGAATGATGACGGTCGCGGGCTCGGTGTTCGCGTCGACATATTTGGCGCCGCGCGGACCCAACTCGTCGGGAAATCGGATGACCTCGCCCATTGCAAGTTCCCCCTGACCGTCCGGGTGCCTCCTCGAGGCTACCGGCGCGGCGCCTTTTCTCAATTAAAGGACTTGCAAGGTTAACGGTCCGCTAACGCCGGCCGACTAATCTGGGCGCCATCCCTCGGTTCTGTAGCGTAAGTGGTTATGGTGAAGCCTTCCGCGTCCAATCCACTGGACAGTCTGGTCGATCTGGCGTGCTGCGACGGCGTCGATGTCCGTCCGACTTTGCTGCGCGTGGTCACCGACCTTTACGTCCAGAAGGCCAATCACAGCAGCGAGGAGGAAACCCAGTTTGTCGAGCTGGTGCTTGGGCTGATCGACGCCGTCGACCCCCAGACGCGGACCGTCATTTCGGCCACCCTGGCCAGCTACCCGGGGGCCCCGGCGGCCGTTCTGAAAAAGCTCGCCGGCCCCGCTACAGCCGGCACCGGCGTACGCATGGAACCGGGCCAGAACGACCTGACGAACCTTTTCTTTTCGGCCCCTCCCGACGAGCGCAGCCTTATTCTCCTTAATCTGGACGTCGCCGCCAGCAAGACGGCCCGCCGCATCATGCCGGTGGCCAGCGAACTGATTCGCCGGCTTGAGAGTGCCGCGCTCAACCGCAATCCGGGCGAATTCAGCCGCGTCCTGGAGCGCGCGCTCGGCGTCGATCGCGATCTCGCCGAGAAAATCACGGGCGACGAGCACGGAGAGCCGGTTGTCGTTGCCGCCAGGGCAATCGGGATGAAGCTCGCGGTGCTGCAGCGCATACTGCTTTTCCTCAATCCGGTCATCGGGCAATCCGCGCCGCGGATCTACAAGCTCACGCACCTTTTCGAAGAACTGAGTGCGCAATCGGCCGAATACATGCTCACGATCTGGCAAACGACCGCGCAGCGGCGTTCGGTCCATGCACCCGTTTATTGGAACGACGAGCGTCCAAGCCTGCGACCAAACCCAAAATCGACCGCGCGCCATGCGGTCGAAACCGACGCACGGCCCGCGCGCTTCAAAATCAACGAGCGCTAGCTCGCGTCGCTGACGGCATTGTCAAGAAAGTTGCGACCTTCGCGGTCTTCCACTTCGACAATCCAAAGGTCCGGATCGAAGCGAATCTCGCGCACCAGACGCGCTTCGATCTCGCTGTCCGCAGCGGGCGCCCCACGACCGGCGACAATGCTGAACACGCGATCCGCCGGGCGCGCGTCGTCAAAGACGGCCTGCGGTGCAGGCCCATAGAGAATTCCGGTCCCGTCGAGTCGATTGATCTTGATGAAGATGGCACCGGCTTCCTCAGCTCCACGCCGACGCACGGCCACAAAGACTCCCTCGACATTACATCGGCGAAGGTAAGCCGCGACCCAAATGCCGGATTTCAATCGCATCAGCTTCAGTAGCACGAGCGATTGCCGGGCTGCCAATTACTCCAGCGGGCGGCCGGTCATGCCCGCGAGCTCGCGTACGAAGTGGTCGGTGATCTGTCCGGTGACAGGCATCCGATGATCGCGCTCGAACTTTTCGACCGCGGCGCGCGTCTCTGGATCCAGAAGGCCGGTTGGCTTGATCTGTCCGTAGCCGAAATCGGCGAGCGCCCGCTGTATTGCCATCACCTTCTTCGACGGTGCGATGAGCTTTGCGATTGGACCCGATGGTGGGCTCGGCGGTGCAGCGACGTTTGCCGGCTTTGGATTGTACGCAACAATAGAACGCAGCAGACCATCATTGGCTTCCGGATTGATCTTCAATCCGGCGGCAGAGACAAAGTCCCGCGCCGCGGCATCGGTCTTGGCGCCCCAGATGCCATCGGCGGGGCCGTCATAGAAGCCTTTGCGCGAGAGTTCGCGCTGGATATTGCCGATGAGCTGAAGTCTGGCCTGATCGGCCGCGGGCAAGGCTTGAACAGCCTGCGGACGCGATGCGGGCGTCGCATCGCGCTGAAGCAATGGCCGCGTTGCAGAAATAGGCGCCGGATGCGGCCCCTTCTGCATGAAGAGGGCATTGGTAACGATCGCGAGAACCGCGAGGGTCGCCATGATGAAGCCCACGAATTCGCGCGGATGGCCGGCAATCGCGGTCGCGAGCCTTCCGGCGCCGCCAAATGCGACGTTCTTTTTGCGGGAAGATCGTCTGGGCACTTTCCTTCACCTGAATGTTTGCGGTTATTCCCCGACCACGCTCGGGGATAAATTTTATGAGATCGTCTGTGCTGTCCCCGCTCGCGCCTTCGAACGGCAGCCGGACCGTCACCCGCGTCCCCTCGCCGATCCGGCCTTGGATACCGGCGTGAGAAAGCTCACGGTCCCGTCTCACGTCTTTGCAGAACAGACGCGCCCCTAACTCGCAGCAAACCTTAGGTCACAGCCGATTAAGCGAACGCTAAGTTTGAACGGCGGGACAGCCCAATCGCCGTTCGCGACGCCTATCTGAACCTGATCATTCCGCCATTCGCCGCGCATGGTGAAATTTCAGTTGCCGAGAACGGGCAAGACAGGCCAGCCGCCTAATCGTTACCGATGCGGTAACCATATCGAAATACGCATTTTCGCGATGAATATTGGCCGGGAGTCGATTGCTTAAAATTTTCATTAAATTCGAATTTCTCAACTTTGATGAAAAATTTCGTCGAATTTGTCCAAAAACCTCACTGCATTTCCAACAACAGCTTCAATCATGTCTGCTAGGATTTAGCTCAAAGGCAGCAATAGGCTGCCGGGGCTGATTACGGGTTGGGTCATGTTCTTTCTATTGCGGCTGGCGTTTTGGCTGTGCCTCGTTTGCATACTGTTGCCCAGCGGTAACAAATCGTCGTCGACAGACGCAAAGATCGACGCTTCCGAGGCCGTGACAATGGCAACCGCGGCAGTTTCCGACGTGCGCGGATTCTGCGAACGCCAGCCCGACGCCTGTGTGACCGGAGGCAAAGTCGCAGTCGCGCTGGGCCAAAAGGCCGAAGCGGGCGCCCGTACACTCTATAAGTTCGTCACCAAACTTCGTGAAAAGGCGAGCTCGGGCGACAGGACTGGCTCGGTGCAGGGCACCTTGACCCCCTCGGATCTCGCGCCTGCCTGGCACGCGCCGGTTCCGCTGCCACCGCGCCGGGATACGCGCGACGGCCGCCCAGCGGCATAGACTCCGTAGAGCTACTTTTTTCGGCCGCAGCGATCCTTTGGCCTTTGGCGCTCGTCGGCCTATATATATATACGGCGATGAGCAAGATTGACGAAATCGTTGAGAATTTCGAGCTGCTCGATGAGTGGGACGATCGCTATCGTTATGTCATCGAGCTTGGCCGCACTTTGTCGCCATTGGCAGAGAGTGCCCACGTCGACGCCAATAAGGTGCAGGGATGCGCTAGCCAGGTATGGCTGCTCACCCACGTGCGGCCGAATGGGTCGTCCAGACCAGTCCTCACATTCGAAGGTGACAGCGACGCGCATATCGTTCGGGGGCTGATCGCAATCCTTTTCGCGCTCTATTCCGGCAAGAGCGCGCAAGACATTCTGGCAACCGATGCACTCGCGCTTTTCGACCGTATCGGGCTGCGGGAAAACCTCACGCCGCAGCGCTCGAACGGTTTGCGATCCATGGTCGAGCGCATTCGTGCTGAAGCGAAAACGGCTTTGGCTACGGTCGCATAGTCAACCGTTCTCCACGCTAAAAGCCGCATCATCGGCGAGCCATGTTCTGACCTTTGCGCCGGCCGGTCCGCGCCTCTGCGACGCATAGCCGAGTGGCGGGCCAGTCGGTCGAGGGCGAGTTGCAGCACAACCTTGCAGGAGCGCGCCGGCCACGCACGATCGCGCTCGATGTCTTTCAGGAAATAGCAAACGTCGATCAATAACCCTGAGAATTCGGGGCTTACGGCGTCCAGCGGCGCCGCGACGATCGTTTTGGTCATTGTATCGGCTCGATCAGTTCCGCCGCCACGACGAGCGGACGCCATCGGATGCGCGGCATCAACTGCAGCACGAGTAAAATCCGTGCGCCGCGGCTCACCGGACTGCAATTGATGAACTTCGATCAATGGTCGGTCGTCGCGCCCACACCGACGTACAAGCCAATCGAGCGGACTCTCGATCTCATCGATGACGACGCTGACGCGGCCGAGATCCGTTCGATCTGCTGTTGCGACAGAACAAGGTGCTGCGCACGAAAGCACCGACGATCGGTTACAACGCCTGCGGCATTGGGCTTGCTGACTTTCGGCGCTTGCCGCGGACCTTGGTCGATACTGATGTAGGATTATTTACCTAGACCAAGGTCAAAAAGGAAGTCCCGCTTAAATAGCAGGAGTGGCTATCCACAACTTTTAGGATTTGCTATTTTGCGCGTCGCCGACGCTGCTGCCCGAGACCCATCTGCTTCGCCAGTTGCGAACGCGCAGCGGCATAATTTGGTGCGACCATCGGATAGTCGGCGCTCAAGCCCCATTTTTCCCGGTACTGCTCAGGCGTCATATTGTACTGTGTGCGCAAGTGACGCTTGAGCGACTTGAATTTTTTGCCGTCCTCCAGACAGACGATGTATTCGGGCGTGATCGATTTTTTCACCGAAATTGCCGGCTTGAGCGGTTCCGCGGGCCCTTCGGCCGATTTGCCTGAGACGCGGCTTAGCGCAAGATGCACCTGATTGATTAGACCGGGGATCTCTCCAGCGGGCACGGTATTGTTGCTCACATACGCGGACACGATCTCCGCGGTCAATTCGATGAAATTCCCGTTTTGTGTGTTTTCACTCATCGAAGCTGCCCCTGTTACGCTGCGATCGAGCTGCTGGAAAAGTTCAGTTCAATTGCCCCCGCAATCGTCCAGTATCGCGATCGATAACAATATTTAAAAACTACTATTTGACTTCACAACCCGCAAGAACAACATAGCGCCTAACGCGACAAATATTGGTAAAATGCGACCGGGATAAGAAAAACCAGAATAAAACCGGCGTTACAAACGATGCGTGGGGCCGGTGAACACTATGAGTTCTTTTCGAGATGATTGCGCAACTCGTGGATAGAGGCAAAGCGCACTGTGCCTTGCGGCAACTCCGCTTCAATCGATCCATCGACGTACAGCGTATAGGCCATACCGTCGACGACGCCGGACTTCAGGACTGCGACCGAGCGCGATTTTTGCGTGTCCGGTTCGCCACGTTTCGGATCGCGCGATACCGGCTCAACCTTTGAATCAGGATGCGGTTCGCGCGCGGCGGGGCCTTTTGGCTTTGCCTCCGCGGGCCACATCGCATCGAAATTTGCGCCGTGGGCGGGTCGCGACGGGGGTGGCGGAGGCGCCGATACAGGCGACCTCCAGCCCGCCATGGGTTCGCGCTTTTCAGTCGCGCTTGCAGCCACGGCCGGAGACGGCACCGGCGTATGCCGGGCGAACGCAGGCAGGTCATTGGCGGGCGGCTTCACCGATGGCCCCGCCGGACGTGGCGGGGACAGCGAAATTTCCTCCTCGAGGGCCTCCGGAATGTCCGGGTTGCGAAGCGCAGGCGCCTCCTCGAATTTCTCTTCGAAGGGATTAGCTGCAGGCCCGGGCATAGGATCGAATGCGACCGAAGGCGCTGGCCGCGCCGGGAATGGAACGCGGCCCTGAGCCGGTGCCGGGCGTGGCGCGCTTGCGTTTTCAAGGGCCTCGGGTGCCGACGCGGACTGGCTCGGTAGCATGGCCATCGTCTCGGCGACCCGCCGCAGCTGCCCGGCAACCACCCCGAGTCCAATGATGATCAGCCCCCCTACACTTGCTGTGGTACCGGCCATGATCAGCGTATTTCCGAAGCTGAATTCATTGATCGGAACACCGAAGCCGATCATCAGCAGGCCTGCAAAAAGGGCAAACGCACCGATCCCATACAACAGAGCCGGCATGCTTTTTTCCGATCCTCTCCTGTTACCAGCGACTTTCGCCCTAGATCGGCAGGCTAAATTCCGCTGGCAATGCTAAAGTCTCGCCTGTTCAAACGCTGGCGGCAACACCTATTGTGGAACATCGGCGGATATGTCCCTGTTTGATGGGCAAATCGGCTCAGTCTTCGACCGTTGCCCCAGACCGTGGCACCGCCTAATTAGCTTGGTTGAGGAACTCGCGCAGGACAGACCGGGTTTCATCTAACTGTCGAATATTCCGCATTCATCGTTTGTCGATCGAGGAGGATCTGATGCCGTTCCAGTTGCCCGACCTGCCGTACGCCCATGACGCGCTCGCGCCGTACATGTCGCGCGAGACGCTCGAATATCACCATGACAAGCACCACAAGGCTTATGTCGATAACGGCAACAAGCTTCTCGAAGGCAGCGGGCTGGAAAACAAGTCACTCGAGGAAGTGGTCAAAGCGTCGTTCGGCAAAAACGCCGGGCTCTTCAACAATGCCGGCCAGCACTACAACCACATCCATTTCTGGAAGTGGATGAAGCCGAATGGCGGCGGCGACAAGATCCCCGGCAAGCTCAAGGCGAAGATCGACAGCGATCTCGGCGGCGTCGCTAAGATGAAGGAAGACTTCGCCCAAGCCGGCGTCACGCAGTTCGGCTCCGGCTGGGCCTGGATCGCGGTAAAGGACGGCAAGCTGATCATCAGCAAGACACCCAATGGCGAGAATCCGCTCGTGCACGGCGCGGCGCCCATACTCGGCTGCGATGTTTGGGAGCATTCTTATTACATTGACTATCGAAATCGGCGACCGGACTATCTGAAGGCATTTCTCGACCATCTGGTGAACTGGGAGCATGTCGAGGAAATGTTCGTCGCCGCGAGCAAATAGACATCACCACCACTTCGACCCTATCTCTGCCACTTCCCGGCACCCGGTCGGCAATCGCAATTGCCGACCGGGCTGCCATTGGCGTGATCGCAATCGTCACGGTCTTCGCGCTGATGACTTTCCGCGACTATGGGCTCGGCTGGGATGACTACACCCATTCCCAGTATGGCGACCTGCTGCTCAAGCTCTACGGCTCGGGCTTCGCTGACCAACGCGCCCTTTCCTTCGTCAATCTCTACAAATATGGCGGCGGCTTCGACATGGCCGCCGCGCTTGCCGCCAAGGTTCTCCCGTTCGATCTTTTTGAAACGCGCCGGCTCGTGGGCGCATTCGTCGGCATCGTCGGCTTGATCGCAACATGGAGAATAGGCCGCCACCTTTGTGGCCCGATCGCCGGATTGATCGCGCTCATGCTGCTCGCGACCTGCCCGCTCTATTACGGTCACATGTTCATCAATGCCAAGGACGCGCCTTTCGCCGCAGCCATGGCGGTGCTGCTGCTCGGCATGGTTCGCGCGTTTGAAGAATATCCACGGCCGAACGCGCGAACAGTCGCACTGACAGGCGCTGGCCTGGGGCTTGTCTTCGGTTCGCGCATTCTTGCAGGCATCATCGCGCCCTGTGCGCTCGCCGCCTTGCTCCTCATCGCGGTGGGTGAAGCGCGTAGCGCGGGCTTGCGCCAGAGCGCGGCGCGCGTCGGTGAATTCATTGGGCGGATCGTGCCGGCGCTGGCCCTCGGCTACCTGATCATGGGCTTGCTATGGCCTTGGTCTATCCTTGCGCCCCTCAATCCGGTCCGGGCGGCAGAATACTTTGACAAGTTCTTCGAGAAACCGTGGCGAGAACTCTACGCCGGCAAGATAATCTCGGTCACCGTCATGCCGGTGGACTACCTGCCTCGTCTGTTCGCGCTCAAGCTCCCTGAGATCATGCTGATGCTAGGGCTGGCCGGCGTAGCCGGCGCGCTTTTTGCGGCGACGCGACGTCAGCTACCCCTAAACCGGCGCGCCAGCTTTGTGCTCGTGGCATTGGCCGCCATCCTGCCAATTCTCGTGGCAATCCTGGCGCATCCCGCCTTCTACAATGGTCTGCGCCACTTCGTCTTCGTCGTTCCGCCTTTTGCCGCCATCGGCGGTCTTGCCGGCGCCTGGCTTTTCGACCGGGCGCATGCTTCCGGCAAAGTTGCAACCGGCGCGCTCGTGGCGATCTTCGTTGGCGGTCTCGCGTTGCCGATCAGCGACATGGTGCGACTGCATCCATATCAGTACACGGCGTTCAACTGGGCTTCGGGTGGCGTGCAGATGGCGCACGACAATTACATGCTGGATTACTGGGGGCTCGCATTCAAACAGGCGGGGGCGGCGCTGCGCGCGAAGCTCGACGCAATGCACCTCAAGCCGCCTGGTGGCAGACGCTGGACTGTCGAAATTTGTGGACCGCAGCGCCCGGCGGAAGTGACCCTTGGGCCTGAGTTCGAAACGACCTGGGACCGCAAGCGCGCCGATTTCGCAATGATGCTTGGCACCTTCTACTGCAGGGACCTGACCGCGCCTATCCTGGTCGAGATCAACCGCGAAGGCATCGACTACGCCCGCGTCTATGACATCCGCGGCCGGCCGGTGCCCAATCTGCTCACCGAACCTCCGCCGTAAGCAGCAATCGCATCACGCTCCCTTTGCCTCGCTCAAGACCTCAGCAGCAATGCGGTGGGCTTCGTTTGCGGCCGGGATGCCGCAATACAACGTCAACAGCAGAAGCACTTCCTGAATCTGTTCGGCTGTGCATCCGTTCTTCAAGGCACCTTTGAGATGCACGCGTAATTCATTCTGATGACCGGCTGCCGCCATCATCGCGACCATCGTTAGCGATTTGATCGCGGGTGGAAGCGCGGATCGTTGCCACACGTCACCATAGGCGTAGGCATTTATGATGTGCTGAAGCGGCTTCCCAAATTCGCCGAATGCATTCATGCGTTTGTCCACGGCCTCGCGGCCGAACATCTCGACGCGCAGTTTCAACCCGCGTTCGTAAAGCTCCTTGTCATCCATGACCGTTTCCCTTCTCTGACCCCGCGTCTGATTTGCAGTGAGCATGCCAGCCTGTCTAGTATGCGCCGACCGCCTCTGATCCCACCAACCTGCCCACACATGATCAATGCCGCCGTAATCGGCCTCGGCCGCTGGGGAAAAAATATCGTCGATGCGGTTCAGGGCAAAAGCAAGCGTCTGCGGTTTATCCGCGGCGTGAGCAAAGAGCCCGAACTGGTCCGCGATTTCGCAACGGCCAAGGGCTTCGAACTGTCCACGGAGTTTGAAGAGGCCGTTGCCGATCCTCGTGTCCAGGCGGTGTTCCTTGCAACCCCGCACTCGCTGCATATTGGACAGATTTCCGCCGTGGCGGCAGCCGGCAAGCCGGTCTGGTGCGAGAAGCCGCTCGCGCTCACCCGCGCAGAAGCCGAGCGGGCTATTGCCGCCTGCAAGAAAGCCGGCGTGCCCTTCGCCCTGGGCAACAACAAGCGATGCTTCCCCTGCATGCGCGAACTCAAACGCCTGGTTGCCGAAGGCATCATCGGCGACGTCCTGCATATTGAGGGTAATTTCACCAATGAACATTCGACGCGGGTGAAGGGTGGATGGCGCGACGACCCGCGCGAATCCCCGGGCGGCGGAATGACCGGTGCCGGGCTGCATGTGCTCGACGCGTTCGTCAATCTCGCAGGGCCAATCAGAAAAGTGACCGCATCCGTCTATTCGCAGAAGTCGCCGCCTGATCCGCGCGATGCGGCGGCGGCGCTTGTGCAATTCGAAAGCGGCGCGACCGGCGTGCTTGCGACCGTGCGTGCCGCGCCGATGTATTGGCGGATCATGGTGTTTGGCAGCAAAGGTTCGGCGGAAGCCCGCGACGAAACGATGCTGACCGTCGCGAAGATCGGCGAGCAGCCGGTAACGCAGGTTTATCCGGCGGCCGAGTCGCTCGGGGTACTGCTCGAATCCTTCGCGGAGACGATCGAAACCGGCAAGCCCTTCCCGGTGTCGACTGACGACATGCTCGACGTCGTCGGCGCTTTCGAGGCGATCATCCGCTCAATGGCGGAAGAGCGCCCGATCAGCGTGGCCCGCGCCTAATTCCTTACTGCTGCGGAATCCCCGCGGTCTCACGCACGGCATCCCACCGCTTGTATTCGCCCGCCATGAAATCCCCGAAGGCCTCGGGGGTGGATGCCTTGACCACGACACCTGCCGTAGCCAAACGCTCACGCACGGTCTGGTCTGCCAGACTGTAATTGAGCGTCTTGTTCAGTTTGGCGATCACCGGCGCGGGCGTGCCACGAGGGGCGAACAGGCCGTACCAGGTCGTCACGTCATAACCCGGAAGAACGCCAGACTCGGCCGCCGCGGGAATATCCGGAACCGCCGGAAACCGCTCCTTGCCAGTGACCGCAAGCGCCTTGAGTTGTCCCGACTGCACATGTCCGATCAACGCCGACACGGTGTCGAACAGCACATCCGCGTGCTTGCCGAGCGTTGCGTTGATCGCTTCCGGCGACGTCTTGAACGGAACGTGCAACAGATTGACCTGCGCGGTCTGCTTGAACATTTCACCCGCAAAGTGCTGCGTGGCCGCAAAACCCGGACTGGCGAACACGATCTTGCCTGGGTCGGCTTTTGCCGCGGCTACAAGCTCTTTCACGTTGTTGGCGGGAAAGTCCGGCCGCGTGACGATCAGAAGGCTCGCAGTCGCAATCTGACCGATGGGAGCAAAAGCGGTCAAAGTGTCATAACGCATGTTTTTTCGCGCGACAGCGGCAATGATCTGGCCCGCCGTCATGATGCCCAGCGTGTAGCCATCAGGATCAGCATTTGCGACCGCTTCATTGCCGATGATGCCGCCCGCGCCAGGCTTGTTCTCGACCACCACCGGCTTGCCCAATTGCACCTGCATCGAATCCGCAAGAATTCGGCCGATGATGTCGGCACCGCCGCCCGGGCCGAATGACACGATGATGCGTATCGGTTTCTGTGGCCATTCCTGTGCGTAGGACGATGACGCGAGCCCACCGGCAAGCATCATGGCCGTCAACGCCAGGCCTATCAGTTTTTTCATTGTCTTCCTCCCTCAGCCCCATTCGGGACAGCTTATGTTCTGCGGCGCCGGATTTCCTTGATGACGGCGCTGTTGTCGAGATCAGCCTCGCCGGCGCGCACGCAGGCCTCGAGCACGTCCGCATGCACGCCAAGCACCGAAAGCTTTTGCCCGGCCGCGGCTGCCTGATCGAGCATCAGATGCACGTCTTTCAATGTCTGCTTCACGCGCCCTTCCGCGGAAAAATCACCACGCACCATTTTCGGCCCTTTGGTCTCCATCACCTGCGAATAGGAAGCCGAGCCGCGCGCGACATCGAGAAACGCGGCTGGGTCAAGGCCTAGCCGTTCGGCAAAAACGAGACCCTCAGCCAGTGCCAGACGATTGAGGCCAAGGATCAGATTGACGGCAAGCTTGGCGCGGCCTCCATCTCCGACCTTACCCACGTGGAAACGGCGCGCGAACAATGCGTCGAACACATCTTTAACCTCCTCCGCGATCGAGGGGTCGCCTCCGATCAACGCAACGCCGTCGCCACGGCCCACCTGATCGCTCGTGCCCGATACGGGCACATCGAGATAACGGATACCCCGAGGAATGATGCGGCTTGCCAGCGCAGCCACCCGATCAGGATCACAGGTACTCATGCACAGGACCAGCTTTCCCGAGCCTTCACCGAGTGCCGGCAAAAGCTCCCTCTCGACAACATGCTCGACCTGCTCGGTGCTGAAGACCGCAAGAATGACGCAGCGCGCGGATTTGGCCAGGTCCCCGACGGACGGCGCCGGGCGCCCGCCAATGTCCGCAAGACGGGCGCTGCGGGCAGGATCAATATCAAAACCGGTGACAGAGATGCCCGCCTCGATCAGCCGCCGGGCATAGACCTCACCCATCAGCCCCAGTCCGACAATGCCGACCGGAGCGCTGGTCGCGCGGTCAGGCATGCGCATAGTCCCAATAAAGTTCGCGTGCCTTGCGATAGAGCGGTCCGGGCTGCAGCGATCGATCCTCAATGCGATTCACCGGCATCACTTTCGAGTAGTTGCCGGAAGAAAAAACCTCGTCGGCGGTCTGGATGTCGCGATAGTTCAGCGTAGTCTCGACGACGCTGACCCCGGCATCGCGCAGCAGCTTGATGACGCGCTGACGCGTAATGCCGTTGAGAAATGTGCCATTCGGCGTCGGCGTGAACACGACGCCATCCTTGCCGATGAAGATATTGGCCGTCGCAAGCTCCGCGACGTTGCCGAGCAGATCAAGGACGACACAGTTGCCAAATCCGCGCGCGTGCGACTCGATCAGCGCGCGCGCGTTGTTCGGATAGAGGCAGCCCGCCTTTGCGTTCACCGGCATGCATTCAAGGCTCGGTTTGCGATAGGGCGACAGCGTGATCGAAAAGCCTTCCGGCTTGCGCATGGGCGCTTCGTAAACGCTCAGGCACCATTTCGTCGATTGCGGATCTGGCGCGACCAGCAGGGTTCCGCTGCGCTCCGCCCAATACATCGGACGAATGTACAGAGCGGCTTCCTTGTCGAAGCGCTTGATGCCGTCGTGTGCAAGCTCCAGCCATTTTTTGGCCGACACAACCGGGGTGAGATGCATCGTTTCCGCCGAAGCATTCACCCGCTCGCAGTGCAGATCAAGATCGGGCGAAACGCCCTCGAACGTTCGGGCTCCGTCGAATACCGAAGAGCACAGCCAGGTCGCGTGGTCGCGCACGCCCATGATCGGCAGGTTGCCCTCGTGCCAATCGCCTTCATGAAAGGTCCACGTCTTCGACCAACGATGTCCCGACGCCATTCATCACTCCGGTCACGGCCATTCACGGCACCTTTGCCCTCGTGGCAATCCTTTGCCACCATAGCCCTCCGCCGCGGAGGATACCATGTCGTCCATTTTCATCTTCGACGCCTATGGCACGCTGTTCGATGTCCATGCGGCGATCGCACGCCACAAGGTACAGGCAGGTCCCGAGGCCGATCGGATCTCGGCGATCTGGCGCACAAAGCAACTCGAATACAGCTGGACCCTCACGCTCGCGGGGCACTACACCGATTTCTGGACACTCACCCAGCGCGCCCTCGATTATGCATTGGCGTCAGTGCCGAGTGTCGACAAATCGCTGAAGCCGGCTCTGCTCGATGCGTACTTCAAGCTTGATGCCTTTCCCGACGCGCGCATCGCACTCAAGGCCCTGAAAGCGAAAGGCCGCAAGACGGGCATCTTGTCGAACGGATCGCCTGCGATGCTCAAAGGCGCGGTGGAGGCGGCGGCCATCGGCGATGAACTCGACGCGGTTCTTTCGGTCGATACTTTGAGAATGTTCAAGCCGCGCCCTGAAGTCTATCGCCTGGTCCCGGACCAATTCCGCTGCTCGCCCGCCGACGTCACCTTCGTCTCGTCGAACCGCTGGGACGTGATGGCCGGAGTTCGCGCGGGCTTTCGCGGTATCTGGGTCAATCGTTCCAACATGCCGGACGAATATCAGGACTTTCCACCGGCACGCGTCCTGAAAGAGCTGAGCGTACTGAGCGAGATCGACTAGCACTTTCGTCGCAGTCATAAGGCTGGCGCGATACGAATTTGCGGCCTATATGCCCACTGCGACTCTCCTCAAGTTCCCCAGCCATGCAATCGATCATTTCCGTCTCAGACCTATCGAAACGTTACGCGTCCGGATTTGAGGCGCTCAAGAAGATCAACCTCGATATTCGTCGCGGCGAGATCTTTGCGCTGCTGGGCCCCAACGGCGCTGGAAAAACGACACTGATCGGCATCATCTGCGGCATTCTCGTGCCGAGCGCGGGCAAGGTCACGGTCGACGGGCACGACATCATCTCGGACTACCGTGCGGCACGCTCGTTGATTGGGCTGGTGCCGCAGGAACTCCACACTGACGCTTTCGAAAGCGTATGGGCGACGGTCTCGTTCAGCCGCGGTCTGTTCAACAAGCCGAAGAACCCCGCTTACATCGAGAAGGTGCTGCGCGCGCTGTCGCTCTGGGACAAGAAGGGCGACAAGATCATGACGCTCTCCGGCGGCATGAAGCGCCGGGTGCTGATCGCAAAGGCGCTCTCGCACGAGCCCCAGGTTCTCTTTCTGGATGAGCCCACCGCCGGCGTCGACGTCGAGCTGCGCAAGGACATGTGGCAGGTCGTGCGCAACCTGCGCGATTCAGGCGTCACCATCATTCTGACCACCCATTACATCGAAGAAGCCGAGGACATGGCCGACCGCATCGGGGTGATCAACAAAGGCGAAATCATTCTGGTCGAGGAAAAGGCCGAGCTGATGCGCAAGCTCGGAAAGAAGCAGCTGACATTGCAACTTCAGCAGAAGTTGCACGGACTTCCGGCGGAGCTGTCCGCCTTCAAACTCTCGATCGGCGAGGACGGAAGCACGCTCATTTACGACTACGATACCAAGGCCGAGCGCACGGGCGTGGCGACGCTTCTTGGCGAGCTGTCGCGTGCGGGCCTGCGCATCCGCGACCTGCAGACGAAGCAGAGTTCGCTGGAAGACATTTTCGTCGGACTGGTGAGCAACCGGCAATGAACCTGAGAGCAGTCCAGGCCATCTATACCTTCGAAATGGCGCGAACCGGGCGCACCATCTGGCAGAGCATTGTCTCGCCGGTCCTCTCCACGTCGCTCTATTTCGTCGTGTTCGGCGCAGCGATCGGTTCCCGCATCACCGAAATCGAGGGGGTGCCCTACGGGTCATTCATCGTGCCCGGACTGATCATGCTCACGCTGTTGACCCAGAGCACGATGAACGCATCTTTCGGCATATATTTTCCGCGTTTCACCGGAACTATCTACGAGATCCTCTCGGCGCCGGTGTCACCGTTCGAAATCGTCCTGGGTTATGTCGGCGCGGCCGCAACCAAATCGATCATCCTCGGTCTGATCATCCTGGTGACTTCATGGCTGTTCGTCCCCTTGCGCATTGCGCACCCGTTCTCGATGGTCACTTTCCTTGTGCTGACCGCGGCAACCTTCAGCCTCCTCGGCTTCATCATCGGGATCTGGGCCGATGGTTTCGAAAAGCTGCAGATCGTGCCGCTTTTGATTGTCACCCCTCTGACCTTTCTCGGCGGCACCTTTTATTCAATCAGCGTCTTGCCGCCGACCTGGCAAACCGTCGCGCTGTTCAACCCGGTGGTCTACCTGATCAGCGGGTTCCGCTGGAGCTTTTTCGAGATTGCCGACGTAGGCCATGCTGTCAGTGTCGGCATGACTTTGCTGTTCCTTGTCATCTGCCTGATCACGGTCTGGTGGATGTTCAGAACCGGCTACAAGCTGAAAAGGTGATGAGCACCACCCTGAAATAAGCCGCAACGCTCGGGGTATGTGCTTCGTGTCCGGGATTTCCAGGGAGTTGCAGATGTCGCCGGTAGCAAGAACGTTCGCAGGCCTCGCCCTGGCAACCGCGCTTTCGACAACGGTTGCCGCGCAAGGCCTGGTCACGCAGAAAAACATTTCGCTCGCGATGGCGCAGACGATCGCCCAGGCCGCCCTCGCCCAATGCGAGATCATGGGTTTCAAAGTCTCGGTGACGGTCGTGGATCGTGCCGGCCTACCGATCGTAATGCTGCGCGGTGATGGGGCCGGTCTGCACACGCCCGAAGGTTCGGAGCGCAAGGCTTACACCGCGCGCACGTTCAGCCAACCCTCCGCCGACTTCGTCAAGCGGATGACTGAGAGGCCGGAATCTGTCGGCTCGCGGCAATATACACGAGTGCTGGCGCTCAGCGGCGGATTGCCGATCAAGGCGGGCAATGAAATCGTTGGCGCTGTCGGCGTATCCGGTTCGCCCGGCAAGGATGATGTCTGCTCGCAGGCCGGCATCGACAAAGTTGCCGACCTGCTGAAGTGAGGCGGGCTAGCTCGTAGCCAATGCGTCCAGGATGCGCGCCCAGCTCCTGATGCCTTTGTGATAGCACGTCAGGTCGAACTTCTCGTTCGGCGAATGCACGCGGTCGTCGTCGAGAGCGAAGCCGACAAGCAGTGAATCCATGCCGAGGACTTCCTTGAAGTCAGCGACGATCGGGATGGATCCGCCCGCGCCGACGGCCACCGCCTTGTGTCCCCATTCCTCGGCCAGCACGGCCCGCGCCTTCGTCAGCGTCGGATTGTCGAACGAAAGCTGGATCGGCGGCGCAAGACCGAAGTTGCCGAACTCGACCTTGCAATCCGCGGGCAACCGCGCGCGCACGAAGGTGCGGAAGGCATCACGGATTTTCTCCGGGTTCTGTTCGCCGACGAGGCGGAAAGAAACCTTTGCGCTGGCCTCGCTTGGAATGACGGTTTTCGCGCCCTCCCCCGTGTAGCCGCCGATGATGCCATTGACCTCAGCGGTCGGACGCGTGGTGATCATTTCGATCAACATGCGGTCCTTCTCACCCGAAGGTTGCTCCAGTCCGATCGGACCAAGGAATTTCGCCGGCGTCAGATCAAGTCCTTTAAGGTCGGCCTTGATATCGGCAGGAAGCTCTTTGACGCCATCGTAAAAGCCGGGGATGGTGACTCGCCCGTTCTGATCCCACATCGAACCGAGGATGGACGACAAAAGGCGCAACGGATTTTGCGCGGCGCCTCCGAACAGCCCCGAGTGCAGATCGCGATCGGCGCAAATGATCTTCACGTCCTCGTAGACCAGCCCGCGCAGCGAGGTCGTCACTGCCGGCGTTTTCTGATCCCACATTGCCGTGTCGCAAACGAGCGCCAGGTCGAGCTTGAATTCAGCGGCGTTGTCCCGAACGAAGCTGAACAGATTTTTCGAACCACATTCTTCCTCGCCCTCGATCATCATGGTGATTGGCAAAGGCAGCTTTCCGGTGACAGCCTTGAATGCACGACACGCCTCGATAAATGTCATCGCCTGACCTTTGTCATCGCAGGCACCGCGGGCGACGATAATCTTCCGCCCGTCCGGCAAAGTTTCGATGCGCGGCTCGAAGGGCGGCGTCTTCCACAGATTGAGAGGATCGACCGGCTGCACGTCGTAGTGCCCATAGAAAAGGACACGCGGGCCCGCCACCCTATTCGACTTCCCGACCACGACCGGGTGCCCCGCCGTCGGGCGCACGGAGGCTTCAAAGCCGATTGATTTGAGGTCGGTGGCAACGTGCTCGGCGGCAGCTCGGCACTGATCCTTGTACGCGGGATCGGTCGAAACCGAGGCAATCCGCAACAGCGCGAACAGCCGCTCAACGCTTCGATCAATATCGTGGTCGATGCGGTTCAGCACCGCGTCGAGGGTTTTCATGACGACTCCTTCGGGGCTGGAGTCCGAAACTAGCAAGCTGAAAGGGCGCGTCAATGCAGGGTCGGCTTGCCGAAAACGGCTGAATTTGAATGGCCGGCCACGGGCATGCCTCTGGCGAGCCAGCGCGGCTCGCGGCGCGCGGCGTGACGGCCCTGAAGGGCGGCGCCAAGGCGGCGATAGAGCATCCGCGGTGGGATCGTTGCAGAAATCGCCGTGAGATAACCGCGGCGACGCGCAGCGCGTCGCAGTTGGGGCGTGACGACTGGAGCGATCATTAACGCCGGAACGCCGCAGCATAGCCCAGGTGCATCGCTTTCTTTCATCGGCGGGGCGTCCGGGACCGGGGCGCCGACCGCCACCAGGCACGCATCGGCCCTGCCCGACTGACACAAGAGCCGCGCCTCTTCGAGACCGGCCACTGCCATGACATGCGCGACCTCCATGCGTCGCAGACGAGCGGCCAGAACATGGCCGTGCTCACTGTCAGTCACGACGACAACACGCAAATCTTTCATCGACCTCATGACGCGACCCTTTACGATCCACCCGTCCCAGTCCACGCCGCCCCTGCACGATCTTGCATGTTTATCGGTGGCCAAATGGCACCGGTATATCCTTCTTCTGTCAGTGTTATTTGAGACTACACCGGCGGCCGCACCTAACAATCGACAAATTACCCGATGGTGAAACTACGAACGCGCATGTTGTATTTGTGCACGGACGTTTGGTCCGTGCGTTCTCGGTTGTTGAATGTTGTCGCCATGTGCAATTGCAGCATCGTGCAAGCACGCATCAGTGGACTTGAATTCGTATCGCGGGCTTCTCATTTCACTTGACTGTGACTTTCGCGACGTCCGAGGCGTGATGTTGCTGCGCATCATTAAGACCGCATCGTGCTTGTCATTGACGGAAACGCCGTCCAATATATTCGCAATTCCGCCACAAGCGCGGGGGGCGTGAGGGGATCATGGAAGACTTGATCGGGCGTCTCGTCGCCAACGTTGGCGTCGACCAAAGTGCCGCGGAAAAGTCAGTTGGCATTATCCTCGACTTCCTGCTCAAGGAAGGCCCAGCCGACAAGGTGAAGGCTCTCATCGACAAGATCCCCGGAGCAGAAGCCTTGCTGGCGCACCAATCGGAAAGCGGTAGCGGGTTCTCGATGGGCGGCATCATGGGTGCGGGTACCAAGATGATGTCAGCGGGACTGAGCATGGGTCAGGTGCAAGCTGTCACGCGCGAGACCATCGCCTACGCCCGCGAAAAGATTGGCGACGACGCTGTGGGAGAAATCGTCGGCGCCATTCCCGGATTAAGTCAGTTTGTTTGATTCCTTTCAGAGCGGGCAAAGATAAGAAACGGCGGAGGCACGGATGTCCTATCCCATCACCGATATCGACGAGATCGACGGCGAAGTCGCCGCCGTTCTCAAGTCGGCGGGGATTCGGTCGTCCGACCGGCTGCTGGAAGCAGCGCGTACCGTCAAAGGGCGGAAGACACTCGCCGCGAAAACCGGATACGACGAGAAGCGACTCCTGTACTGGGCCAACATCGCCGACCGCATGCGCATCAAGGGCGTGCGGAAGGAATATGCCGAACTGCTGCAGGCCGCCGGTGTCGATACCGTTAAAGAACTCAAGTATCGCAACCCGTCCAATCTGGCCAAGGCGATGGCCGACGCCAACAGGAAGCGCAGGCTCGTTCGGCTTTTACCATCGGAGAAAGTCGTGAAGCGTTGGATCGAAAACGCCAGGACGTTGCCGCTGAAGATCACCTATTAGCGGTCTGAGGCCTGCTTGACAGTCCCTCGCCGACCGCGCAAAGCGACCGGCATGGAAAGCGTCCGTACCCTCGATCAAGCAATCGGAACTGCGCCAAAACCATTACCTCTCACCCTTTCGGGGCTGCTTTCGCCCGGCCGGCCGTTGGTCATGGGTGTCCTCAACGTGACCCCGGATTCCTTCTCCGATGGTGGCCGGTTCCTCGACCCTACGGTTGCAATCGCACATGCGGCCGACATGGCTCGGCGGGGCGCCGCCATCCTCGATATTGGGGCGGAGTCCACGCGCCCCTATGGCGATCCGGTGCCGGTGTCGGTTGAGGATGAAAAGGCGCGGCTGGCGCCGGTCCTACCCGATGTGGTCAAGCTTGGTCTGCCGGTGTCGATCGATACCATCAAGGCTTCGATTGCGGCCTGGGCGCTCGACCAGGGTGCGGCGATCGTTAACGACGTCTGGGGCCTGCAAAAGGATCCGGACATGGCACCGCTGGTGGCCAAACGACGGGTTCCGGTGATCGTGATGCACAACCGTGAGGCTGCCGATCCCGCCGTTGAGATCGTTGCCGACGTGATGGCCTTCTTTACCCGTTCGCTCGAGATTGCGGCCCGTGCCGGCATTGCGCGCGAGAGTATTGTGCTTGATCCCGGCATCGGCTTCGGCAAGACGCCGGAACAGAGCATCATTTGTCTTGCGCGGCTTGCGGAGTTCAAGTCGTTGGGCTTGCCACTGCTCGTGGGCGCCTCGCGCAAGCGTTTCATCAATTCGGTGACGCCCTCGCCGCCGGACGAACGCATTGGCGGGTCGATTGCCGCGCATCTGCTGGCGGTCCAGGCGGGCGCGGCGATCGTGCGCGCGCACGACGTCGCGGAAACAGTCCAGGCGCTGCGCGTTGGCGCCGCAATCGACGCCGTCCGATGAGTGACCGAATTTTCATAAGAGGACTGGTATTGCATGCCTATCACGGCGTGATGCCGCACGAGGCCAAGGTGGGGCAAACTTTCACGCTTGATCTCGACCTCGAAATCGATCTGACCGCGGCAGCCCGCTCGGACAAGGTGGTCGACACCGTTTCCTACGACAAGGTCGTCGATTGCACGGCCGAGGCGTTCTGCAGCGAGCGCTTCCGCTTGATCGAAGCCGCAGCGGGCAGCGTCGTCGATGCGGTGCTCGCCACGTTTGCGCGCGTGCGCTCGGTGCGCGTGACGATCCACAAGCCGCATGCGCCGATCGCCGCGACATTCGAGGATGTCGGCGTGACGATTGTGCGGAGCCGCCATGGTTGAAGCGCTGCTCGCACTCGGCGGAAATGTCGGAAACAGCCGGGCCATTCTCGATCGTGCCATCGCGTTGCTTTGCGACGGCAAGGACGTGCGGCTGACTGCCCGGTCCTCCGACTATCGGACGCCGCCATGGGGCTTCAAGTACCAGCCGCACTTCGTCAACCTCGCCATTGCGGTGGAAACGAGGCTCACGCCGCGCGAGCTTCTGGAGCGCGCGCAGCAGATCGAACTGAAGCTCGGGCGCGATCGCGCTCACGAAAAGAGAAATGGGCCGCGCACGGCCGATATCGACATCATCGCCTATGACGATGTGACGCTGAACGAACCCAACCTCACGCTGCCGCACCCGCGCCTGTTCGAGCGCGCTTTCGTTCTCATCCCGCTCGCCGAGATCGCGGGTGACCGCGTGATCGCCGGGCGACGTGTCGACGAGGCGGCGAGCGTGGTGGATGGCGGTACAATCCAGCGGCTTCCCTAGAAGCTTGCGCATTCCGGCTCTGCACCTTGCGTCAATGCGATGGCCCCATCGCGCCGACTGTGCCATTTTGCTTGCATGACCGATGAACTCTCCCTTGCCGCAGAATTCCCGCCCGTGACGGAGACGGAGTGGCGCAAGCTGGTCGAGGCCGCGCTCAAGGGCGCCGATTTTGACAAGCGCCTGGTCAGCCGGACCTATGACGAGTTGCGGATCGAGCCGCTTTATCCGCGCGCGGCGGGTGCAAAGCCGGTCGCCGGACGAAGGCCGGGGGCCGCCTGGAGCGTGATGCAACGGGTCGATCATCCCGATCCGGCGGCGGCCAATGCCCAGGCGCTGGAGGATCTGGAAAATGGCGCGACTGGGCTGACGCTGGTCATGGCCGGCTCGACCAATGCCAACGGCTATGGCCTCGACCCCTCCCCCGAGACGCTCGCGCGCGTGCTCGAGGGGGTGAAGCTCGATGCCGGCATCAGGATCGATTTCGACCAGGGACCGGCGAGCCTGTCCGTCGCGCGGCATTTTGCCGAATTGGTGCGGGCGCAGAACGTGCGGCCCGATGCCGTCGACATCGCCGCCGGAATCGACGCCGCCGCCGGAGTTGACCCGATCGCCGCCTTCGCTCTCTCGGGCCACACCAAATTGTCGTGGAACGAGTTGTCGACTGATTTTGTTGCAGCGGCGCGCGAACTTGGTGAGCGAGGATTTCGCAGATCATTCGCCGCCGCCGATGGGCGAACGATTCATAATGCTGGCGGTTCCGAAGGGCAGGAGTTGTCTTTCGCTATCGCAAGTGCTGTCGAGTATTTGCGTGCGTTTGAGAAAGACGGCGTGTCGCCCGATATCGCGCGCGACATGATTTATTTTCGGCTAAGTGCCGACGCAGATGAATTTCTAACCATCGCCAAATTTCGCGCTTTACGGAAACTTTGGGCGCGCGTGGAAGAAACTTGCAAGCTCACACCAAAGCCTGCGTACGTAGCCGCGGAAACTGCATGGCGAATGATGACCAAACGCGATCCTTATGTGAACATGTTGCGCACGACGGTTGCCATTACTGCAGCCGGACTCGGCGGTGCCGACAGCATCACGGCCCTGCCTCACACCGCTGCCCTTGGATTGCCGGACGCCTTCGCACGTCGCGTTGTTCGGAACGCACAGCTTATTCTCCTTGAAGAATCGCACCTGGCGAAGGTGACTGATCCCGCTGCTGGATCCGGTGCTATCGAAGACCTCACAAACAAACTGTGCACGGCCGCCTGGAACAAGTTTCAGGAAATTGAATTACATGGTGGCGTCTGGACGGCGCTGGAAAACGGCTTCATCCAATCAAGCGTCGCCAGCGTTAGGTCCGAACGGCAGCGGGCAGCCGCTCGACGGAGGGACGCAATTACAGGCACCAGTGATTACGCGAACTTGGGTGAGAACATGGCCGTCACCCTTGATGTCGCGAAGATCATTCCGAACAAAGAGACCGCGCCGGCTATCGCGGTTCAGGCCTTGCCTCGTACACGCCTCGCCGAACCTTTTGAGCGTTTGCGGGATGCTTCGGACCGCATATTGGAGAAGACCGGGACACGACCGAAAGTCTTCTTGGCCAACCTCGGAAAAGTCTCTGATTTCACAGCGCGCACTACTTACGCCAAAAACTTCTATGAAGCCGGCGGCATAGAGGCCTTAACTAATGACGGATTCAACGGTCGAGCTGACATCGTAGCCGCGTTCAAAGGGTCCGGCGCTCGACTCGCCTGCTTGTGCTCATCGGACAAGGTTTATGCAAACGAAGCCGCAGAGACTGCCAAGGCGCTGACCGATGTGGGTGCCATCGTTCACCTTGCCGGTCGCCCCGGTGAGGACGAGACCAAATGGCGGCAGGCAGGTATTAAAGCCTTCATTTACGCGGGGTGCGACACGCTTGCGACCTTGCAGGCCGCACATGATATTCTGAACGTCAAATGAGTCAGATACCCAACTTTGCCAAAGTCGACTTTGCTGAATCGACGGCGCCAGCCGGCAAGGCTACGGCTGGACCCTGGACAACGCCGGAAGGCATCGACGTCAAGCCAATTTACAGCGAGCACGACTTGGCAGGCCTCGACTTCCTGAACACCTTCCCGGGCAAGCCGCCATTTCTTCGCGGTCCTTATCCCGCAATGTATGCGGGTCAGCCGTGGACGATTCGTCAGTATGCCGGCTTCTCAACCGCCGAGGATTCAAACGCCTTCTACCGGCGCAATCTTGCCGCAGGACAGAAAGGCCTCTCAATCGCCTTCGACCTTGCAACCCACCGCGGCTATGACAGCGACCATCCTCGCGTATCGGGCGACGTAGGAATGGCCGGTGTCGCAATCGACTCGATCTACGACATGCGCACATTGTTCTCGGGCATCCCGCTGGACCAGATGAGCGTATCGATGACTATGAACGGCGCGGTGCTGCCGATTCTGGCGCTCTACATCGTCGCTGCCGAAGAACAAGGTGTGCCACACCAGAAACTCTCGGGCACAATCCAGAATGATATCCTCAAGGAATTCATGGTCCGAAATACTTACATCTATCCGCCAGGTCCCAGTCTGAGGATCATCTCGGATATTTTCGCGTTTACGTCGGCCGAAATGCCGAAATTCAATTCTATTTCCGTATCCGGCTATCACATGCAGGAGGCGGGTGCGACGCAAGACCTAGAGCTCGCGTATACCCTGGCCGATGGCGTTGAATACGTCCGTGCCGGACTTAAAGCGGGACTTACAATCGATCAGTTTGCGCCTCGCATATCTTTCTTCTGGGCGATCGGCATGAACTATTTCATGGAAATTGCCAAGTTGCGCGCGGCCCGCATGTTGTGGGCAAAATTGATCAAGACATTCAATCCTGAAGACTCGCGCTCGTTGTCACTGCGCACACACTGTCAGACGTCCGGCTGGTCTCTCGCCGCGCAAGATGTCTTTAGCAATGTCGCTCGTACCATGATCGAAGCGATGGCTGCGACGCAAGGTCAAACCCAGTCGTTGCATACCAATGCGCTCGACGAAGCCCTTGCCTTGCCCACGGATTTTTCGGCTCGCATCGCACGTAACACGCAAATCGTCTTGCAGCAGGAGGCCGGTGCCACGCGCATCGTAGACCCGTGGGGAGGTTCCTACTATGTGGAGCGTCTCACCTACGAGCTCGCGCGAAAGGCTTGGGGTCACATCGAAGAAGTCGAAGCCCTTGGTGGGATGGCCAAGGCGATCGAGGCAAGCATTCCCAAGCTGCGCATCGAGGAAGCTGCAGCAAAGACGCAAGCCCGTATCGACGCCGGTGTACAGTCAGTCATTGGCGTCAATAAGTACGCCCCGACCGACGAGAAACCGATCGAGGTGCTCAAGATAGACAATTCCGCCGTTCGCGCGCATCAAATCGAAAAGCTTCAACGTCTCAAAGCGGAACGCGACCCAAGCGTGTTGCAGGAAGCCCTTGACGCGCTGGCACGGGCTGCCGATCGGGGCAACGGCAATCTGCTGGCACTTGCGGTGGATGCTGCACGGGCGAAGGCGACCGTCGGAGAAATCTCGGCGGCGCTCGAGAAAGTGTTCGGCCGCCATCGCGCCGAAATCAAAGCGATTACCGGAGTTTATAAGCGGGAGGTCGGCATGACCGGCGCCGTCGAGCGTGTGCGCACCGCAGTAGAGGCATTCGAAGTTGCCGAAGGCCGACGGCCTCGCTTGTTGGTCGCGAAGATCGGACAAGATGGTCACGACCGCGGACAGAAGGTGATCGCATCAGCCTTCGCCGACCTCGGCTTCGATGTTGACATTGGGCCGCTGTTCGCCACACCAGCTGAAGCAGCCCGCCAAGCGGTGGAAAACGACGTCCATATTCTCGGCGTGTCATCGCTTGCTGCAGCTCACCTGACCCTTGTACCGGAACTAAAGGCGGAACTTGCCAGGCAAGGCCGAGATGACATCATGATCGTCGTCGGAGGCGTTGTACCCCCTCAGGACTACGAGGCACTGATGCAAGCTGGAGCCGAGGCAATTTTTCCGCCAGGCACGGTCATTGCAGACGCTGCCGAAAATCTTCTCAAGACCCTCAACAAACGTCTTGGACACGGCAAAGAGGCTGCCGAGTGAGGCGGCTACTCGTACTGCCAGTCGTTCTTGGCAACCTCTCTTTGGCCAGTTGTGTCGATTCCTCGGGGTCGATGTTGCAGAACGCGCAACCTTTGTTCGGCCAACAGTTGCGACTACAATTTTACACGTTGCGTAAAGGCTTTGCCGACGAACCCGAACAAGCGTCATTCAATTGGGACGGCACACGATATACTCGTGTCGGCGGTGGAATGAGTGATATAACTTCCTTTACCGTGCATCGGCTTGAGGGTCGCGCCTATGTTATTCAGAGCGCGTCGGCCAAGCGTCCAAGCATTTTTGAGTACGCCGTTGCTTACAAGCTGACTGATGGCGTCTACCAAGTCACAGCAATTGACGAGGATGACGCCGATGGTGCCACACGGGCTCGGTACTGTCGTCGTGTCGACGAAAGCCCTTGCCGTATTTCGACCCAGAAAGAATTGTTTGCATTTGCGCGTGCTACGGACGCCCGACAAAAGAAAGAAGGCGCTTTGGTGCTTCGTCTGCCAACCGACAATTCAGAGCCACCACGCTAAGGACGTTGATGGCCCCGCGCACGCTTCCCCCGGCCGACCTCGCTCGTGGCATTCGCACGGGCAACCGTGCGACCTTGGCTCGTGCGATTACACTGATAGAAAGCAAGCGTGCCGACCATCGCAAAACAGCGCACCTTCTCGTCCAAGAGCTATTGCCGCATACAGGGAGCGCTGTCCGCCTTGGCATTACTGGCGCACCCGGCGCGGGAAAATCGACCACTATTGACGTCCTCGGTACCTACCTCACCCGCAAGGGCCACAAGGTGGCAGTCCTTGCGGTCGATCCGTCATCCAGCCGTACTGGTGGATCGATTTTGGGTGACAAGACACGCATGGCTCAGCTTGCAGCAGACGCAAAGGCGTTCGTGCGGCCTTCTCCATCCTCTGGAACACTTGGAGGCGTTGCAGCCAAGACACGTGAAACCATGTTGGTTTGCGAGGCAGCCGGTTACGACGTCATCATGGTCGAGACCGTCGGCATTGGTCAGTCGGAAACTGCTGTCGCAGATATGACCGACTTTTTCCTTGTGCTGATGATTCCTGGTGCTGGCGACGAGCTGCAAGGTCTGAAAAAGGGGATTGTCGAACTCGCGGATATGCTCGCGGTTAACAAAGCCGACGGCGACAACATCGAAGGCGCGAAACAGGCAGCGGCGGAGTATCGCGCTGCACTCAACATCCTGACCCCGCAATCATCGACGTGGTCACCGCCGGTCATTACTTATTCCGCTCTCACAGGGAACGGCATCGACAAACTGTGGGCTCAAATTCTCACACACAAGGAGAAGATGACCGCCTCGGGCGAACTCGCAGCGCGGCGGCGCCACCAGCAGGTAAAATGGATGTGGACGATGCTTGAGGAACGTCTCACTGCGCGTTTGCGGAGCGACACATCCATTCGCGCGAAATTGCGGCAGGCTGAAATTCAGGTCGCTGCCGGCAAGCTTGCACCAACGCTCGCGGTTGACGAAATCGCACGGCTACTCGGTGTCTAGATGTCCGCGCTCACAATTTTGGTCACCGGCTTCGGGCCATTTCCTGGCGCACCATTCAATCCCACTGGGCATATCATCGAAAGTCTTGCAAGGTTGCGACGACCGGCCCTCGCTGAGGTTACGATCATCCCCCATGTTTTTCAAACCAGCTACGCGGCCGTCGACCGTGACTTGCCTAGACTGCTCACCAAATACAAGCCAGACGCGGTTCTTATGTTCGGGCTTGCGCCGAGGGCAAAGGTGCTGCGCATTGAAACGCGCGCGCGCAATAGATCAGGATCGTTTCCCGACATATCGGGTCGCTCGTTGCCCGGCCGGCGGATCCAAGCGGATGGCCCACCCGATTTGCCGCTGCCTCATGGCCACCACTTACTCGCTGCCGTGCGCAGAATAAGAACTCGTGTCACGCTTTCACGCGATGCGGGACGCTATCTGTGCAACTATCTCTGTTGGCGCGCGAGTGAAGCGGCGACGGAAGATGGTCCACGTCTCGCCGCATTTGTCCACGTGCCACCTGTTGCGCGTAAGGTTTTACGCCCAGGCAAAAAACATCACGCGAGCCTCGACGACCTTACGCACGCTGCCGTCTGTTTTCTGCTGGCCACCATGACAGCCACTCGGCGTTTAAGGCGCCATCGTTAGGCCGGAAAGTCGATATAGTGGCATCACCATGATCCGCTATCGACACTTTGGTGCGAGAACCTTCGTCATGCTCATCGTATTTATCATTTTTCTCGTACCAATTGCTGCTCGGGCCATTGTCTACGCGATCGGCGACAATCCCCACTCGTGGCGCGACGCCGATTGGTCAAGCACGGGAATGTTACCGTCTGCGGACGAATACGCACCAGCACGCGTGGTCGTTTTCACCGGCAAGGCGGGTGCCTGGAAGGGCATTTTTTCCGTTCACAGCTGGATCGTGCTTAAGCGGCGAAACGAAGCGCGTTGGACTCGTTATGATGTCGTAGGCTGGGGCGAGCCGGTGCGTCGGAATAACTGGCCCGCGGACGGACGTTGGTACGGCAACGAGCCAGTTATACTTGCCGACATTTCCGGGACTGACGCCGAGAAACTGATCCCGCGCATCGAAGAAACTGTGAAGGGTTACGACTACTCGCAATCTGGGGACTATCGGATCTGGCCGGGCCCAAACAGCAACAGCTTCATTGCTGCGATCCTTCGTACAGTTCCGGAGCTGGGTGTAGCCCTGCCATCAAACGCGGTTGGACGCGATTTCCGGCACGGTTTTTATCTTGGACCAACTGACAGCGGCACGGGCCTCGAGCTCAATGTCGGCGGATACGCCGGTATGAAAGTCGGTTGGGTTGAGGGCATTGAGATTAATTTCTTGGGGTTGGTCGCAGGTCTTGATGTGCGCAACCCCGCAGTGAAGCTTCCTGGCTACGGCCGTCTTGGCATTGAATCACCGGTGACAACCGCATTGGCGCGATAAGTCAATTACTGCACGCGTATCAGGATCAAGCCGCAAACGATCATGCAGGCCGCAACGATGCGAATGGCGCGGAGCGGTTCTTTGAGTACGACCACAGCAATTACAGCGCCAAAAAGCACACTGGTCTCACGCAAGGCGGCGACGACCGCGATCGGCACTACCGTCATTGCCCAGATGGCGACTCCGTACGAGAGAAACTGTAGCGCCCCGCCTGCAAGACCGCGGCGCCAATAGAGACGCGTTGCCGGTACGACCTCGCGGCCGTCGCGATAGAGGGCATAAGGCACTATTACCAATGCAATCCCGACAAAGAGCCAGGCTGAATAGGCGATGGGGTTGCTCGAGGCCCGCGCACCTATTCCGTCAACAACCGAGTAGCCACAGACCGCAATTGCCGTAAAGAGCGCAAAACCAATAGCGCGGCGATCGATGACGGCGAGATCGCGGCCACCACGCGCCGACAGCAAAAGGACCCCCGCAATCAGGGCAAGGATTCCGATCCACCCGACCAGGCTTAGTTTTTCGCCGATGAAGACGGTTGTCGCGGTGGCTGTCATCAGAGGCGCGGCGCCGCGAGCGATCGGATAGACTTGGCCGAGATCGCCGGTGCGATAGCTTTCGATCAACGACGCGAAATAGATGAGGTGAATCGCGATCGATGCGATGAGCCATGGCCAGGCTCCCCAAGCCGGCAGGCCCACGAACGGAATGAGGACCAGCGCCACAATGGCTGAGCCGATCGAAATCAACGTGGTGGTAGAAAGCGGATCGAGTCCAACCTTGATCAGCGCATTCCAAGTAGCGTGACAGGCGGCGGCGAACAAAACCGCAAGGAAAACGACATTTTCCATCAACGTCAGTATCCGGTCATTCGACCAAAGGAGGGGGGGCGGATCGCTGAGGGAGTTCGACCCGTTGCCGGGCGCAAGCCCGTTGCGGCGCAAAAGGAACCGCATTTTTATACAAGGCAACCCTAGCCGATCGAACAGACCAAGAGTATCGTTTCTTAAACGCCAGATAAGATTGCGTCATTGGGAGGATACGCTAATGGGACAATCCCGTCTTTCACGTCGTACTGTTCTCAAGACCGCTGCTCTCGGTTCCGCGGCGGCAATTACTGCTCCGTATGTCAGCGGTGTCTATGCCGCAGGTACGCTTTCACTCGGCTGCTGGGACCACTGGGTGCCCGGCGCCAATAAGGCTCTCGACAAACTCTGCAAGGAATGGGGCGACAAGAACAAAGTCGACGTCCATGTCGACTACATCACCTCGCAAGGCGAGAAGGATAAGCTCACCGCGGCGGCCGAAGCGCAGGCCGGCACCGGTCACGACATCATGTCGCATCGTGACTGGAACATCCGTATCCACCAGTCGCAACTCGAGCCACTGGACGACGTCATCGCCGCCCTCATCAAGAAATACGGGCCAATCAGCCCGGTCGCCGAATATCTCGCCAAGAGCAAGGGCGTGTGGCTTGGTGTGCCAACGGCGGTCGGCAGCCAGGTGAAGCCATGCTGTTCGCGCCTCGACCTTTACAAGCAGCACGCCGGTCTCGATCTACAGGCGATGTTCCCTGCCGACGAGTCGAAATGGGACAAGGCCCAGACCGACAAGTGGACTTGGGATGCCTATGTCGAGTCCGCTCAGAAGCTGCACAAGGCCGGCTTCCCGGTCGGCCTGCCGATGGGTCAGACCTCGGACGCAGTCGACTGGGTCGGTGGTCTGTTCAACGCCTATGGCGCAGTGTTCATCGACGCCAAGGACAACATCAAGATCAACTCCGACCAGACTCGGCAGGCGATCGAAGTCGCCCGCAAGATCATGGAAGCGAGTCCGCCCGAGGTTTTCGCCTGGGACGATGCTGGCAACAACCGCTGGCTCATTTCGGGCAAAGGCTCGGGCATCATGAACCCGCCGAGCGCCTGGTCGGTTGCCAAGCGCGACAACCCGAAGGTGGCGGAGCAATGTTGGACGCATCCGGTGCCGAAGGGGCCGAACGGCCGCTTCGTGGGCCAGCTTCCGCAGTTCTACGGCTTGTGGAAGTTCTCCAAAAACAAGGAGGCCGCGAAGGACCTTCTGCTCTACATCTCGCAAAAAGAATCGGTGGCGCAGTTGGTCGCGGCCTCGAACGGCTACGATCTGCCGTCATTCAAGACCATGTACGACCTCGACACATGGAAGACAGTCGAACCGCCCGTCGGCACCGTGTATGGCTACCCGCCCCGTGGCGACGAGCAGACCTCGATGTTCGGTGCGCCTGCGCGTTCGGAAGTCGGCGCCCAGATGTACAACCAGGCGATCAACACCGTGATGATCTCGAAGTTCACGCAGGGCAAAGAGAAACTCGACGACGTCATCAAGTGGGCCGAGAAGGAACTCGAGGGCACGCTGCGTGCCTGAGGGCTACGCCAGGACAATCTGCATGCCGGCCCAATCGGCCGGCATGCATCCTCCCGCTAACAGCGAGAGCGCCTGATGGCCGATACCATCCACACTTGGACCCCCGCGCTCAGTGACACGAGCGCGCCCACGGTACCCAAAAGCGGCCTGCACCGCTTTATGCGGCAGCGCTCGACCATCGCATTTCTGATGTGCCTGCCGCTGATCGTGATCATCTGCGGCTTGGTCATCTACCCCGCGCTTTATTCGATCTATCTGTCGATGCTGAACAAGGCGCAGACGCGCTTTATAGGTTTGTCGAATTTCACGTTCCTAATGTCGCGCGACACGTTCTGGATGGTGGTCCAACAATCGACTATCTTTGCGCTTTCCGCCGTGTTCTTTAAAGCCCTGATCGGGCTGGTCACCGCGCACCTCGTCAACAATCTTCCGGTCAAAGGCCAGCGTAAATGGCGCGGCATGCTGCTGGTGCCGTGGGTGATCCCGCTGGCCCTGTCGACGCTCGGCTGGTGGTGGCTGTTCGATCCCACCAATTCGGCCTTCAATTACACACTCCAAAGTCTGGGCTTCGAACGGGTCGCGTGGCTCAGCGACCCTTATTGGGCCCGTTTCACGGTCATCTTGGTGAACGTCTGGTACGGCGCGCCGTTCTTCCTGATTATGTACCTGGCGGCGCTCAAATCAGTGCCCGAGCAGCTCTATGAAGCCGCTGCCATCGATGGCGCCAATACCTGGCAGAAGTTCGTGCACATCACGCTGCCGATGATGCGCAATATCATCGCCATCACGGTGCTGTTCTCGCTGATTGTCACCTTCGCCAATTTCGACATCGTGCAGATCATGACGGCGGGCGGCCCGCGCAACATGACGCACATGTTCGCTACCTACGCCTTCCTGCTCGGTATCCGCTCCGGCGACCTACCGCTCGGCGCCGCGACGTCGCTGTTCATGTTCCCGATCCTGGCGGTCGCCGCGATCTTCATCCTGCGCGGCGTGCGCAAACGCGGGAGGGAGATCGGGTGAGCACCGCTACTCTCGCCGTACCGGTTACAGCGCCGGCTCGATCGAGCTTGCGGCGCAGTCGGCGCTGGGCGTTGTTTGCGTCCTATTTCTTTCTGATCTTGTTCGCGATCTTCTTCCTGATGCCGCCGTATTACATGGTCGTGACGGCGCTCAAGAGCGACGCCGAGATGGCGAGGCTGGCAACCAATCCGTGGTTCATCTTCGACGGCGTCACGCTCGATCAGTTCAGGATTCTGCTTACGCAGACCGACTTCCTGATCTTCTTCAAGAATACGGTCATCGTGACGGTGTGTGTGGTGGCGATTACCATGGTAATCAGCGTGCTGGCCGCATTCGCGCTCGGCCGCATGCGCTTTTGGGGATCGAGCATCCTCGCCACCGGTATCTTCCTCACTTACCTGGTGCCGGACACCTTGCTGTTCATCCCCATGTTCCAGATCGTTAAATCAATCGGTCTGCTCAATTCCTATTGGGGCATGGTGCTGGTCTATCCGACACTGACCGTGCCATTCTGCACTTGGATCATGATCGGTTATTTTCAATCGATCCCGAAGGAGCTCGACGAGGCGGCTTTGATCGACGGCGCCGGGCACATGCAGATGCTGCTCAAGATCTTCATCCCCGTCGCGCTGCCCGGAATCATCGCCGCCATGATCTTCGCCTTCACCGTGTCGTGGGCGGCCTTCGTCTATCCTATGGCCTTCCTCTACTCCTCGGATCAGCAGGTGCTCACCGTCGGCACTGTAACCAGCCTAATCCGGGGCGACGTTTACAAGTGGGGCATGCTGATGGCGGGCGCCCTGGTCGCGGCCGCACCACCGCTAGTCATCTACGCGTTCCTCATGGACTACTACATTGCCGGCCTGACCGCCGGCGCCACCAAGGGCTGAGCAGCATGGCCGAAGTCGCGTTGCGTCAAGTCGTGAAGAAGTACGGCGACGTCGAAGCCGTCCGCGCGATCGATCTGGACATACCGAACAACGAGTTTGTCGTGTTGGTCGGCCCCTCGGGCTGCGGCAAGTCGACGACGCTGCGGATGATCGCGGGGCTGGAGGAAATCACCTCCGGCGACATCAGTATCGGCGGCCAGGTGGTCAACGATCTGCCGCCGAAGGACCGCGACATCGCCATGGTGTTCCAAAACTACGCGCTCTATCCGCACATGACGGCCTTCGACAACATGGCCTTCGGCCTGAAGCTGCGCAAATTCTCCAAGGCCGAGATCAAACAGCGGGTCGAGCACGCCGCGCGCATTCTCGACATCACCGAACTGCTCGAGCGTCGGCCGAAGGCGCTGTCCGGCGGCCAGCGTCAGCGCGTCGCCATGGGCCGCGCCATCGTGCGCAACCCCAAGGTCTTCCTGTTCGATGAGCCGTTGTCCAACCTCGACGCCAAGCTACGCGTGCAGATGCGGACCGAGATCAAACGTGTGCACCAGAAGGTCAAGACGACCACCGTATACGTGACGCACGACCAAGTCGAAGCGATGACGCTCGCTGACCGCGTCGTGGTGATGAATCAGGGGCGGATTGAGCAGATTGGCACGCCGCACGAGCTCTACCATCATCCCCGCACGCGTTTCGTGGCGGGATTCATCGGCTCACCGGCGATGAATTTCATCCCGTGCCGCCTCGAGCAAGCTGGTTCGGGCCTGCGTGCGCGGGTTTCGGACACGATTGCACTTCCCGTCCCATCGGACCGCGAAGCCCGTTATCGGTCGGTCGCCAGCAAAGAGATGGTCCTCGGCCTGCGGCCGGAGCAC
>Ga0182041_10000030_pt1 | contig 50367 bp, 50 predicted proteins | sample flu12Cox44000178_FD_125967 | JGI IMG/M metagenome (GOLD analysis project Ga0182041, IMG submission 125967) | Lab enrichment of tropical soil microbial communities from Luquillo Experimental Forest, Puerto Rico - flux8day.12C.oxic.44.000.178 | ecosystem: Environmental > Terrestrial > Soil >...
CAATTGCCCAAAGCTGATCGATGTGGATGATCCTGCCGCTTGTGTCCCGTACGGTGCCAACAAAGGCTCCGGTAATGGCATTGAAGGCGTTGATGGTGCCGCTGTTGGTGTTATTCGACACCAGCAATGTGTTGCTCAAAGGCCCGAAGCCGCTAGGAGCTGCGGAGAATCCCCAGGGCTGATTCAGCGGCGCGCCTTGCGCCAAGGTCTTCAGGAATACACCACTTTCGCTGAATATGTCGATGACGCCACCCTCGCCTCCCGATGAGCTTGCGAATGCAACATACAGCAGCCCATCGAGATCTCGAATGCCGAACACCGAGAACCCCGCCGGTACCTTAGGATCGGTAAACGATTTCACGTGTCTGAAGCTGCCGTCATACACATCTACCCGGTTGTGTGCGTTGTCGGCGGCATAAAGAAGGTTTCCTGAAGCCCTGCTGGTGATTGCTAGCGCCGTATAGGACGCCCCGCCATCAGAGTTGTTCACGGCGATGATCGCCTGGTTTGGATTGGACTGCGGCGCCCAGCCGCTGATAGTTCCATCCAAAGTGGCGAACAGGAAGATCGAAGCCCATCCCTGCACCTGGAAGTCTGACGACCCGTTGAAAACGATTCCAGTCGGAGATCCTGAGGCGCCCGCCTTGGCAGCCGGAACCACAACCTGCAAGTGCTGCTTGGCTCCCGTAGCCGTATAGAGAGTCGACCGGCCGGAGCCATTGTCGCTGATCCACCATGGGCTGGTCGGAGCGTGTACCAGTCCCCAGGCATTGATGAGCAGAGTGTCTTGGTGACTTGCCTGTCCGGGCAGACTGGAAACCAGATTGGTAAGTTGATACTGCGCTACTGCGGTACCGCACAAAATAGCCAGTAATGTTGCAATGATTGACGCTAGAGCGAGTGTGCGACGATGCATTTCCATTCTCCTTCTGGACGAACAGTGGCGGATGGACCGGCGCGATGCTTCTTGTCGGCCGCACTGCTGAGTCCACGGGAATGGTAGGTTGAACGCGCAGCACGGGATGTCAACCCTGAGCCACTGCCAGGTCAATTTCTTGTCACTTTTTTTCGCTGGCTATGGGAGGGATTCGGCGGACTATTGCGAACCTTTCATCTGATCGGCTTGTGCCTTTACCGTCGCCGTGGTCGTCTGTGGCGTTACCGGCGCGGACTTCACCGCCAGTCCGCAAGCTTCAGGGGGGTTAATCATCTCTTTCGCGAACACGCGATAGCTCAAGCGTCCAGGCTGCAGAGTCGACCAGTAACTGGTTCGAGTAAACAGTGGCTTGTGCTGCTCGATGATCTGGTTCTCTAGGATCTTGATCCCGCACGCCAGATTTCTTTCCGGCTGAAGGATAGTGCGCCGCGGATCCTTCGGCGGAAGTTTTCGATCGGCCTTCCAATCAAAGTCGCATCCGTACCGCTTTGAGTCGCCGTAAGTGAGTTGCAGCAGCCCTTCTGTTTGACCGGACATTCCGGTGACGGGGTCAGGCACGGAGACTTCCGGTTGCATATGGTGCGCGCGCGTCCTCGGCTCCAGCCCAGCCTCGGCGCCGGCTAGCGCCTGAAAGAAATAGGCCCAGAACGCACGCTTGTCGACTTCATTCATGTTGTAGAAGCGTGGGCAGAAGCGTTTCACGTCGCGCGGAACTTGCCAACCAAGCATCTCCGGAGGGATCGACTTCTCGATGAAGACATCCCACTCTGGCTCCCAGGTCTTGTCGCCCAGCTGCGCTTTCTTCGTATCGATCGGCGTAGCGGGTGCCGGCTTCACCTGCGGAGACTGTGGCGGCTGGGCTTGTACCGTCTTGCTGGTTTTACATTGTGAGCAGAGAACAACTACGGTCAGCGCAAGCAACGCTACATAAGCCCGATTTTTCCCATAGATTGAAGCCATTTTGCGTTGGAAGCTGAATCTTGGAGTGACATCTGAAATTAGCGAGAGTGCCAAGGCCACGACAGCGGGCAAAGACCTTAGATTCGGAAGTGAATAGCCCGATGTATTCTCAGCGAGACGCGCTGTTGCACGACTCTTTCGCTGTGCCTTCGGGAAGTTCTGGTTCGGGAAGCGGCCACACCACGGAAACGATCCATGCCACCACAAGTCCCACGATACAGCCGAAGAGCACCTCGTCCATGCGATAGGCTCCGGCGATGAGACCATTCCGGCGCGACTCATGCCCCATTCCGGCGGCGATGACGAAAGCTGCGCTGATTGGTGCCTGGCGCCACATGGTTTGAATCCGTATTACATACGAAGAAAGCAGAACCGTGACCGCCATGGCCAGTGGCATCGAGAGCATATTCGTTCCCACTGCAATGAAGAAGAGTCCGACGATACAGCCCACCAACGTATTGATTACCCGCGCGCGCAGAAACATCACGGCCTCCTTCATCGTGGGGTCGCTGGTAGCAACCATTGAGCTGACGGCCCAGATCGGGTTGAACTGGGTGAACTTGTGCATCAGGAACCATAGCAAAGCCGTCGCGATAAAGATGCTCACTGCATAATGGATGCCGTGCATGTCGCCGCGAGTGATGCGGTCCACAAATTTCATGCTGCAGGTTGCCTCCGTGGTTGTCCATCATAACTGCGAGATGTGAGCGATAGCGGTACGAATTTCAACCCTGGGCTAAACTACGCGACAATCGCAGTTACAAGCTGAATAAGGTGGAGCTTCTGGGCATGTTGCTTTTGTCGCGCAATGCGGTCTTGAGCCTGATTGGACTCAGCCTCATCCTGCACAGCGCGGAGGAGTATCTGACCTTCCCCAGCTTTCTCGCCTCCATCGGCACAAGGCTGCCGGCGTGGTTTCCTGCCGCGAAGCTGCATGCGTCGCAAGTCTTGCCGTTCGCTCTGCTGCTTGCCACGGTGTTGCCGCTGCTCGTCAGCGCCGCAGCCATCCTCACCAGGCGCAAACCTCTTCTCGTTGCGGTTCTTTTCATTGAAGCTGTGCTGCTGGTCAATGCCGTATCGCACATGCTGACAGCATCGCTGCTGCGCAGCTATGTGCCTGGACTCGTAACCGCCGTCCTGATCAACCTTCCATTCGGCATTTATGTATTGCGGCGCGCTGTAAAAGAGGAGTGGATCCGCACGACCGTAGCGTGGCAACTAGTCGTTGCTGCGGTTTTAGTGCACATTGTTTGGCTCAGCAGCGTGCTCTTGCAAGCGGGATAAGAAATCAACTCGCCGGCCTCGCAATTTCGTCGGCAGTTGATCGGACGAAAGCTGCCGCTGCGGGTGCCCCATCCAAGCCGTGTTTGCTTAAAGCCTGTCCTGAGAGAAGTCGAAGGGTGGGTCTTTTCAAATCGGTCCCAACCATCATCGCTGCCGCACTGCCCAAGGCGATTCCCACAACAAAGCGGACGAGCATCCAATTGCCGTGCAGGCCGGCAAGTTCGGCAAGCCAATCCATGCCATTCAACGCGACCGCGCCCGCAAGGAGTTTCAAGACAAGTTGGCGAGGAGCGCGGAAGAGAAGGCCGGCAGCTGCTCCGAGATAGATACCCAAGCAGCGCGCGCACACGGCAACGCTTCCGCCGAAAAAGACGATCGACCGCTCCGGATGTTGATGACACACCAGCGCAAATCCGCGTTGCAGGGCGAGAGCGAGAGCCGGCAAATGAGGGAACAGCGATGGTACAGCACATGCGGCACACGCGAGTCCTAGTGGGACTAACGCTGTTAGAACGACTCTCTTAGCCACGTCTTGGAGAAACTCCCTGTCCTTCGTGCCTCCGTGGTGAATGACTCTCAACTGCTAAGCTTGGCGCTCTACCCAAGTATTCCCATCCGCTTCCCCACCCGCTTCAGCGTCTCTAGCGCCTGGTCGAGTTGGTCGTGGGTGTGCGTCGCCGTCATGATCGTCCTGATGCGCGCCTTACCCTCCGGTACCGTCGGGAACGCAATGCCCGTGCCCAGCACGCCTTCGTCGAACAGCGCACGGGAGAATTCCATGGTCAGCTTGCCGTCGCCAATGATTATGGGCGTAATCGGAGTCTCGCTGGCAGGAGTGTTCACTCCGCCAATGTTGAATCCCAGCGCGCCTAGCTCTTTCTTCCAGTAGTTCGTGTTCTCCCACAGCACCGCGATGCGCTCCGGCTCCTGCTCGAGCACATCAAACGCCGCGTTACATGTCGCCGCTACCGACGGGGGATGCGACGTGGAAAACAGAAACGGCCGCCCGCGATGGTACAGAAACTCGATGAGGTCGCGCGTGCCGCACACATACCCGCCCAGCGCGCCGATGGCCTTCGATAGCGTACCGACCTGCACGTCCACGCGCCCGTGCATACCGAAGTGGTCAACCGTCCCGCGCCCGTTGCGCCCCAGCACGCCCGAGGCGTGCGCGTCATCCACCATCATGATGGCGCCGTACTTCTCGGCCACCTCGCATAGCGCGCGCAGCGGGCCAATGTCACCGTCCATCGAAAACACGCCGTCGGTGATGAGCAGCTTCTTGCCCGGCTCATTCTTCACCTCCGCCAGCAGTTCTTCGGCCTGCGCCGTGTCCTTGTGCCGGAAGACCTTGATCTTGGCTCGCGACAGCCGCGCCCCGTCGATGATGCTAGCGTGATTCAGCTCGTCGGAGATGATGAAGTCCTCTTTGCCCAGGATGGCTGACACCGTGCCTGCGTTAGCCGTAAAGCCCGATTGAAACACCACGCACGCCTCCACGTTCTTGAAGCGGGCGATCTTTTCTTCGAGCTGCATGTGCAGCGACATCGTTCCGGCTATGGTGCGCACTGCGCCCGACCCCACGCCGTACTTCTTCGTTGCCACCAGCGCCGCCTCACGCAGCTTAGGATGCGTCGTCAGCCCTAGGTAATTGTTCGACGCCAGGTTGATGACTCGCTTGCCGTCGAACGTGCAAACCGACGCCTGCTCGTCCTCCAGCACCCTCAGCCGGAAGTAGGTACCCTTTTGCTTGAGTTCATTGAGCTGGTCAGTGAGATAAGAAAGAGGATTGGTACGAGTTGCGGTGGTTGCCATGAGTGCTCCGAATGCGACTCAACATTCTATCGCTCTGACCTGAATCCTGATTACCGTTGGGGTAAATCCAGCAGCATTACCTCCGAACGCTCCTGCACACGTTCGAGGACCACTTCACGCCCGTCCGGGGAGATATCGAAGTCGCGAATGTCGAAGTCGGGAGTAAGGTCAGTAAGCTGCCGCTTCGCGCCCGTATCAAGGTCAATGAGCCACAGGTTCTTGTGTTGAATCTCTCCACGCAGCAGCACGAGTGATCTTCCTTGCGGCAGAAAAGCTACATGCCGTGCTCCACGCGTCAGGGTTATGGACGACAGAGGGTGGACCGCGCCCTCGGCGCCCACAGCTTTCATTTGAGATGAGGTGCCAATGTCGGGCCCGGAGAATAGCACAAAGCTGCCATCGGGGGCCCAGGCGGGATCCATCGAGTACTCTTGCACAAAAGGAGTTGGGGAGCCACCATCGACCGGCACACGGTAGAGATGGGGGACGCCACGATCGTTTACAGCTGAGGTGATCGACTGGCCGTCGGGTGCCCATGCGGGAGCGCCTTGCAGGTCGAACGAATCTGTCACAACTCGGGCGCTCGTACCGTCGGCTTGCATCACGTAAAGAAGCGTTCGTCCCCGCTGTCGAACCGAGAATGCAATGTGCTGTCCATCATGGGAGATTGCCGGTCCACCGAAGACTTGCGCGTCCTCACCACTCCACAACTCAGTACTGGTTCTGTCGGCAAGCTTCCAGATACTGTCGCCGGTGCCGGTCGCGGAAACATACAAAAGGAAATTCGGGCCCAGTCGCGGGGAAAATCCTGTGCTTGTGGTCAGGGAGATTGGAGCAGCCGCGGTTGTGCCGGTCGGTGAGTCTGCGATTGGCAACCGCCAAAGCGTTCTCTTCGGGCTCGCAATCGTGACAACCAGACGACGAGCATCTGCGGCGGCTGCAAGCGATGTGAAGCGTTCAGGCCCGGTGGTCAGCCGGTGGGGAACGCGGCGGTCGACGTTTACACTATAAAGCCATGGACCCGAACCATCGGAGTCAGTAGCGAGGTACAACAGCGTTCGCCGGTCCCAAAATACCGGATAAGTGACCTGACTATGGTGCATAGTGATTCTCTCGGGAGTTCCGCCCGTCGGAGCGATGCGCCAGATGTCCAAGTTGTCGGGGACTGAGCCGTGGACAAAATAGATGAACATCAGGTCGGGTGCCCACAATTGAAAGTGAGAGTGAAGCCCGGCCGGCGCAGTAAGAATTGGCCTGTCTTGCAGTCGACGGCCGCCACTCGACACAAATAACGGGTCCCCGGATCCCGGCGTATGGTATGCCAGCCGAGTGCCGTCACGCGACCAGTCGTATTCGGCCACGCCTTCAAGGTACGGCCTCGGCTGGCCCCCCAAAACTGGCACGGCCCAGACACCGATTTCGCCACCGCTCGAGCCGTCCTGCCTACGAATCCAAAACGTGACCAGCGACCCATCGGGCGAAAACCCCAGGGTGCGTACCAATGGATTGCCGAGCCCCCGTGTGTTGCCGTGCGTTAAGTTGTGGAACTCTCCGGAACCGGCTTGCGTCACCCAAACGTCCATCTGTCCGTCCCGGTCCGAGAGAAAGGCGATGAAATGACCGTCGCGCGATACGGCAGCGTCCCGTGCCACTCCACCGAAGTCGGTCACTGTCTGAAATCGCACGTTAGCGATTGGGTTTCGCCAGAAGTATTCTGTCCTGCGCAGCCAAAGGCCTCCGCCAATCAGCAGTGCCGCCGCCATCAGTATCCAGACGAGCCTTGAGCCGGTACTTGACTTTGATGTCGCAGGGCTGCGAGGCGAAAAAGGGGGATTGAGCGCTACGGAAGCGCTCGCGTCGTCTTCGGCTGCTCGCAGTTTCCGGCTGCTGGCCCAAGCTTCCAACTCAGACCGAAACGCGTAAACTGAGCCCATCCTGTCATGCAGGTGACGGTGGACAGGCATTCCCTCCCGCTTCTCCCAACGCTGGACTGTAGTGACATCACGGTTGAGGTAGGCCGCGATTTCCTTCCAGGAATCCAGGCGCTCTTCGAGCGGTTGGGCAGAAGGCGGTGTGGCGGGTAGGGCTTCGCCCATCGCGTACTCCTATTGCTGGCTCGATCTGAGTCCGGCAGCGGAATTGTAACCCGGACCATAACGGTAAAGCACAGCAATTACGGCAAACGACGGGAACGTTTCGAAGTCCGCGCAATACGCTTTGACTTCAGCACCCTACATGCCTGATCTTCCTTCATCTCAGACTTGGGAGGTCTGTTATGAAGAACAAAGCTTTCAACTGCTTATAGGCGACGCAGCTACACATTTCGGGACACAGCCAGTTAACGGGGTGGTTCGAAACTTTTTAACGACGCGAGTGGCCCACACATAGCCAGCGGTGACGCAACGGGGTCAATCGGGCACAAGTTGCATGTCTCCGCACGGTTGTTTGAAATCCACGGTTGCGTATCGCAACGTTCATGGGCAGTGGCCCGCAGTTGTACACGTTGTCGGACATTGAAGGGAGGGACGAGAGCCCAAAGACAGCGGACTAACGGCCCAGTGCTAACCGTTATAGCTGGCGTTCTCATTCGTAGCGTAGCGCTACGTTGGGGTCTAATCGCGAGGCTCGCCGGGCAGGAAGGTAGTTCGCCACCAAGGCTACGGCACCTAGCAGCAGTAACACAGCGAATGTCGTCAACGCGTCAGCGGGTTTCACCTGAAAGAGTAAGGAGGCGAGAAAGCGCATGAATGCAATTGAGGCCACAAGTCCCACAACCAGACCGGTTGCGGCCAGTTTCAGGCCTTGCTGCATCACCATGTGCAGAACGTCTCTTCGGGGCGCGCCCAACGCTAGACGGATCCCGAGTTCCCGCGTTCGCAGGCTCACCGCGTACGAGATGACGCCGTAGATTCCCACGGCTGCGAGTACCAGCGCCAGGGTGCCGAATAGCCCGAGCAGCAACAGGGTGAATCGGCGGGCTCCGAGCGAGGCTGCGACATAGTCTTCCAAGGGCTGGACTTGGAACAATGGCTGAGTGTTATCGGCGCTCAGGAACGCCTGGCGCACAGTCTGCTCCATCCGCAGCGGATCGCCCTTCGTGCGGACGGCAACGCTATACCAGAACGAAAAGTCCTGGGCCTGTGGAATGTAGACTTCCATATTCGACGGCTGGTCAAGGCCATACTGCCGAATGTCGCCGACGATGCCGACGATCGTCGTCCATTCTTTGTCGTTGTGGCGGCCTCCCATTTGGATGTGCTTGCCGATCGGGTCCTCATTGGGAAACATCGTACGAGCACATGACTCGCTGATGACGGCCACCAGCGGCGCACCCTTCCTGTCGCCGTTCGTAAACAGCCGCCCACGCTTTAGGGGAATCCGCAGAACCTTAAAGTAGTCGGGCGAAACCGAATAGCGGTCCGCTGACGGTGCTTCCGCGTCGTTTGCCAGAGGACGATCCTGGATGTGGAAGGCGGGCGCGGTCGAAGGTGACCAGCGGCATGTTGCTGGCCATTGCCACGCTCTCAACGCCTGGTGTTACGCGCAGACGCCGCATCGCCAGTTCGTAGTAGGTCAGTTCGGTTTCGGGCTTGTCGTGGTAGCGGTCGCCGTACACAAAAACCCGGGCTGTGAGCACGTTGTGGGCGTCATAACCAGGATCAATGTTCAACAGGCGCACCAGGCTCTTGCCCAGAAGACCAGCTCCCATTGCCAGCACAAATGCAAGAGCCAGTTCGACTGTGACCAATACGTTGCGATAAGTAAATCGCGATCGACCTTCGGTGGAGCGCCCCGCCTCTTTGAGTGATTCGTTGGGATCGACGCGTGATGCGCGCAGTGCCGGCGCCATACCGAACAATAATCCTGCGAGCACACTAAGGCTGAGCGTAAACAACAGTACCGGCTGATCGATACATACCTCGTGGGACCGCGGCAATTGTCGGGGGCCAAGGCCGGCAAGAGCGAATGTGCCCCACCATGCGAGAAGTGCACCGGCGACTCCTCCCAAAACTGCCAGAACAACGCTCTCGCTCAGCATTTGCCTCATGAGTCGCGGAGGTCCCGCACCGAGTGCTGCCCTTACTGCCATTTCCTTTTCGCGCGAACTGGCCCGCGCCAGCGCAAGATGAGCGACGTTGGTGCAGGCGATGAGCAATACCATGCCGACTGCCCCCAGCAGCACCCATAACGCGCTACGAACTCTCCCCACCATGTAATCGCGTAGCGACATCAGAGTAATGACAGTTTTGGGATCGTAGTCTTTAGGATGCTCGCGGACGATTTCTCGCAGGATGCCGTTGAGCTCGGCCCACGCCCGCTCGACGGTTACACCGGGTTTCATCCGGCCGACAATTTGCAGATGCTGGCATCCACGGCATGCCGATGGCTGCGTCAAGTCGTAGCCCAGCGGCGTATAGATCTCCGGCATTACTGTGCGGTCAAGTCGCGCAAACGGCCGAAACGACTCAGGCAGCACACCCACGACTTTGTATGGCTTGTCGTTCAGGCGGACGCTGCTTCCGACGATGGACGGATCGCCGCCAAAGCGCCGCAGCCAGAGACCGTGCGTCAAAATGGCCTCATACCGAGTCTCAGGCTGATCTTCGTCCGCATGAAACGCGCGACCTAGCTGCATGGAAACGCCGAGAGTGTTGAAGTAGTCGTAATTTACGAGCAGGCCTTCGAGAACCTCCGGCTGTCACTGCTCGACCATGGCGAGGTCGCCATCGCGGAAGAGCGACATGCTCGCAAACGAATGGCTGCGTTCACGCAAGTCATGCGCGGTGGTGAAGTCAATCGTTTCCGGAACAGAATTAGCAGGATCCGACTCGGCGAACTTCACCAGGCGCTCGGGCTCGCGGTAAGGCAGTTGATTCAACAGAACGGCTTTGACCACGCTGAAAATTGCTGTGTTTGCCCCGATGCCTAGTGCGAGCGTGAGCACCACCATCGCGGTATAGACCGGCGCATCTCGCAGTTGCCGCAAGCTGTAGCGCAGATCTCCGAACATAATCACCATTAGACGGACACAACTGTCCTGTCAAACTCAGTAAAAGTGTCGCAACCTTGTGGCCAGAATTCCGATTCGCACAGTCAGCGACTTGCCGTGCCCCTTGCAAGAAGTCTTTGTCCGTAACTTGACTCGACTGTTCGCCAATGGACAAGGTCTGCTGGCAGGAGTTACAGCAGAAACGCTTCCAAGTGAGTCCTCGGCACCGAAACGGGCCCGAGATGGCTCGTCCGAGCGAAAAGCAAGGCTAGTTGCCGCTTCGTTGCACCGACTCTTTGGCCGGCGTCAACAGGGTAGGCGCGGTGGGCACTGCGGCGAGCACGGCTGGATTCTTGTGGAGGTCGACGAGGAGTAAACGGCTGTCAGACCAGTATGCGTTCCCGGTAGTAGTTTTGGCCTCGGTGACCGGGTTTTTCGACTGAACATAGCGCTGGGCATCGTTTCCGGCGATCTCGTTGCCGACGAAATCCCGTTCGGCGTCGACATTGGGGTCGATGGTGTGATTGACCAGATGACCGGCCTTACCGTACTCGAGCGCATGGTCATAGCTGGCCGCGCCCGCCCAGAGCGGCACACCGTTTAATGTGTACTGGGTCTTCCAGATACGGATGTGATGGCGACGGCGGATGATGGCCTGAGGATCGGGAAGCGCGTAACCGAAGTCCTGCATGCGGCCAAACATATAAAACTCGGCCATGGGTAAGTGGGTATCGTGGCTGCGATATTTCAAGATGTGCCAGAGCGCCACCGGTTTCCAAGGGTCGGTCGTGACCCATCCGTTGCGGATGAAGGCCGCCTCCAGATCGCTCTGCTGAGCCACGAAGATGAGGTTGACCATGTCGCCCTCGAGGCCGGAACGATTGACGACACGCGGCGGCAGGTTTTTCAGCATATCGTTGAGCTGGACTGTCTCCTCAGCAGCGGCAGTCAGTCCAGTCGCCGAAACCTCCGAGTTGCACTCTATCTTCGCTGTCAGTTCTGTGCCTTTGAGCGCAACTCCGTTAGTCCCCCGGGTGAGGAGAAACACGGGGGCAGCGGGCAGGAACAGCAGTCCCGTAATCGCCACGCCCGCCAACATGCGACCGACGCGCGAATTTCCCTTTGCTACCTTGCGCGCGTGCGCGGCAATAGTCTCCCCGCTCGATAACGAGATGCTGTTGACGCTGTACACCACCCTGCCACCAATGCCCAAAATGCTGCGGCGCTTGACGCTGAGGACCGTGCCCTTCGCGAGCGAACCTTCGGGTACAACCGTGAGGCCGCTGACATTGACGTCCTTTTCGACTGCAAAATCGAGTGGATCACCGGTTTTTGCCGTTGCCGATGACACGGTGCGTATGAGCCGGAGTTGAACCGGAGTTCCATCGGGAATGGAGACCTGCGCGATGTTGTTCCCGCCTCCTTCGGCGAGAAGCCCGGGCGGCAAAAGCAAGAGGATCGATAGCATGAAGGCTGGGGTTCGGTGATAGGGCAAGAGTAAGGTCCTCGCCAGGTTCTTTCCAACCAGAATCACTGAGGGAAGACAGACGATTTTGCTGAACTGTCTAGATATTCGCCGCATCGAGAAGTTGGGTCAACGAAAATCTACGTGAATCCCACTTAAGAGGCACTAATTGGATACGTTTTGTGAATGGGCTGTGTCGGAGACCGCGTCGTTCAAATGAGATGATTCAGGGCGTAGCACTCCCATACTCCTGAAAACCCCGCTCGGCGCTGTGCGCAGGTTAGTTAGCGCCCGAAAAGAAGGGTGCGAACCCTTCGACAAACTCAGGACAGGCTCCGGGACACGCAAAGGCAGGGCCCTTGAACGAGGGCAAACACCGTGTTCGCCCCTCGGATTGCCTACTCGTAGCGCAACGCCACCAATGGGTCGACGCGGGCGGCGCGACGCGCCGGGATGTAGCAGGCCAGGACTGCCGCGGTCGCCAATATAAGCGCGACGCCGCCGAAAATCAGCGGATCATGGGCGCTGATTCCGAAGAGCAGGCTCGACATTAAGCGCATTGCGGCAAAGGCAATCACCAAGCCCGTGATCAGGCCAACGATGGCCAGCCGCATTCCCTGTTTCACCACTAGACGCAAAACGTTGTTGGTACTTGCACCCATGGCCATGCGAATACCGATTTCCGGAGTCTGCTGAGTGACTGAATAAGAGAGCACGCCATAAACGCCGACGACTGCGAGAATCAGAGCGATTCCGCCGAAGACGCTCAGCAGAGCCGCCCCCATGCGTGGGGCCCACAGTCCCTGATCGAGAAGTTCCTTGACGGTGTTCCAGTTGGTGAGCGCCAGGTTATTGTCTAGTGATTGAACATTGCTCCGCACCATGGGGATCACTCCTTCTGGTCGGCCGTTCGTACGCACTTGCATGGTTGCCAACGGAGAGAAATCCTGTGCCACAGGCAAATAGGCCAACGGCTGAGGCTCTTCACCGATGTTATTTACCACCGTGTCCCGCACGACGCCAACAACTTCGCGCAGGTCCTTCTCTCCGAAGAAATGGAAGCGCTTTCCGACGGCGTTCTGTCCCGGCCAGAAGTGCTTGGCCATGGCCTCGTTGATGACCGCCACCAGGGTCGTATCCTTGCGGTCGGAGTCGGTGAATTCCCGGCCGCTGACTAGCGGGATCCGCAGGGTCTTGAAGTAATTGGGAGCGATATCGTCAAGCTGTGTCAGAGTTCCTCGATATCCCGAAGCTTCATCCTGACCCTCAGGAAACACGGTGCGAGCCAGACCGCCGCCGAGCGGGAAATTGGAGGCAATTGTCGCCGAGGCGACACCGGGAGACCCCTCGGCTCGTTCGATGGCGGAGCGGAAAAACTGCTGACCGCGGCCTTCCTCATAGTGCAAGGCTCCGAGATCGAAGCCAAACACAAAGAGGTTTTTGGACTCAAATCCGGGATCGACACGTTGTGCGTTCTGCATGCTGCGAACGAAGAGCCCAGCGCCGACGAGCGCAACCAGTGCCAGGGCTATTTCGGTTACGACCAACAGGCTGCGGAAGCGGTTGCGCGCCCAACTGACGCTGCCGCCGCGTCCACCGACTTTCAGCACCTCGATCAAATTTGGTCTCGCCAGCTTGATTGCCGGAGCGAGGCCAATCAGCACAGCAGTTACCAGGGAGACGCCTAAGGTGAAGAAGAGCACATGCGAATCAAAGCTGATGTCCACGTCGCCATCACGGATGAATGGCGGACGAAACGACCATAGCAGCGCGCGGCCACCGTAGGCGATGGCAATGCCAATGCCTCCCGCGAGAATAGCAAGCACCAGGCTCTCCGTCAGTAATTGCCGAAAGACTCGGCGTCCGCTGGCTCCGAGTGCAGCCCGCAAGGTAAGTTCCTTTTCCCGGCGAGCCGCCTGTGCGAGCAGTAGATTAGCGACGTTTACGCAGGCGATCAGAAGAACCAGGCCCACGATCCCCATCATCAGTCCGCCGATGAGCACGAACTGGTCGTGATTGTTCACGCCCACCGCGGCATCGGCAAGAGGAGTCAGCGCCACACTGCGGCTGGCATTGTCTTTGGGATAGGCCTTCTCCAGTTGCGATGCGATAGTCTTCAGCGATGCTTCCGCGGCGCCTATGCTGATACCGTCTTTTAGGCGACCAAAGACTGTGGTGGTCAGGAACCTGCGGTCGTTAAAGAATTCTTTGAAAAAGCCTGCGAGCACCTGGGGATACATGCTGACCGGAATCCAAATTTCTTCAGCGTTTCCAAAGGTGAACAATCCTTTGAAGCCGGGGGGGCCGATCCCAACGATGGTGTAGGGTGTCGCGTTGAGGGTGATGACCTTCCCAATTATGTTGAGGTCCGAACCGAATTTGTTTACCCACAGGTTGTAGCTCAACACAGCCACGTTGTTGCCGCCCGGCTTGGTGTCCTCGTCGGGCAGGAAGAAACGTCCTGCTACGGGACTCACTCCGAGAAGTTCGAAGTAGTTGGCGCTCACCATTTGTCCCAAAACTTGTTTCGGCTCGGTGCCGCCGCTCCATGTCAAGGGAATCGGGCCAACCCAGCAGACCAGCCCGGAAAAGACCTGGTTCTGTCGGATGTAATCCTGACAATTGGGGTACGACATTCCCATTTTCGTGAAATTGGCAGCAGTAACTCGAGTCTTGGTGTCAATGGTGTCCACTTCGACCAGACGAGGGATGTCCTTCACCGGCAAAGGATGGAGCAGAATTGCGTTTACTACCGTGAAGATCGTCGTGTTGGCGCCAATTCCCAAGGCCAGCGACAGAATTGCGATGGCACTGAACCCGGGATTCTTGATCAGCATCCGGAACGCAAACCGAATGTCTTGCCACAGTGTTTCCATAGGTTCTCCAGCTCTGGTCCGGAATAGAGAATCGTTATCCGCCCCATCGCCAAAGGAAGGCGAAAGGGCGGGGCACCACATTCAGAACTGTCGCTACTCCGTCCTTAGCGCTTCGTTCACATCCAAGCGCGCGGCGCGCTCGGCCGGGAACATTGAGCCGATGATGGTCGCAGCCATCAGCAAAATGACCGATGCGGCGATCGGCGCTGAGCTCGGCCTCTCCAGAGCCGGTAAGAAACGCGCAGCCAACTTGGTCAGCCCATATCCGATTAGCGCACCCGTAAATACGCCCGTTACAGCCATCACGATGCCCTCGGCAATCACAGTCAGCAACAAGTGACGAGGTTGCGCTCCCACCGCCAACCGAATGCCGAACTCGCGAATACGCCCGCTCACGGAAAAGGCCAGTACTCCGGCGACACCCACCACGGCGATAGTCAGCGCCACTGCGGCAAAGCCGGCGAAGACGAATGTATTCAAGCGCTCGGGTGTGAGCACTTCCGCGCGAATTTCTTCTAAAGTGGCGGCGCGTTCCACCGGCTGGTCGACAGCCATCTTCCGAATGATCTGGGTTATGGGAGTGATCAGGCCGTGCGGGTCCATGCGCGTATGGACGAACAAACGGCCGCCAAACAGCGGAATCTCCTTATTGGCCTCCCCATCGGGGATTTGGCCGAATGGATGGTAGATGGTGAGCTCCGCTTCGGGTACAAGGTGGTCATCGTCCATATCGGCTACCACGCCGACGATCCGGCGAGGACCGGTGTTGACGAAGATGAACTTCATGATGGGATCGGTCCACATAATATGGTGATTGATCGGGTCTTGTCCCGGGAACAGACGTTGTGCCGCGCTCTGGCTGATAATCACGACAGGCTCACCACCGCGCTTGTCGTCATCGTTAAAGTCGCGTCCCTCGATCAACGGAACGCCGAGCGCCGCAAAAAAACCGGGAGAAATCACTCGGAACAAAATGCGAGGATCTTCCTCGCGCGCGCCCTTGATGTGACCTTCAGCGGCAACCTGGAAGCCGGGACCAAGGGATTGTGAATCGCGCCAGGGAACCTGCGTGCCGAGCGCGACACGATCGACGCCAGGCAGTTGGTTGATGCGACGGATCGCCTCGCGATAGAAGTTGATGATGTCGTCGGGAGTTCTTCCGTAAGAAACCACCGGTACATCGAGAGCAAGAACACGGCGCATGTCGAATCCGGTCTGCTGGTTCCGAAGCGTGAGCAGGGTTTTAATGAGAATGCTGGAGCCGGCCAGCAAGATAAAGGAGGCAGCTATCTGCGTGACGGCAAACATGCGCAGGCGGCGGCTGGTGCTACCCGTAATCCGCAGGCTGCTGCTGGTTAGAGTCATGCCGCTGGATGATTCGTTAGAGGGAAGACGCGGAACATAGGCCAGCAGTATAGCTGCGACAACGGCTAACCCGGCTCCGACCCACAGAATGCTGGAATCGACCTTTAGATCGAGGGCACGAACCGAGAAGCGCGAGGCGTAGCCGGAGAGAATTGCCACCATGGGGCCGGCGCTTAGGACGCCAAGCACCGCACCCGCTCCGCACAACAACAAACTTTCGGCCAACAGGGTGCGGCGCAAGGCTCCGTGACTTGCTCCGAGGGCGGCGCGAATGGCCAGCTCACCTTCGCGTCGTACCGAGCGCGAGAGGATGAGGTTGGCAACGTTGGAGCAGGCAATGATGAAGATCAGCAGCGATGCGGCAAGCAATACCAGCAGAACGGTCCTTGCCCCAGAACTGATCTGGTCGCGAAGCAGCACGGCGTGGATCTGGCCTTTTGCTTGGGGCGAATACGCTTCAGGATGCGCCTTTACCATGTTGGCGTAAATCGCTTGCAACTCGGAGTTCGCCTGCTCAAGCGTGGCCCCGGGAGCAAGGCGGCCGAAGAGCTCGGTCATGCGATGCACGCGTCCCAGGACCATCGTGGCGGAAAGGTGATGCGGGCTCGTAACCACGTTGGCGATGATCTCGGTTCGCGCCGGGTAGGGAACCGAGGGCTCCAAGACTCCCACGATCGTCGCGTTACGGTCGCCCAACCGAACGGTCTTGCCGATCACCGTCGGATCGCTGTTAAGCGACGTGGACCAGAAGCGATAGGTAAGCACGCAAGCGCCAGCGGCATTCGGACCATCATCGTGTTCATCCAACAGCCGTCCCACTACGGGACGCAGTCCCATGACTTTGAAGTAGGAGCCGCCGACTACTCCGGCGCGCACCTCGCGCGGTTCACCCAAACCCACCATTGTGAAGCCGATGGTGGAAAAGTCTCCAACCGAGCTGATGGTCTTCAGGCTAGCCTTGAGGTCCTGAATTTCGGGCACGGAGAACTGCCAATTCTCCAGCTGGAGCCCAGGCGCGCTCTGCCGGATGTAGATCAGCCGATCCTCGTCGCGATTGACCAAGGGCCGCAGCAATACTCCTCGGATCAAGCTGAAGATGGCGGCGTTCGCGCCGATACCCAACGCCAGCGTCACGATTACGGTGAATGCCAGCCCTTTGCTCTTCCATAGCGACCGCAGTGCGACTCTCAGGTCTTGCACGATCAAGTCAGATCTAAGCTTCATCATCGCTTCCCCACCCGCCGGGTGCTTCGAGCTAATTTATCTCAGATTTGCAATCTCCAAGCCACAAACAGCACATACTAAGTAATTTGCAATCAATGAGAAAGGGTGGACACCTGCGTGGGTGCAGGAGGTTGCCTGTTCGGCCACGACGGATAACGTCCGCCAACGAACAGCGGGAAAATCCTAGGTTGCCTGGAGGCAGGAGGCCAAGGCCAGCCCGTCTTCACTGCAAACTACACAAATCAGAAGTCTTGCAAGAGCTCAGGAGAATTGGGAAGCGAGTGTAAGACCCGCTCGGCGAGATCGCGGGGCAGAGGAGCATACCCGAGCGCAGAACTTTCTTTCTGGCCGGCCGTCAGGACCCAGCGAAGGAGTTCGACCAGAGCCATTCTTTTTGCTGAATCGTCGGTTTGCTGGGGCAGCAGAAGCCAGGTGAAGGTGGCAATGGGATAGGCTCCCTTTCCCGTGGCATTGGTAATAGAGGCAGGCGGTTGGGAAGGCGAGCCGCCGGCATTCTTCGCCGCTATCGCGAGCGCTTGAAGGTCGGAGTGGATGAACTCTCCCGAGGCGTTTCGCACCGATCCAAAGCTCAACTGGTGCTGGATGGCATAGACGAGTTCCACATATCCGATGGAGTTTGGGGTCTTTTGCACCATGGCGGCAACGCCACCGTTACCTTCCGCGTTCGTGCCAACCGGCCAATTCTTTTTTCAAAAATCCTCGATGCAGCTCGAATTCGACGTTGGAGGCGTTGGCCTTACGTAGATTCCACTGCAAGTCCTGATCATTCGCCACCGTCGGTAACAACGCCTCAGCAAAGCGAAGGCCCCACTTTGGACTCTGGCATTCGAGAATCACTCCAAAGGTGTAACCACGAGTGTCGGCAGCGTAGTCGTAAGCTCCATTCTGATCAACCGCCCAGTTCATGAATTGCAAATGGCTGTTGCCACCCACCGAATTCAGATCGAAGAAATCGCTCATGCCGAATTTGCCGAAACGGAGCTCCAAACGGCGCGTCGGCAGCTCGAAAAATGTGGAGAGTGGGCCTCGCGCCGCCCCGGCCCTTTCCGGACTGAGTGCGAACACCTGGTGATACATGTAGCGGCTCAAATAAGGGGCCTCACCCAAGGGTTGGATTTCGCACCACATCGAGATTGGTGAATCCTGCCAGACCGAGGGCCTGGCTCAGTCCCTGACCGCCCGCCTCTTCGACATCGAGTAGAACCTCAATTGATTTCGTGATCTGATACCCGGTGTACAGCGTGAGAACCCGAGAGGTCGCTTTCTCATAGTAGGGCTGCAGACTGTTTGTCCCCGAGTAGAGGGCGTAAAAGGGAGGATGGGTCTGAAAAATGAAATTGGCCTGTCCAGAGATCCAGTACCGTGTCTCACTGGGGTGCGGGAACATGGTTTGTATTGCAGGAGTTTCCGCAGGGGCGACTGCTTCGTCGGCCATACTGCCGGCGTCCTGGGTGAAGGCAGGGACAACGGCAAGACCCGCAGCCCAAAGCGCCAATAGCAGCAACGCCAGCTGCTGGCCTGACCTTCTCGATACACCATGGACTTTGCGGCCGCTGTCTCGATTGCCAATCATTGCGTGTGGCTAAAGTAACAACCGGAATTCAATGGATTGTTAATCACCGGTGACTGCGGACTGAAGACAGAGGGCGTTCTTGGTCCGGCGTTTTTACAACCAGACAATCCTGAGCTAGGATTCTTCGCAGCCACTCGTCGTGTCCGTCACACGGCCCAATCCACACCCCCGAGGTCAACGACATGCCAGACGAGAATCCAGGCGCCGAGATCATGCCCGTGCTAGGAGTTGTTCCAGCGCGAAGAGCAGTGGAACGCGCCGCCGCTGCGCCGGGCCAGCCAGCCTTTCCGGGTTTCGTTTACAACGGAGGAGCCGTCATCACCAGTCCGGTGGTGTACACCAGCTTCTGGGGAGCGCTGTGGAGCGACACGGATCACCAAGCGGCGGCGCAGCGGCTCAATCTTTATATGCAAGACCTGCTGGCCAGCAACTTCATGAACGTCCTCAGCCAGTATGGAGTCGGAACTGGCGCGGGTAGCGGGCAGTTTGCGGGCGACTCGTTCGTGGAGAACGTAGCGAACCAACTGACCGATGGCGATATTCAAAGCATCATTCAACAGGCCATCGATGATGGAGAGATTCCTGAGCCCCCACCCAACAATTCGTCGCAGGTGCTGCTCATTTTTCTTGACGAAGATACTGAGGTAAACGATCCGAGTCTCGGCATCGTGATGTGTGAGCCGCAGGGCGACACGGCGTTTGGATATCACAACAACTTCACCACTACTGCCGGCAATCCGTTTTATTACGGAACGATTCCCGCGCTGGATGACGCTTGTTTGCAGAATTCCTGCGGAAACAATCCCTGCTCGCTCAATCCCAGCCTTTCGCAGGAGCAGCGCCGCACCCAGGTCACCAGTCATGAATTCGCCGAGATGGTGACCGACGCTGCACCACCCACAGGGTGGTACGACCAGAACGATCCGAACAGTGGTGAAGTGGGCGACATTTGCAATGGGGAATCCGACACCATTAACGGCGCCAGCGGAAATACCTGGACAGTACAGCGCATCTACAGCGCTTATGACGATCAGCAGAGCGGCGGGGCAAATTATTGCCTAAGCCAGGCCGGCAGCCCTGAGCCTTTGCTCCCGGGGGCCCCTTGATCTGGCGGGGCGGGAAACTGTGACCAGACAGCAGCCAGCTGCGCTGAGACGTAAGATTCGCGGCCGTTACCTTTACCGGCTCTCCTCCTATGACGATAGGTAGATTCGAAGCTGGATCGACCGTCGGTTCTGTTGTATTGGAGGCGGCTGCCGTGAAACTGAACAGCCAAACGCTGAGGAAGCGAGTGACCCCGCATGGCCGATCATTTTCTGCCCCACACCGCCGACTGGCAGTGTGGGGACCTTCAGAGTTGATTGCAACCTTTACTGCGGTTGGGTCGTGCGGTAAATGTCACCGTTTTTGAGCACGATATACATATAGCCCGTAGAGGGATCCACCTGTATGCCTTGGGTGTTCGCGCCACCTAGGGTAGTGCTGGGATCCGGAGGAAGGCCGGTGTTGCAGGCCTTCCAGTTCACACCGTCATCGCTATAGACGGGCTTCGTGCCGCGGTCGCCATAGTGAATAGCGATGGCGCGTGTATGCGCCGGATTGATCACGATGCCGGTCACGTCGATCGCCATCTGCCCGGCGTACTCGTTGTTGCCGCAGAAATGCCAACTGCCGTTAGGCGCAGCTTGCGGACCGTAGCACCAGAAGCCCGTGCCCGTCTTAATTTGGGCTCCGGCATTTCCGGCGAAGACCATCAGATAGCCCGCATAAGGCCCTGCCGGTGCGGTAGCCATCGCCCAGACATCACCATTCGTCCCGTTTCCCGGAGGATATCCGAGCTTGGTCCAGTGGTAACCGTTGTCCTTCGAGTAGAACACCCCACCGTACGCAAACCCCGCATAGATCGTGCCGTCCGGCTGCTTAATGGTCTCAAACCCTTCACCAGCGTTGTTCGGCGGCCCTTGCGGGGGAGAGCCCGGAGCCAGAAACCAGCTACGTGCGTTGTTGGTGGAGAGCCAAATTCCGCTATAGGTAGCTGACACGATGGTCTTCCCATCGTTGGCGATGACCGAGCCGTTGATCTGGCCGCCAAGGTTGGAACCCGGGGTGCTCACAGTGGTCCATTGCGTGCCGCTGCCGCTGACGTTATTGAGCCAGTAGAAGTGGTTCAAGCCCTCGTTGTAGGTGTTGCAGTAGTCATTGCCCACAAATAATGTGCCGTCCGGTGCAAGTCCCATGCCGCGATGAAGGTGGCACGAGAACCCTGTGTTGATGACGGTCCAGTGAAAGCCCTTGTCGGTAGATTTGGAGACGCCGCCGGCCGAAGGATTATTGCTTGATACATACATGTTGCCCTTTTTATCGAACTGGATCCACCAGTTCTGTGTGGGCAGGCCGGTGTTGCCGATCTTTTGCCAAGTTGGGGCAGGTTTGGATGTGTTGTAGGACGAGGTTTGAACAGAATTGTCGAATGTTTGCCAATCAGCAGCCTCCTGCGAAAATACCAGGCGGCAAAATGCGACTAAGTACAGAAGGCAGCACAGTACACGGGCGGAGTTAGTCTTTATCATTACCAGCTTCTCCAAAGATTGAAACTATTTGGGTAAAGGCCGCGTGGGCGAATGAACTGAACGACCCGGCGACGATGCGGGCTACATCGGAAAGAATTGCCGGGCTGACTTATTTGTGTGAGCGTTGGGGCCGATAGGTGACCGTAGCCGCTCAGTTTCCGTCCCTAAGATGCAAGCGGACGAAAACCTAAGTTAAAGAATCGGTTCCCCTCCTCTTTCGAGTGATTGCAGTAGACATGCTGCTTTGCGCAGCCGGTAATGCAGTTTTGCTTCCGCTTTTTGCCGCGTTTTTTCAGCCACTTAAGGGCTACAACCAATAGGGTACTCGTGTAGGAATTGCAAGCCACGGTGGAATAACTACACCTCACCCAAGAGTTGTAGAGGAGGGAAGAAGCTTTCGAAAAGTCCCGCGAAGGGATCAGTTTGCGAAGCCGACTCTCAGTCGACGCGCCAACCAACCGCAGCCAATCAGCAGCAACCCCAAAGTGCCCGACTCGGGTACGGAATCTGCGACTCCGATTGCAACGTTTCCGTGCAAACGAACATTCTGATATCCGGCTTTGAGGTTCAAGGGCACAACGGTTTCGCCAGGGATACAAATGTATGGTTGGGATGAATCGCAGTAATAGTGCATTCCTGTGAACGGTCTCGGTGAAAACAGCAACGTTCCGTAGTCGATGCCGCTGAAGTTGAAGAAGAGAGAATTGTCGAAGGCCGCGACATCTTCTCCACGGAGGAATACTTGTGAGTTGTTTCCGCTCAGAGGCCCGGTCAACCGGAATGTATTCTTGCCATCATTGAGCAGCAGGTCCCAGTTGATGAAATCGCTGCCGGTGAGAACTCCGGTGGTGCCGTTGGTTTGGATGAAGCCGGTGACGCTGCCTTCCCTATGGTCTGGTTGACAAGGTAGGTGATCGGCTCGGCATGGGCAACTGCACCCGCCCCCACAACTAATGAAGTAAATACCAGCCCAGCCCTGAAAGCTCTGCATAACCGTACTCGCTCGATTGGACACCTCCTTGGGTAACCAGTCGGTCCGTGACCAACGGTCTTGCGATGCGAAGAGGCGAGACGAAGATGTCCGCAGCTTGATACGGCAGCGGCGTGACTTCATCAGAGAGAGTGATGGGAGCCATTATTCCGGAATCGCGACTACTTTCCTCCAGTGTAGCCTACACGCCACACCGAATTCGAGCCGTCATCGGTTACAAGTAATGAGCCGTCCGGCGCTACGGTTACGCCGACGGGACGTCCCCAGACATTGCCATTCGGTAATACGAACCCTGTCAGAAAATCTTCGTACTCGCCGTTCGCCTTGCCCGACTGACGCAGCGGAACGCGAATCACTTCGTATCCCGTGCGCACGAACTTGTTCCACGAACCATGCTGCGAAGAGAAGATGTCGCCTTGATATTCCGCCGGAAACTGCTTGCCCGTGTAGAAGGTTAGTTGCAACGAAGCATTGTGCGGCTGGATCAGCACGTCGGGAACGATGGTCTTGTCCTTCAACTCGGGGTGCTTACCCTTGAGCGTGGGATCGGGGTTGCCGCCAATGTAGAAATACGGCCAGCCGTAAAACCCTCCATCCTGCACATGCGTGATGTAATCGGGCACAAGGTTGTCGCCCAGCGAGTCCCGCTCGTTGACCGAAGCCCAAAGCTCCCCGGTTTTTGGATCGATCGCAAGGCCTGCGCCTGCATTGCGTACACCGGACGCGTAGATTCGCCGGTTCGAGCCGTCGGGACTCATCACCGTGATGTTGGCCCTGTCTCTTTCTTCCGGGTTGGTGTCGGGATCATCGGCGTTGGAGAGCGATCCGATAGCGACGAAAAGCCGCTTGCCGTCATTGGAAAAGACGACGTCGCGCGTCCAGTGCCCTCCGCCTTCGGGAACGCTGGCAATCTTCTCGGCCGGCCCGGTCGCTTTCAAATCGCCGTTGTGATACGGGAAACGCACCACCGCGTCGGTGTTCCCCACATAAACGTATTCGGGATTCGGACCCGGTGGATAAAAGGCAATTCCATAAGGACGATTAAGTCCGCTTGCAAAGGTCGTGCGTTGCTGCGGCTTTCCCTCCGGCGTGATTCCGCGAAAGACAGTTAGCTTGCCGCCTGAACTTTCGGCCATGAAGATGTCGCCGTTCGGAGAGGTCAGGATCTTGCGGGGCTCGTCGAATCCGTCCGCGAAGAGCTCTACCTTGAATCCTGCTGGTGCCTGGGGCCAGGCATTCTTGGGGCGGTCCACCAGCTTTGGACCGTTGGTTGCCGACTTGGTCGCATACGGCGGAGGTAGGTCCGCGGGTGTGATTCTGTGTAACGTGCCCGGCTTCTGGTATCGATAGTCGGTGAATGGTGCCCGTGGCACAGGAGCCTTCGCGGGATTGGCTGATTCGGCGCAGGCGACCGCCGAAATTAGCAGGAATCCGACTGTAATCGAGGCGCTCATTTCCGGCTTGAGCGTGGTTAGCAAAAAATAAGGTTTCCCACTGCGTAAGAGAATCGCGCCAGATCGCATGTTCAGTTTAGATGGCGGGAATTCATCGGCGAACTCATTTTCCGTCACCCTGCCAGTACAAGCCGAAATTAGATCATGTACGCGCTGGAGCGGAGCCTCGGGCCATTGGAAGCATCCACCAACTCAACTACTGTCCTGAGCAAGGCCTCCGGTTCGTCGCCTTTGCTCAAATAGCGATTTACGGCGGCCAGCTTTTCTTCCGGGATCTCCACGGCGGAAACCATGACGATCGGCACCCGGGGGTCGTACTCCCGCATTGCCTGCGCGATGTAGGCCCCGTCGATCTCGGGAAGAACATAGTCCAGCAGGACCAAATCCACCGGGTAGTTGGCGAACAGTTGCAGCGCGTTGGCGCCATCCGTCGTGCTCAATACCGCGTATCCCGCGGTCGAGAGGACGACGAATCGTGTGTGGAGCACGCTAGGCTCATCATCGACGGACAGAATCAGTTTGCGGCCAGTGCGTGATGCTAAAGGTGTGGAACTCTTTTCCACGTACAAAATGGGCAAATCGATCATCTCTACTCTCGAGATCACGGGAAACCCTGCCTACCAAACTGCCAGTCAGTAACACGGATTCTACTCGCGCAGTTGGTCTCTCTGTTGGTAAAGAATGCGCCAAAAAACGTCACTATGCAGCGATCAAGCCAGCTGAGAGATCAAGCCAATTGAGATCGGTTAGTTGCTTGCAGCAGCTTCCGGCTGTGTCCTGCGAACTTAGGGAAACCGGGTGCCTTGCGCAGAAGGCAGAGGGTACGAGCGGTGGTCGTCAGCTCAAAGCATTCCTGCCGTCGCGATTTGTTCATCGCAAGCAGGGTTGCGCAGCGGTACCATATGGCTTCCGTCGAGCCGTTTTCGTCCAGGTCAGAATTGCCACCGCTAGCTTTTACGGCGAGAAGTTTCAACTCGTGTCGCAGGACTTCGTTTTCGGCTTGCAATCGTGTCACCGCGCTTCTCAAGCGAAGCAACTCGATTTCTGAATTGCTTTCGGTGGACACGGATTGCTTGCTAATCCAGGCGTCCAATTCCTCGGGCCAGGCGAAAACAAGACCCTTGTTTCGCGCGCTGGGTCGCCTTACCGGAAGTCCTGCCTCGCGCTCATATCGTTGCACCGTGCGCACGCCTTTGCCGAGATAGTTGGCAATGTCTTTCCAACAGGTAAGAGCGGACATGGGGATCCCACCTCAAGAATGAAGCTGTGGCTGCATTATAGATACCGCTGGCGGGAGTTAAAAAGCCGACAGTGCTTCCCCAAGATACGCCAATATGTGTTGCGCTGGGATATCACCAGGAAAGGCACTCCCCGTGCCAGGCACGCTGGTTCCGTCTGGGGCTCAACTGCGGGGGATCCTCCTCACCTTGGCGTCCTTGTTCGGTAACGCGTTCCGCAGTTCGCGGACGGTTTTCTTAAGGACGGGGTGCGCTACCTCGGGCGCGATCTCGGCCAGCGGTTCTAGTACGAACCGGCGTTGGGCCATGGCCGGATGCGGAACCGACAATTGCGGCGTGTTGATGGTCTGTGCGCCAAACAGCAGGATGTCGATGTCAATTACGCGCGCACCTTTCGGCTGAGTGCGCTGGCGGCCCATGCTTCTCTCAAGCGCCAGGACCCCTTTCAGGAAATCCCTCGGCGGCAATTCTGTGCGGACGGCTACAGCGCAGTTCAGAAACCAGGGCTGGTCGGTGAAATCAACCGGTTCTGTCTCGTAGATCGAGGACACCTCCTGAACGTCCCCCAGTTCCAGCAGCCGACCAATGGCATTTCGCAGGTTCGCTTGGCGATCGCCGAGATTCGATCCGAGCGAGAGATAGACGACCTTCTTCACCGAGGTATGGTAGCGCGGGATTGGAAGCAGCTCAATTGGCGGGGACACACTTCGAACGACGCAAAAATCCGCCCTTGCGTTTCTTTTAGAATCAATAGCTTAGGGAAAAATCGTTTGCCGTTATACGGATCCCACTGTGCCTCAAGGACGTAACGTTCAGCGCTTTGCCGGTTGCGGCGAAGGCGTTCGAAAAATGGAAGTCGTCACCGAGCATCGATGCAAGGCGAGCAGAGATACGAGCGCCCTTGCTGCCGGAACGGTTGTACTTGGCCTGACCCGGGTTAATCCAGAAAGATCAGCGCGAAAAAAAACGAAAGTAACCACCCGAATGCCGAGGTGGGAAATTTTGACTCGACCGCGCGCGGTAAAGGCGGACATGCGCCCAGCACCCGGACGTGTTGGCAATGCGCCAAGGCTAAAGCCCAAATTAGTCAGGCCGGCCAGATCACTGGGCTTAAACCCAGCGCTTCCGCCCAAAATACTATTTTGAGCAACGTCGTCGACTTCCTGGTCACTCAATCGGCGACGGCAAGGTGTTCTTCGGGGGACTGCAGGGCGGTGGATTCGTCGAGCGTGACTTCGTCCCAATAGGTCTGGTCGCGCAGGATGCGGGAGACGATGGCGGTATGCATGGCGTGACCGGCGCGATCGGCTTTGACGTAGCCGAGGATGCGCCTGCCGAACAGAGCCAGGTCCCCAATCAGGTCGAGGATTTTGTGCCGCACGAATTCGTCCTTGTAACGCAGCGGTGGATTGTCGAGTCCCTGATTGGTGAGCACGATGCAGCTTTCGCGTGTGGCGCCGCGGATCAGTCCCATGTTGAGCATCGCCCGCTGCTGCTCGAGGAATCCGAAGGTGCGCGCGGGCGCGATCTGCGACACGTAGTTGCCGTTGGTAAGCTCAACCTTGAGGGTTTCGCTGCCAATGAGCGGGTGGGGGAAGTTGATGGCATAGCTCACCGAGTAAACGTCGGAGGGATATACGCCGATGAATTTCTCGCCTTCGCGCATTTCGTAAGGCCGCAGGATGCGAATATAGGTGCGTTTACGACGCTGCTGGCGCAGTCCCGCGCGCTGAATCAAGTCAATGAACGGAAGAGCGCTACCGTCGAGGATCGGCAGTTCGAGATTGTTGAGTTCGACGATTGCGTTATCGATGCCCATGCCGATGAAGGCCGACAGCAGGTGTTCTGTGGTGGAGATCAGCACGCCATGCTTCATAAGGCTGGTGGCGTAGCTGACCTTGGCGACGTTCTTGATGACCGCCTCTACGTCAAAATCGTCAAGGTCAGTGCGACGGAAGATGATGCCAGTGCCCGCGCGGGCAGGAAGAATGCGGAGAGAGACAGGGGCACCACTATGCAGGCCGGCACCGCGACATTCGACGGGGGTTCGAATTGTGCGTTCAAAGATCAACGTCAAATTTGTAAGCGTGACGCTGTCAACAGGTTACAAGCTCGGGACGGATTTTGTATGTGGCATTTTCGCCACAAGCGGTGGCGAGGTGGGCACTCCCCGAGGCATCCTAATCCGAGTGCAATTCCTGTAAATGATTAATTTCGCTCCATTTGGCCAGAAGCGGCGCACTCCTGGGGCTCTCGTCGCTTTGCGTTATTGCGGGTTCGCGCTTTCGGTTTTTTGCGGCGTGAACAGCAGTCCCTTGGGCTCGAAGAGAGTCGGAGGGAGTCCGGTGTTGTAGTTCGCCTTGTTCACGAAGCGCTGATTGCTCATTTCGCCGTTCTCCATGCGCACGGTGGCGTAGGGAGTGTTGATTCCATCGATGAGTTTGTAATTGCTGTAGACCTCCGACTCTTCATCGAACTGGCGATCGACAGGATCGCGATAGGAATAGGTCTTACGAACCGGCAGATGTGTGCGGGGATCAACGGCGATGGTGACGCTGTCGTTGGATGCAGTAAGAATCGTGACCTTATCCGTAAGGTTCTGCTCGACGATGGCGGTGCCTTCGTAAAGGATCATTGTGCCCGGCGCTGGAAGCCACTCGCGAATGACCCACTCGAGCGAGTGCTCGCGCCGTCGCAGGTAATTGGTGAGTTCTTTGGGGTCGATGGAGGCGGTGCCCTTGTAGGTGGTTTCGTATCCTTTGTCGCCGACGTACAGATCGATGACATCGCGCTGCTTGGTGAGCTCGTAACGATCTTTGTCGGGCGCCTGCCAGAATCTCCAGTAGAGAATGCCGAGGCCTTTAGGGCGGCCCTGATAAAAGGCGTAGGTGCGGCCCTCGACCGTCATGTCCCTCATTGTCAGATAGGCCTCGCCGCCAAGCGCGCGAATCATGTCGTCGAGGATTTGCTTGGCTTTTTGGACGCTTGGGTCCTTGGCCGCGGTGGCGGCGAACTGCGAAGTCGGCCAGTTTGAAGGAGCCGATGGGGATGGCGGAAGAGCGGCTTGTGCCAGCAAACTACTGGTGGCTAACAGCAACAATGAGAACAGACGGGCGATTTGCATGACCAGATCAGATTGTAAAACGCTTGGCTTATGAGCAGGGTTACTATCCTTGCCGACGCTAAACCGATGGCTGCGACTTGAGTTACGTAGGTGGGGATATATCGCTTGGACCGAGACTGGACAGCGAAAAGAACATCGTCAAAGCGCCGAGCCGCCTTCGAACACCTTGTCGAGTTGGTAGGCCGAAACCCGGTACAGGGCATAGCTGATCCCATTGTCGGAGTACTGGCGGAACAGCAGGTCGCCGCGCCCGTTGGCGTCGGCATCGAGAGCATCGATGAGCTCCTGTCGCGGAAAGGCATCGAGATGGCGGCTATCAGTGACGGAGCTGTAAATTTTGATCGGCTGATCGTTGATGTCTACACGCGCGACGATGGTTACGAAGTAGGTGAAATCGGGCGGTAGGTTGGCTTTCGGATCCTTCACCGGCAATTTGGCGCTGAGAACGATTGTCGGCGAACTGCTGTAGTCCAGATCGAAAGCGCGTACGTCGTAATCGGCGATGGCAGCGGCCTTGGGTATGGCCGGGCCATTGCGCTTGGCGGCGAAGGCGCGAATCTCATCGAGAGCCAGCTTGAGGACCTGGTCCTCCTGAGTGTTTCGCTCGCCCGGCGACATGGAGTAAAGCATCGGTCGACCGCGATAATCGCCCGCGTCGGAGATGGCCGGATACGAACGCGCTCCCTTTGCCGTACCTGCGGCCATGGCTTCTTTCGGCGTGGCAAGATCGCTGGCATTCGTCGTTGGCGGCTTGGGCTTTGATGTGTGGCTGAGAGTCGGGCGATTGGGGTCGCTTTCGTTCGAAGTGGCGGCCTGCGCAGGGTTGGCGCCACCGGTTTGGGAAGAGGCCGATGTCGGCCGTTTCATGACCGGGCGATCGGAATCGTGATCCTCGACTTGAGTCTGCGGCTTGGCGGAGGTACTCGTGTTAGCGGAGGTGTCGTCGGTCGGCCCCATGGTGGGCTTTGAAGTCGAATCACTGGCGGGGCGCTTCATGACTGGACGATCGGAGTCGCTGGAGGTCGTAGTTTGCGTGGACTGTGAACCACTGCCGCTGTCGCCGCCTGATCCAGGCGCGCGCTTAAGTACCGGACGGCTGTCGTCAGTCCCAGCGGTGATGACCGCACCCCCGGGCGCAGCCTTGGGTTTCTTGGATGCGTCCTGGGCGGCCTTCTCATCCATTGCGAGATGTGGACGCCAGCTTCCGTCGGCCACCCAGTTGCCGTTTACTTGCTTCGGACTGATGATAGTGAAGGTTCCTGTCGGCTCACCAAAACTTTGTGCCTCGTAGACGGTTTGTGGCTCGACGGCCATGGGAGCGGGATTCGCGCCGTAAAGGCTGGCGTCGTAGTAATGGCCATCCATCAGTAGGGCGACGGGAACAAGTCGCATAGCCCCGCCGGGGAGAAATTCCAGCACAGCGATAGCGCGCGGACCACGCTTTGTCCTCTTTGCTGAAGTGGTTTGCGTACTGCGCGGTTGGGAACGCTCCTGCGCCGGTGCGAATGTGAATGTGAGGAAAACCGCCATTACAGCGGCGGCGATGGCCCGCTTCGTCGAATTGAGGTACAAATGTTGCGATATGCCAACCAACGATAAAGCTCCCGAGTTCACCCTCCCCGACGAAAACGGAAACCCGACTTCGCTGCAACAGTTTCGGGGAAAAACGGTGGTGTTGTTCTTCTTCCCGAAGGCAGGCACGTCCGGTTGAACGGTTGAGGCGCGCGGGTTCCGCGACGCATATAGCAAGCTGCAGAAAGCCGGGCTCGTCGTACTGGGCATCTCGCCGGACACACCCAAAGCCCTACTCAAGTTTAAAGAAAACGAAAAGCTGCCGTACACCCTCCTGGCGGACGCCCAGAAAGAAGTGGCCAAGAAACTCGACGTCCTGAAAGAGAAGAACATGTACGGCAAGAAGGTCATCGGGATCGTGCGGACAACGTTTCTGATTGGTCCGGAGGGAAGGATTGAGCGGGTGTTTCAGCCGGTGAAGCCCGAAGGCCATGCCGAGGAAGTGCTGGAGTATGTGAAGGGGGCGGGACAGAAGTAATCATCTCGATGCACTGCCATGTCGTACTGGGAATTCGCTGTAATTGTGATCCTACTGTGCTGAAGGTAGACCTCAAAGCCAGAGCAGAAATTCGGAAGAAACCCTACCCTCCTCCGCTCCGGTGGTGAACTGACCGCGATGGCAACTGGTTCTTTATATCCACGCTTCAATCTGCCCGATGTATTAGTGGCGCGGGCCATACCGTGATCTTGCTAACCTACGAATGTTAAACTCACCGCAGCTTTCGCGCCCCGGCTGTCACTGCGCGTCTAATTTGAAAAGCCAGATGCTTACACCTTTTGCACGCGTTGCACATCGCGTACGCCAGGGATCTTACGTACGCCGGTGATGATGCGTTCCAGATGCTTGAGGTCGGCGATGTCGACGATGATGTCAATGGTGGCTTGTGAGTTTTCTGTGTTCGCTTCGATGTTGCGTATGTTGGTTTCAGAGTCGCTGATGACCGCGGTGATCTGCTTCAGCATGCCCAGGCGGTTGTCGCACAATACGACCAGCTTGACCGGGAAGCCTGTCTGCCAGGCGGGTGCGGTACCGACGCTGCCGTCCTTGCCCCACTCTACGGCAATGCGCCGCTCCGGTTCATACATCAAGTTCTCGACGTTTTTGCAGGTCTTCGAGTGGACCGCAACGCCTTTGCCGCGCGTTACGTAGCCGATGATTTCCTCGCCACGAATGGGATTGCAACATCGCGCGCGATAGACCAGCAGATCATCATGTCCTTTGACTTTGATGGCCGAGGTATCCCCGCCAAATACTCGACGGACGACGCTGGTGAGGGCCCCGGGCTGTTCTTCGGTCTCGGGCGGCGCGCTGCTGGAGCTGGCCGCGCTGGTGGGCGCGAGGCGAGCAAGGATCGAACGCGCCGAGAACTTGCCGTAGCCGATGCCCGCTAACAGGTCATCGGGACGCCCCAGACCGTTCTCGGTCGCAACTTTCGTGAGCTCGGCCTCGGTGATGTCCTTCAGGGCGATGCGGTATTTGCGCGCTTCCTTTTCGATCAGCTTGCGCCCGATTTCGATGGCGCGCTCGCGCTGGTGAATCTTGAGCCAGTGCTTAATCTTCTGGCGCGCGCGGGAGGACTTCACGAAGGCCAGCCAATCCCGGCTGGGATGGTGTCCGGGCTGGGTGAGGATCTCGACGATGTCGCCGGAGCGCAACTTGTACTTCAACTGCACGATGCGGCCATTCACCTTCGCACCGACACAAGTGTTCCCAACTTCGGAGTGAATCGTGTAGGCGAAATCCACCGGGGTCGCTTCGCGTGGCAGGATCACGATCTTGCCTTTGGGCGAGAACGTGTACACCTCTTCCGGGTAGAGATCGATCTTCAGGGTCGAGAGAAACTCGTTGGGATCGGGGACATCGCGCTGCCATTCCACAACCTGTCGCAGCCAGGCGAGACGTTTCTCATCCACCGCCGAGATGGGGCCGTCCTTGTACTTCCAGTGCGCGGCGATACCTTCCTCCGCCATCTTGTGCATGTCTTCGGTGCGGATTTGCACTTCGAAGGCGTGGCCGTTCTCGGCAATGACCGTAGTGTGCAAGGATTGGTACAAATTGGGGCGCGGCATGGCGATCATGTCCTTAATGCGCCCGGGCACTGGCCGCCATTGGTTGTGAATCAATCCCAGCACGGCGTAACAGTCGTTTACCGAGTTGGTGATAATGCGCAGCGCCATCATGTCGTAAATCTGATCAACGGAGATGTGCTGTCGCTGTAGCTTTTGCCAGATGCTGTAAATCCGCTTGATGCGGGCTTCGACCCTTGCCTCGATGTTGTTCTCGCGCAGCTTTTGCTCGATGACTTTGTGGACGTGGTCGAGGAATGCCTCGCCTTCCTTGCGGCGCGATTCGATGGCACTCTTCACCTGGTTGTAGGCGATGGGGTCGACATACTGAAACGCCAGGTCTTCCAGCTCACCGCGGATTTTGCCCATGCCGAGCCGGTGCGCGATGGGGGCGTAAATCTCCTGTGTCTCGCGCGCGATCTTGACCTGCCGGTCAGGGGCTAGATGCTCGAGTGTGCGCATGTTGTGCAGACGGTCGGCGAGCTTGATCATGACCACGCGGATGTCGTCCACCATGGCCAGCACCATCTTACGAACGCTCTCCGCCTGCTGCTCCTCTTGCGAGGCGAATTCGATTTTGCTGATCTTGGTGACTCCCTCGACGATGTGCGCTATCTGCTCGCCGAATTCATTGCGGATGTCGTCAACTGTGACGTCGGTGTCTTCGATGGAATCGTGCAGCAGGCCGGCGGCAATGGCCGTAGTATCGAGCCGCATGTCGGCCAGCACGGAGGCGACTTCCAGCGGATGGACCAGGTAGGGCTCGCCGGATGCACGCTTCTGCCCCTGATGATGATGCAGAGAGAATTCGTAGGCCTTTTTGACCAGGCCGAGGTCGTCGTTGGGGCGGTAGAGGCGTATTTTGCGGAGCAGATCACGAAACCGCGTGACGGTCAGGACATTTGTCCTAATCTGCTGCCCGAAAGTCGCCATGCCCGATTATAGGATATTGTCGTGCGAGTTCTCATCAGCGGCGCCTCCGGTCTGATTGGAAGCAGGCTGCGTCCCGCGCTCGTTTTGGATGGACATACGACAGTGGCTTTGGTGCGAAAGGCTCCCGCGGGTGATCAGGTGCAGTGGGATCCGGCTTCGTCGCTGGACCCCAAGCCCTTCGAAGGCTTCGATGCGATCGTGCACCTCGCCGGAAGAAATATTGCGGGATTGTGGACGGAGAAGATGAAGCGCGAGATTCGCGAGTCCAGGGTGCAAGGCACGCGGACGCTAGCGACGGCTGGTGCCGAATCTTTCAGGCAACGCGGGAAACCATGTGTGTTCGTTGCCGCCTCGGCGGTGGGGTTCTATGGCGACCGGGGCGATGAGGAGCTGACGGAATCCAGCCCGCGCGGTATTGGCTTTCTCGCCGATGTCTGCCAGGAGTGGGAAGATGCGGCTGCGCCCGCTGTTACGGCGGGTATGCGGGTAGTACAACTTCGCCTCGGGGCAGTGCTGTCGAAGGAAGGTGGGGCGTTGCGGGCCATGCTTCCGGTTTTTCGTCTCGGCCTGGGAGGACCGGTCGGCAACGGCCGGCAGTATTTGAGCTGGGTCGCAATGGATGATGTGCTGGGGGCCTTTCAGCTCGCGCTGGCTCACGAGTCGGTCCGCGGCCCCGTGAACGTGGTTTCGCCGCAGCCTGTGCGCAATCGCGAGTTCGTCCGAGAATTGAGGGCGGCGCTGCACCGACCTGCAGTCTTGCCGCTGCCGGCATTTGTCGTGCGGTCCCTGATGGGAGAGATGGGTGAGTCCTTGCTTCTGGCATCGCAGCGCGTAGCGCCCGCAAAGCTTGAAGCCACCGGCTATCGTTTTTGTCATCCAGAGCTTGCCAAGGCCTTGAGGGCGATTTTGTAAGATACGGAGACCTTGGGGGCTGAGCCTGAAATCGTGCCCCGACTCCTTGCTGCCGCTGAGGTCAAGCTGAAGCTACGCGACCGTCTTCTTCTCGCGCGCAATCTCGCCCACGATTGCTTCGGTAACACGCAGATAATCCGCCGGAGCCAGCAGTACCTGCACACCACGCACGCCGGCCGAAACCGAAATCACGTCCCATAGCTCCATGGTTTCATCGACGAATACTGGAAATTCTTTCTTCGCGCCCAGCGCGGTCACTCCGCCGCGAATGTATCCGGTCAGCGGTTGCACTTCTTTCAGCGGAACCAGCTCTATCTTGCGGTCACCGCTCAGCTTCGCAACTGCCTTCAGGTCGAGTTCGTAGTTGCCGGGTATCACCGCAAAGCACGGCCCATTGCGGTCGCCGCGCGCCAACAGGGTTTTGAAGACCTGCTCGGCAGGCATGCCGAGCTTGGCGGCGACGGTCTCGGCGGCGAGGTCCTCGGGATCGACTTCGTACTCGCGCAATTCGTAGTGGACACCAAGCGCGTCGAGCATGCGTACGGCGTTCGTTTTCATCGGATGCCGTCGACTATTTCCTGGGTTCGAACTCCGTGACCGTCACCGCTCGAAACGAGCTCGATGCTGCTGCGGAGTATCGGCTGTGCAATTCGGCTTCCAGCGTGCGCATCATAACGTCGTCGAGGTTGGCTGGATATTCCACCAGCCAGACTCGCTGTGCGCCCGATATTTCGTCACGCCATTTTTCCGAGCCGGGTATTACCTCGACGGCCCTGGGACGATTGACGTTTCCACCTGGCAGCCAATTGCGATAGCTCTCCGTAGCAAAACTGCCGACTCCCCGGTAGTAAAGCACGACGTCCCGGGCGCGGGCATTGTCGATCAGGTAATTGGCAACGCCTCGCCAGTCCTCGCGAATGCGGGAGTAAGACATCATGATACTCACCAGCGATAGCACGCAGACGCCAACGATTGACCACAGCCGCAGGCGAACATCGCGCAGGGCCATCGCGCCCACAGCGCAGGCCAGCAGCCACGAAGGCAGGCAGATGATCAGAAAGCGGTGAAAGAAGACTGGGCGAACGATCGAAGCGAGTAGCGAGACGACAATTGGCGTGAACAGCCCACTTGCTAATAGTGCGTAAGGCCAGAGATCCTGCTTGGCGGGATCGCGCCGGGTGGAGAGCATCTCGCGAAAGAACACCGCAACCAGAACCAACTCCAGCACCAAGAGCACCGGGCCGACGCCCTTGCCGCTTTCTGCTGCCAGAAACACGCCCAGGTGATAGAACTCGAGCAGCGACGGTGGCTGTACCCAATCAAGGTGCCGCACGGGCTGAATGTGAATCATCCACAGCACCGGAAGCGCCAGCAACACGACCAGCGCGCCCGCCGCGAATAACTGCTTCCATGGACCCCGCTGCCTCGGCAAGGCCACAAGCGATACGGCTTGGGCAACCGGAACCAGCAATCCAAAATAGTGAAGGTAGAACGTCGCGCCGGCGGCCAAACTATAGGCAAGGGCCATCCCGAACGAGGGCCGCTCAATCAGGTGCACAAAAAGATAGCTCGAGAGCAAGGTGCCCAGCAGCAGCCAGCTGTAGCCGCGAGCCTCCTGTGAATACACGACAGCACACGTGCTGACGGCAAGAAACAGCGCTGATGGTAGCCCCACATTGCGTCCGAAGAGCCGGCTACCAAGCAGGTACATTAGGGGCACACTGGCGATTCCGGGCAGAACCGAAAGCAGCCGCACAGTTCCCTCGGCAAGATGAATCTCCAACCAGGGCCGCAGCATGGCGTAGTAAAGCGCCATGTTGCCTTCTTCGGTCCATAGCCATCGCCAGAAGGAACTGCCCGGCATGCGCGCAATCACTACGCTGGCGATTTCGTCGAGCCAAAAACTCTTGGCGTTTAGCGCCCATAGCCTAAGAAAGGCAGCCGCGACCACGATTAGCCACAGCAGGATGCGGGTATCGCGTCGCTGCGCGGTGCTCGTGCCCGCATTCGTTTCCACGGCTGCTGTCATGCTCCGAATATACATTCCATGCTTGAGCGGCAAGCTGATTGGCTAGGGCAACATAGGTGGCAACCGGTTGTTAAGACTTCAATCGATCCTGGTAGGACGGCACCCGAAGTCCATCGCGATCGCCACGCGGCAGTCTCCAGAGCTGCTCCGCATAACGGCATCGGCGCTGTCATCGCCGGCAAATCCGATGCTGACGCCGCCGTCCGCGCGCTGCAGAATGCGGGCTTTTCCAGCGAGGACATTTCCCTCTTTGCCGGTCGAGAGGGCCTTCACCTGAATCTGAAAGTGAGGTCCATGGTGTGACAGGGCAACTAAAACATGCGATCGAATCGCGCTTCCCAGAAGAGCGTAAGTTCCACGAACGCCTCGAGGCGGCGCTGATGCAAGGGAAGTGTTATTGAACAGTGCAAACCGGCGGGAGCGATGAGCACAAGAACGCCGTCCAATCCATCCTGATAGCCCACAACGCACACGACATTCGCTTCTTCGGCACTTGGGCAACCGAGCATCTGTAGGCCACTTCGTTCTCCCGGTTCTTTCTGACGATTTTTGCTTGACAGAAAATGTTATGCCTGGCATGATACCTTGTATTGAAAGGTATAGAGCATGGCAAGGCAATTTGCGGTACCGCCTGAAGAACCCGATACCACCGACAAGTGGGAGGCCCAGATGCGCAAAGGGTGCCTGGAGATGGCAGTCCTTGCCAGCCTTTGGCGAGGGCGTTTGTACGGGCTAGAGATTTTGCGGGTGCTGGAGCGCGATTCAAACCTCGTCCTGGCTGAAGGCACGATTTATCCCATTCTGAATCGCTTGCGTACAGAGGGACTGGTGCAGTCGGAGTGGGTCGAAGCCCAAGCTGGACACCCCCGCAAGTACTACCATTTGACGGCGGCGGGACGCGAACGCGCCACCCAGATGGCGAAAACCTGGACGCAATTCTCTGCCGGACTCGGCTGTCTGATCGAGCCGGTCGTGAGGAAAGAAGAAGTGGAGCAACCGTTATGACATCCGATTCTCAGATCAGCGATTACCTGGCGCAACTGCGAAAGTGCCTTTCCGGCATGACAATTTCGGAGCGAGAAGACATCGTCGAGGAAATCCATATGCATATTCGCGAACGCCTCAGCGACCCGCAGATCGGCGTCGATTCGGTTTTGGCGGGGCTCGGCTCGGCCGACGAACTCGCGCAACAGTATCGAGCCGGATTACTGGTACAGCGGGCGCAAAAGAGCAGCTCTCCGCTGTTGATCCTGCGCGCAGCGCTGCGTTGGGCGAGCACGGGTGTGGAAGGTTTCCTGGTCTTCTGCATTGCGCTAACCGGTTACGCCATGGGGGTTGGGTTCCTGCTGCTGGCGCTGATGAAGCCGTTCTTTCCCGCGAACACTGGTCTGTGGGTCGGCCCCGATCAGTTCAATTTCAATTTCCGCATGGGCGCAACCATGACGAATCCCTCACCTCCAGTCCACGAAGTGCTGGGTTGGTGGCTCATTCCCGTGTGCCTGGTAATTGGCTCGCTCAGTCTCGCCCTTACCACCAAGCTGCTGCAGTTCCTGATGAGGCGCTTCCGCTGGAAAGTGCCGATCCGCGGCACGGCACCGGCGCGACCGGTAATGATGACGCTGTAGCGCTCGGTTGAGTTGGATAAACGTCCCAGGCGTGCTGCTTCGCGGCGCCTCTGTTAGGGCGAGCTCTAAATTTAGCTCTCGCTAGTGTTTCTTCTTGAGGATCCCCAGGATTTCCTGTAGTCCCTGGCGAACTTTTTGGAGCTCGTTTCCGCGGCCGGCTTTGGGGAAGGGCAAGCCAGACTGTGCCGCTGCAGGTTTGCTCTCTGCCTTCAGTTGCTGGCGCGCGCCGGCGATGGTGAAGCCTTCTTCGTAGAGCAGCTTCTTGATTCGCAGCACCGACTCCACGTCGCGCTGACGGTACATACGCTGTCCAGTGGAGCTCTTAACCGGCTTGAGTTGGGGGAATTCGGATTCCCAGAATCGCAGTACATACGCGGGAAGCTTACAGAGTTTGGCGACTTCTCCGATGCGGAAGTACAACTTGTCAGGGATGACCGGTTCCGCGCTAGCGGCTGACTTCCGCGCTTTCTTCCTAGTGACTCTCATGCGAAATCCGAACTGCGGCCATCACAAACGATGTGCAGCACAAAGGCTCTTCTAGCACGAAGCCGCTGTGCACACAACCGCTATTGCCATCGCGACCAGCAAAAAGCCCCCGGAACGAAGTCGCGGAGGCCAGTTTTTCCTGCAAAAATTTAGCGAGGCCTCAGCCCCGCTGGTTCGTTAGTGTTTCTTCTTCCCGGCTTTCTTCGTCTTCTTTGCAGCCTTCTTCTTTGTTGCCATTGAGTAATTCCTCCTTGAAAACCTTCTCCCTGAAGGTTCGTGTTTGGTCTAGGCTCTTCCATAGGTACTCAAAATATTGGATGAGCACTATGCCTAGCACTACATATTGCGTTTACCTAAGCGCCTTGTCAATAAAAATTTTCCGGAAAACGGTTGCACGCTGCCGCCTTTCGTGCCCGAGTCGTTCCCACCCGCAGCGAAAAAGCTCAGCTCGAGTCCGGAGTATCCTTAGGGCGCAACGCCGATCCAGGAAGGCGTGTTGCGAACATTGAGGAGCAGGCATGCAAAACGTCGCTCATTTGTATCTGGAGGAGGCTGTTGGCAGCCTGCACGGCATCAAGCAGCAGGCCGACGCTGCCATAGAGCAACTGAGTGACGAGCAGTTCTTCGCTGGTCTCGATGCAGAATCCAATAGTGTCGCCATCATCGTGAAACACATGGCCGGCAGCACGGGCTCGCGCTGGACCGACTTCCTCACTACCGATGGCGAGAAACCTGACCGTAACCGCGACCAGGAATTCATTGTTTCCGCCAGTGCATCGCGGGCTGAGATCCTGAAGAGCTGGGAAGAGCGCTGGCAACTCGTGCTCGACACTGTGGGTTCGCTGAAGCCGGAAGATCTGACACGCCAGATAACCATCCGCAACGAGCCGCACTCAGTATTAAAAGCCATCAACCGGTCCATCGCTCACCTTGCGCTTCACACCGGACAGATCATTTTTCTGGCCAAACACTGGAAAGGCTCTGGCTGGAAGACGCTGAGCATCCCTCGCGGCCAGAGCGCTGCGGTCGATGCCGCCTACGCGGCCAAGTTCCAAACCAAATAGGGGGATGGGTATGGTACGGCTTTGCACGCTCCAGGTAATCTCCTGCGCCAAGATCTACGGCATCATCCCGGTTGTCATCGGGTCTTATTCCCCTTGTTCGTTGTACCGATGAGACTGATTGGTGTTGCTCCCGCGCCCGGCCAGCAGAGGTTCGGCATGATCGGCGTGCTCATTCTTGCAGCGCTACTAACGCCCTACCTGTATGGCGCCATCGGCTTGTGATTAGCCCGATCTCCGCACTGCTGTACAACTGGGCTTCGATAGTGGGGCATCAAGATGGAACTGGAAACGGTGCCTGTTGCTCAGGTCGCTCCACCGCCTCTTCCTGCCACAGTGTTTGCCCTGTAGCTACACCGCGGTGGCCAGCAGCGCGCGTGCTAGAATCATGATTTTGCTCACGGCCGGTGCTGGATATTGGGCCGACGTGTCGCCGCCGCAGTTGGGGCGGAAGAGTTCCTCATGTCCAACTCCATGCTTGCCGTAGTCAAGGCCACATCGGCGCCGGGCAGCGAAGTCCGCCAAGTACCGAAGCCCGAATTCGGCCCCACAGACGTTCTCGTCAAAGTCAAAGTCGCTTCCATCTGCGGTACCGACCTTCACATCTACAACTGGGACCAGTGGGCGCAGCGGCGCATTCATCCGCCACTGATACCCGGTCACGAATTCTGCGGTGTGGTCGAAACGGTTGGCAGCGAGGTCACTAGCGTCCAGGAAGGCGACTTCGTCTCCGCTGAGATGCACGTGGCCTGTGGCAAGTGCTTGCAATGCCGCACCGGCGAGGCACACATTTGCCAGCACGTAAAGATTATCGGCGTCGACGCCAACGGCGCGTTCGCGGAATATGTCGTCATCCCTGAGTCGAACATTTGGAAGCTCGATCCCTCGATTCCGCAGGATTACGCTTCCATCCTCGACCCTCTCGGAAACGCCGTACATACGGTACTAGCAGGAGACATTGCCGCCAAGTCGGTTGCCATCACCGGCTGCGGGCCGATCGGATTGTTCTCCATTGCAGTAGCGCGCGCTTGCGGTGCGACCCAGATCTTTACTCTCGAAGTGAACGAATACCGCCGCCGGATCGCGGAACAGATGCGGCCGGACTTCGTTCTCGATCCGACCAAAGACGATGTGTACCAGGTCGTGATGGATCACACCGGCGGCACCGGCGTTGATGTTGTGCTGGAGATGGCCGGACGCTCCGAGGCCATCCGGCTGGCATTTCGCATTCTGCGGCTGGGGGGACGCATTTCGATGCTGGGCATTCCGTCAAAGCCCGTGGAACTGAATTTTGCTGAGGATGTGATCTTCAAGGGCGCGACGATTCAGGGCATTAATGGACGCCGCATGTATCAAACCTGGTACCAGATGACGGCACTGCTCAAGGCCGGCAAGCTCGACCTGCATCCGGTGATTACTGACCGCATCACCATGAAGGATTTTTCCAAAGGCATGGAGCGGCTGAAAACTGGAGTGGCCAGCAAGATTCTCGTGTACCCCAACGGCAGCCACTAGCCGCAGAATCGACGAACACCGACTACCGTCCAGTGGTCTGCTCGGCAGGTTGCATAGTGACCGGAACATCGAAGTACATCAATTCAGTACCCCCCGAATCGCGCACGCCATCGATGTACAGGTGAGCTCCGGCTGCAGGATTGCGCAGGTCCTGAATATCGAAGAAGAGAAAGCCACCCTGTGTCGAATGAGGCTCGACGGCATAGGCGCTGAACTTAGCCCGACTCACTTCCTCAAGTTGCTGCTGGGCTTTCTTGTTCTTGCCGCCAGTGCCCGGGATAGGAATAGGCGTTTTACGGCCTCCGGGATTGGTGCTGCTGACGTTTACGTGTCCCACCCGGCGCATCACGTCGTTGACGCCGAGCGAATCAAGTTTGGCGCGGCCGGCAGTCACGAGTTGGGCATGCATTTGGGTGAGGGAGATCGGTCTATCGCCGTCGTTGGTGATGACAAGGAAGACCGGCAAAATGCCTTCCTGCATGTAATGCGTGGTGAAGACCTCGTCTTTGGGTGAGCTGTCGTAAACGTCCAGAGCAATGGTGACTTTCTCATTCGGATGAGAGTCTTTGCTGGCGTAAGAGGCTGCATTTTCCGCGTGCGGCATGACAAAGTCTTTGAAGGCGAAGAGCGGAGAGGCAAGAAACAACGCCAGTAAGGCCGCATAACCAATACACCGGATCGGCACCATATCCCGATTATCGCTTGCGCCCGCCAAGGCGGACAACTCGGCGTTGGGAGGCAATCACGCGGCAAGTACAATCGCAGGGTGTATTTCGCCTACAACGTACTGCTGGCCCAGGCGCTGATACTGAGCGCGCCCTGGTGGGTGCTCGAAATGCTGCGCCATGGCAAGTACCGTGCGGGACTAGGGGAACGGTTGGGGAGCGTCCCCGCGCGCCTGCGTGGAGCAAAGGGTCAGGCAACGATTTGGATTCATGCGGTGTCAGTAGGCGAGGTCCTCGCGATGTCGCGAGTCGTGGAGGAGCTGAAAACTCGACTGCCGGGTTGGCGGGTGGTGGTTTCGACCACGACGGACAGCGGACAGCGACTGGCGCGTGAGCGCTTTGGTGAGAAGAACGTCTTCTACCTTCCGTTGGATTTCACATTTGCAGTCAAAGCGTACCTCGGGGCACTGCAACCCCATCTGCTGGTGCTGGCAGAAAGCGAATTCTGGCCCAACCTTCTGCGTCTGGCCCGGACAACAGGCGTGCGCGTTGCGGTCGTCAATGCGAGGGTTTCAGACCGCTCCTTGCCGCGCTATCGGCGGTTTCGGTCTTTATTGCGCAGGGTGATGCGAAGTGTCGATGTATTCCTGGCGCAGAGCAAGTTGGATGCGCAGCGACTGGTCGAGATTGGCGCTCCCGCAGAGCGGGTGCTGGTTGGCGGCAACCTGAAATTCGAGGTAAAGCCCCCAGGCAACGTTCAGATTGCGGAAGATTTTGCGGTGGCTCTTGTGCGTGACGCGATCGGACCGGTGATCGCCGCCGGCAGCACGTTGGAAGGTGAAGAGCAGATGCTTTTGGAGTGCTTTCGGCAGGTACGAGATCAGCATCCGTCGGCGATGATGGTGTTGGCACCCCGGCATCCGGAGCGCTTTGTGCCTGCGGCCGCCTTGCTGGAAAGCTCCCAGCTGCGCTGGGAGCGGCGGTCGGCGTGGGACGGCCGTCAGCTTCCTGCGGGAGGCGTCTTCCTGCTGGACAGCATCGGCGAGTTGGCGGCCCTGTACCAGTTTGCTGACATTGCGATCGTGGGAGGGAGCCTGGTCCCTAAGGGCGGGCATAATGTGCTTGAAGCGGCACAGTTTGGGGTAGCGATTTTAGTCGGCCCGCACACCGAGAACTTCCGTGACATCATCAGGATCTTTCAACAGTCGCAGGCCCTGCGTGTCGTTGCGCGCAAGACACTTGCTGCCACAGTTCTGGAGCTCCTGGCAAATCCCGAGCCGTGCAAGCAATTGGGGCAGCGCGCCCTCGAAGTGTTGCGCACTGAGCAGGGCGCAACCAGTCGCACGGTAGAGGCGCTTATGTCGCTTCTGGGTGTGCCGCCCAACCTTCATATGGAGACGCGAGCGTGAGCTTGCTGGGCGCAATATATGGTACGGGAATCGGTCTGCGTAATCGGCTGTACGATCGCGGCATGCTAGGCACGCAGCGGCTTCGCGCGCCGGTGGTAAGCGTCGGTAGCATCTCGGCAGGTGGAGCGGGCAAGACGCCGTTCGTGATCATGCTGGGAGGGCTGCTCAAACAGGGCGGCGTCACGTTCGATGTGCTTTCGCGCGGTTATGGACGAGGGTCGAAGGGTGTCAAGCTGGTCGACGCGATGGGCGGGCCGCGCGAATTTGGAGACGAACCGCTGTTAATAGCGCGCCAGCTCGATGTGCCGGTAATCGTAGGCGAGGATCGCTTCGAAGCTGGCCGCCTGGCCGAAGAGAAATTTGGATCGCAGTTGCATCTGCTCGACGACGGATTTCAGCATCGCCGTCTGGCACGTGACTTCGACATTGTGCTGGTCACTCAGCGCGACCTGCGGGATTCTCTGTTACCGTTGGGCAGACTGCGGGAACCGCTGAGTTCGTTGGGGAGGGCTTCTGCCCTCGTCTTGATCGACCAGGTCCGCCGCGAACTGCTGCCGATTCGCAACGGGCAAGCTGTATGGCGGGTCAAGCGCGGCATTGTTGTTCCGCAGGTACAGGAACCGTGCTTGGCCTTTTGCGCTATCGCCCGGCCAGAAGGCTTTTACACGGCATTAGCCGAGGCGGGCGTTCGCGTAGCTGGCACACGCGCGTTTCGCGACCACTACGCCTATGAAGGCCGAGACGTGGAGGCGCTGTATAAGCACGGGCAGCAGGTGGGAGCTACCGCCTTCATTACCACGGAGAAAGATGCCATCAACCTGGGACAGCTCGCCGACCAATTGCGTCCGCTTTATGTGGTTTCTGTGCGCATGGAGTTTGCGCAAGACAGTTCGGAAGCAATCGAGCGCATTGGCGAAGCAATGGGGCGGCATAACGAAATGCGCGTGAGAGAATGAAAGATCCGTTCCCAGCTTATTACCTGTGGGTAGCACCTTAGCGAACTGCGCAAAATTCGATGGCGAAACAAAACCCAGATGCAGCACGGTTGAAGTCGATTGTCCAGTCATTCCCCGGCGTATCGATTACCGTTCTGGCCGACCTCATGGCTGATGAATTCGTGTACGGCGAAATCTCTCGCGTCTCACGCGAAGCGCCGGTGCTCATACTGAGACACCGCGAGCGGACGGTGCTGCCGGGTGGGGGCGGCAACGCCGTAATGAATCTGGCATCGTTGGGTGTGAAGGTGTTTCCGGTTGGCGTGGTCGGCAATGACGACCCGGGTGAGTTGCTGATGGAGCGCTTTCGCAAGGAAAGGATTCCGACCGACGGCATTACTCGGCTGAAGGGACAGATAACGACCACCAAAACCCGCATCCTTGCGGGTACGTCGCACTCCAGCCGTCAGCAGGTAGTACGCGTGGACCGCGAGGCCGTGGTGCTCTCCGATGGGCAACCGGCGACGAAGCAGCTGGTGAGGGCGGTTAGCGATCAGAGCGCAAAGGCCGACGCACTCCTGGTTTCCGATTACGGATACGGTGCCGCAACGCCGGCAATTCTTCGTGCCATAAGGGCCAAAGCCCGGGAGGCAAGAAAGCCGATTACGCTGGACTCCCGCTATCGAATGCTGGAATACGCAAGAGTAACCGCCGCCACTCCCAACGAGCCAGAGGTGGAAGAGGCGCTCGGGATCAGAATTGGCGTTGACAACGAGCGCCTGTTTGCAGCAGGCAAACAATTGCTTCAGCGGATGCAGTTGGAATCGTTGGTGATCACCCGTGGACGGGACGGAATGGTGGCCTTCGAAAAGAATAAAGAGCCGCTGGTGATCCCCATCTTCGGCTCGGATCAGGTGGTAGATGTCACTGGCGCCGGCGACACCGTGATCGCAACCTTTACCGCTGCATTGGCCACCGGTGCAGATACAACAAGTGCAGCGCAATTGGCCAACTTGGCAGGCGGAATTGTGGTGATGAAACGCGGAACCGCCACAGTATCGCGAAGGGAATTGCTGGCAACCGTTGACAAATACGCGGCTGCGAAGAAATCGTGAGCGAAAACCAGAGTCAGACCAAAATCGTCACGCGCGCGAGGCTGGCGTCGCTGGTGGCGGAGTGGCGCCACTCCGGCGAGCAAATCGTGCTCGCCAACGGCTGTTTTGATTTGCTGCACGTCGGGCACATCCGTTATTTGCGTGGCGCCAAGCAACTCGGCGGCAAGCTGATTGTAGCCATCAACTCGGACTACAGTGTGCGGCAGTTGAAGGGTGAGGGGCGTCCACTGATGCCGGCCGAAGAGCGCGCCGAGATGCTCGCCGCATTGACCGATGTTGATGCTGTGGTGGTCTTCGATGAGCCGGATGTACGCGGCCTCATTCGCGAAATCCATCCCGACGTGCAGGCCAAAGGCACCGACTACACGCGCGAGAGCGTACCGGAGCGTGACGAGCTGCTGGCCCACGGAGGACGAGTGGAAATCGTCGGCGACCCCAAAGACCACTCGACGACGGAATTTCTGAGCGAGTTGCGAGCGCCCTCAGGAGGCCAGCGCAAGCGATGAGCCAGCCGCTTTCCCAACCCGTTCCGGACACGGTGGCGTTGGCGGAGCTGGAAGGCTCGGAGAACGAAGAGTTGCGCGTTCTGGTGGTGCGCATGAGCGCCATGGGAGACGTGATTCACGGCATTCCGGCTGTCGCCGCCTTGCGTCTAGCGCGGCCCAATTTGCATGTGGGCTGGCTGATCGAGCAGCGTTGGATGGAGCTGCTTTGCGCCCACGAGACCGAGCGAATGCGACTGCGCTCGGAGCTGAAGCCGATCATCGACTGGGTGCATGTTTCCGATTTCAAGGAGTGGCGAAAAGAATTATCTTCGGCCGCGACCTGGCGCGAGATGGGAAGCTGCATGCGCGAAGTGCGCGCAATGAAGTATCAAGTAGCGCTCGATCTGCAAGGCACGATACGGTCGGCTATGGCGGGGCGCCTGTCGGGCGCGAAAACTCGAGTCGGCGCCGAACGGCCGCGAGAGGCTCCGGCGCGGCGCTTCTACACCAGTGCGATCTCTACTCCCGGCCAGCACGTGGTGGAGCATGCGCTCGCGCTGGCCTCGGCAGTCGCGGGCGAAGAATTGAACTATAAGGAGCCGGTATTTCCCCATGATCCAGCCACCGAAGCGTGGGCCGACAGGTTTTGCATGTCCATCGGGTTTGCGCCCTTGGCGGTGATGAATCCGGGCGCCGGATGGGGAGCCAAGTGCTGGCCGGCGAAGTCGTATGGCGAAGTGGCGAAAGCGCTGACCGACCGAGGCATGGCAGTGATGGTGAATTACGGTCCGCAGGAAGAATCGCTGGCGCAGACGGTGCGCGAAGCCAGCGACGAGCTGGCGCGTCCTGTGCCCTGTTCGGTGAGTCAGCTCATTGCCCTGACGCGTCGCGCCGGTCTGTTTGTAGGCGGGGATACCGGTCCCATGCACCTGGCGGCAGCGTTAGGAGTGCCGATTGTAGCGCTGTTCGGGCCGACCCGCCCCGAGCGCAACGGCCCCTATGGAACGGGATCAGTTGTGCTGCGCAGCCCTGACAGCGCCGACAACAGCTCGCATGACGACGCACCTGATGCAGCCCTGCAGTCCATCACAGCCGACGAAGTGATCGCCGCCGCGGACTCGCTGTTGAAGGAGCAGAATGACTGAGGCCGCTGTGCCGGGCAGTTGGAAAACCATCGCTCGTCGCATTCGCGTACCCCTGGGATTCTTGTTCGCCGTTTTCTACTTGTGGCGGGCACAGCCGAACTGGCTTTCGTTGGCCGTAGGAGGGGCAGTTGCAGTCATCGGTATTTTCTTGCGAGCCGTTGCCTCAGGTCACGTAAATAAGAACGAAGTGCTGGCCACCACCGGGCCTTACGCCTACTGTCGTAATCCTCTGTACCTCGGTTCCATCATCATTGCCATCGGATTCGCCATCGCCGCGCGCGATGTGTGGATTGCGCTGGGCATCGTCGTGCTATTCGTTCTCATTTATCTGCCGGTAATTCACTCGGAAGAGGCATTTCTACGCGCGCGCTTTGCCGAATACGACGATTATGCGCGACGCGTGCCGCGCCTCATTCCGCACTCAATCTGGTTCTCGGGTCTTACTACGGGATTCTCGTCCAAGCTCTATCTGCAGCATGGCGAGTACAATGCAAGTATCGGGGCCGCCGTAATGTTGGCGGCCCTTGTTGTGAGGATGCTCAGGTTCTCTCATACATGGTGAAGTCACTTAGTCGCACCATTGCATTTTTTTTGATATTTGCGATCAGCGTGGTGGCGCCCGGAACAAGTGCCCCGGTGGCGATCGCCCAAGGTACCTCGACGGGCACGGCCCAAACCGGCGCCTCCATTGGAGTAGAGGCGCGAATCCAGCCGCTCCGTGCGGGATTCGAATTTCCACGCGAGAGCCTGCGCTACGAAGCGGAATACCGCTTTGTCACCGCGGGCTTTGCCACCTTGCGCGTCGAGCGGGAAGGCAATCAGGAGCACGTCAGCGGTGCTGCCGATTCCACGGGCGTCGTTGCGCTATTGTTCCACGTGCACGACCGTTTCAATTCCTACTTCGACGCCCAGAGTCTCTGCTCGAACAAGCTCATCAAGCACACCGAAGAAGGATCGCATTGGCGCGACACCACGGTTACGTTCGATTACAAAATCGGCAAGGCGGTGTTGCAAGAAAAGAACCTGAAGACTGGGCAATCAAAGCGTACTGAGAACGAGATCCCGAGTTGCGTCACCGATGTAATGTCGGGAATCCTGTACCTCTCAACACTGCCGCTTCAAAAAGACGCTGCCTACAGCTTTCCACTGAACGACGGCGGTAAAACAGTCACGATTCGCGCCCACGTGGAAGGCAAGGAGCAGCTTAAGACACCGGCAGGCACCTTCCAGACAGTTCGCGTCGGCCCGGAAGGCGACTACAGCGCGCTGAAGAACCGTGGGAGAGTCCAGATCTGGTACAGCGATGACGCGCGACACCTGCCCATACAGATGCAGGCAAGAATGACCTGGGGCACGCTGACCGTTTATCTCGCGGCGATGGAAAAATAGGAGGCCTGTCTCGGCAGAAATGCAGCCCTCAGGCGACTATTGCAGCCTAAATCGTTCTGCCATCAGCCGCTGCAAACGAGGCTTGTACAGGATGTCGTAGGCGAACTCCTTGTCGGGGAACATGCTCAGCGCGGCACGCTTGGCGTTGGCCACCAGCTCCGAGGCTTCTTCGACGGAGAGGTCGGGGTCCTGGCTGATGACGGACATCACCATGCTCATCATGATCTGGAGGCGGCGTAGTTTGCGGCGTTCTTCTTCCTGCTCAAGAAGCAGAGCAGAATTGGCTTCATTGGAGGTCGATTTCTCAGGTTCGGATTGTTCCATTGACTCCCTCTTTGCCGCCGGCGCCAAACCAGGCTGCTCGAACGGCGCAGCGGAAAACTTGATTACAATTGGATGCTTGCCACCATCCCGTGGTTTGACCATTTGGTGCCGGCATCATACAACGAATTGCAGGAACCTCGCGGACAAATTCAGGGGACGGAACAAAGACCGTAATCGATACGCGACGGAGGGATCATGTCGGATACGCCGGAAACACAGGAAAAGCTGGTAAAAGTCTTTGATACGGACGTGGAGTCGGAAGCGATGGTCGTGCACGGACTGCTTCAGTCAGGAGGCATCGAATCCATCATCGCCAACCGCGAAGCTCCGCAAGACATTCTGCCCGGCGTCGGCGGAGTGGTGATCCTCGTTCGCGAAGAGCAGGCGGAGGATGCCAAGGCAATGATCGAGGTCTTTCGCGCCGAGCCGGCGACCGTGGAAGACGAGAAGCTCAGCGAGGAACCGGCTGGGCCGAAACCGTAGCAGTGTCGAGATTCAGCGACGCCCCACCTGCCAGATCGGTGCGATACCTGCGCACCGGCTGGGTAAAGCGGTGCATAACTTAGGTGAGGGTGCGGAAACTGTTGTAGTAGGCTGCCGAGACCTCGGCGAATTGCGGGCCGACTGCGTCGAGAAACTCCGGCGTTCTGGAAGTGAGACTGCCGTGATACCCGATTTTCACAGGTTTGCCCGCGGCTGTTCCCGCTGCAAAGTCTCTTCCATGCGGCGATGTGAGTCCCCCACCAGAAGTGCTTGCGTCTGCCCGAATTGAAGATCGAGCACCACATCCTGTGTGCGATCCGTCGCAATTTCGCCGGCCTGTGGATTGAAGACACGAATATCAACGCCTCCCAATCGAAGGCATCACCGGCATTGTGGGGCTTCGTTTGACGCTGAAAGCCTTTGCGGCCGTCACCAGCTCGGCAAACTCCGGCGTGGGTAAATCGAGGCCCGTACCTCAGCTCTTTCGCTCGGAAATTTGCAATCACGCTGCCCATGCCGCCCGACGTGATCGGAGTGCGGATGCCGACTTGGGGAGCACGCCAGGCAAGATTGCCGACAATAGTGCCTGCGCTGAATGCAACGGCAGCTAGAAACAAAGGTTCGCGGCCGCTGGAATAGGCGTGGGCGCACGTGGGGAAACAGGCGCTCCATCTGGAGAAGGAGTGGATGATGGCAAGTCCGCTTACAAGCGGTCCAGTTCCTCGGCGCCAATCGTCGGGGCCCAGGGCCACAATTCATATTGCGCGAGCCCGAACCGGGTGAACGGGTCGTTGTCGCGGATACTGTCGAGCGTCGCCTGGGCTTCGTTGTCGGGAACTCGCAGCAACAGTGCACCACCACTGCGCGGGACGATGGGGCCGGACGCAATCAGCAAACCTTCCTGCTTTAAACCGGCAAGATAGGCGCGGTGCGAATCGATATGCTTCAGGACGTCTTCCAGAGGCTTGCGGTAACGAAGTATGGCGATCGCGTACATAGCTTGTCCAGAGGAGATCAGCGCACCAGGCGCAACACAGTTTCTATGTGGGCCGTCTGGGGAAAGAGATCGAATAAGTGCGCCTGCTCCACCCTAAAGCCCGATTCTAGCAGCAGCCGTAGATCCCGTGACAAGGTTGCTGGATCGCAAGAAACGAAAGTAACCACCTTTGCTGCGATGCTGCATAAAGCCGCCGCAGCCTTTTCCCCCAACCCGGCACGCGGCGGGTCGAGCAATATGAAGTCAGGTTTGAACTGCGCGGCCTGTTTCTGGAGAAAAGCCTCCGTGGTTGCGCAGACAGTCTTCACGTTCGCGGGAGAGTTGTGCTGCAGATCTGCGATCGCCTGGGGTGACGCCTCGACGGCGATGATCTCAGTAAACTTTGCGGCTAGCGGCTCAGTAAATAGCCCAACCCCGGCATAGAGATCAAAAGCGGTTTGGCCTGCGGCACCAGCGGTCGTAATATTCACCAGCTCGTCGACCAGGTGCCGATTGGTCTGGAAAAAGGAACCGCCGCTGACCCGGTACTCGCGTCCCACAGCGTGATAGATCAAGTGATCTTCGCCGATAGCAGTCGACACCCCGCTGTGAATCGACGAGAGCGGCGCTAGCTGCCGCGACTCGTCTTCGACAGGGGAGGTCTCAAAGAGGATCACTCCCCTGATCGCGTTGAACCGAGCCATCAGCGAGTGGGCGAACTCCGAGAGCTTTTTCTGATCGGCTTGGGATCGTACATACAGCTCGAGCAGCATCGCCTTGTCGTTATGGTTCGCAAGGAATTGCAAACCGTGGACAGTAGCGGGAATCTCACCGCTCCTGCCTAGCTGCCAAACTACGGCGATCCCGTGGTTGATAAGCGGTGAGCTGATGGGACAGCTTTCGACCGGCATCAACTCGTGCGAGTTGGCGCGTAAGTAGCCAAGCGCGAACTCCGGCGAGTGCCGGAGCTGCATGCGCGTTCGATTGCGATATTGCCATGGATGCGACGAGTGCGTCTGTATTTCCACGCCAAGTTCAAGCTTCCCTGTGCGGCGAAGGGTTTCCCGCAGAATTCCCACTTTGTAGCGCAGCTGCGCTTCGTAGGCGATGTGCTGATACTGGCAACCGCCGCAACGGCCGAAGTACGGGCATTCGGCAATAACGCGCGCCGGTGAAGCCGTTAGCACCTTATTCAGCTTGGCGCGCGCGAAGCCAGTACGGCTCTGTAGCAGGGTGGCATCCACTTGCTCACCGGGCAGAACATAGGGGATAAACACGGTCTTGCCACCCCCGTGTTCCTCCGCAGGCAGGCGGGCGAGTCCGTCGCCACCATAAACGAGCTTTTCGATCGTCA
>Ga0182041_10000038_pt1 | contig 48026 bp, 35 predicted proteins | sample flu12Cox44000178_FD_125967 | JGI IMG/M metagenome (GOLD analysis project Ga0182041, IMG submission 125967) | Lab enrichment of tropical soil microbial communities from Luquillo Experimental Forest, Puerto Rico - flux8day.12C.oxic.44.000.178 | ecosystem: Environmental > Terrestrial > Soil >...
GAGGGGCGCCATCGCTACGGTCCCGAGAATCAGCAAGGTCCACTTGTAGGAACGGAACATGGTGTAGAGGATGACGAAAATGAACAGAATGGTAAGGGGCACAATCAGAAGCAGCCGCGCTTCAGCCCGTTTTTCGCTTTCGTATTCGCCTTCCCAGTTGATATGGTAACCGCGGGGCAGCTGAACCTGTTGGTTCACCTTTTCGATGGCCTCCTCGACGGCATCTCCCAAGGCGCGTCCGCGAACGCTGTATTTAATCGCCACATAGCGCTGGTTCCCTTCGCGATAGATTTCCGAACCCTCGTCGCGTTCGACGATCTTCGACAGTTGCGCAAGCGCAACTCGTTCGCCGGTGGGAGAAAGCAGACGAATATTTTCAATGGCTTCCTTGGTGCTGCGGTACTGCGGTAGGTAGCGAAGAACCAGATCATAGCGCTGTTCCCCTTTCAAAACTTGCGTGAGCGCACTGCCTCCCACGGCGGTTTGGATAGCGTCCTGGACGTCCGCAACGTTGATCTGGTGCCGCGCCGCTTGGAGACGGTCCACGGTAATGTTGAGATTCGGCTGGCCAAGCGCGCGAAACACCCCGAGATCTTCGATGCCATTGATGTGCCGCATGACGTTGACGATCTGATTCGCTTTTTCCTCCAGAACCGCCAAGTCATCGCCAAAAACCTTGGTGGCAAGCTGTCCTTTCACGCCGCTGACCGCTTCTTCCATGTTGTCTTCAATCGGCTGAGAAAAGCCCCAGATCACGCCGGGAATTTTTTCGACCTCGCGATCCATGGCCCCGATCAGTCGTTCCTTGTTTTTGTGAAAGACCGGGCGCCACTGTTCCTTGGGCTTGAGGTCCAGGAAGTATTCCGTATCGAAAAAGCCAGTGTGGTCCGTTCCGTCGTCGGGGCGTCCGACCTGACTCGTGCATTGCGTAACCTCCGGAAAGGAACAGAGAATGATGCGCGCCTGATTCGCCACCCTCGTGCCCTCGGTCGGCCCCGTGCTGGGTGCGAGCGTGCCGCGCACCCAGAGGGCACCTTCGTCCAAGTGCGGAAGGAACTCGGAGCCGATCACTCCGCCCACCGTAAGGTAAATCGCGAACAGAAAACCCACCGCCGCGCTGCCCACGGTTGCGTAGCGGTGTTCGATAGCCCACTTTAGGCTCGTGCGATAAGAGTTCTTTAGATACTCCATCACAGGGTTGCGCCATTCGCGCACCCCCTGGCGAAACAAGAAGCTCGACAACATCGGGGCGACAAGCATTGAAAAAACCAGTGCGCCAAGCAGAGCAAAGGCCACCGTCCATGCCATGGGCCTAAAAAGGCGGCCTTCGACGCGCTCGAGCGTAAAGATAGGCAAGTACGCCGTGATAATAATGGCGATGGCATAGAAGACGGGGCGCTGCACTTCGTGGGCAGCGTCGCGAATGCGCTCCATGGGCGTCTTGTAGCCGGTGTTGCCGTGGCTCATGTGACGCACAATGTTCTCGACCATGACTACCGCGCCGTCCACGACCATGCCGAAATCGAGCGCGCCGAGCGAAAGCAGGTTCGCGGGGATGCCTTTTAACTTGAGACAAGTGGCGGCAAACAACAGGGAAAAGGGAATTGTCAGCGCAACAATGAAGGCTCCGCGGACATTTCCCAGAAACAGGAAGAGCACGATCACCACCAGGACGATGCCTTCGGTCAAATTGTGAAGCACGGTGTGCGTGGTGAAGTGCACCAAGTCGCTCCGGTCGATAAAAGGAACGACTTTTACCCCCGGCGGCAAGAGGCGTTGGTTTAGTTCCTTTACCTTCTCGTGAATACCTTGAAGCGTCGTATCCGCATCTGCGCCCTTGCGCAATAAAAGGATGCCCGAAACCACATCAGTGTCATCGATGATCTTGCCATCTTGGCGATGGAAAGCTCGGGCAAACTGGCCAAGCCGAATTTTGGGCCCCTGGTCAACGACGGCGACGTCCTTTATGCGGAGCGGAGTGCCCGTTTTTGTGTAGATGACGGTATTTTCGATGTCGCGCACATCCCGGACCAAGCCCACTCCGCGGACGTTGATCTGCTGCAAACCGGCCTCGATAAAGCTGCCGCCGGCATTCGCATTGTTGTTGGCAAGCTGCTGCTCCACCTGGGCAAGACTTACCCCATAGGCGATGAGTTTGTTGGGATCCACACGCACTTGATATTCGCGGGTGGGACCGCCGAAGCTGGCGACGTCGACGACGTTGGGAACCGATTTGAAATTCTTTTCGACAACCCAGTCTTCAATGGACTTCAGCTCCATCACGTCGTAGTTGGGATTCGTGCTCTCGAGAGTGAAGAAGTAAATCTGTCCGACCGGGCTCCAGTCCGTTCCCATTTGGGGCGTTACTCCGGGAGGCAAGGTGACTTGCGAAAGCCGCTCGAGAACGCGCTCGCGATTCCAAGCGTTTTCTTCCTCATCATCGAAAATCAGCTCCACGTAGGAAAGGCCGAAAAGGGAAAACGAGCGCAGATGCGTCACATGAGGAATGCCATTCATGGTAATTTCGATGGGAATGGTCACTTGCTGTTCGATCTGCTCCGCCGAAATACCCGGCCGCTGCGTGATGATGTCCACGTAATTGTTTGCCACGTCCGGGTAGGCTTCTACGGGAAGCTGGTGAAACGAGATTGCTCCCCAGGCAAACAGGAGAATGGCCGCGGCCAGAACGAGGAAGCGGTTCTCCAGTGCAAAATCGACGAGCTTGCGAATCATCTACTGCTCCAACGTGTTCTGGAAGACCAGAGCGTTCTCCACCACTTGTTCACCCGGTTTGATGCCCGCGAGGATTTCCTGCATGTTGCCGGGAAGCATGCTGCCGCTGGTTACTTCCACGCGCCGGAATTGCTTGCCGCCATTGGCAACGTAGACCCAATCGCGATCGTGCAAATGCACGACGGCGGTTGCGGGAACCGCGGAACGCATTTCCTTTTTCCGGCCGTGGAACTTCGCCGTGACAAACATTCCCACACGCATCAACCCGGGATTGGCAACCTCGATGCGCACTTTGGCGGAGCGCAGCGTGGGATCCAGAACCGGACTGACATTGCCAATCCGGCCGAAAAAGACTTTGTCGGGGTACGCATTCAGGCGAATTTCCGCGGTCTCGCCTACGTGCACGCTCGCCAAATCGTTCTCAAAAACGTCGCAGAGAATCCAGACCTGGCTCAGGTCGGAAATCGTAAACGGGTTGGGAGCGCCGAGGCCAGCCACGCCGGCGGCGTTGGTAACCTGCTGGTCGGTAATTACGCCGGAAACCGGAGCGACGATGTCGACGATCGCCGCCGGGTGATCGACGCTGCCCCCCAGCACGCGAAGCTTCTCCGTGGTGTTCTCGACGTCCACCTTGGCTTTGTTCTCTACATCCTCTGCGGTCTGATAGTCGTTCAGCGAAATCGCACCCCGGTCGTACAGCAGCCGGGCACGTTCATATTGGACCCGCGCAAGTTTTTCGTCGGCTACGGCCTTGCGATAATCGGAAAACGCGGCGGACACGTCTGCGCTTTGCACGCGCAGCAGCACCTGCCCTTTCTTGACCGTGTCTCCCAGGCGGGCCTTGACTTCCACCACGCGGCCGGTGGCGATGGAGATTACCGGAACGTTCCGCGAGATATCCGGATTGACCGTCCCGGTCACGGTCAATTGCGTAGCGGAAAGATGCTCGACGGCGCGCGTCAGCGGGAATTGTTCGGGATGGTCAACTTGCAAGACGTTGGATTCCTCGGCGTGCTCGACTACCGGCGGCGGCGGCGCTTCTGCCTTGGGGTCGCCTTTCGAATCACCGCAGCCGGCCAGCAACAAGCCAATGCCGAGGGGAAAGGCCGCGGTCGGAAAACGCCGGTGCCTCATGGAATCACCTCACGCCCTACTGCTTCATTCAACTGGTTCGCCGCATCTAGATAAGATGCAACCAGGTTCAGGTAATTGACCTGCACGCTCCGGTAGTCGGCCTGGGCGTTTAAGAAATCGAGCAAAGACGCGGCCCCATGTTCGTAGGAAAAGGCAATGGTGTCACGAACGCGAGAGGCCATTTGCAAGTACTTGTCCTTGTAAGGCTTGAGAAGAAGTAGCTTGCTCTCCACGCTGGCGTACGCGGAATCCACGTCGCTGAAAACCTGCGCGCGCGTGGCCTGCGCCAGCTGCTCGGTGCGGTCGATATCCAACCGCGTGCGCAGCTTCTCACCTTGGTTACGGTCGAAAATGCGGAGCGGAATACTGACGCCGACGCCCAGCGTCTGGTTGGCGTTGGGGTTGGCAACCGAACTATTGTAGGTATACCACGTGCTGAAAGTCGGATCGGTCGAGCCGTTGGCGACGGCAAGCTGGTGATCCGTCTTTGCTTTGTCGATGGCCTGGATCGCCGCCTTCAAGTCCGGCCGCGCCTCGATTGCCGCTTGCCGAACCTCGTCCCGAGCCGGGATCGGTGCGGAAAAGTCGTAAGGGCCGGTAACGTCAAACTGGTCGACGGGGGTCCGGTCGTTCAAGAGCGTGAGAAGCTGGATTTTGGCGCTCTCCAAGCTCTCTATCGCGGTTTGCAGATCGGCTTCATAGGTGACGCGCTGCAGTTCCAGGCGGTCCAAGTCCACTTGGGCGATGGCCCCCGCTTGGTACCGCGCACGATTCACTTCGAGAACGTGGTCGTAGTAGGCAATGTTTTCCTTAGCCACCGCGACAATGGCCTTTTCCTGAAGCACTTGAACGAACGCCGCTCGCAAAGCGGAGAGAAGCGTCCTGTTCAAATCGGTTTGGCTTGAAACGGCAATTCCGGTCGCTTTTTGCGCGCTCTGGAGTCGCAGTTCTCGCTTGTGCCGTCGTTCGTGCAGGTAGCTAAGTGTCGGCGTAAAAAGCGTGCCCTTGAACGGCTGCCAGACACCGTTGTTGGGGGCGATTTGCGTCCCGTCCGTGGACAGAGTGAAGTCCGGATTGGGACGCAGAAAGGCGGTAATCTCGGAAGCCCTGGACTCGTCGATGCCGATCAGACCCGCGCGCAGCGTCGGATTCAGAGCTTCGAATTTGCCACGCACTTCCTGCCACGTGAGGGCCTTCTGGGCGAACGCACTTGCGGCCAGAGCCAGGTTCAGCAGGAGCCCCGAGCAAAGACCTTTTCTCAAGATTCTTAAAGCCCGCATGTCTTCTTCCTTTATCGATTCCGGGGGACCCTCTGAACCCCCAGGTTGTGCGCCAAGATGGAAAAGGGGCGAGCAAGGTCACTAGGCTCCTTGACCTTGTCCCGCAAACAGCTTTTGCGAGCGGGATGCGGACGGGTTACGAAAGAGACGGCGGAGGGGCTCTGCCGCAGAGGTTTTCGTGGGCCACCTCAGCGATGGGCAGAAACTTTGTGTTTTCGATTCCCCTTCTTACCGCAGGTGCAGACCAGCAAAGCATCAGGGGCCGCGAAAACAGGAGAAGGTGGGTAGGAAGGGGCTTGAGCGAGGCCGGATTCGCTGCGGTTGCCGTTGCCGCCGCAATTCGTGCGCTCTTTTTGTCTTCGACCAGAACCTGCTGGTTGTGCAGATCATCGGTCATCGAGATGACGAAAAACAGGATCACCAAGGCGCAGCCCATGGCCATCAGTTTGCGGACATAACTCGCAGGATGCCGCAAGCACGCACCACTGCCAGACAGCGTGAGGATTTGCGCGAGAATCGCAGCGATGGCCACGCAGACCCAGACCAGGTTGAGTGTCAGCTCCATAGTCTTCCCAGCTATAGTAAGCATGCCGAGGCGGCTAAGCAACACAAAGAGCGATTGCGCGGCTGCAGGCGAGGTAACCCCCGGGCCAACCGGGGCGGCGCTATTTGTCCAAGCAACTCCCGGAGAGGCCTCCGGCCCAAGCCTAGGGCTTGCTTGTTGCCGGTCCGGTAGCTGACGTCGCCGCTTGACCGGCAACGGGCTTGGCAAAGTGCGACTGGTCGATTTTAGGATTGATTTCGACTTTGTCGACCGTAAGAGTCTGTTTGTATTCCGTGCCCGGGCTGCCCTGGTCGATTTTGAAGGGGAACTTCAATCCCTGGACTTCGCGGTAATCGGAGAGGAGGCTCTCCCAGGGAAGCAGCTCGTTTCCGACCTTGCGAGTCCCTTGCCATTTGATCGTCAAGAACGTGGCGCCGTCGATAAGATAGGAGCGGAGTTCCCCGCTCTTGGTGGTTATCTTCAGGCGATAAACTGCCTTGCCATCCGAATTTTCCTTCCCGACCAGCTCCACCTGCGCCCCTTTGCTTTTGTAATCCACGAGCGGGCCATCGAGGTCCGATTCATCGGGCATTTCCTTCAGCTCATCGGCAGACATCTCGACCACGTCTTTGTTCTCGGTGAAAGGATTCACCGTCCAGCCCGCGGATTTGCCGTCGTACGCGCGCAGAACCTTCTGCCCGTCTACGGTGACCTCGGAATACAGCTTGTGGGGGCGCTCGAGCTCCAACACTACCGTGCCTTCGAGGCCCTGGGAAAAGGCGACTCGCCCGGAGATCCGCTCCGATGCGACCGCCCTGATCTTGTCGATTCCGCCGCGCGCGTCGATGGTCTTTTTTATAATTTCGTCGACGGTCTGCGCCGACGGCGAACCCGACGGCAAAAAACACAAAAGGGTGGCAAGCAAAAGTTTGGTCTTCATTCCGAGTCCGAATGGCGTTTGTTTCGCGGCCGGGAACCACGCACCATTTCATGCTAAGGGGCAGGCGCGCTTCCGGTCAAATCTATTCCGGCTTACCGGGCGGGCGGCGGCGGTGTGTTGATGCAAGCCGAAACAATTTTCCCTTAGGGTCGAAATGCGCGTACATTTGGAACCGCACGAAAAACGGTTCGGCAAGAAATACTCTGAAATTGGACAGGTGAATTCAATGACATTCCGCCTTTCGAGTGGGTTTGTCCTTACGACGGCGCTGCTTTCCGGAATCGCCAGTGGGCAGCAGGAGCCGGCCGGAGAAGGCCGGCCCATTACACCCGCAGGCTCGCTGGTAATGGATTCGGGGACGCACCTTGCTGCCGTGGGGGCCATGCCCATGACGATGTTGCGCAGCCCGGATAAGCTCGGGCGCGACGGAAAAGGCCGCTATCTCCTGGTGGTGAACAGCGGTTACGGCGTGCAGTTTAGCCAAGACACGAACAGGGCACAACAATCGATTGCGGTGATCGACCTAAACGCAACGCCCGAGCCTCGCGTGACGCAAAACGTCTATTTCCCCACGCCGCAAAGCGCCAATGTCGGGCTGGCTTTTGCGCCGGCGGCCTCGGCGGAGGGCAGTTTTGCGATGTATGTTTCCGGCGGGTTCGAAAACAAGGTGTGGATTTTCCGCTTTGATCCGAAAGCCGCCGCTCCGGTCCAGCCGGCTTCACCGGGGCCGGGCACAAAAGTTACGGCGCCGTTTTTCCTGATCAGCAATCCCGGGGAGGTTTCGCCAAAGGACTACAACCGAGGGAAAGCGGCACTCTACCCCACCGGCCTCGCGGTGAGCAACGACGGTGGCACACTGGTTACGGCGAACAATCTGGGTGACAGCGTGACGATTGTCCGCGATCTGTCCGGCGCGCGAAAAATGCAGCGGGTCGATTTGCATCACCGGGGAAAGCCGAACGGGAACATCTATCCCTACGGCGTTGTGCTGCTCAAAAGCGGCAAGACAGCACGGGCTTATGTTTCCTGCTGGAACGATTCTTCGGTCGCGGTGGTCTCGCTGCATGGCAAGGCCATCGTAGAAAAATACATTAGCGTGGACAGGCATCCGACCGCGCTGGCGCCGAATGCCGAAGGCACGCGGCTGTTTGTGGCGAATTCCAATGCGGACAGCGTTTCCGTGATTGACACAGCCTCGGATCAAGAAATCGAGCGAATTGACGTGCGCCTCGCGGAGGGCGCCCTGCCGGGATCGAGCCCCGAGGGAGTGGCGCTCGGCGAGGATGAAAAGACCCTCTATGTCGCGAACGCTCACAGCAACGCCGTCGCTGTCGTGGCGCTTTCAGAAAAGGCTCGCGGCGGAAAGTCCGCGGAGAAAAACGGAGGCACGGCAAAGTCAAGGATTTTAGGATTTATTCCAACCGGTCAATACCCATCCGCGGTGGCGGTGGCGGACGGAAAGCTTTTTATCGGAAATGGCAAAGGGACGGGATTCGAACCCTCCTCGATGCGCGTAAGCAACACCGGCTTCACCCCGAACCCGCCCAACGCCGCGTTTCCTCCCGATAAAGAAAAGAATCGCCAGGGCGGCCAATACAGCGGGTCGATCGTCTCGGGAAATATCAGCGTCGTGGCGCTGCCGGATGACCCGACCCTGGCGCATTACACCCAGCAAACCATGCAAAACGACGGGCTCCTGGATTTCGCTCCGGCAAGGCTTTTTGCCGGCGAAAGCCCCATCAGGCACGTCATTTACATCATTAAGGAAAACCGCACCTACGACCAGGTGTTCGGCGACGTGAACCGTTCAGGTGACGGGCAGGTTGCCGATAGCGAACCCGCCTTCGCGATTTTCGGCGAGGGCGAGACGGCGCGCCGTCCCGATGGCACGTCACAAGCGGTGACACCCAATCATCATGCGCTGGCGCGGCGTTTCGGTCTGTTCGACCGCTTCTTCGTGAATTCCGAAGCCAGCCCCGACGGGCATAACTGGTCGACGGCCGCATTTTCAACCGACTACGTGGACAAGGCCTTTCGCTGGAACTACTCGGACCGCGGGCGCACGTATGACTTTGAAGGTTACAACCGCCTGCCGGATTACGAACCACCTGGCGAATTGCAGCTCGATAAATTCCAGGGCGATGCCCTGGCGGCGTTGACCGATCTGTTGGAAAAGCATCTGCCCTATCGGCAGGGGTTCACGGACCTCAGCGAGCCGAAAACGCTTTACCTGTGGGACGCCGCCGCACGCGCAGGATTGGGTTACCGGAGTTACGGGGAATTCATCACCGTGATTTCCGCGCATGACGTGGAGGCAGCAAAGCAGAGGCGGCACAAGCAATATCCGGATATTTCGAAAGCCGTTCGCGACATTCCGAACAAGGCTTCTCTCGCGAATCATCACAGCCCGAGCTCCCGCAGTTTTGATTTGACGGCGCCGGACATCATGACCGTGGATTGCTACAAAGCCGCGCTCGCAGCGCCGGGAAGCGCGGACGCCGCGGTGACCGAAGACAACGCCAATGCGAGCTGCCGGGGGAACTCGCGTTTTGGCGAATGGCTCGCGGAGTTTAAGGAATTCGTGGCCGAGCGCGAGGCAGGCAAGCCGGATCCCATGCCCGCGCTCGTGGTGATGCGCCTTCCGAACGATCACACCACGGGAATCAAAGAAGGGTTCCCGACTCCGCAATTCATGGTGGCGGACAACGACTACGCCCTCGGGCGGCTGGTCGAAGCGGTTTCTTCGAGCGTGTATTGGAAAGACACCGCGATCTTCGCGGTCGAAGACGACGCGCAGGCCGGGCCGGATCATGTGGATTCACATCGGTCGGTGGGCCTGGCGATCAGCGCATACAACAGGCCCGGCGCGCTGATCCACAAATTTCACAGCACCGTGAGCATGATTCGAACCATCGAAGTGCTGCTCGGGATTCCAGCGATGAACCAGCTTGATGCTTCCGCGATTCCCATGGACATCTTTCAGGACAAGCCGGATTTGACGCCGTACCGAGCAGCGCTGCCGACCATTGCCGCGGATAACCTAATGACGGGTAAGGCCAAGGACAAAGTCACCGCAGCATGGATGAAAAAAACGTTGCAGCAGGACTTAGAGCACGCCGACATGGCCGATCCACAAGCACTAAACGCGGTTATCTGGTTTGCCTGCCGGGGAGACGGTTCGCGCGAGCCGCCATCCGCGGTGCTGCCGGCCTATGAGGCCATCCGCCTGGGAATTTTGGATACCGAAGAAGTCCCCGTCGACCACAAGGACAAAGACGACGATTGATCGCTACGGACTCCGGGGGCGGCACTACACCGCGGCGACGAAACTTCCGTCAAGAGCCACATAGCCGTAGGCCATGCGCGGCGTGTTGAATGCGAAACCAGGATTGCCATAGCAATCGAGGAGGATCAAGCCGCCGGTGCCATGCGCACGTTTCGCAAGCAGATGCACGGCTTCACGCGCGGCCAGTTGTCCCGAGAAAACACCGCAGGGTTCACCGGCCGGAGTATCCAGACAGATCCGCGCTTGACGCAGGAGGTCGACGGCAGTTTTGGCCATCACGATTTTCATGATGGCTTCGCCGTAGCCGGTACAGGAGACGCCGCCGGCTTCGGAATCGGCGTAACAGCCGCAGCCGATCAGCGGGGAATCGCCGACGCGGCCAGGAAGTTTGCAGCAAGTGCCACCGGTGGATGTGGCGGCGAACAGATTTCCGCTTTGGTCGATGGCGACGGCGCCGACCGTCCCTTGCTCATGTCCCCGGTGATGCGCGGCGGCGTGCTGGTCTTCTCTGCACTTGAGCCAAGCCTCCTGCTCGACCTCGCTGACGAGCTCCTTGGGTTTGCAAAGCGCAATGCCCTGCTCTGTTGCGAAGCGCTCCGCCCCTTCTGCCACCAACATCATGTGCGGACAATTCTCCAGGATGGCTCGGGCAAGCCGAATGGGATTCTTCACGCGCTGCAATGTGCAGGCCGCCCCGGCACGCAGCGTCGCGCCATCCATGACCATGGCGTCGCACTCCACGTGGCCGTCCCGATTCAGGTGCGAGCCGTAGCCGGCGTCGAAAACCGGATCGTCTTCCAATACCATGACCGCGGATTCGATGGCCTCGAGAGCATTGCCGCCTTTCGAAAGGATGCACCAAGCGGCAGCAAGAGCGCGCTGACAACCGGACTTGCAGCCATCGACGGCCTCGTCAGGAATGTCCCAGGCACCGCCGTGAACGATCAGAGCAGGTTTCATCGAAACGAGAATCGCAAAGCGAGCTCGATTTGTCCACTGAGGGGCGAGAATCGAGTCTCGAAGGAAGGAAATACCTCACGGGAGAAAACACCGAGGGCGGAGGGCGCGGAAAAGCAGCGAGTAAACGGGTGAAGAGAGAACAACGGCAAAAATCAGACGTAAAAATCCAGCAGAAAAAGCAGCAAGCCGACGAGGAGGAGGGCGGCGCCGCAATGGATGCGGGTCTGCGAAAGCCGCGAGATCGAATTCACGACGTAATGCGGAACCGATTTGAAGCGGGAATCCGAGCGGGGGATATAAAAAGGGCCGGCGGGAGTATAACGTGCAAAGCTGCGGTGGAAAAAGGAAACCTCATCCTGGATCCACAGCAAGAAGTTGTTGCGGTTACGCCACACAAGGACGGCGCCTAAGAGAAAAAGCAAATATCCGCAAAACGTAAGAAGCCCGAGCGTCGGGCCGGCTCCCCAGAACATAAGGCCCCCCACTGGCTGGCGCGACAAGAGATAAGACGCAGGAACAGCAAAGAAGGTTACTCGCCGTCGTGAATGGTTACGAGCTCAACGATCTCAAATTCCTTCTTGCCCGCAGGCGTGGCAACTTCGATCTCATCGCCGACCCTGCGGTTGAGCAGGGCGCGGCCGATCGGCGAGGTCGTGGAGATGAGACCTTTTTCGGCGTCGGCCTCCTCGCTGCTGACCAGCTTATATTCAACCTTCACGTCGCGAGCGACGTCGAGAACCACGACACGCGAGCCGTACCCAGAGCGGTCTTTGGGAATATTGTTGAGGTTGAGCATGGCGAGGTCGCCCATGCGCTTCTTGAGTTGTGCGATCTTGGCGTTGACGTAGGTCTGGCGCTCCTTGGCGAATTTGTACTCTGCGTTTTCGGATAGGTCGCCGTGCGCGCGAGCGACGGCGATTTCCTTGGGAAGCTCGATATTGAGCTCGTGGGAGAGCTGGTCGATTTCTTCCTGGAGTTTTTTCTTAATCTTTGCCAGTGGATCGGACATGGTCATTGGGTTGCCGCGCACTCCAAGCCCTGCGGCGGATTGAACCCCTTGAAAAAGACGGCGGAGTCGGGACAGCACGGATAGTGCCCCCAAACTCCGCTGAAACAAACATTATAGATGCGAAAAGGGGATGCCACAAGGGCAGACGACGAAGCGAGATCGGACAGGCGCCGCCAAAGGTGACGCTCATCGGAGCACCACAAGGAGGGACTCATCGAGCCTCCGCAAGCAAGGAGCAACCCGGCGGTCAAGTGCACTGCCAGCGGAAGAGCATGCGCTTCATAGAAAATCCTCGATTGAACAGTGCAGAGCTCAGGAATACTGCAATCGGACTCGAGGGCCGGCCCACTCGCTCCATTTCTTAAGTATGACGAGGGGAGGATTTGGTTGACTGAAAACGGTCTCCAAAGCCGATACCGAATCGAACACCTCTTGCTAGGCGCCGCTGCGTCGTTCCCCTGACTTCGGATAAAATCGCGTGCTGCAAGTGGCTCGCCGCAGGCAGCGCCAGCCGACTTGCTACTCCTTAGCCTTGGGGGGAAAGAACTCCGGGCTCGGTTGAGGTGAAAGTATGAGTGGTCGACGGTGGGCAGTCGGAACGCTTGTTTTTTTGAGCTGGAGCGGACAACGGGTCGATGCACAGCAGCGCCGCGATCGCGAACCGAACAGCGTCTATGCCGAGCGCCGCGCGAGGCTGGCTTCCCAGGTTGAGGCGCCCATCATCCTCTGGGGCTTTACGGGCCGAGAAGAAGTCTCTCAGGATTACGTTTTCGCGCAGGAAGAGAATTTCTATTATTTGACCGGGCACAACGAAGAAGGCGCGGGCCTCATCTTGCTCCCGTCAGCCCAGCGCAACCACGCGGCGCCGGCAGAGGCGTCCTTGAATGGGCAGCGGGAAACCCTTTTTCTTCCGGCAAAGGACCCCGATAAAGAAAAATGGAACGGCGTCCGTCTGTCGCCTTCGGATCCCGGCATCGAGGCGCGCACAGGGTTCTCGGGCGTAGAGCCGTTCGCCGAGATGCGCGCCACGGTAGAAAACCTCGCCAGGCTCTATCCGACCTTCTACACGATTCTTCCTTACAACAAAGAACTCGGCGGATTTCCGCATGAAAAGGCGGTCGTCGATTGGCTTCAGCTTGCGGCGCCGCAGGCAAAGCTCAAAGACGTTCGCGGGCAGATCGCAGCGATGCGCCCGATCAAATCTCCCGGAGAAATTGCGTTCCTGAAGCGGGCCATCGATTTATCGCTGGATGCGCAGCTCGAAGCGATGAGAATGATGCGTCCGGGCCTGTATGAATATCAGGTTTCGGCAAAAATGGTCGAAGTACACGCCATGGGCGGATCGGAAGCAGAAGGATACGCACCGATTGTCGGCGCCGGGCCGAATTCGACCGCGCTGCACTACGACAAGCTCTCGCGCAGGATTGAAAACGGCGACGTCGTCGTCCTCGATGTCGGAGCGCAATATTCCGGCTATTCCGCGGACATCACACGCACTCTTCCCGCGGGCGGCAGGTTCACAGCGCGGCAGCGCGAAATCTACCAAATCGTTCTTGGCGCACAAAACGCGGCGCTCGCAGCCCTCAAGCCCGGCGCGCATTTTTCCTGCAGAAGCAAGAAAAATGGGCTGATGAACATCGCCTACGACTATATCAACTCGCACGGAAAAGACCGCGAGGGCAGGCCGCTCGGCCAATATTTCATTCATGGCCTGGGCCACCAGATCGGCCTTAACGTACACGATCCGGGCGACTATTGCAGCCCGCTGCAGCCCGGAATGGTGGTTACCGTCGAACCGGGCATCTACATCCCCGAAGAGAATCTGGGCGTGCGCATTGAAGACGACGTGCTGATCACCGACTCCGGCTACAAGCTGCTGAGCGAGCGACTGCCGCGCGATCCAGCCGAAATCGAAAGAATCATGGCGGAAGGCGCGAAGGCCCGTGTCACGCAGGAGCATGCTTCTGCCGGCCGCGATTTAAACCCTTCGGGAGGCCCCGAGTCGGCTGAGGAAATCAAGAACCTCATTGCGAAATATGCGAAATCGGTTGGGGACGCGGATACCGAGCTCGCCTCCCAGATTTGGTGGAATTCTGCTGAGGCTTCGTTTATTCATCCTCTGGGCCATGAACACGGATTCGAGCAGATCAAACAAAATGTGTACACGCGGCTGATGGGCGGGACGTTTTCTGAGCGGAAGCTCAGCGTTCACGACGTCGCCGTGCAGGTGCTCGGCGACGCGGCGGTGGCGGAGTTCGATTGGACTTTCACCGCCAAGCTTCGCAAGGATGGTTCTCCGGTAACGACGCACGGCCGGGAAACGCAGGTTTATCGCAAAATGCCTGACGGCTGGCGGCTCGTCCACGTACATTATTCAGCGATGCCCGTTTCCGAGGACAGGGGCTTTTAAAAGGCGGGAGCGTGCCGGCGGTCTGGAGATCGGGAAAGTCAGGCAGATTTGCGGTTTTCCTCGAGGAAAAGCCAACGTCGCAGTCGTTTAGCAAACCTGCGGGACCTGCCGTCTGGCGCGGGCAGCCACCCGTCAACCGGCCGAAAGCAGTCGAAAGAAGTACGATGCGCGAACACCGGCGATCAAAGCGCAGCGAAGGGGCGATTAAACGAATGAGCGAATAAGCGAATGAGGCGGTGAGTTGACCGCGCGGAATCGAGCCATTTATACTGTTCATTCGCCGGGGATTACCGTGACACGGCGTGCCTCGAGCCCGCCCTGCTTCGAGCAGGGAAGCTGCGGCAGGCAGGTCATTCCGGATGAGGCCACCATCCTGGCCCGCCTGGATTTCCGAAATCGAAACCTTTCAGGGAGCTATGAGTAGCGTCAAAGCCACACAACTTCGCCCCGGCATGGTCATCCAGCACGAGGGCCAGCTTTTCACCGTGTTCAGCACCGAACACCGCACGCCCGGAAACAAGCGCGGATCCATGCAGACACGCATGAAGAATCTGAAAACCGGAGCGATTATCGATTACCGCTTCCGGGCCGAAGAATTCATCGAACGCGCCATTCTCGATGAAATTGAGTTCGAGTACCTCTACAACGATGGCGACAACTTCCACTTCATGAACACGCAGACCTACGAGCAGATGCACCTCACGCGCGAGCAGCTCGGCGAAACGGTCTACTACCTGATTCCCAACACGGTGGTTAGCGTCGAATTCTTCGACAACAAACCCATCGGGGTGGCCCTGCCGGATACCATGGACCTAAAGGTGACGCAGACGGAGCCAACCTTGCAAAAGGCCACCGCCAGCGCCGTGATGAAGCCTGCTACATTGGAAACCGGCCTGGTCGTGCAAGTGCCGCCGTTTGTGAATGAGGGCGACAAGATCAAAGTGGATACTTCGGAAGCTCGCTACGTGCAGCGCGTGGAGTAATGAGTTTTTCAGTTCTCCCTAAACGGAAGACGAAAAACTGACAACTTTGAAGGTTCCGCCTCCGCAGCTAATTTCGGCGCAAGCGGGAATTAGGTGAGGCTGAAGGGCGCCCCGGTGAAAACCGGGGCGCTTTTTTTTCCTTGAAACTTTGTGGAATCCTGCTCTCTCCGGGGCCAGGTTTTTCACGCGCCTCCCACCTAGTTGCCAGAACCCGCAGCCGACTTTTCGCCGGCAGGATGCGGACCGAATACACGGTCGAAGATAGCGTCCACGTAACGAAGCTGGCGATGGAGATCGAATGTGTGCGCTAGAGCTTTGGCATCGAGATATTTGCTAATCCGCTTGTCGGCGGCAACGCGCTCGCGAAAGCTGGTGTCTGATTCCCAAGCCGCCATGGCGTTTTCCTGCACAGCCTTATAAGCATCGTCGCGCGGCATGCCGCCTTCTACAAGGTCTTGCAGCAACTGGCCCGAAAAAACGAGCCCGTGCGTGGACTCGAGGTTACGCAGCATGCGCTCGGGAAAGATGCGCATCTGGCCCACGATCGCGATCATCTTCGAAAGCATGTAATCAACGAGGATGGTGGAATCGGGAAGAATCACGCGCTCGACGGAACTGTGCGAAATGTCGCGCTCGTGCCACAACGCCACATTTTCGAACGCCGCAAGCATGTTTGAACGCACCAACCTCGCCAAACCGCAGATTTGCTCGCAACTCACCGGATTGCGCTTGTGAGGCATGGCGGAGCTGCCGCGCTGCTCTTCGCTGAAAGGCTCTTCCGCTTCGCGGACCTCGGTGCGCTGCAGATGCCGGATTTCGAGCGCGATTCGTTCGAGGGTTGCGCCGATATGCGCCAGCGCGCTCGAATATTGCGCGTGGAGGTCGCGCTGAATCACCTGTGATGCCACGGGGGTGACGCCCAGGCCCAGGCGCTTGCAGATTCGCTCTTCGATTTCCGGGCCGAGATGCGAAGCCGTGCCCACGGCGCCGGAGATTTTTCCCACGGCCATTTGTGCCGCGGCGTTGCGGAAACGCTCGATGTTACGCTGATTCTCGGAGAACCAGTTAGCGATCTTCAAGCCAAAGGTGATGGGTTCCGCGTGGATTCCGTGCGTGCGGCCGATTTGTGGTGTGCGGCGGAATTCGTGTGCGCGGAGGTCGAGAATTTCTCCGAACATCACCAGGTCCCGCTCGATCAATTTCGAGGCCTCGCGAACCTGCAGCGCCTGCGCGGTGTCCACCACGTCGTTCGAGGTCATGCCATAGTGCAGCCAGCGGGCGGCAGCAGCGTCGCCGATCGATTCGCCCACGGCCATCGTGAACGCGATGACGTCGTGCTTCACACGCGCTTCAAGTTCATGAATGCGCGCGACGTCTATCTTGGCGCGGGCGCGAATCGCCGCGGCCGCTTCTTGCGGCACTTGGCCCGTTTCCGCGAGAGTTTCGGCGGCGGCGGTTTCCACCTCAAGCCACTTGGCGAAGCGGTTCGCGTCGCTCCAGACATGGCCCATCTCCGGGCGCGTGTAGCGTGGAATCAAGTCCCTCTCCTAAACGGAAAATAAGAGAATGTGGATGCCTGACAGAATTTCCTAATACTCCATGATACCGCAGATAGCGCCTGAAGGTGCCCGGAGGGTAGGGGGCTGTCCGAATTTGGGATGAAAGAATCTCACAAGCAGGTATCGGGGGACATCTGCCAGGACGCGTGACAAGCCAGTCCCATGCAGACAAAGGGGTTGCGGCCATTGACAGGCGGCACGCGGGTTGCTCCGAAACCTGGATGTAGGATGTCTACAGGCATGGGGGTAGAATGTCAACAGCCTGAAGGTGACAAAAAAGGAATGGCCACGTCTGAAACCCATAAGACCATCCGGGCGCGGGCGGCTCCCGAATGATTCGAGGTGAAGGATGCCAGAGAAAAAGGAGCGGTATCAGAACCGCATCGAATTGCTACAAGGCACACTGGACCTTTTGATCTTGCAGACACTGCAATGGGGGCCGCAGCACGGCTATGGCATCAGTGTGGCCATTCGCAATCGCTCCGGCGAGATTCTGCAGGTGGACACGGGATCGCTCTATCCTGCCCTGCACCGGCTGGAAAAGCAGAACTGGATCAAGGCCGAATGGAAGGTTTCAGAGAACAAACAGCGGGCGAAGTACTACCAGCTTACAGCCGCGGGAAAGAAACAGTTGACCCGCGAACGTACGAAGTGGTCGCAGCTCTCGGATGCCATGGCGAGCGTGCTGAATCCAGAACAGATGTGACCCGCGAGCAAGACCGACGTGAGCATCAGGTGAGAATTCGATGATCTTCTGGCGCCGGAAAACCCGCGAAGCGGAACTGGACGAGGAACTGCGCGCGCACTTGAGCATGGCCGCACAAACTCGCATGGAGCGCGGCGCAGAGCAGCAAGAGGCGGAACGCGCAGCGCGGCGGGAGTTTGGAAACGTGGGCCTGGTGAAAGAGGTGACGCGCGACGTCTGGGGAGGGAGATGGCTCGGAGACTTACTCGACGACGCGCGGTACGGCGTGCGGATGCTAGCGAAGAATCCGGGATTTACCGCCGTGGCCATGCTGACTCTGGCCTTCGGGATTGGCTCCAACACGGCAGTCTTCTCTTTGATTGATGCCCTGCTGCTGCGCAGCCTTGCTGTTCCGGCACCTCGCGAGCTCGTCCGCATCTCCTTTGGTCCCCCCGGAACCAAGGGACCGCTCTCTGGTCCGATGTTCGACCGCCTCCGCGAACGGCAAAGCGCTTTCACTGACCTCTTCGCCTGGAAGAATGCCCCCATGGTTCTGACGGAGAAAGACGCTGCGCGTCCCATTACGGGCGCGTACGCGACTGGCTCAGCGTTCCCCACATTGCAGCTCAAGCCGCGCCTCGGCCGCTTGCTGAGTTGGCAGGACGATGAGCCGGGCGGCAGCTCAAAAGGAATTGCCGCGGTGATCAGCGAGGCCTTCTGGATCGAACATTTTGGCGGAGACCCCCGCGTGCTCGGGCAACCTATTATCGTTGACGGAGGCACAGCGACCATTGTTGGCGTCGTGCCACGCTCGTTCAACGGCATTACCGTGGATTATGCCCCGCAGGTGGTGCTGCCATTCGCCTTTGATGTAGCGCTCCGAGGGAAATCTTCATGTCGTTTTCGGGCCGATTGTACGTGGTTCTCTCCGATGGCGCGCCTCAAACCCGGCGTCGGCTTTGCGCAAGCCAAAGCTGACCTCGCGACCATTTCCGGAGACGTACTGAGGCAATCGCTCCCGTCGAATTACGCCCGCGCGGACTATTTGCGCAATGCAATACTCTCCCTTACGCCAGGCCGCACCGGCAGTTCTCCTTTGGGAGAGATTTACGGCCGAGAACTCTGGACGCTGCAGGCACTGGTCGGTTTGCTGATGATCATTTGTTGCGCCAATTTGGCGAGCCTCGAGCTGTCGCGCACGTTAAACCGTCAGCACGAACTGGTTGTACGAAGCGCGCTCGGCGCCGGGCGGCTGCGGCTGGTGCGACAGCTCGTTGCCGAGAGCGCTATCCTCGCCTTTGCCGGTGCAGCGGCCGGGTTCGTGCTGTCGCAGTGGATGAGCTCACTGCTCGTCGGTTATATCGAGCAGTCGGACTTTCCCGTGTTCCTCGATTTGCGCCCCGAGGCGGCCACTTTTGCCGCAACCATCGCTCTTGCCACGCTCACCGTGATTTTTATGGGAGCCTTGCCGGCGCTCAGCCTGACGCGCGTCGACACCGAAGAGGTGTTGCGTTCTGGAGCCCAGCGAACCGTTGCTCGCAAAAGACATCCCTTTGCGGCAAGCCTCCTGCCCGTTCAGGTTGCGCTTTCGCTCTTGCTCGCATCGCTTGCGCTGCTTTTCGCGACGAGCACGGGGAAGCTTCTCCGCATGGACCCCGGCTTTCGGGTTAAGGGGATAACCCTATTCGGCGTCGATTTCGCGCGTCGTCCCGAAAAAGGCGAAGCGCGGCTCGGCTTGTATCGCCGGATGCTTGAGGCACTCCGCCAAGCCCCCGGAGTAGCAGCTGCCAGCTTCATTGCGGCTCGTCCCCTGGGAGAGGGCGGAATGGATGAAAGCGCCGCCCCGGTCGAAGGAAACGGGCCAGAGACCAAGCATTTGTTTGAGAACGTTGTCGGACCGGAGTACTTTGCAACGGCAGGGACAAAGGTTCTCGCTGGCCGCGAATTCTCGCAGTTCGATCGCCTCGGCCGAACTCCGGTATGTATCCTGAATGAGGCAGCGGCGAGCTTTTTCTTCCCGCGGCAAGGCGCTGTCGGCAAACACGTTCGTTCTACCGAGGGCGACGCGCAGGGAGACAGTTGCGAAGTCATCGCGGTGGTGGCCGACGCCAAATACCTGTCTCTCCGGGAGCCCGCGCCCCCGACGATTTACTACCCCTACGAGCAACTGCCGGACTTTAACTGGGCGGGATTCATAACCCGTAGCCACGACACTTCCGCCGCGGTGGCTGCCTTCAAGAGTGCATTGCGCCGCTTTGCTCCGGACACGCCACTGCTGGCGCCCATCACCATGCAACGTCAGTTGGAAGATTCGATCGGTAAAGAGCGGTTGACCGCGGCACTGTCCCTCTTCTTCGGAGGTTTGGCTTTGTTGCTGACTTCGCTAGGGCTTTACGCGCTCGAAAGCCAGCGTGTGGCCCAGCGCACCGCGGAGATCGGGCTGCGCATGGCTCTCGGGGCGCAGCGGAAAGATGTGCACTGGTTCGTTCTGCGCGAAGCCGCCGTGGTTTTTGCCATCGGCGTGCCGATTGGCCTGGCACTGACTTTTGCGGCGTCGCATTTCATTGCTGCCTTGTTGTATCAGATCTCGCCGCTAGATCCGCGCATTCACTTTGTCGCCGTCATGACGTTGCTCGGCGCAGGCTTCCTCGCTTCGTCGATCCCCGCGCGGCGGGCGATGAATGTCGATCCGATGGTGGCCCTGAGATACGAGTGAAGAGGAATGCAAGAAAGACAGAAAGGAAGCGAGTGCCTACTGGCGAGGTGACGGCATGAGGGTCTGGTTTTGGCGGCGAGAAGCACGTGAAACAGAACTCGACGAGGAAGTGCGCACCCATTTAGACATGGCCACGCAAGCGCGCGTGGAGCGCGGCGCAAACCAGAAAGAGGCGGAGCGCGCGGCGCGGCGTGAGTTTGGAAACGTCGGTTTGATGAAAGATGTGACCCGCGACGTATGGGGACGTAGGTGGCTGGAAGATTTGATGGAGGACGCTCTTTACGGGCTGCGCATGCTGCGCAAGAATCCGGCTTTTGCGGCCACCGCTATTCTGACTCTGGCCCTGGGCATTGGAGCGAACACCGCCATCTTCAGCGTGGTCAACACGGTGCTGCTGCGCCCGCTGCCCTACAAGGACGCCGATCGCTTGGTGACCGTTTGGGGCTATAACCGCGCGCGAGGTTTCGACGCGGACCAAGTATCACCTCTCGACTTTGCCGATTGGCGGTCACAGAACCACGTTTTTGAAGGAATGGCGGCATCCACTGACACGCAATACACGCTGACAGGGCAGGGAGAGCCTGAGCAGATCACCGCTTACGCCTTCTCCGCGGACTCCTTTCGCGTGCTTGGCACCGCTCCGCTCTTGGGCCGCACTTTCCTCCCCGAGGAAGAAGAACCCGGACAGAACCATGTGACGGTGCTGAGCTATTCCTTCTGGCAAAAGCGCTTCGGCGGAGACCGGGGCTTGGTAGGAAAGGATATTCTCCTCAATGGAGCACCCTACACGGTCGTCGGGGTCATGCCGCCTGCGTTTCAATATCCGAGTTTTACAGAGCTTTGGACGCCGTTCACGGTGAGCCCGGAAGCCGCGCAAGACCGCGCTTACCGTTATCTGCGAGTCATGGCGCGTCTAAAGCCCGGCGTGACCATTCAGCAGGCCCAGATGGAGATGAACACGATCGCCCGGCGCCTGGCGCGGGAATACCCGAAAACGAACAAAGACGAAGACGCGACCACCCTTATCAGCCTGCGGCGGACGATTAGCGGGGACATACGCGCGGCTTTGCTGGTGCTTCTTTTCGCCGTGGGCTTCGTGCTGCTTATCGCTTGCGCGAATGTTGGGAACTTGCTTCTGGCACGGGCAACCGGCCGGCAGAGGGAAGTGGCCGTACGCTCGGCGCTCGGGGCCGGCCGGTGGCGGCTGGTGCGCCAATTTCTGACCGAAAGCATGCTGCTGGGGGTGGCGGGCGGGGCGCTCGGCTTGGCACTCGCGTCATGGAGCACAACAGCCCTGCTCACCATGTTTCCCCCAACGGTGTTCAACATCAGCATTCCCCACCTCGAGAGGATTCCCATGGATCGCTGGGTGCTGGGCTTTGCCTTGGCCGTTTCCGTGGTGACGAGTGTGGTCTTCGGCTGGGCCCCGGCTCTGCATGCCTCCGCGAAGGCGAGCGAGCCTCTGAAAAAGTCGGGGCGAGGTCTCACAGGAGCTGAGGAAGGCACGCGTTTGCGCAGCACGCTGGTTGTCGCGGAAGTGGCGATGTCTCTGATCCTGCTCACGGCCGCGGGGCTTACTCTTCAGAGCTTCGTTCACCTGGTCGGCAGCAACCTCGGCTTCAACCCAGATCAGGTTCTGACCATGCGCGTTTTGCCACCGAGCAGCAGATACAAAACCGACGAGCAGGGCATTGCGTTCAGCAGGCAAGCGTTGAGCGGCATCCGCTCACTCCCCGGCGTACAAGCAGCGGGGACAGTGACCTTTCTTCCTTTGAGCGGATGGTGGGGAGTCCGCTCGGTTTCGCTCCAAGGGAAATCCGTTCCCGAAGATCAACGCCCCATCGCGCCATGGAACTCGGTCACGCCCGACTACTTCCGTGCCATGCAGATTCCTTTAATCAAAGGCCGTTTTTTTGAAGAGCGCGACGACGAGCGGGCGGCCCCCGTGGCGATTATCGGCCAAAGCCTCGCCAAACGGCTTGTGCCAAACGCCGATCCTTTGGGCAAATGGCTGGACGTAGGTGGCTTGAAGAAACCCGCCGAGGTTGTCGGCGTCGTTGGCGACGTGTATCAACTGGGTCCCACTTCGCAAACGATAGCAGGAATCTATCTTCCCTTTTCGCAAGTTACCGCGCCGATTCTTTGTTTTGCAATCCGCACAACCGAAGATCCATCCGGTGTCGCTAAAGCGGCTCAGGAGGCTATCTGGGCAGTGGACAAAGATCAAGCTGTTGGCTTCGTGATGAACATGAGTCAATTAGCGTCCGAGGCAGTGGCTCCGCAGCGCATCCTTATGCAGGTTCTGGGTCTTTTCGGAGGAATGGCTCTGCTCATGGCGGTCATTGGAGTCTACGGGGTAATTGCAAGCTCTGTGGCCCAGCGCACCAATGAGATTGGCGTTCGCATGGCCCTTGGCGCGCGTTCTGGCGATGTCCTGAGGCTTGTGATGCGCCAGGGGCTTGCCCTCGTGCTTTTGGGCGTTGCCGTCGGACTGGCGGGCATTTTGGGCCTGATGCGCTTTGTTTCGAGTGTTCTCTACGGCGTTCGACCCACCGACCCGGTAACCATGGTCGGCGCCGCCTTCGCATTGGCTGGCTCGGCGCTGCTTGCGTGCTACCTTCCCGCGCGCCGCGCTTCGCGGATCGATCCGATGGTGGCGTTGCGATACGAATGAGAAACGACACAAGGGAAAAGACCTGCTCCTGCTGAGGTGCATTAACGAAGCTGTGGTTTTAGAGGCGGGAAACACGCAAGGCGGAACTTGACGAGGAAGTGCGCACGCACGTCGACATGGCCATGCAAGCGCGTGGAGCGAGGCGCGACTAATCCTTCACCTCCTCATGGCCAAGCCGGTAGTGATGCCGGGAGCAGGTTTCGAAATTGAAAATTGAATGCGGGCGAGCGTGTAGCTGCCCAATGCGGCACGCGGAAATTTTGCTGATTTTTCGTGTAAGTGACACCGGACAAAGCTTTTAGTGTTTTCCCCACTGCTTGCTTTGCCAGCGGGTCGTCTCGGTCCGCAACGAAGGGCTAGACGAATGACCAAACTTGATCATCGCACCCGCCCATCCCTGCCCAAACCGAGCCGAACGGCGTCTTTGGTTATCATGGGTTTAGGCCGGAGCCGATGCGCAATCACCCGTCAACCTAACTAACCGCAAAGGCAGATTCCTGTCTAATGATTCGAATGCAGCCGAGCGTGGAGAGCACCCAGGCCATCGCGGACAGCGACGCCGTCGCCGTGGAGCGCACGCTCGCGGGTGATCGCGATGCCTTTCGCGCTCTCGTCGAGCGGCACAGCCACAATGTTTTCCGGCTGGCCTATCGCATGACCGGGAACCGGCAGGATGCAGAAGAGGTGGTTCAGGAGGCTTTCTTGCGCGCATACCAAAAGCTTGGACAGTTTGCCGCACGAGCCAATTTTGGGACCTGGGTTTATCGCATCGCCGCGAACCATGCCATCGACCGCATGCGCCGTCGCAAGAAAGAAGAAGCGCGAAAAATTGAGCCGGCTGTCCATGAAGAAGGAACGGAAAACGATCCCGTGACGCTGGTGCACGACGCGGCACCGACCCCGGAACGCTTGGCCCACAGCGTCGAGCTTCGAGAACAGATGGAAATCGCCCTGGCCGCGCTCTCTCATTCCGAAAGGACCGCTTTTGTGATGCGGCATTGGGAAGGCTGCGCCATCGAGGAGATTGCGAAAGTCCTGAAATCCAGCTCGGGCGCAGCAAAGAATACCGTTTTTCGAGCGGTGCAGAAGCTGCGCCTGGCTTTGCAGCCCTTCGTGGGGAGAGGGACGCAGGCCCGGGCGATGGGAACGGAATCATGAAACACATGACGGAAGAAGAGTTGATTGCCTACCGCGAAGGATTGACCGCCGAGCGGGTTGGCGTCGCGCGGCACCTGGCGGTATGCGAAGAGTGCCGCGCGGAACTGGAACGAATCGAAGCGGTACTCGCGGCACTCGACACGCTGTCCGTGCCGAACCCGGGTGATGACTATGGACGACGCGTATGGCAGCAGATTGCCCCGCGCTTGCCGGAGAAACCTGCCGAGCGGTGGCAGTCTTGGTTCGAACCCAAGAGGCTGGGAGCGTTGGCAGCCGTGGCCGCGATGCTGGTCATTGCTTTTCTTGCAGGTCGCATTACCAAACACGACCACCCGGGCGGCGATGTTGGTGCCAATAATGAGCAAATCCGCGAACGCGTCCTGGTTGTGGCTGTGGGCGAGCACCTCGGCCGCTCGGAGATGATGCTCGTCGAGCTTTCGAATGCCGCGCCTGTCAATCCCGCGCAAAAGCAGGTAAACATCTCCGCCGAGCAGCGCCGTGCGGAGGACCTGCTCGATGAAAACCGGCTGTACCGTCAAACCGCCGTGCAGGAAGGCGACACCGCGCTCGCCAGCGTGCTCGATGAGTTGGAGCGCGTGCTTCTGGATGTGGCACATAGTCCCGAAGAAGTCACCCCCGCGCAGCTGGAAAAGATTCGCCAGAAGATCGAGTCGCAAGGAATTCTGTTCAAAGTTCGGGTGGTTGGCAGGGAGCTTGAGGAACGGCAAAAGGCTATAACGCCCGCTCCGGCCGAGCACAACAGCTCTCGAGAGAGCGAAAGGAACAAGGCATGACCCTTCGGAACGCAATGCGTAGAACGGGCGCGGTGTGGATTGCGGTGGCGGCGCTCTTGCTGTCACCCGCGCGCACGCCGGCGGCACGGCTCGCCGCCGCCAGCTTATCCGCCGAGGAATCCCTCCTGGCCCCCCAGGATGCTCGGGACAAAGAACAGGAGCGGCGCGATCGCGAACAAGAGGCTCGCGACAGGGAGCAGGAAAAACGCGATCGCGAACAGGAAGCCCGCGACCGCGCGCAGGAAAAGGCCGATCGGCTCGAAGAGCTTTACGCGGACGGCAGAGAGGCACTCGATGAAGACCGCTACGACAAAGCGGAGGCGAAATTCGATCAACTCGCCCGGCTGAACGGACCGCAGACCGACGCGGCGCTCTACTGGAAGGCCTACGCGGCCAACAAGCTCGGAAAGCGCGATTTAGCCTTGGCCACACTGGCCGACATGAAGAAGCGGTTTGCGCAAAGCCGCTGGCTGAGGGACGCAAGCGTCCTGGAACTGGAAGTTAAGCAATCGACCGGGCAGCAGATCAAGCCCGGAGACCAGAGCGACGATGACCTGAAGATGCTCGCGATTCAGGGGCTCATGAACAGCGATCCGGAACGTGCCATGCCGCTGCTCGAGAAGGTGATTAATGGTACGGGTACGCCTCGCGAAAAGTCGCGCGCGCTGTTCGTGCTGGCGCAAAGCGGCTCGGCGCAGGGCCGGGAGATCATTGGAAGAATCGCCAAGGGCCAAAGCAATCCGGAACTACAGCGCGAGGCGATCAAATACCTCGGGCTTTTCGGCGGAGCGCAGTCCCGGCAAATCATGGCCGAAGTATATGCCACGAATTCCGACCCTTCGGTGAAGCGCGCCATCCTGCGCGCCTACATGCTCGGAGGCGATCGCGAACACCTGTTTGCCGCGGCCAAAAGCGAGAAGGACGAATCCCTCCGCCGCGAAGCCATTCGCCAGCTTGGCCTGGTTCATGGAGTCGACGAACTCGAGCAGCTCTATCAGACAGAAACTTCAACAGACCTTCGCCGCGAGATTTTGCAGGCGTTTTTTCTTGCGGGCAATTCTGGAAAACTCGTCCAGGTAGCCCAATCGGAGAAGGATCCTGAGCTGCGGCGGGCCGCCATTCGCGACCTGGGCCTTATCCATTCCGATGAGTCGTCCAACGCTCTTAAGACCATTTACGGCCGGGAGACGGACCGCGGTCTGAAGGAAGAAGTGCTGAACGCCTTTTTCCTGCAGGGGAACGCTGCGGCCCTGGTGGGCATCGCCCGCAACGAAAAGGACCCGGAGCTCAAGAAAACCGCGGTGTCCAAGCTTGCGTTGATGCATTCCAAGGAAGCAACCGATTACTTGATGGAACTTTTGCAGAAGTGAGGTGGCAGATGCAACCGAACGACACTCTGGCAATTGGGCGAAGAATCCTTGGCTTGGCGATGATTCTCATGGGGATCTTTGGCACCGTGGCCGAGCTCGCCAAGGGCTACACGCTTCGGACGGATTTTGTCGAGAGCGTAGCCTACGCTCGCACTCCGCAACAAGGAACCGAGATGCCGCGCATCGAGAGCGCTCGCGCCGAAACGCGTGCCGTCGCGGGAACCCTGGAAGCCACGTTCCACGGCATCCTCGCGCAGGCGGAAAAGCCGGAATGGGTTGGCTACAGTGTGGACGAAATCCCCGGCGAGAGAAATGCGTGCTGTGGCAATTGGAATGACGGAGAAGGCTGTGGAACTTGCCGCCTGGAAAAGGACCATGACGCGACGGGTGGCACCACGCGCGTCGACGGCAGCATCAAGCTGGAAGGCGCGCGGCGGCTCGTCGTGCTTCTGCGATTGGAAGTCAAGCAAGTCGTGCGCATTCGCGTCGCGTCGGAGGATTGCACGCTGGATGCAGGGGGCTTGCCGTTTCTGTGGGTGACTGGCGTGAAGCCTGAGGAAAGTGTCGCGCTGCTCGCCACGTACGTGCAAGAAGGCGAATTCGACCGGCACGAGCATCACCGCGTCGGCAGCGGCGCGCTGACGGCGATTGCCTTGCATGCGCACGCCTCCGCGGACCGAACGATGGAATCTTTCGTTTTGCCGGAGCGGCCCGAGGAGTTGCGCAAGCAAGCCGCGTTCTGGCTCGGCGCGGCCCGCGGGAAACAGGGTTTGAACACGCTCGAGCGCATGGCGAAGACCGACCCCAGCTCCGACGTTCGCGCGCACGTAACGTTTGCTTTGTCGGTCAGCCACGAACCCGGCGCGATCGAAGAAATGATTCGCATGGCGCACGATGACGGCAGTTCTCGCGTGCGCGGGCAGGCACTGTTCTGGCTGGCGCAAAAAGCCGGAAAGAAGGCGCTAAGCACGATCACCGGAGCGATCGAAAACGATCCCGACACGGACGTAAAGAAGAAGGCGGTCTTCGCGCTGAGCCAGCTGCCAAAAGACGAAGGCGTTCCCAAATTGATTGAAGTCGCGCAAACCAACCGCAATCCCGAAGTGCGCAAGCAAGCCATGTTCTGGCTCGGCCAATCCAACGATCCTCGTGCTCTCGAGTTTTTTGAGCAGGTGCTTACGAAGTAAGAATTATGGCTGCAGCTTCGGCCAGCAAATTGAAGGGACGAGCCAAGCCTTTGGCAGTTACGGCAAGAAGCCAATGACCGAAGCACAAGAGAAACTCGCCTGTTAGCTCATCAACAATCCGCCGCCGGGAAGTGAGATCGCGAAGGCCAGGAAATTTGGCGTCGATTTGACTTTGGTCATTGCAAGCTTGCGCCGCACTCCCGCCGAGCGCGCACGGGTTCTCCCGAGAATGCTCGTATCTTTCAACCCGCGGAACAAAACGCTTCACCCGAAAACGGAATCTGGAAGAGACGTTTCGAGTCCGCGGCGAGGCGTCCAGGTTAGCGCAGCAAGCCCTCAAGCCGCGCACGCGCATCTGTCTTAGCGTCGCGGTATTTCACGATGACCGCGGCCTGGAGCGACAGGCTCCACTTCGCGCCGGCAGGATGGGCCACCGCGCGCGACCCCGGCACGACAATCGCCTCTTCGGGAATAATCAGCGGTTCACCGTCCGTCGCGGTGTAAACTGCGTCGCGGACCAGATCGTATACCGGGATGGAGCGATTCAGAATTGTGCCCGTGCCGAGCACGGCGCGGCGCTTCACCACCGTTCCTTCATATACGCCGCTGTTCCCGCCTACCAGCACTTCCTCTTCAACAATCACCGGTAGCGCTCCGGCGGGTTCCAAGACACCACCAATTTGCGCTCCTGCCGAAATGTGGCAGCTCTTCCCAACCTGCGCGCAACTGCCGACAAGCGCGTGCGAATCAATCATCGTTCCTTCGCCCACGTACGCCCCCACGTTCACGAACATCGGCGGCATACAAATAACGCCGCGGCCAATATAGGTTCCGTCGCGAATGCTCGAGCCCCCAGGAACGATGCGCACTCCATCGGAAGCCGTGAAAGTCCGAACAGGATAAGTGGATTTGTCGAAGAACGGCTGTTTCGCTGCGTCAACGGACATATCCGCGATGGTACCCATGCGAAACCCAAGGAGAATTCCCTTCTTCACCCAGACGTTGACGCGCCAGCCGGATCTCGCCGAAACGTCAGGCTCCGCCGCGCGAATTTCGCCGCGGTTCAGTGCCGCCTTGAAATCCCGGAACAGCCGTTGATGTTCCTCTTCGTAGTGCCCAGGCGCCTGGTCGAACAGTTTTTCAATGAGCGACGGCTGCATGCGATCTCTCGCGGGCATGCGCGGCGGTCCGGCGCTGGACCAGACCCAGCGATTCCAGTACCGCGCGGATGCGTGCCCGATTCTCCGCTTTTGGCGGCACCAGGGGCAGGCGCCACACCGGCTCGAGCAAACCCATTTCCGCCAGCGCCGCTTTCACCGGAATGGGATTCGATTCGACGAAGTTGACCTCCATCAGCGGATGATAGCGCCGGTGCATCTCGCGGGCGCCGGCAAAGTCACCGCTCAACGCAAGCCGCGTCAACTGCGCCATCTCTGCCGGAATCTCATTTGAAACAACGGAAATCACGCCACACCCGCCAAGCGCCATGAGCGGCAGCGTAATCGCATCGTCGCCAGATAGCACGATGAAATCATCGGGCACCACATTCAGAATCGCGGCCATTTGCGAAATGTTACCGGAGGCTTCCTTGATGCCTACAATATTTTCGATCTCCGCCAGGCGCTTCACCGTGGCAGGCTCGATGTTCACGCCCGTGCGGCCTTGCACGCTGTAAAGAATAATGGGCAGCGGCACGGTCTCGGCGATAAGGCGAAAGTGCTGATACAGGCCTTCTTGCGTGGGCTTGTTGTAGTAAGGCGTTACCGAAAGAATCCCATCCACGCCCATCTCCGCAAGCTCTCGAGCGCGAACGACGACCTCATTGGTATTGTAGCCGCCCGCACCGGCAAGGACGGGAACCTTTCCCTTCGCAAGGTTGACCGTCATCTCGACGACGCGCAGATGCTCTTCGTGCGTAAGCGTAGGGCTCTCTCCTGTTGTTCCGCAAGGAACCAGAAAGTCGATTCCTCGAGCGATCTGGCGTTGGACGAGTCCGTCGAGCGCCGGCTCATCGAGCGCGCCATCGCTCCGGAAAGGTGTGACAAGCGCCGTCCCCGCGCCAGTAAAACGACTTCCTTTCAACATGTTGCTCCTTCCCCTGGATTGCCCAGATTTCACTATTACGGGCTAGGGTTCTAATAGCCCGCGATTCCGTTTCGAAGAGACCTCAGCGCAATTCGCCGAGGATCTCGCGAAACTCGAAAACCCCCTGCTTGCCAGCAAGCCACCGCGCCGCGCGCAAAGCGCCGCGCGCAAAGCCTTCCCGGCTCCGCGCCGTGTGTCGCAGCGTGATGGTATCGTCCGCCGAATCGAAACCGATTTCGTGTGTGCCGGGATGTGCCCCTGCGCGATTTGCCGTCAGCGCGAGCGCTCGGTTGTAGCCAGCAGCGCGGATCTCCTGCGCAAGTTTCTTCAGCGTTCCGGAAGGCGCATCCCTTTTCGCCGCATGGTGAATCTCCCAGCCCCATGCTTCGTATTCCGGATACTTCGCAAAGAAGCACGCCGCGTGCGCCACCGCCCGCATAAACACATTCACGCCGACAGAAAAATTCGGGCTGTACACCAGCCCGGTTCCCGCCGCGAGCACCGATTCGTGAATTGCCGGTAAATGCTCGTACCAGCCCGTCGTGCCGCACACCGCGTTGATGCCCAGGGAAGCCAGCCGCCGCAAATTGTCCGGCGCCGAATCGGGAGCAGTGAATTCTACGGCCGCATCAACGCCTCGCAGGAATTCCGGAACGATCGCCGCGTCATGAAGATTGTTTCCACGCGTAAATTTGGCGCGCACATCAAAGCCGTATTCGGGCGCAAGCTCGGCGATCAGTCGCCCCATCTTTCCGTAACCTATGATGGCGAGCCCAAGGCTCATGCCGCGCTCCTCCCGGTAGTCAGCAATTCGGTCGTCATGCGCGCGTAAATCTCCACCGCGTCCGACAACTCTTTTTTGGCCACGCGTTCTTCGGCGGTGTGCGCCACGTGAATGCTTCCCGGCCCGATCAAGAATGGCTCACCCCACGCCCCGTTGAACGTCGGGATGTCCGTCGTAAACGCGACCACCGTTGTCGGCAGTCCGCCAAGCATGTTCAAGCGAATCGCCGGCGCATGCAGAACCTCGCGCGCCTCGGCGCGGCCCGCCACCGCCGAGGCCACGGCTTGCCGCAGAGCCGATGGATCGCCCACCGTGCGGAACATCACTTCTGCCTCCGCCTGATCCGCCACAACATTGGGTGCGCGCCCTCCGCTGATCGTGCCAATGTTCAGCGTGCTGCGGCCGAGCAGCGGATCTTCAGGCAGTGCAATGCCTCGAATCTCCTCGAGAACGTCTAGCAGGGTATGAATCGCCGAGTGGCCCAGCTCGGGGTATGCGGAGTGCGCCAGTTTGCCCTTTGCGGTAATTTCGTAGCGCAGGGCGCCCTTCGATCCAAGGGCAAGTTGATTCTCCGTCGGCTCGCCGTTGATCAGAAACCGCGACCCGCGCGGCGAGGCCGCGGCAGCCTTCGCGCCCGCACTGTTGCGCTCTTCGCCGACCAGCAGCAGCAAACCGAAATTGCGCGTACCGGCGGCAAGCAGCCTCTCCGCAGCCATCACCATTGCCGCGATGATGCCCTTGGCGTCGCATGCGCCGCGACCAAAAATGAATTGATCATCTTCGCTCGAGGCAAAATACGGCGGAACCGTGTCCATGTGCGTTGAAAGCGTGACGACCGGTTCGCCCCACGACGCAAAAACATTGTCGCGGTTAGGCTCGGCCGAGATCCGCTGAACCTGCCCGTTGCTCTCCCCCGCCAGCGCGGACAAACGCGCAAAAAGGTAGTCCCCCACGTTTTTCTCGTGGTTGGTAGTGGACTCGATGTCCACAAGTGCGCGCGTCAATTCGAAAAGGTGCATTGGCGTTCGTTACGGCGCTGGGTTTCTGCCGTCTTTTTCGGAGAAGCGAAACGAAAGGAAGGACCCGCGAGGATGGCTCGGGGCGGCCGCCTCTCGATAGCGCTCCATCCGCTTCTGCGCGGCCCGAAGGCCCTCGCAGAGACAGACGACAGTGGACAGGCCTTAGACCTGCCCCCCAACCACCGCGTTCCGGCTATCGCGGCAGTTTCGGCGGACAACCTAGTGAAAAAGTTGTCTCGGCCTCATCGGTCGAGAAGCCCCTTTCGCCCAGGCGTCCGAAGCAGATCGGAACCGCGCGCCCGGCTACTCATGGCCTCCGCACCTCTACCAAGAAAGATCCAGTCTAGAGCATTCGACCGGCAAACGCCAACAAAATTTCGTTTTTTTCTGCATGCAAGAATTTGCGGTTGGTGTCCTAGTTTAGAAAGTCATTGCAGAAATCCCCGGGCAGAAGCTTGTCGAGTACGAACTCTGGCGATGGGCCTCAGAGTTCGAGCGGCTTGAGCGGAACGTGCTGTGAGGCAACGAGAAGCTCCCCGGTAAACGCGGCTTCCGGGGGACGGCGGTTCAGCGCTTCCTGCGCGCAGATCTCCGCGGCGAACGGGTTGTTATTCTCTTCCGAGAGATGCGCGAGTACCAGATAGCGCGCCGCGGCATCGAAGTCGTCGGGGTCGGAAAGATACTCGCTCACCGCGTGATTCGAAAGATGCCCGGTGCGGCTGAGGATGCGCTGCTTCACTACCCACGGATACGGGCCGACCTTCAGCATCTCGAGATCGTGATTCGATTCCAGGATCAGGCAGTCGGCGCCGCGCAGATGCACTTTCACCAGTTCCGGCATATAGCCAAGGTCCGTCACCAGCGCCACTTTCGTTCCGTTCGTGCGAAACGTGAAACCGACCGGATCGGCCGCATCGTGCGGAATGGCAAACGCGTGCACCTCGATATCGCCCACCGCAAAACGCTGCCCCGCCTGAATCATTTCCACGCCGCGCAGCCGCTTCTCGAAAGTCTCGGGAAGGATGCGCTTCATGGCGTCCATGGTCGGCTCCGTCACGTACAGCGGCGCCTTCCACAGGCCCAGCATTTGCGGCAGTCCGGTGCAATGATCCGTGTGTTCGTGGGTGATCAGGATGCCGTCGATTTGCTTGACGTTGCTTGCGGCGGCGGCGAGCCGCGCGAGCGTCTCGCGTTTGCCGAGCCCGGCGTCAACAAGGAGGCGGGTGCTCTCCGTCTCGAGCAACGTGAGGTTGCCCAAGCTGCCGGACGCCAGAATGGAGACCCGCAAGCCGATCGTGCCGCTCCTTGCCATAACTCAGGTCGGCACCTTTCCCCACGCAGTCGGGGAGACCTGAGAACTGCCCCTTCACGACAGCTCCAACGAATTTTCTGAATCATGGCAGAGCGCTGCGATGCCGTCAACAGGTCTCCGTCTGAATTTGCGGGAGCAACCAGTCAGAGTAGCCGCCAAAAGATCATCGGGAAAAACCCGCTAAGCGAAGGTATCAAAGAGGTCGGGATGCGTCTCCCCTCTGCCGTTTGATATACTCCCGCCGCGAAACATGGAAAGGTACGATCTCATCGTCGTGGGTTCCGGGCCCGCAGGCCAGCGCGCAGCCATCCAGGCCGCAAAATTCGGCAAGCGCGCCGCTTTGATTGAAAAACTCGAAGTCGTCGGCGGCACCGCCATCAACACCGGCACGATTCCCAGCAAGACCATCCGCGAAGCCGTCCTGCATCTTTCGGGCTATCAATACCAGAGCATTTATGGCGTCAACTACCGCGTGAAGGAACCCATCACCATGTCCGATCTCTCCTTCCGCGCGCTCAACGTCATCAAAACAGAAATCGACGTGATTCGCGCCCAGCTCTCGCGCAACGGTATCGACGTCATCACCGGCACCGCGAGTTTTCTCGATCCCCACCGCATCCAGGTCGCGAGCGCGCGAGGCCAGCAGGAATACGAAGCCCAGCACATCATCCTCGCCACCGGCACCAAGCCCGCCGTCTCGCCGCTGGTGCCCTTCAACAACCGCACCATCATCAACAGCGATCAAATCCTCAGCATGCCGGAAATTCCTAAGGCCATGATCGTGGTCGGCGGCGGCGTGATTGGCGTTGAGTATACCTGCATGTTCGCCGTTCTGGGCGTGCGCGTCACGCTCATCGAAAAGCGTCCCCGATTGCTCGAGTTTGCCGATCAGGAAATGGTCGAAGCGCTTTGCTACCACCTCCGCGACCGCCGCGTCACCCTGCGCCTGAACGAAGAGGTCGAAAGCGTGGAGGAGACTTCCGATCACACCGTCGTCGCCAACTTGAAGAGCAAGAAAAAAATCTCAGGCGAAGCTCTCCTCTACGCGGTGGGCCGCCAGGGCAACATCGATGAGCTGAATCTCTCGGCGGCCGGACTCGAGGCCGACGCGCGGGGCCGGATTACCGTCGACGAACAGTACCGAACCAAGCAGCTGAACATTTTCGCCGTGGGCGACCTCATTGGTTTTCCCAGCCTCGGCTCGGTTTCCATGGAACAGGGCCGCATCGCCGCCGCCAACGCCTTCGGCATGCCCGTCCATTCCAACCGCGCGAATTATCCCTACGGGATTTACACCATCCCCGAGATCTCCTTCATCGGCAAAACGGAAGAGCAACTGACCGACGAAGGAATTCCTTACGAAGTGGGCATGGCCTATTTTCGCGAGATTGCCCGCGGCCAGATTCGCGGCGATACCACCGGGCGATTGAAGCTGCTTTTCGATCCCGCCTCCAAGGAGTTGCTCGGCGTGCACATCATTGGTGAGGGTGCGTCGGAGTTGCTGCACATCGGCCAGGCGGTTTTCGCGCTGAAAGGCACGGTCGAATATTTCGTAGACACCGTTTTCAATTATCCGACGCTGGCGGAGTGCTACAAGGCCGCGGCGTTCAACGGGCTCAACAAACTGACCAAGGTCTGATGGCGACACAAGGCAAATGGCGTTTCATGGTCTCGATCAGGATTTCTAGGGCACGACCTGTTGTGCCCGTCTTTCATCGAACGGCTTAGAAAGCCGAGGAAGAAGTAATAAGATGATTTCAGCAAATGGGTTGGGCACGAAATGGGCAGGCGAGCGATGAGCGGGACGGTCGGCGTTTTGGTGATGGAGCATATCGCGGCGGGCCTGGTCGAGGGCCACAAGGTCATTGGCCAGCTCAAGCTTTTCCCGGAGTCCCCGCAATCGCTCGATCCCTTGCAGTCCATGCACTCCGAGGAAATGGTGGGAGCGATCCGGGAGCTTGTCGACAAGGTCGGCGGGGCACAAAAGATCGAAGCCCTTGGCGTCGGCTTCCCCGGAATCATTCGCGGCGGCGTGGTCGAAGAATCCCCCAACTTGCAGCAGGTGAAAGGGTTCGCGCTGCAGGCCGCGCTTTCTGCTTCGCTCAAGGGCCAAGCCTCGAGCGTTCCCGTTCGCGTCTTCAATGATGCCGACGCCATGGCCGCGGGCATCGCCGCGACACACGGCAAATTGCACCAGCTCACGCGGGTGTGGACGCTCGGCAACGGCATCGGCTTCGGCCGGTATCCCGCGAGCGAAGGGGTGTGGGAAGGCGGCCACACCGTGGTCACACTGGACCCGAAAGAGGGTTTCTGTGGCTGCGGCGGCAGGGGCCATCTCGAAGGAATCCTTGGCCGCCGCTCGATGCGCATGCGCTTCCTCGATCTCGAGCCGGAAGAAGTGTTTGAAAACGCGCGTGCCGGCGATGCGCGCTGTGCGGAATTTGTGCAGTTGTGCCATCGCGCGCTGGCGGCGGCCACGGCAGACAGCATCCACATGGAAGGCCCGGGCATCTTCTTCATCACCGGTTTGGACACCAAATTCATCGATACCGGCCTGCTGGACCGGCTGGTTCACGAAATGGTGAAAATGAGCCCGCTCCAAGGCAGCCGCTTTGAAGTTCTCGCCGCTTCGGACGAACTGGGCATCGTCGGCGCCGCAGTCAACGCCTCCCGAGCCACGAAATAGGCATGAAGAACGATGAGGCCGCCTGGCACCGCGTCGCCAAGAGAAAGCGGCAAGGATTCGCTGTTTCTCCTGACGCAGTCGAGAAGAGGCAGATCGACCGGGTGCCGCCGGCATTGATGATCTGCCTCGCAACAGAGCTCGGGTGCGGAATGCGATGAGCGTTCCGGCGGTTGTGGCCAATGTCGGGGGAGGACAGCTGCCGGAGCTGGCAAAGAAGATTTTAACAATGTAACCCTCCCCGCCCTAGAAAGGGGCGAGGATTCCGGCGAGTTCTGGTTTGGAGAACGGAGCCTTGCGGCGGCATTAAGCCGGGCTCAGCAAGCCAAGCGGGAGCGGTCGAGGGCGAAGCCGTTGAGCGCGCCGAGGACGGTGACCGCGATCTGGTCGGTCCGGAAATAGCGCTGGGCAAGCGACTGCAGCTCCTCGGCGGTGACGGCTTCGATGGCCGCGAGGATTTCGTCGAGCGAGAAGAAGCGTCCGAAATAGAGTTCCTGGCGCGCTAGATTGGACATGCGCGAACTCGTGGACTCCAGCGAGAGCATCAGCGAACCCTTGAGGTGATTCTTCGAGCGGCGGAGCTCTTCTTCGCTGACCAGCGTTTCTTTGAGCGAGCGAAACTCCTGAATGGTGAGATCGATGACCTGGCCAATGGCTTCCACGGCGGTGCCGGCGTAGACCGTCATCATGCCGGCATCGGAGTAAGGTGTGAGCTCGCTGAAAACCGCGTAGGCCAGGCCACGCTTTTCGCGAATGTTCTGGAACAGCCGCGAAGACATGCCGCCCCCAAGGAGATTATTGAAGACAGCAAAACTGAAACGGTCCAGGTGAGCAAGCGGAACCGATGGAACGCCGATGCAAATGTGCGCTTGCTCGAGATCGCGCTTTTTTTCAAGGAGGATGGGCGCTTGTGTGTTGGGCGCGCCGCGATCGTCGGCAGACCCGGCGGCCCCGAGCGCACCGAACTCGCGCTCGACCAACTGCATCAGCCGTTCGTGGGTCACGTTGCCGGCGGCGGTGATGACCAGATGGTCAGGCGCAAACCAACTCTGGAAACGCGAGCAAAGCGCGTCGCGATTGAATTTTTTGACCGTTTCCGGCGTGCCCAGAATCGGCCGGCCCAGCGCATGTCCCGGCCAGAAGCCGCGCGTGAAAATCTCGTGGAGAAGGTATTCGGGATTGTCCAGGTCCATCTTGATTTCTTCGAGGACCACCTTGCGCTCCTTTTTCACGTCTTCGGAATCGAATTTCGGACGGAGGACAAGGTCGGCAATCACATCGAAGGCAATGGGGAGATGCTCGTCAAGCACTTTGGCGTTGAAGCAGATCTGTTCTTTGGAGGTAAAGGCGTCCAGCATGCCGCCGACAGAATCCATCTCGCGGGCGATGGCCTCCGCGGAGCGGCGCTCGGTGCCCTTGAAAACCATGTGCTCGATGAAGTGGGCGAGGCCGTTTTCTTCGGGGATTTCGCGGCGCGAGCCGTTGCGCACCCAGACGCCCACCGAGACCGAACGGACATGCGACATGGTCTCGGTTATGGCCACCAGGCCGTTCGGCAGGACCTGCTTCTGGATGTCGCGAATTTCAGTCGCCATTTACGAATTGTGACATAAGTGCGGTGGAAAGGAAAAAGGGAATGCCGACTTCCGGCATCCCCAATGGTCCTCTTCCTTAAGCTCAACTGGAGCAAGGGCTTACAGGATGAACCGGGCGCTCGAAACGGCACGACTTGGGAGCAGATCCGCTACAAGAGCTTTTCCGAGGGGTTTAGCTTGCCGTATTCGCTGGTGAAGAAGAGCGGCACATCGGCGTAGGCGCCTTTATCGCGGTAGTACACTTCGCAGGTGTCGAAGGGCTTCGAATAGATGTGGATGCTGACGGCGCGCTGGTGGAACTCTCGAAGATTCATGACTTCGTGGACCGGCTCCATTGGATTGACGTACGTGGGGTGGGCGGCATCGAGGTCGTAAAGTTCGGTCGGGACAATGTGGCAAGTGCCTTTCGAGGCGTCGCGGTCGTCCACGCGATAGTTCTGGATGCGCAGCCGGCCGACGGGCGCGGACATCCAGCAATTCTGGCCGCGATGATTGTGGATGCGGCTGTGCTGGCCGATGTCCCAGCAAAGCGTCATGCATTCGAACAGATCGTTGCGGAAAACGAGATTGCGCGTGTAGTTTCCCCTGGAGAAAAAGCAGTATTTCTCGAGGGTCTCGGGTTCGACGGCGTGGCGGATGACGTAGTCCTGGACGTTTTGCAGCGTGAACGCGGATTCGGGGATGGCGGCGAGACCCTTGACCCAGTCTTCAATGCTGAGTTTTTCTGCTGCGACGTATTGTGCCATGCGTGGCCTCCCAACCCTGGTTTGGGACTCGCAGGATTGCGAGGGAATTATAGCGCAATGCGACGGAGAGGAAGTAAGACAGGTGGAGAAGGTAGATCACGCAAAGGAAAGGAGAGAAGCGGATCATGGGCGGCGTGCGCGATACCAAGCACGTGGTCATGTTTTCCGCTTGATGCGATGATGAGGGAGAGGCGAATCGCGCAGGAATAGCATGGTCGAGCTGCTGGGAAAGTCGAAAGAGGAATTGCGAGCGCTCTGTGTGGCGCTCGGAGAACCTGCTTATCGCGGCGGACAGATTTACCACGCTCTGTACGCCGAGAGGAAATTTGAATTTGCGCGCATGACGAATCTGCCGGTGACCCTTCGTGCAAGGCTCGAAAAAGGAGCGCGCATCACGCAGCCCGAGGTGAAGCAGCGGTTTGTTTCGAGCGATGGCTCGGTGCGCTATTTGTTAGGGCTCGGTGACGCAGAGGACACAAATAGCGAAGAGATCCCGCGCGGCCAGAAATCGACGCGGGCAAAGCCAGCCGTCGCGGTGGAGGCGGTTTTCATGCCGAGCGAGGGGAGGCGGACGATTTGTATTTCGACGCAGGCGGGGTGCGCGGTGGATTGCCACTTTTGCCTGACGGCGCAGCTGGGGTTGCTTCGAAACCTGACGGCGGGAGAGATTGTGGCGCAAGTGCTGGTGGCCCTGGAGGCGCAAGAAGACAAGGAAAACCCGTGGGGGCTAAAGCCCGGCGTTAGGCAGACGTCGAGCGCCATGCAAACGAACGTCGTGTTGATGGGGCAAGGCGAACCGCTGCTGAATTTCGAGCCGGTGATGGCGGCGCTCGGAATTCTGCTGGACCCCGAGGGCCTGGGACTTTCGCCGAAGCATGTGACGCTTTCGACGAGCGGGATCGTGCCGGGTATCGAACGGCTGGCGCGGGAGCAAGTACGGCCCAAGCTGGCGATTTCGCTGAATGCGTCGAATGATAAAGAGCGCGACGCGCTCATGCCGATCAACAAAAAGTACCCGCTGAAAATCTTGCTGGAGGCGTGCAAGAATTATCCGCTGCGGCCCTGGGAGCATTTGACATTTGAATACGTGATGCTGGGAGACGTGAATGATTCGCCGGACGACGGACGACGCATCGTGAAGCTGCTCGCGCCGTTAAAGCGCGTGAAAGTGAACTTAATTCCGTGGAATCCCGGCGAGCTTCCCTACCGCGAATCCTCGCCGGAACGCATCGAAGAATTCCGGCGCATCTTGACGGACAAAGGCGTCCCGGCGTTCGTGCGCTATTCCCGCGGCCGGGATGTCATGGCCGCCTGCGGACAACTCGCAACGAGGGAGGTTCGCCGTTCACCCTTGACAGTTCTCGGGAACAATCTCTAAGCATACGGAAGCATGGTCTTCCGTCTCTGCGGGCCGCCCTGATATCTTCCCGCGAAGGCTCAAGCGCGGAAGCCGATGACGGACATGAGGCGGCCGGTGATGCCGGCTTCTTTGCGATAGCTGAAGAGCAGATCGCGGCGGCAGGCAGTGCACAACTCGCTGACAGATATGTTTTGCGGGAGCAGGCCAGCTTCCAAAAGCTCCGCCCGATTCGCTTTGCGCAGATCGAGGAGAACGTTCTTTGGCGGCGGCTGATGACCAGGCGGCGCCATATTCAACCATTGCAAGGGATTGGGCTCGTCGCCGGTGCGCAGCTCGTCGAACCACTCTGAAGCGTTTGGGAATTGCGAGCGGAATTCCGCAGCGACTTCCGTTCCCACTTCGTAGCAGCAGCCGCCGATCGAGGGACCGATAGCGGCAAGCAAATCGGCAGGCTTGGTGCCGAACTGCATCTGCATTTTGCCGATGGTTTTTGTCACGATGCGTCCGAGCGTGCCACGCCATCCAGCGTGAACCGCGGCGACGGTGCGATTTTTGGAATCAACAAGCAGAATCGGAACACAATCTGCAGTTTGAACGGCAAGGAGCAGGCCCGGACGATTGGTGGCGGCAGCATCTCCGCGGCAAGGCACGGGCGGTGGAGCTTCGAAAACATGAACGACATCGGAGTGAATCTGACTGAGCCCGCAAAGCATCATGTCAAGAGCGTCGACAGCAGACTGGAAGCGCCGGCGGTTTTCGAGAACGTTTTCCCTCGTGTCCCATTCGGCGCAACCAAGATTCAGGACTTTTTCACCACCAAGATCGCTCACGCCGCCGGGCCGCGTGCTGAATCCATGAATGAGCCAGGGGATTCTAGACAGCGCGGAGGCTTCGAGAATGCGCAAGCCGCCATCCTTGTGTTCGATCCAGCCTCCTGTGGAGGTGGCACGCCTGGCTGCTTTGCGAGCGGCCCGGTGGCCGGTTTTGCTGCTGTTCGTGGGCATTGCGACTCTACAAGTATAATCGGAGCAGACCGGTCAGGGTGGCATGGCGTGGGGCCGGGAGGAGCGCGGGGCGGTGGAGGTCTCTTGATCGTTGGGATGGGCGTAGACATTGCGGAAGTGGACCGCATCCGGAAGGCCATCGAGCGGCATGGGGAAACGTTTCTGCGGCGGCTTTACACGGAGCAGGAGCGGGATTACTGCGAGCAGTTCAAGAACAAATATGAGCGCTATGCCGGGCGCTTCGCGGCCAAGGAAGCGGGTATGAAAGCACTCGGAACGGGCTGGCGGCGCGGCGTGCGTTGGGTGGATCTGGAAGTGGTGCGCGAGAAGAGCGGCCGACCGACCCTGAAGCTCGCCGGTGAGGCGGGAGAAATCGCCAAGCAACTCGGCGTAAGGCACATCGCCTTGAGCATCACGCATACCGAGGAGCAAGCGCTGGCGCAAGTCATCTTCGAGGGCTGAAGAGCATGGATTCGGAAGAGGGTGCCAAAGCGAGCCCGGAGACACGTCCGGTTAAGAAAGTTCCTTCACTGCCGGTGAGCTTTACGTCCAGCCACTCGTTCGCAGGAAAGACCCCGTCAACGAAGACCCGGAGATAGTTGCTCGAAAGCGCGGGGGTTCGGCTGTTCGAACCGTCGCCGGAAGAATGCAGGGTAAGGACGCGAAGCTCCCGGCCTGCTTGCGACTGCCGGAAGCCGGCGGCTTTGCGGTCGCCGAGAGCACGCAATTCGCGGGCGCGGCGCCTGATGACCGCACCCGGCAAGTGGTTTGACAGGGCGGCAGCTTTCGTGCCGGGACGCTTCGAGTACGAGAACACATGGAGGTAAGTGAACGAAAGGGACTCGATGAAAGCAAGCGTCGCGGCGTGATCCTCTTCTGTCTCGCCGGGAAAGCCGGCGATTGCGTCGGCGCCGATGGCGGCATGCGAGAGACGCTCGCGGATGAGTTCAACGCGGCGCGCGTAGTGCTCGGCGCGATACCAGCGGTGCATGGCAGCAAGGATGCGATCCGAGCCCGACTGCAGCGGCATGTGGAAGTGCTTGGCAAGCCGTTCGGTCGAAGCGAAGAGCTCGATCAGGTCCTGTGTGACGTCCATGGGCTCGATGGAGCTGACGCGCACACGCTCGACGGCCGTCTCATCCAGAATGCGAACAAGCAAGTCTCGGAACTCCGCACGCGGTGAGAGGTCGCGGCCATAAGTGCCGAGGTTAATGCCGCTCAAGACGATTTCGCGATAGCCTGCATCGGCGAGCTTCTGGAGCTCGCGAATGACGGTATCCGGCGGCAGGCTACGGCTCTTTCCGCGGACAAAGGGAATCACGCAAAACGAACAGCGTGAGTTGCACCCGTCTTGAATCTTCAGGGTGGGCCGCGTGTGATTCCCTTCTCCGCCGAACACCGGAGTTGTCAACAGCGTTTGCTGCTCAAAAATGTTGCCGATCAGAATCTTGGCTTGCGGCTCGGTCGGCGATGAAACGGCAGCGGAGAGCGATGAAAGGGGAAGAAACCGATTCGAACGCGACGCCTCGGAAGGCGGAGAAACCCCTTCGACGAGCTCGGGGATTTGCGGCTTATGTGAATTTCCCACGACCCACGCTACTCCAGGGAGCTCGCTCAGCTCCTCGGGCGCGCGCTGCGCGTAACACCCGGTGACAATCACACGAATGTTGGGATTTGCTTGATGGAGCTTGCGGATGGCGTCGCGAGCTTGCGCGTCGGCGGACGCCGTCACCGTGCAAGTATTCACAACGACAAGATTCGCATCCGACGCCCTCTTGGCCGGGATGCAGCCGCGTTCGAGCAACTGGCGCTCCAGCGCTGCGCCATCGGCCTGCGTCGCGCGACAGCCAAATTGTTCGATGTAAAACGTGGTCATCGGTGCCGCTCGGCCATGGGGATCTGATCTCGCCCGCATACAAGAATATCGGTTTTCCCGGGGCGCAGGAAGGCCGGGCTAATACGCGGGAGTGCTCGGGCGCCCGCCACTCGCCTTTACTCGGCGCCGCGCGCGCCGCTACAATCTTCGGCACCCATGGCGTATCGACGGAATAATCCCACTGCGCTTCACAACCCGACCGTCTCCATCGTGATACCCGTTTATAACGAGCGGGGGACGATCGAAGAGATTTTGCGACGCGTCCTGGACGCGGAAATGCGCAAGGAAGTGCTCATCGTGGATGACTGCTCGACCGACGGCACTCGCCAGGTCCTGCAAAACATGGCCGCGCGTCAAGCGAACAACGAAACATCCGTCGAGGCTCAGGATGGCGGCGAACCCATTCGATTGCGAGACCTGCGCTTCTTCTTTCAAACGCCCAACCAGGGCAAGGGCGCCGCGCTTCGGCGGGGATTTGCGGAAGCCACCGGTGACATCGTGCTGGTGCAGGATGCAGACTTGGAATACGACCCGCGCGATTATCCGGTATTGCTCGAGCCGATCATCGACGGCCGGGCGGACGTGGTCTACGGCTCGCGGTTTCTCGGCGGGCCGCAGCGCGTACACTATTTCTGGCACTACGTGGCCAACCGCTGGCTCACACTGCTTTCGGATATCTTCACCAACCTGAAACTATCTGACATGGAGACCTGCTATAAAGTCTTTCGTAGGGAAGTTCTAAAGGGCATCGCCATCAAGTCCAATCGTTTTGGATTCGAACCGGAAATCACCGCAAAAATCGCCAAGCGCAACTGGCGAATCTACGAAGTGCCAATCACTTACGCCGGGCGAACGTACGAAGAGGGCAAGAAGATTACCTGGAAGGACGGCGTGCAGGCTTTGTGGTGCATCATCCGTTTCCGGTTGGGCGATTAGGCCGTCACCCCGGCATATCATCTTCGTAGCCGCGCGGATGTTTCTGTTTCCATGCCCACGCGGATTGAATGATTTCTTCGAGCGAAGAATGGGACGCTTCCCAGCCCAGCATGCGCTTCAACTTCTCCTTGCTTGCCACCAACACCGCCGGATCGCCTGGGCGACGCGGCCCAAGTTTCCGCGGGATTTTCCGACCGGTAACGCCTGCCGCCGCGTCAATCACTTCGAGGATCGAAAAACCGCGGCTATTGCCGACGTTAAACGCTTCTCCGGACACACGGTCAATCTCCTGCAACGCACGCACGTGGGAATCCGCGATGTCCAGCACGTGAATGTAATCGCGAACGCAGGTGCCATCCGGCGTGGGATAGTCGGTTCCAAAAACGTCAACGTAAGGCAGGTCCCCCGCAGCGGCATCCAGCACGCGCGGAATCAAGTGCGTTTCCACGCGATGATGCTCACCGCGCTCCTGGGAAGCGCCAGCGGCGTTGAAATAGCGAAGGCTCGCATATTGCAGCCCGGTATACTCCTGGTAATCCGCCAAAATACCCTCGAAGAGCAATTTCGATTTTCCATAAGGATTAATCGGCGCTTTGCGATGATCCTCGGGAATGGGCACGATTTCCGGCTCGCCGTAGGTTGCCGCCGTCGATGAAAAAATGAACTTTCGCACGCCGTGGCGCGTCATGGCGTCCAGCAGGTTTACGCCACAGGCCACATTGGTGGCGTAGAAGATGCTTGGCTCTTTCATGGACTTGGCAACCAGCGCTTCCGCCGCAAAATGCATCACCGCGTCAATCTTGTATTGCGTGAAAACACCTTCGAGTTCCTGACGGTTTCCCAGATCCGCTTTGCAGAACGTGGCTCCTGGCGGCACGGCAGCTGAGTGCCCTTCCAACAAGCTGTCGAGCGCGAGCACTTTCATTCCGCGCACAAGTAAAACCTCCGCGCAAATGCTGCCGATATACCCCGCCGCGCCAGTCACCAAAATGTTCAAGGGACTATGCTCCTGCGCTGATAGACAACAAGGTTCAGCCTCAATCGAACCGGCTAGGATACCTTAGAAGGGTGTTGGGAATAAGCTCGCGTTGAGGCGCAGATTAGCCCTGCGCCAACCGGCGCTGGAACGTAAGCAGAATCAGGTCGGCACGGCGCCGCACCCCGAACTTGTTCAGCAAGTTCGAGACGTGGAACTTCACCGTGCGTTCCGCGATATTCAGCTTGCTGGCGATCTCCTTGTTCGAAAGATTTTCCAGCAGCGAATCCAGAACTTCCTGCTCTCGCCGGCTCAGGTTGGTCACGGAATCTGTCTTCAGTCGGCGCCCCTGGCTCGTGAGAATAGAGTCCACAAACCCCGAAAGAAGCTGGCGCGGCACCCAGAATCCACCATTGGCGACCAAGGGCAACGCCCGGATCAGTTGCTCGCGCGCTTCCATGTAGGTAAGCAGCCCCTTCACGCCCAGGCGAAGCAGCGAAAAACTGTTGTTTTCCGCATGATTCTCTCCGACAACGATCAACCGCGAGTCAGGATGGCGCTCAAGGATGTTCGTGAGAAGCGCCCCGGTGGCGGGCTTCGCGGCGTGCGCATCAATCACGTAGACGTTGGCTTTGGGTGGCTCCAGGTGGCGCAAGTCCGGCGCAAGCATGGACTCCAGCTGTTGCGACAGCACCTTGAAGGGGGCCTTCTCCAGAATTCGTTCAAATTCGCCGAGCACCAGCGGGTGCGGCGAAAGGATGCATACACTGAGTTTTGAGGACCCACGTTTGGTGTTCACTTTTGCCAGCCTAAAGAAAACTGGCCAAAGGGGCAAGTCTCTTGGGAGGGTATGTTCCTGAACTGCTACTGACCCTTAGGGTGCTTTTTTGCCGGGGATCGGTCGAAAACCGCGTTTCGGAACGTCTTCCTCGCCTGCGTCTTCACCTCATCTGGACTGGCCACCCGGCCCCTGACTTTGGGCTGGCCTAGATGCCCATTCAAGGCACAAAAACACCGTTTCGCTGTATCCAAGTTTCCAGATAGCCCTAGACCTCAAGTAAAATAAGGAGTTAGCTCTTCGTGGTTTCCCTCTGTGGTTTCCTTGTCCCGGAGAAATGGGCCGCGAGAAGCAACCGCTTACGGAACCTTTCAAAGGAGCAGGGCATTTCGGGGAATGGGTAAGCTGAACGAATCCGTCAAAGCGTTGCGGGAACTGCTCTCGCAGCGAATCCTGGTGCTTGACGGCGCCATGGGTACCATGCTGCAACAACGCGGGCTAGCCGCCGCGGACTTTGGCGGGCCCGAACTTGAAGGATGCAACGAGAACCTCGTTCGCACGCGTCCCGACGTGGTTCAGGACATTCACCGGAAATACCTCGAGGCGGGCGCAGATATCATTGAAACCGATTCGTTTAACGGAACCAGGAGCGACCTCATTGACTACGGGATCGCGGATCAGTCTTACGAATTGATGTTCAAGGCCGCCCAACTGGCGCGGCAGGCAGCCGACGAATTCTCGACTCCTGGCAAACCAAGATTCGTGGCCGGCTCCATGGGGCCGACCCGCAAGGCCATTACGGTAACGGGTGGAATCACCTTCGATCACTTGCGGCAGGACTATTACGATCTGGCAAAGCCCCTTATTGATGGCGGCGCGGACTTATTGATCGTGGAAACCTCCCAGGACACGCGAAACATCAAGGCGGCCATGCTTGCCATCCGCAAGCTGTCCCGCGAACTCGGGGCGGAAATTCCTTTCATTATCTCCGTGACCATCGAACAAAACGGTTCGATGCTCGCCGGCCAAACCATCGATGCGATGTGGGCTTCGCTGAAATATGCAAAGCCCTTGGCTTTCGGAATGAACTGCGCCACGGGCCCGGAGTTCATGACCGACCATATCCGAACACTGAGCCAGCTTACGAGTGAGTTCGTTTCTTGCTACCCAAACGCGGGATTGCCCAATCCCGAAGACGGAAAATACTATGAAACGCCAACATCGCTAGCAACCCAGCTCGAAAGATTCATACACAACGGGTGGCTAAACCTGGTTGGCGGCTGCTGCGGCACAACCGAGCAGCATATTCGCGCGATTGCACAAATGGCCCAAGGCAAAAAGGCGCGCGAGCGGCCGGCGGAGGGCCATCGCGCCATCTACACGGGCATCGAGGCCATCGAAGCTGAAGAAAGCACGCGGCCGCTGCTGGTCGGCGAGCGAACCAACGTCATTGGCTCGCGCCTGTTCAAGAATCTCGTGGCCGAAGAAAAATGGGAGGAAGCCAGCGAAATTGCCCGGCGGCAGGTGCGCGGCGGCGCGCAGATCGTGGACGTGTGTCTGCAAAGCACGGAGCGGGATGAGAAGAAAGACATCCCTTGCTTCTACGAAAAGCTGATTCGCAAAGTGAAGCCGCCTATCATGATTGATACCACCGACCCGGCGGCGATCGAGCTGGCCCTCACCTATTGCCAGGGCAAGTCCATCATCAATTCCATCAACCTCGAAGACGGCGAGGAGAAATTCCAGCGTACCGTGCCGATTGCGCATGAATACGGCGCCGCGGTGGTCGTCGGGTGCATCGATGAAGACCCCGTTCAAGCGCAGGCGTTCACGCGCGAGCGCAAGCTGGCCATCGCCGAGCGCTCGTATAAAATGCTTACGGAAAAATACGGTCTCGCGCCGGAGGACATCATCTTCGACCTCCTGGTGTTTCCCTGCGCCACGGGGGACGAAAACTACATCGGCGGCGCGGTTGAAACCATGGAAGGGATTCGCCTGATCAAGCAGGCCATCCCGGACGTGCGCACGATCCTCGGTATCTCGAATGTTTCGTTCGGTCTGCCGCCCGGTGCGCGCGAAGTCGTGAACTCGGTGTTCCTCTACTACTGCACGAAAGCCGGTCTGGATCTGGCGATTGTTAACACCGAGAAGATCGAGCGCTTTGCCTCCATCCCCGCCCACGAGCGCGAGTTAGCGGAAAACCTGCTGTTTTCGCATCCGCCCAGGAGCCTGCCCGCAGACCATTCCAATACCTGCCTTCTGCTCGACGCTCCTGCGGACTGGCGTCAACAAAGCAAAGAACAGCGCGCTGCCGTCAATCAGTTCTGGATTGCGGCGATCACCAAGCACTTCCGCGCCGCCAAGAGAAAAGAAAGGGATCGTGACGCCGATCTACCGCTCGACGACCGTCTTGCGAATTACATTTTGCAAGGTACGCGCGACGGCCTGATCGCCGACCTCGAACGCAAACGCGCGGAGGGAGCTGCGCCACTGGACATCATCAACGGGCCGCTGATGGCCGGGATGGCGGAAGTGGGACGCCTCTTCAACGCCAACGAATTAATCGTCGCTGAAGTGTTGCAATCCGCGGAGGCCATGAAGGCCGCAGTGAGTTATCTCGAACAGTTCATGGAAAAAACGGACTCCGCCAAGCGCGGCAAGGTGGTTCTTGCCACGGTCAAGGGCGACGTCCACGACATCGGTAAGAACCTCGTTGAGATTATTTTCAAGAACAACGGATACGAGGTGGTGAATCTCGGTATCAAGGTACCGCCGGAAGAGTTGATCAAGGCCTATCAGGAACACCACCCTGACGCCATCGGTCTGTCCGGGCTGCTCGTGAAAAGCGCGCAGCAAATGGTAACCACCGCCAGCGACTTAAAGGATGCGGGAATCGAGATTCCGCTGCTCGTCGGCGGTGCAGCGCTGTCCGCAAAATTCACACAGACGAAGATTGCTCCTAGCTACGGCAAAGCCGTCTGCTATGCCAAAGATGCGATGACCGGCTTGCGTTTGATGAATCAGCTGATGGACCCGGCCACGCGCGAAACCGTGTTGCGGGAACACACGGCTTCCGGAAATGGTTTCAAAATGTCCACCACCATCAGCGTCGCGCCCCTTCCAAAGGTGTCGCGCTCACCACGCATCCGCGTTGATCTGCCGATTCCACCGCTGTCCTATCTCGACCGCAAAGTCCGCCTCGTGCCCGACCTACGCGAGATTTGGGGCTACATCAATACTTACATGCTTTACGGGCGTCACCTGGGTTTCCGCGGGGACTTCGAAAAGCATTTGGCGGAGCGCGATCCGAAAGCCATCGAGCTATCCGAAAGCGTGGAGAAAGTGAAGCAAGAAGCCGCTCCGTTCATGAAGATTCGCGCGGTCTGGCAATTCTTCGAAGCAGAGCCGGAAGGCGAGTCGCTGCATCTGTTTGCGCCAGGCGCGAAAGAA
>Ga0182041_10000047_pt1 | contig 45217 bp, 42 predicted proteins | sample flu12Cox44000178_FD_125967 | JGI IMG/M metagenome (GOLD analysis project Ga0182041, IMG submission 125967) | Lab enrichment of tropical soil microbial communities from Luquillo Experimental Forest, Puerto Rico - flux8day.12C.oxic.44.000.178 | ecosystem: Environmental > Terrestrial > Soil >...
TACGGCTGCTGGCGAGCTCACCGGCGGCCAGCACGGCGTCGAGCGAGCGCGGCGAGACCTCGCGCAGGACGGCGAGCGCGTGCACGAGGCCGGTCAGCTCGTCAAACTCTTTCTTGACGTGGGCAAGGACAGCGTCGCGGCTGCCGGTCGTCACTCGGCTCGCGACGTCAATGTGGCGGTCGAGAAGCGCGCGCAGGTCGGCGGCCGCCCTGTCACCCTCGCCCTCTTCCGCGAGCGCCACGACGGCGACGAGCGTATCCGTGACGCCGGCGAGCGCGGAGACGACCACAATGGGCGCCGCGGCATCTTTGGCTTTCTGGCGACGAACGATGCCGATCAACCGGTCGATCGCGTCAGGGTCCGCCACCGACGTGCCGCCGAACTTCATCACGATGCTCACAGGAGACACTCCCGGTGCATCAGCTCCGCATTGAGGATCGCCGCACCCGCCGCGCCGCGAATCGTATTGTGTCCGAGGGCGACAAATTTATGGTCGAGGACGGCGCACGAACGAAGGCGTCCGACAGTGACCGCCATCCCGCCGTCGCGGTGCGCATCGAGCGCGGGTTGCGGACGGTTCGGCTCTGACAAGTAGACGACTGGCTGGCGCGGAGCCGACGGCAGCGCCATCTCCTGTGGCCGGCCTCTGAATGCATTCCAGGCGTCGATCAACGCGCCGGCGTCGACGCCACGCGCTCCGCCGCCGAAGGCGATCGAGATGGATGCTGTGTGCCCATCATGAACCGGCACGCGAGTGGTGGTCGCGCTGATCGTCACGGGATGATGCTCGACGAGACCGCCTCGAAGCGTGCCGAGAATCTTGTTCGTCTCGGTCTGGATCTTCTCCTCCTCGCCGCCGCCGATGTATGGAATGACGTTGGACAGGATGTCCCACGAGGGCACGCCTGGATAGCCGGCACCGGAGATCGCCTGCAAGGTCGTGATCATCGCTTTCTCGAGGCCGAACTGGCGAAGCGGCGCGAGCGCCATCGCCAGCACAACCGTCGCACAGTTCGGGTTCGTCACAATGGCGCCCTTCCATCCGCGGGCGGCCGTCTGAGCCTTCAGCAGCGCCAGGTGATCCGCGTTCACTTCCGGAATGAGGAGCGGCACGTCAGGTTCCATACGGTAGTTGCGCGAGTTGCTGACGATAACGTGGCCGGCCTGTGCGAAGGCAGCCTCGATGTCTCCCGCGACCGACGAGTCGAGCCCGGAGAACACGAGCTTCGGCGCGCGGCCCGGCGTCGCCGCATCGACCTGGCGGCCCGCCACGTCGTCGGGCAGCGGGGCCTGAAGGCGCCATGGTGTGGCGTCGCGGTATGGTTTCCCTTCCGATCGTTGACTGGCGCCCAGCCATGCGACCTTGAACCACGGATGCTTCGCGAGCAGCGCGATGAACTGTTGGCCAACGGCGCCGGTCGCTCCAAGAATGCCGACCTCAATTGGTGTCATGACTCGTGACTCGAAAGAATCAAAAAAAAAGCCGACGCGGCGTGAACCGTGTCGGCTGTGTGTGGGCTCGGTTGTGGCGATGACTAGCGCGCGAGCATACAAACCCCGACAGCGGACTGTTTCATCCGCTTGGTCGACTTCGACCGCTTGGTCACACTGGTTCGCTTCGCGCGCATCGGGACCGACAGTATAGCATGGGCCTTGGTTGTTGAGCCGGCGTCAGAGGTATTTCAGGATGCCGCTGAGCGCCTGATAGAGGACCTGCGCGAGATTCCGGACGAGCGGCGAGATCTCACCTTCATTGACGGCATTGGCGACGGTGACGGGGTTGGTGAGGAAAAGCCAGATCGTCGCCCCGGCCAGCGCGATGCTCACGATGGCGACGCACGCGAACAGGCTGACGCTGAGGCGCTGCAATCGCATCACGTCTCAAATATCACACGGCGAGCCATCAGCGACATGACAGTTCCGTCACACTTCGAGGACGATCTTGCCGAACTGGGCGGACGCTTCGAGCCACTCTTGAGCGCGCGCGGCGTCGGCCAGCGGGAACGTGCGGTCGATGGCCGGCGCCAACTGACCGCTGAAGAAGTACCGCGCGGCCTGCCAGAGCTCGCCTTTCGTACCCATGTAGGAACCCAGGATTGAGAGCTGCTTCGAGAAGACCGCGGTCAGATCGAGGCTCCCCTTCGGGCCGGTCGTGGCCCCACAGGTCACGAGGCGACCACGGCGCGCGAGGGCGCGGACACTCTTCGCCCAGGTTGATTCGCCAACATGTTCTATGACGACATCCACGCCCCTGTTGTTCGTGTGGACCTTGATTTCTTCGGCGATGTCTTGCTCATGATGGTGGATCGCGTAAAAGGCGCCAAGCGCCCGCGCCCGCTCGAGCTTCTCGTGAGATCCCGCCGTCGCAAACACGCGCGCGCCATGAAGCCGCGCAATCTGAATCGCCGCTTGGCCGACGCCGCTTCCGGCCGCCAGAATCAGCACGTCTTCTCCGCGCGCGATTTGCGCCTTTGTCACGAGCATGTGCCATGCCGTCACGAACGTCAACGGAAAGGCGGCGGCATGAACAAAATCGATGTGATCGGGGATGCCGATGAGGTTCTGGACTGGCACCTTGACGAACTCTGCGTAACCGCCCTGATGATTGCGATAACCGAGCACCTCGTACAGCGGGCAATCGTTGTCACGGCCCGACAGGCACGCGGCGCACCGGCCACAGCTGATGCCGGCTTGCAACATGACGCGTTGCCCGGTCTCCACGACTTCGCCGGCCACGTCGCTGCCTGAGATATGCGGCATCGGAATCGTCACGCGCGGCAGACCGCGCCGCTCCCAGAGGTCGAGGTGATTGAGCGCGCACGCGCGCACCCGCACCAACACTTCGCCGGCCGCGGGCTCCGGATCTGGCGCGTTCTCGTAGCGGAGCACGTCCACGCCGCCGTGAGCGTGGAAGCGGATCGCTCTCATTTGTGAAGGTATCTATCAGAAGGCGTCTGGCGGCAGGACCAGCGGATCGCCCACACCGAGGCCGCCGAGCTCGGCCCCGAACACGTCGATGTCGCCGACGATGAGTGTCGTCAGGCGGGCGGGGTCAATGTAACGCGTCATGACCCGCGAGACCTCGTCCCGGCTGACGGCTTCGATGCGCGGAACAAACTGCGCGTAATAATCATCGGGCAGATCGTAGAGCGCGAGCTGCATCACCGCGCGGCCGATCTGATCGGCTGTCTCGAAATTTCGCGCGTACCCTCGGGTGAGCGCGGCAACCCCGAATGACAGCTCCTCGGGGGTCACAGGACGCGTGCCGCGGATCCCTTCGATCTCGGCGAGTGACTCATGGATGGCCTGCACGGTCGCGGCCGTTTGCACGCTGACCTGCAGCACGAAGGGCCCCGGGCGACGGCGGAACTCGAACGCCGTTCGCGCGCCGTAGGTGAATCCTTTGTCTTCCCGCAGATTGAGATTGACGCGGCTGACGAACTGCCCGCCAAGGATCGCATTCGCGAGCGCGAGGGCGTGGTAGTCAGGCGTGTGTCGCGCGGCAGCAACCTGGCCGATGCGAAGCTCGGACTGGGGGGCGCGCAATCGCGGCACGACGGCAAGGCGCGGAGGGGCGCTCGGCGCTTGGCCCTTTGCGTTTGGTGCTTGGCGCGTGGTCCGTCCTTGGTCCCTGCTCGCTGGCGCTGGGCGCTGGGTCCGTCGTCCGTGATCCTCGCCCCAATCGGCGAAGGCGTGGGCGGCGAGCCGGGCCATCGCCGAGTGATCGCAGTCTCCGACGGCGATGAGCGTCGCGGCGGCGGGCACAAGCTCGCGCCCATGAAACGACCGCACGTCGTCGATCGTCAGCGACGTGAGTGAGGCCTCGTTGCCTATCGGGGAATGACCGTATGGATCGTCGCCGTACACGAGCGAGAGGAATGCGCGATCAGCAACCGCGGCGGGGGAATCACGCAATTGTTTCAACCGATGCAACCTGAGTTGCCGCACGCGCTCGAAATCGGATTCGCCGAGCGACGGTCGAGCGACGATGTCGCCCACGAGAGGCAGGACGCGATCGGTGACGCGGCTGAGTGCCGTCACGCTGATGGCGGTGGCATCCGAGCCGATATCGGTATCGAACTGCGCGCCGAGGCGGGCGAGCGCCTCGTGCATCTGGATAGCCGACCGACCTCCGCTCCCCTCATCCAGCATGTCGGCGGTGATCGCTGCCAGGCCGTCCTGCCCCGGGGGATCCGCCGCAGCGCCGCGCGTGACGAGGAGGATGAGCGAAACCACAGGGACTTGCGGATGGCGAACGGTCCAAACGCGCAGGCCGCTCGGCAAGACGGACTTCTCGACCGGCGGGAACTTGAACGTCCGCGCGGGTCCCGGTTCCGGCAACTTCGAGCGATCGGCCGTCAGGGCGCGAGCCATCAGGACACCGCGATCGGCTCGCATCCCGTGGCCGCAAGATCGTTTCGGCCGCGCGGGACGATGCTGAGGGTTACGCGCGCGGAGGGATCGAGATAGCGTGAAGCAGCCTGGCGCATGGAGCCGGGCGTGACATCGCGATAGCGCGCCAGGTCGCGATCGAAATACGACGGGTCGCCTTTAAAGACATTGTAAGCGTTGAGCTGGTCGGATTTTCCGCCAAAGCCGCCCACTGTCTGGAGGCGGAAGATGAACTGCGACTCGGCTTGAGTGTGCCCGCGGTCCATCTCATCATCTGTGGGTCCATCTGTGACGAGACGACGGATCTCGTCGAGCACGGCCGCTTCAAGCTCGTCGAGCCCGTGGCCTGGCGCCGCGGTAGCCACGACCTGTGTATAGCCCCCGATCTCCCGTGAATTCTGCGCGGCGGACACGTCGGTCGCGCTTCGCTCCTCGAAAACCAGGCGGCGGTACAGCCTCGATGTCTTGCCATTGGCGAGGAGATCGTTTGCCAGGTCGAGGTCCGCGTCGCCCTCCGCGAACATTGCGGGCGTCGGCCACGCCATGTATATCCGCGGCAGCTCCACCCGATCCTCGAGCGAGTACCGGCCCTCGCGCGGCCGGGACGACGGGGCATTCACGGCAGGGACGAGCTCTCCCGGCGGGATCTCACCGAAGTACCGATCCACGAGCGCGAGCGCCTCGCCCGGATCGACATCGCCCGCGATCGCGATCGAAGCGTTCGCCGGATGATAGTAACGCTGAAAGAACGCGCGCACGTCGTCAAGGCGCGCGGCCTGCAGGTCGGCGATCTCGCCGATCGTCGTCCAGCGATACGGGTGGTCCGGCGGGAACACCGCGGCCAGCATTGCCATTGGGGCGAGCCCGTACGGTCTGTTCTCGTAGTTCTGCCGCCGCTCGTTCAACACGACGTCACGCTGGTTGGTGAACTTGGCCTCGGTCAGCGCCGGCAGCAGATAGCCCATGCGGTCCGACTCCATCCACAGCGCGAGCTCCAGGGCGTTGGACGGCACGACTTCCCAATAGTTCGTACGGTCGGCGTTGGTCGATCCGTTGAGTGTGCCGCCGGCGCCTTGCAGCGGCTGGAAATAGCTCTGGTCATGGTGCGCAGATCCTTCGAACATCAAGTGCTCGAAGAGGTGGGCGAAGCCGGTGCGGCCCGGCTGCTCATTCTTGGATCCGACGTGATACCAGATGTTGACGGCAACAATCGGGCAGGCGTGATCCTCGTGGATCAAGACGTCGAGGCCGTTGGCGAGAGTGTGCTTGATGAAGGAGAGTGGCATGGTTCAGCAGCGCTCAGCTGTTGACTTCGGCACAAGCGTTGGACGATCAGCTTTCAGCTACCCGACTTCTTGTCGCAGGCGTAGAGCGACAGGCGGGGATTCGCGCCGCCCGTCATCGCACCACCGTCAAGGGGATCGTCGGGCGGTTGTAGCTCGCGATTGACACTTGCGCCGCGGTGCGTTCCGCCGCCGCCATGAACGCCCGCGCCGCCGACGACTCGGGCTCGCTGATCATCAGAGGGATGCCGATATCGCTGCCCTCGCGAATCGGCTGATAGATCGGAATCCGCCCGATGAACGGCACGCCGAGATCCGCCGCCATCTTCTCGCCGCCGCCGCGACCGAAGATATCCGCCTCGTGCGCGCAGTTGGGGCACACGAAGTAGCTCATGTTCTCGATGACGCCGAGAGGCGAAATGTTCAACTTCTTGTACATCGCGACGGCACGCCGGGTATCGGCGAGCGACACCTGCTGCGGCGTCGTGACGACAATGGCGCCGGCGACGGGCACGGTCTGGCTGAGGCTGAGCGCGATGTCGCCGGTGCCCGGCGGGAGATCGACCACGAGGTAGTCCAGATCGACCCAGCGGACCTCGCGAAAAAACTGCTGCAGCGCCCCGTGGAGCATCGGCCCGCGCCAGATGATTGGCGCGTCGTCACCGGTCAAGAATCCCATCGAGATGATCTGCAGACCGAACTTCTCGGCCGGAACGATCTTCTGGCCGTCGGTCACGAGCTGTGCCTTCATGCCGAGCATGATCGGCACGTTCGGACCGTAGATATCCCCGTCGATGAGGCCGACTCTGCTGCCGCACTTGGCGAGCGCAATTGCCAGGTTGACCGCTACGGTGGTCTTCCCCACGCCGCCCTTGCCGGCACCGACCGCGATCACGTTCTTCACGCCGGGCACGGCCTGGCGGGAGCCGTCTGCGCCGACCGCCTCGCGCACTCGGGCGCTCATCTTCACGTCGACCGACGTGACGCCTGGCAGCTGCATGACCGCCGCGCGCGCCTGATCGCGCATCTGATCCTTCACAGGACACGCGGGCGTTGTCAGCTCAATCGTCAACGCGACGCGACCCTGATCGATGGCGAGGTCCTTCACGAATCCGAGGCTGACGATGTCGCGATTGAGATCGGGATCCCTGACGACCTTCAGGGCCTCGAGGACGCTGCCACGCTCGACTCGCATAGCTTCAAGGATATCGTACACTTGCGCGCCATGCCGGACTCGACCGTTTCTCCGAATCGAAGCCTGATGATCGTGCTCGCCTACCTCTGGGTTCTGGCGCTTATTCCGTTGCTCGCGGAGAAACAAGATCACGAGGTGCAGTGGCACGCGAAGCACGGCCTGGTGCTGATGGGGACAGAGCTGGTGCTGATCGTCGCGTACGTCCTGATGACGACCGTCATCAGCCTTGCGACGTTCGGGCTGGGCTGCGCCCTCAGCCTTCTTCTCGTGTTCGCGTGGGTTGGCATCCTCGTCCTCCATGCGGCGGCCATTCTGAAGGGCGTCAATGGCGGACGCCTTCTGATTCCGAGGATCAGCGAGTACGCGGAACGCTTTTGAGCGAAGTTTCTCTGCGGACCTTTGTGACAAGCCCGATGACGACCTGGCTCCGCCGGCGACTGATTGAGCTGCTGCCGCTGGCGCTCTTGATTGGAGTCGCCCTGAACGCGCAATCGGTCGCGCTCACCGCCATTCACCTGTATCAGCGAGCGCTCTCGCCGGTGGCGGCGCGCGCGGGCCTGAGCTGCCGGTTCACGCCGACGTGCAGCCGGTACGCGGAGGTCGTCATCGAGCGCGAGGGCGTTGTTCGCGGAGGGTGGCGAGCGCTCAGGCGGATCACGCGCTGCAATCCGTGGACCGAGATGGGGACACCGGATGAGCCGTAGCCGGATGTGATCTGCGACGCGGCTTCGCTGTCAAGCGTCCGGCAGGAACAGGCGTTTTCCGCGTTCGTTCAGGAGGATCCAGAGCGCGTAGATGCCGAGCGCGGTGCCGTAAGGCAACAACACAAGGTCAACGGATCCCAGGATCAGCGCCATGATGCGCCCCCACGGCCGCCGTCGCCGCAGCGGAAAGCCGACGACAATGTGTGCGGCGCCCCAGAGGATGGCAATGATGGCGAGCAGCGTGAAGATGGCGGCCGTGACGCTGGCGGCTACCTGACCACTTGCGCCGCCGCGACCTGCGGACGTGATGATCGCGACCGCACCGATGCCGAGCGCCAGCGTCGACAGACCGATCAACGTCGTCAACAGTCCCCAAACGATGAAGAGCACGCCTAGAAACTCTACTTGCGTCGCCATTCGATTGCGGATTGCGGGTTGCGGATTGCAGATCGAGGGCTGCGGAATGTGGATTGAGGATTGTGGATTGCGGAGTGAAGATTGAGGATTGGAAATTGTGGTTCTGGAAACTCAGATCGCGGCCGGGCGGATGACCACGCGAACTTCGACGCGAACAGCGGGGGCATCAGGTGAGCAGAGACGAAAGCGGAGGCGGGCCCCGTCGGCCACGCCCGGGGGCACGGACACACGGACGGCGTGGTGCGCCAACGATTCTCCGGTCCCGAGACAGCGGGGGCACGCCTCGGCCCAGGTTTCACCGCGGCCGCCGCACGACGGGCACGTCGCTCTAACGGGCACCTCAAGCGGCACGATGTGACCCTTCCGGGCCTCGAACTTCGAGACCGACACTTCGGCCAGGAGGACGTCCTGGTCCGCGCGCTCGCCAAGAAAGCGATCGCGCATGCGTTCAACAACCCGTCCCACGGAAGGGAAGTCGATGTCAATTTCGTCCGCGAAACACTCGTGCGGCATGTGAGCGCAATTAACGATAGAAGTGGGTTTCACGCTTGTCAAGACAGGGGCGGGATGTCTGATGGCGTTGACATCCGACAAGAATCATGCCCTGACGAGAACCTTGCAAGTGACGGAAAGATGAGTTTCGTGAACGTCAGAACGTCGTGCGTGTGTCCGGCAATACGAATGCCATGATGATCACATTCGAGGGCCGCCTCCGCCTGGACACACCGCCGCTCGGACACACCTTATGCGACCGTGTGAATGGCTGCGACTATTTCGAGGAGGCCGAAGAGCGAACCTGACGAACGGTCGAGGAAGACCGGCGCACGCTCAGCGCGCGCCGATCGTCAGCAGAACTTCTTTGCGGAGCGTGTCTTCGAACTCGGCAAACTTCAATTCTGTTTCGCACTCATCGCACAGGACTTCGAACACCGCGGGCCGGCTCTCCTCGGTTACTTCGACGCGGCCACCGTCGACGCTTACTACATGCATCTGCAGCGTTTTGACCTGAAAATTCCGGTCATTGCCGCAGTTGGGACAGGTCAACGTCACTTAACACTCCTTCGACTCTTCGATTCTATGCAATGGCCACGCCCCGGCGCAATGCAAATATGGCCGAAATCTGCTAGATTCGTGCAGGATGGGGTCGGAATCCTTCCAAATTCACAGCTCGGCACGCGGTCCGCATTGGATTGCCTGGGTCAGCCGCGATGGCAGCGGCAAGCCCGACGGTGGCGTCGTGCTGGTCGCCGGGAACAAAGAAGAGGCCGAAGCGCGAGCCGAGCGCTGGGCTCGGCGGCAGGGGACGTGATTCGGAATCGGGTGAACTACTCGGAACTTAACGGTCCGAAGTCGTCGACGAGTGTTGCCGTGACCGGCGGCAACGGCAGGCGTCGCGGCTCGCCGTCCCAGCGAGGCGCCCCGATCACGTGTCGGACGCCACTCGGCCCTGTCCAGCAAGGCTGCTCCCCGCGCGCGGCGACAACAAACAGGTTCTTCAACTCGTCGGGAAGTACGTCGGCGAGGCTGCCGCGCCCCGCGCGACACCTGCCTTCCTGAACCGTTGCGGAGAGGTACAACCGATCGCGCGCTCGCGTGAGCGCAACATAAAGAAGGCGTTTGGTCTCTTCCCGCTCGCGAGCCGACGCATCCTCGTCCGCTTCGGACTGATAGTCGGCGATGGCGACGAACGCGTCGCCTCCGGCTTCGGCAACACGAATCGGGGGGCGGATGGCGCCGGTGCCACGGCCCATGTTGACGACGAAGACGATCGGAAACTCGAGGCCCTTTGCGGCGTGCACCGTCATCAGGCTCACGGCGTCCACCGCGTCAATCGCGGCATTCGATTCATCACCGAGGGCGAGCCGCTCGAGGTAGTCCGCAAGCCGCGACAACGTCGCGTATCCGCGGTTCTGCGCGCGGCGGATCATGGCGCGGAACTTCTTGAGGTTCTCTCGTGCTTGCCGGCGGCGCGTTCCGCGCAGCTCGTAGGCGTAGGCGGTCTCGCGGATCACAGCGTCGAGAAGGTCGGACGGCGGCTGCCTGTCAACGCGCGCGAGCCACTCGGGAACACAAGCGCGCAGCAGATCCAGCACGCGCCGATCCTCTGTGCTCAGCCTTACTCGGTTTGCATTGGCAGGCCACGACGGGTCGAGGATCGCGTCGGCCACGCGCGGAGACAGCGCGGCGAGGGCGTCATCGGACAGCCGCACGAAGCGCGATCTCAGAAACGATGACGCCGCGAGGTCGGAAAGCGGATCGGCAAGGTACCGAAGCAAAGCGACAGCATCCTGCACCTCGTCGGAGTCGAAGAAGCCGAGGCCCTTGTAAACGTAGGTCGGGACGCCACGGCGGGAGAGGGCCGCCTCGAATTCCCGGTGACTGTCGCGCGATCGAAAGAGAATCCCGACATCGGCTGGCCGCGCGACACGACGCAACCCTGTCAGCCGATCGCGGACGAATGAACCTGACAACAGGGCGACGATTTCGTCCGCCGCTCGATCGGCGGCTTGGCTCACCGACTCGCCTACGATCACCGCGAGTGGGGCCGACGAGCCAGCGGAAACAGGAAGGGCAGGATGGGCCTGGAGGGCGGGAGCGGCGGGGCATGCCGAGAAGGAAGGAGGGGCAATCGGGAAGCGGTCGCGCTCGTCGTAAAGAAATGCATCGCGACGGTTATCACTTGGAGAGCTCCCCTCCGCCGGTAGCGGCGCCCTGCCGGGGGTCACAATTGCGGCGCACACGTCGTTCACGAACGAGAGAATCTCGGGCGCTGATCGGAAGCTGACCGTAATCGCCCGCCGCGGCTGGCTCGCCGGCCGGAGCCCTTCGATGAACGCCGCCGCATCCTCGACGAGCCCGACATCCGCGTCGCGAAACCCGTAGATTGACTGTTTACGGTCGCCGACGATGAAGATCGATGGCGCGATCGCGTCGGCAGCGGCACCCATGCCTTCGCCCCACGTCTTGACCAGCTGCCGCACCAGCTCCCACTGCGCGCGGCTCGTGTCCTGAAATTCGTCGAGGAGCACATGCCGGTGGCGGGTCTCGAGGCGAAGGCGACTCTCAGCGAACTCGTCGAGGTCCCTCAACAGCTTGACCGCCCGCTCGAGGACGCCGGGAAAATCGAGCAGCGCATGCGATTCGAGCGCGCGCTCGTATTGCCGCAGGGCGATCGCGAAGACGCGCCATACGCCGCGTGACATCACGACGTTCAGGTCGCGGCGGAGGCTGCGGATGGCTTCGGCAACGGACGGCGCAATGGCGGCCGCCGTCTGGCGGTGGCGCTTCCATGCGTCTTCGGTCCGGCAGTCGGTGGCGTTGAAACCAGTCCCGGCAAAGTGCCTGCCGCGCGGGTCACCGTCCTGCTTCAGAAAGTACGCGCGGAGGCGATCGATGAAGTTGCGGAAGGCGGCTTGTTCTTCGCGGCGTGAGAACGAAAGGGCATCATCGTCAGGCGAGAGCGGCGTGACGAGACCTGCAATGTCGGCGGCCAGCATCGCAAAGGGCGGGCGCTCAGTTGGCCCGTCGCTCAAGAAGGCCTGGAGGCCGCGGGCCTCAAAGCGGGAGCGTGCTGCGGAGCCCAGGCGTGGCGCGGGAATCGATAGAAAGATCTCGCGCAGCCGGCCGGCGGCGTTGCGACACGCGACTGCGGCCGTGAGATCTTTCGGGCCCGCAGCAAGGTAGCGGCGGAGCACGCGCGGGGCGACGAGGCGGCGGTCGACGAGCGCCGCGATGCCGCTTCGAAGGCGGCGCTCGCCCAGCTGGGCAAACAGAAGCGCGACGTCGTCGTCTTCCGCGGCGATGCTGCGGCACATGCGGAAGGCACGATCGAGGGACTCCTCCATCAGGCGCGGCACGTCGGTGTCGGCAGCCAGCTCGAATCCCGGATCGACGTCCGCCTCGAGCGGGAACTCGCGCAAGAGCGAGAGGCAGAACGCGTCGATCGTGGAAATGGCGATATCGCCGAGGCGCAATTTCAACTCACGCCATCGACGACGGTCGAGCTCTGACAGACGGCTCTCTTCGCTCAAGCGATCGACGATGCGCTGCCGCATTTCGGCCGCTGCCTTGCGCGTGAACGTAATCGCCAGGATGTTCTCCGGGTCGACGCCGGCGCGTAGGAGGTTGACGTAACGCTCGACGAGAATGCGCGTCTTCCCCGTGCCAGCCGAAGCCTCGAGAACGATGTTCTGCGTGGGATCGACGGCGGCAGAGCGGGCGCCCTGGTCAGAAAGTGATTCGGGATTTGGGATTAGGGATTCAGGATTTGGGATTAGGGACTCGGAATTTGGAATCTGGGACTCTGAAGTCGCGATCTGGATTGCCACGCCGCCGCGCTGCGGATCCGGATCCGCTTGCGTGCCGGGGTCGTCGTCGAATGGCAGCCGAAGCTCAGACGTCACCGACATAATCCTTCCGGCAGACCGTTGAGTAGCCGCAGGTCTCACACCGGTACACATCGTCGGGCGCGGGTGGAAACTGACCGTGGGCGATGGCGTCAATGGTCTGAGCCAACCGGTCCTGCGCCTCGGCCAGCACTTTGTCGCGATCCGCGTCGCTTTGAAAGAGCGGCACGACGCGTCTTGGGCCTTTGAACGCCAGATAGGCGGCCTCGCTCATTGACCAGTCGCCGCCTCGATTGGCGCGCAGCCACTGCTCCGCGCACAGACTATAGACCGGCAGCTGGAGTGCCTTCTTGCGATCGGGCGGCCACCCCAGCTTGTAATCAACGAGCCGGAACGTGCCGTCAGCAAGGAGATCGACCCGATCCGCCTTTCCCCGCAGCGCGATCCTTCTCGGGCCGCCGGACGTCGTAAAGGTGAACTCGCCACGCAGTTCGTGTTCCAGCAAACGGTCGATGACGGGGATGGGGCGCTCCGCTTCCATGCGCATGACTGCTTCGCCCAGGCCGGCGGCGGCGGGAGAGCCGAGGAGCCGGGTGCGCTCAAGGCCGGCTTCGGCGCCGGGCAGCTCAGTCAGCTTCCGGTCGACGACGGCGGTGAAAATGCGGCGGGCCTCGTCGATGTTGTTGGAGTCGATCGCGCCGTATCCCGCGCTCTGCCATGCCGCGAAGAACTCTTCGAACACCTCGTGAAGAAATTGTCCCTGGCGACGCGGATCCATGACCTCTTCGTCATCCGGTTCTTCTTCGAGCTTCAAGATGTGTTGAGCGAAGAAGCGAAAGGGGCAACCCAGGTAGGTTTCGAGAGCGCTGACCGACCACGGGCGAACATTTCGGTCGAGTGAGCCGGGTTGGTCGACTGCCGTGGTGAGCACGCCGTGATATTGCGCCGAATCACACGGCGTGCGGGACGCGCGGAGCGAAGCCCACGCCTGGGCGCGCGCGTCGAGGGGCGCGAAGGATACGGGGTCGAGCGACAACGCCTCGTCCATAAAAACTCTGGAGGCGAGGGTTGCGCCCGCCGCGGCTGCCGCGGGGACCCCCGCGCCCCGCCCCACCGCTGGTGCCGCGGTGGGGCCCCCGGCGTCGAGCAGCAGCGATCGCGACACGAGGGCGTCGTCGTCCAATGTAAACGTCGAAAGGATCGTTCGCCGCGACGGCGAGGCGACGAGATCCTGAAAATTGGCCTCCGCAGATGCTTGCCGCTCCCTCTCCGACGGCCAGCCCAAGGCCTTCAACAGCGAAGATGGATAGAAGATGTTTCGCTTCGGACGCTCGGGCCACTCAGGCTCGATCAGGCCGACGACCGTGAGGTCGTCGAAGTCGCCGTAGCGGGCAGCGTTGTCGTCGAGCAACTGGAGCCCTCGATCGGCGGGGTCGACCTCGACCGTCTGCTCCTCGATGCAGCGGCGTACGGCGAGCGCCAGGTCTTCGACCGTCCATGACGGGTCGTCGTGCGTCGCGTGAACGGCCGCGAGCGCGTTCAATGTGTCGCTAATGGCGGCGCGAGCTCGGCGCTCCCGTGATGCAAGCTCTGTCCGGTCTCCGTCAATCGATCGCAGATGCCGCTCCCAGAATGCGGCCAGGTGACGCACGTGGACCGATGCTCGTGCCTGCTCGGCGAGGGGTGCCAATTCCCGTGTGACGCGGATGGCGAGATGCAGCGCGGGAGCCGACCTCGCGTCCTTCCACGTCTCCGCAAATGTCCCAAGGCGAGCGGGATCGCCGAGATACCGGGCGGCACTTAGCGCGCGATCAAGAGCGGCGACGGCCTCGCGCGAGACGCCTTCACCCTCACCGTTACCCACGCCTCCGATCTCGCTGCTCTCACGGTCGAGCGTGAAGCGGAAGTGTGGCGACCGCAAAAGCGCGACAGTTGTTGAGCGCGTAAAATTCGCTTCAACTGCCTCCAGAATCAGATCGAGGGCGGCAGAGGTCGGCTCGGCTGCCAGCGGCAACGTGTCACCGGTCTGAAAGGGAATGCCCGCGGACCCAAACACGTCGCGAGCCAGGTACAGGTACGGCAAGGGGCGCTTGTACACGACACCGACGCGATCAAGCACGACGGATGAGCCGTTTCGGCGATCAGACTTCAGCTGGCGGGCGACGGCCACGAGTTCTTCTTCGCGGTCGCGATACGTGGACCAAGGTTCGTGCGATTGCCCGGTCGACTGCGTTCCAGAGGCCCCGCCTCCGTTGGGCCCGAGCTGCGTTCCAGAGGCCCCGCCCCCGTTGGGCCCGAGCGATTTCCACTCGACTTCGTCGATCCCGGGCAGCCAGGTGTGCAGGCGCTGGTGGAAGCCCGACTGCAGCAGCTTTTCAGTCGCGATGACGTCAAGGAACTCGAGCCCCGGAATGCGCGACAGGAGATCGAAATCAGCGACGAACAGACCTTCAGCGCTGGCAATCCAGTCGGCGAGGGTGACGATGATGTGGCGCACCGGGTGGGGCGACGGCTCCGCGATGAGCTGTTCGCGCAAGGTGTGCTCGTCGCAGGCCCCCGATTGGTGAACACGACGCTCATACTCACGGAAGGCATCAGCCAAGAACTGAGTCTGCTGGCGCATACGGCGTGCGCCACGATCTATGTCGAGATCCAGGGGATCCGGCGAGCGATCGCTCGAGCCCAGCGCTGTCTGGATCAGCTCTTCGAAACGCGTGACGGATTGTGATTGGCGGCGCAGGTGATCGTAAAAGCGAAGCATCTCCGCGATCAGCCCGAGCCTGAGCCTGATGCGCCGTTCAATCGGCGCGCAGGCGGACCGAGCGCTTGCCTGGGCGATGACGTCGCGCTCGATGACGGTCAGGCGGCGTGGGGGCTGGCCAAGGCGCGCGTGGAAGAGGTCGTACAGCTCATCGCGAGTGACTGGAGCCGGGCCGGCGACGTGGGTCAGGTCGGTTGCACGGAGCTGGCGGGCCGTGTCGGGCGCGTGAAACTGGCGCGTCGGGCCGGTCGCCGGGGTCGGACCTGCGATTGACGAGTTGGCGCGGAATTGATGCCAGGAATGCAGTAACTGGCGGCCCGCAGCGCGAGTAGGAACGACAACAATTGTGGTCGGAGTTGCGAGATTTGCGATCGCGCGGCGGAAGCCGCGCAGATCCGGCACGCGCACAAGCCGCGTCCGGCGTGGGGTGGTCACGGCCACGTCACTGAAGTTGAGGGGGACGCAGCAACGACCGGATATCCTCACGCGCGCGCGCGCCAAGCATCAGGGCGCCGGCGGCGGCGGACGACGCGTTCCAGGCGCGGCCCATATCGTTGGCGAGCGTGGCTTCACGCCTCACGATGACCGCGCTCGAGGCAAGCTGCGCGGCGCTCACCATAAGAGCGTGGGCGGCGGCCAGCTCCTCAGGCGGACCAATTCTCGCCAGCAGCTTCAGAAGCAAGGACACACGCTGCTCCAGTGAGGCGAGCGAAGCCGGCGACGAGCCGGCAAGCGCTTTGATGTCCTCCAGGGACGGCCTGAGCTGCGCGAAGAGTGCGATCGGCGCGCGAATCGCAGTACTGTAAGCCACGAACGCCGGAAGCCGCAGCTCCCAGTGATCGCGTGCCAGGCGAAGACGCCGGGTGGCGTCGAGCTTTGCCTCGAGAGTCTTGACGAGCGTGCTGACGGCCTCCGGGCGCTGATAGCCCAGCTCGGCGTCGTGCTGCCGTACGCCCGCCAGCAGCCGCTCCACTCCGCGAACGTCGGCCAGGGCGGCTCGCCGATCAACTGCCGCAAGCGTGCCGGTTGCCAGCGCACTATAGGAACGGTCGATCTGGAGCTCCACGTTCAGGGCCGCTTCCACCTCTGCTCTCTTTGTCGCGACAAAAGCGGAGGGGAGCTCGCCCTTGTCGCGCTCAATGACGCCGAGCGCTGTAGAGAGAAGCGAGGTTCGCTCGACCGAGCTGTCGATGACTCGCGCGGCGTTGAGCACCTGCTCGATCCCCTCGCGCAAGGTGAGCGGCGGCAGCAGCGGCTCCGTGATGGCCGGTGGATCGACGAACGCCGACAGGCTGAGATCGAACTGGGTTTCGCCGGAAGCCGCTCGGAGATCGGCAATCGCCTCATCGAGCATGCCCACCATCTGTCGCACTTCGGCCTGACGATAGTTGTAGTGCCGCTGCGGCCAGTCGGCGAGGAGCGACCGGGCGCGCTCGACGATGGCGAGGCGGTGGGCGGGACTCGACGTGGTCGCGACGTCGTCGAGCGCCTGGGCGAGCTGCTTGGTCAACGCGGCGTAGTCGAGTTCCGCTTGCCCTTTCAGGTAATGAGCGGCGCGGGCGGCGTTTGCGTAGCGGTCGGTGCGGTCCCAGTCGACGCGCTCGGCGGGCAGGTTCACGAGGTGGAGCGGAGGGTTCGGCGTAACCGCGGTCGGCATTGAAAAAACGACGCGGTCACCGACGCGGGCGGGCTCGCCGTAGCTCACGAGCGACGTCCCGTCGCGGAGAAAGATCCGCAGCAGCGTCGCGTCCTCTTCGGCAGCGGCCGCCGGCGCCGCCGGCATCGGCAACAGCAGGAGCGCCGATAGCGTGGCAGCCGACCACGTTCGACTGTTCATGAGGTTTCAAGGGTAGTGCGCGGCGCGGAGTCCGTCAACTGTGGATATCCTGTGGATGGATCGTGTATTTCCTGTGGACGAACGGACAGGTGAAATTTTTTTTGGGGCGGCGCCGCTCCTTGTCTGAACCCCCCTCTGATCTGTGCGCGAGCTTTCGTGCGTCGCTTCGCTTGGATCCCGATCGAACGATGCGTAAAATCCGTTGCTCGCTTCTCGGAACAGGTTGCTCGGACTCGGAGCTCGCTCGTCGTTGCTCGAGCTCGCTGGCCGGAGCTCACTGCCGGGGGGCTCGTTGCCTGGTTGTTACTCGATATTCGTCAGATTTCACCGCGCTGTGGCCGCAGACGTTCATCGCTATCAAGAGTCCATCGCGGGACACCCGTACCTCATCGAAGTCATGGCGGTGTCGGAGGATCGCTGGCGCGCGTACATCGTTCGCATTCCCGGCGTCCCCACGGCGCTGATGCCGTTTTACGGTCCCACGCCGACGGAGGCGGCGCGCCAACTCCGCGACTGGCTGACCCGCGCGCATCAGCAGGCGGCCTCGCCGGCCGGGACAGTGTAGGATCGGGGGGCGTGACCGCCCCTCTGTTCAAAACCCGCGCGGCGTGGGTGACTCTTGCACTTACCATCGCCGCCACGCCGCTCGTCAGCGGCCAGCTTCAGCCGCCACGCGTACCCGATTTCGACCGCATGCTCAAAGAGCAGGCCGCCACCGACGAGGCGTGGCGAGCTGCCAGCGTTGGTTACATGCAGATGGACAAAATCACCTACCGGAGCCAGGTGGGTGACATGGATATTCCGGCGTTTGTCTTTCAGCCCTTAAAGCTGCGGGCGGCCAAGGGGCATCCGGCCATCGTGTGGGTCCACGAAAACATCCGCGGCCATCTTTACGAACACTACATCCCGTACATCCGCGAAGCCACGGCGAAGGGGTATGTGGTCATCGCGCCTGAGTACCGCGGGAGCATCGGCTATGGGAAGGCGTTTTACGACGCGATCGACTACGGTGGGGCCGAGGTGGACGATGTCGTCACGACGGTCGAGGTGCTGAAAACGAAATACCCCCAGGTCGACTCCGCGCGCGTGGGGATCATCGGGTGGAGCCACGGCGGGATGATTACGCTCCTGTCGATTCTCCGGAACCAGACGATGTTCAAGGCTGCGGTCGCGATGGTGCCGGTGACAAACCTGTTTCAGCGTCTGGCGTGGAAGGGGGTTGAGCGGCAACATCAGCTGATTGATCCGGCGAACCGGTACGGCGGTTTGCCGTCCGAGAGGCAGGACGTCTACAAAGAGCGCTCGCCGCTGTACAACGTGGACAAGCTGCAGATTCCGCTCTTCGTGGCCGTCACTCGGAACGATGAAGACGTCAACATCGAAGAGGACATGCAGCTCGTGGATGCGTTGCGTTCGAGGAAGCCGCAACTTGCCGAAACGGTTGTATACGACAACCCGCCAGGGGGGCACACGTTCGATCGTCGCGTCGATTCCAAGACGTGGCAACCTGAAAACACGCGCGAGCAGCGTGACTCGTGGAATCGTGTCTGGACATTCCTCGATTGGAACCTCGATCCGTTTCACTCAGCAATGATGGCTCCCGGGACGAAGTGAAGGGGATTCGGGATTCGGGCTGCGTCACTCGGTCGGCGCGCGGAACTTACCGGAGCGCTTCACGACCTCGTCGGTAACCGCACGCGCAGCTTCCTGCAGCGCTTTCCCCATCGGAGTTTTCATCCACGAGCCGTCGCCAACGTCGAACGCCCCGAGGCTCGTTGCCATGTCGGTGCCGACGCCGGTTTCTGATCCCTTCCCTTCCACGTCGAACGAATCGACCACTGCGCCGGCTGATGGGCTCACGAGATCCATGTGGAGGGATACGGTTGCAGTGGAACGATTCACTCTGCCGCTGACGCCGGTGCCGAACACCGAAGTACTGAGGCCCTTCGAAGACTGCGAGACCGAAGCGTCGACGACGATGCCGACGAGGACGATGTCGACGTTCGACTGAGCACCGAGCGACGCTGCCTGCGCCGGCGGGAGCGGCGAGGACGCACCCGAAGGCGGCGTCAACAGCTCCGGGGCGAGCTTATGGCTCTTGATCATCTCCACGCGAACGAGCTTCGCCAGGGAGCGGCCCGCAGCGTCAGTCGCGCCGTTCACGCTCACGACATCGAACGGCAGGATACCCGCTCGCAACGGCGCATCGGCCGCAAAAGCTGACGCGATCAGCGAGAGCGCCAGTGCTGTGCGAAAGAGTGAAGTCATGTCCTTTCTGAACATGTTACACCGGTGAGCGCTACAATTGAGGCCTCCCCGAGCTTTTTGGATCGAGACGTCGAGCGCCCCTTCACAGAGGTACTAGTGATGCTACGTGGCTTCACAGTTGGATGCATCGCGATAGCGAGCGTTGCGGGTGCGCGGCCGTCGATGGCGCAGCCTTTCACGCTCGACGAGAAGATCAAACCGACCGAGATCAAGCTGGAACCGTACAAGCCGGGCGGCAAGGCCGATGGCAGGATGTACGGCGCGGTGATCAATCAAACGCAGGAAGGTCAGTACTTCTTCGTCCAAGGCCTCAGCATCTACTCTCCGACGTATGTCGCCGTCGCTGCCGATCCTCCGACCGCGCGTATTCAAGTCGCTCTTCATAAAGAGACGTGGGGGACGCCGAGTCTCGAGGGCAAGACGGACGATACCGGTCGCTGGAACGCGACATTCAAAACCAACGGCGATTTCGGCATCCACGTCACGCCGGATCGCGTTCCTGCCACCTACGCTCTGGTGGTGTGGGTGGGGAACGAAGTGGAGATGAGCCTCCCGTCGCCCTTCACGAAATCGTCCCACACGACCGGTCGCGACGCGTCCTCCGGCAATCTGGGGATGTTCGCGCTCGCCGGGCTGTTGATTGTCGCGGTCGCCGCGGCCGGATTCTACAAAGTCAAGGCTGCGCGGATGTGTCTGCTCATCGGGTTGCTTCTGACCGCGCCGCTGTTTGCCCGGGCCGGCTCGGCGCAAGACTACCCAAAGGCCGTCGCGGCGATGCTCGATCAGCTCAAGTCGTTTCTGGAGCGTCAAGAGAGTGTCGAAAAATTCTGGGAATCGTTGAAGGCATTGAGCAATGACGAGGGAGTCCCCGATGACAGCCAGCGAGGCCCTTCGCTGCCGTCCAGTTGTCTGGATGGGACCTGGAAACCGCCCAGCGGGGACGCTTACAAGAATTGTCAGTGCATGGCCACGGCGGTGGACAAGCTGCGGAAGAACCGCCAGATGCTCGAGAAGTTGCGCATTCTCGTCGCCAATCAGAAAGCGTTCGTCGGCAAGGCCACGGCACTCGGCAACAGCTTTGCGCAACTGCATACCGTGCTCGGGCTGCAATGGGTTGGCATCAAGAAGCACGATATCGACGAGCCGTACGCGCAATTCAAGACCATCTCGAATCAGAAGCATCAGCAGCTGATGGCTGCGATCCAGACCGATCTGAAAGACATCAGCGAGTGCGAAGCGAAACTCGGCGAGCCCGATTGGTACCAGAAGTTCGGGTTCGTGTACTACGAGTTCTTGTATGCCGCCTATAAGCCGTCATTCTGAGCGTTGTCCTGGCGGCGGAGTTTCCATGAAGGATAGACACACGTCTGCGACTCGTGGTGACCGCCGTCTGCCGGTGGCTCTGGCCATGGGCATGGCCGCGGTGGCGTGGGTGGTGGCGGCCGATGCGCCCACTCGTATCGCGCTGCAGCCGGGCCTGACGATCGTGACCGCGCTGACCGATCGGTACGGGGACTACGAATCGATCAAGATGGTCGAATCGGTCACGCCAGAGGCGGTCAAACTCGTGTACTCGGCGGATATCCCTGACACGGCTTCGCAAGGTCCGCAAGCGTCGCGAAGTTCGCCGGGTTCGCAGGCTCCGGCGGGTTCGCAGGGTTCCGCCGCCGCGACCAAGTCGCGCAAGGTGAGCGCGCGCCGAATCGTCAGGCGCGAAGACCTCCGAACCGCTCACGAATACATGCAGACGTTCAGCCCATCCGCGCCCGAGACAATCGCCGGGACGACTGCGATCGGTGCGTCGGCGGCCGTGTTGACCGAGCTCAAGACAAAGGGTCAGACGACCTTCACGTTTCAGACGCCAAACCGCCAGCCCTCGATGGACAAGGTGCTGTCGGTCCTCGCGGGCGGCGGCAACAAGCAGGCCAAGAGCTTCGAGGACCTCGGCAAGCAGCTCGACGCCAGCAAAGCCTCCGGCACCCTGACGCGGGTCGAACCGACCGCCGTCCCATTTCCCGTGCTGATCAACGGCCAGCGGACGACGCTGCCTGCCATTCACGCGCGCGGGACGTTCGACGACCTGCATGCTGACTTCTACTTCCTGGATGATCCCGACAATCCGGTCGCCCTGAAGTGGACGACCGGCAGCCAGACGGGGAACCTGCAGGTCGTGCAGATTACATACGCAGCGATGAAACAGCCGCAAATCGAGGACGCGCTCAAGCAGTCGGGGCGCGCCGAGGTGCACGGGATTTACTTCGACTTCGGCAGCGCGACGATCAAGCCGGAATCGGAGCCTGCGCTCAAGGAAATTGGGGACGCGGTCGCGAAGAACCCGAGCTGGATGCTGAGCGTCGAGGGGCACACGGACAACATCGGCGGCGACGCCGCCAATATGGAGTTGTCCAAGCGCCGGGCCGACGCCGTCAAGCAGGCGCTGACAACGCAGTATCATGTCAGCCCGGCGAAGCTCACGACGGCCGGCTTCGGGGCCACGCGGCCGAAGGAGTCAAACGACACGCCAGAGGGGCGCGCGCGCAATCGGCGCGTCGAGCTCGTCAAGCAGTAGAAACCGGCGATCAACTCAGCTTTCGGCGCTCGTTTCGAGCGCACAGCGTTTTCCCTGACCATGCGACTCGCCGTTGAGCCGCCAATCGAGCCGATGCTCGCGAAGCTCGCCGATGAGCTGCCTGCCGCCGGCGATTTCCTGTACGAGCCCAAATGGGATGGTTTTCGGGCGATCGTCTTTCGCGGCGAGGAGAGCGTCTTCATTCAAAGCCGCGACCTGCGGCCGCTCGATCGGTATTTCCCCGAGCTGCACGCCGCTTTACTCGCCAACCTGCCGGCCGGCCTGGTGGTCGACGGAGAGATCGTGATCGCGACGCCCCACGGGCTGGATTTCGACGCGCTCCAGCTTCGCCTGCATCCTGCCGCTTCTCGCGTGGCCAAGCTGGCTGCGGAAACTCCGGCGTCGCTGGTGGCCTTCGACGTGCTCGCGGCCGAGGGGCGCGATCTGCGCGGGGCGCCGCAGAGCGAGCGGCGCGCGCTGCTCGAGCGGGTACTCGTGGATATCAAGCGGCCGATCCACTTGACGCCGATGACGCGCGACGCGGCTGTTGCGCTGGACTGGTTGTCGCGCTTCGAGGGCGCGGGTCTCGACGGCGTCATTGTGAAGCCGGCGAACGGCGTGTACGAGCCCGGCAAGCGCGCAATGATCAAAGTCAAGCATGCGCGGACGGCGGACTGCGTGGTGGCCGGCTTCCGGTGGCACAAGGCGGGCAGGAACGAACTCATCGGCTCGCTCCTGCTCGGGTTGTACGACGACAGGGGGAGGCTTCACCACGTGGGGGTGACATCCTCGTTCACTATGACGACACGAAAGGCGCTGGCGGAGGAACTGGCGCCGCTGCGCGAGCGGGCGCTGGACGAGCATCCGTGGCGCGAGTGGGCGGGGACCGAAGGCGATGAGATGACGCGGATGCCGGGCGGCCAGAGCCGTTGGAGCGCGGGCAAAGATCTTTCCTGGGAGCCGCTCCGGATCGAACGCGTGTGTGAAGTCAAGTACGACCACATGCAGGGGCGGAGATTTCGCCACGCGGCCACGTTTCAGCGTTGGCGGCCGGACAAGGATCCGCGTGCATGCGACTACGATCAGCTCGAGGTCACCACACCGTACGAGCTGGAGAAGGTGTTCGGGGCGGGCCGGACGGTTTGACATCGCGGCGGTCACGAATTCGGTCGCGACCACTGCCCTACGGCTTCGTCCGGGTCGAGGGCTTCCTGCGGAGGACGGAGCGCCACGGGCACGTGCTGAAGATTGACGCGAATGCGCGTCCACGTGTGGAAGCGGCCGCGCATCGAGTCGACGAGGACGTCGGCGGGTTGGAGATGGGCGGCGGCTTCCGCGTGTCTGGCCCGCCAGCGATCGAGGCCTGCCAGCGCGTCGTCTTTGCGCTGCGCGCGACCGATTTCAATCATCGGGAATTTCGGCATGCGGCGTCGCGATGGCTGGACTCGGGCAGGCTCGCCGGCCTGCTTCCGATAGTGCGGGGGCCAGGGAGCGTCGCCCAGTCCGTCGCGCTCGTGGCGGGCCGAGAGCTCCAGCAGGCTGTCGAGTGAACAGGGTTGCCGGTCCATGCCCGCATGGGGGTCGCCTATCCGGGCGAAGCGGGGCGGCATCGTGACGAGCGTGAAGTCTCCAGGCTCGCAGCTGTCAATCTCCTCCCACGCGAGAGGTGCTGACACGCGCGCATCCGGCGTCGGACGCACCGAGTAGGCGGCGGCAATCGTGCGATCCTTTGCGTTCTGGTTGTAATCGAGAAACACGCCGTGGCGCTCTTCCTTCCACCATTTGCTCGTGGCGAGTGGGGGCGCGCGGCGCTCGACCTCACGCGCAAACGCGAGCGCGGCGCGGCGAACCTCGTCGAACCCCCACCGCGCCTCGATACGCACATAGACGTGGATGCCGCGGGAACCGGACGTCTTCGGCCAACCGACGAGCCCGAAGTCATGGAGCGTTGCGCGCACGATCTGCGCGACGGCACGAAGTTGGGTCCACGCGATGCCGGGCACTGGATCGAGATCCACGCGCAGCTCGTCAGGGCATTCGAGGCGGTCTGCGCGCACTGGATGGGGGTGGAGCTCGAGGCACGCCAGGTTGGCCATCCACACGAGGGCGGCAGCATCGCGCGGCACGACTTCTTCGGCGCTCCGGCCGGAGGGAAAGTGCAGCGCGACCACATCGATCCAGGCAGGACGGGATTTGGGCGCGCGTTTCTGATAGAAGAACTCGCCGTCGATCCCGTTCGGGTACCGCACCAGGACATTGGGACGGCCGCCGGCGCCCCGAAGGGCGCCGGAAGCGACGGCGAGATAGTAGTGGACCAGATCCATCTTCGTATGGCCCGCTTGCGGAAAGAGCACCTTTCGCGGGTTGGAGATGAGGATGTCGTGTCCGGCGGCAGTAACGAGCTCCTGTTCGGCGCGCTGTGCCATGGATCGGATGAGTATGCCGGATTCTTGTCCCTCGTCCGTGGTCCACTCTGCTGAGCACGGCGTGCCGCTATCGGCGCGCCGTCGAGCTGGTGCGTCTGGAATGGTCTGGCCGTTGCAGGCGCTTCGCTCGGAGGCCCTATGAAAAAGACGACCTGGACAGGCATATGCACGACGATCGTCGGTTTCTCGACCGCAGCGATCATCGCCCAGACGACACCGCCGTCGCAGAGCAACCCCTCCAGCGCTGGCAAGCAAATTACTGTGACCGGATGCTTGAAAGCGGCGCCTGGGGCGGCCCCCACCGCGGGTGGAACGGCCGGAACACCAGGAACTGCGGGAACGACGGGGACCGCAGGGGCCGCGGGCGCAGCCACCGAGACCGCCGCCGACGTGAAGTTCCTGCTCACGAACGTTACGCCCTCGTCTGGTGATGCGTCAGGCGGCGCGAGCACAGCCGGGGCCGCGCCAGCGGCGAGTGCGGCGAGCACGCCTCCCAGTCCAACGTATCGACTCATTGCAAACGCTGCCTCGCTCAGCCCGCATGTCGGCAAGAAGCTCGAGCTGACAGGAACGATCGAGGATCAGGACAGCGGAGCTCGATCGAGCGGGTCAGCCGCTTCAGAGGCGAACGCGCCTGCGTTGAGGGTCAGCTCAGGCAAAGTCCTCGCAGCGTCGTGCTCAGAGTGACGGCACCGCTCACCCGACAGCTCGACCTGATCGATAACCGATGATCGGAGGGCGAGAAACTGAAGGGCTCTCGCGGTTTCTCGCCCTGCCCGCACAGCGTGCGCCCACACCGAGAGCTCAACGGACAGATTCGGCGATCCGTTTTGGCATGTCGTCCGCGCGCTGGCTGGCGCGAAATTCGACGATGCGGAAGTCGGCGAGGCCGCGGGCATGAAAAGGGTCTTCCTGGATGATGGCCTGGACGTGTTCGCGACTTTTGCCAACCGCCAGGATGATCCCCCCGTCTCGCGGGATCTTTCGACCCGAGACGAGAAAGTTACCCGATGCGTAGTATTTCTTCAGGAATTTGACGTGCGCCGCCATGTGCGCATCGATTTCAGCGAGGTCGACCTTGTAGGTCAGTTCGATAAGAAACATCTCCTGAGCTTGTCTCAGATGTCGTTCGAGCGTAAATAGCGGTTCCCACCATGGCGTGCGGGTTGGACGGTGCGCGGCGCGAGAGGGGTGAATTCGGCGCTTACCGAAGTGGAAGCGGTAGTGCAGCTCGGAGATAGCGCAAGTACGCGTTCTCGGGATCGAGCTTCAGCGCGGTGTCGACGAAGACGCGTGCTTCATCGAGGCGGTCGGCTGCTGCGGCTTCATGCTCTCTCCAGATCGCGTTCATGACCTTCTGTGACGTTCGCAACGTCGTCACGTCACCAGGCGCTTCGGTCAGGTAGGTGTCGACCGGCTGACGGTGTTTCGTGATTTCGTCATAGCCCATGGGATCGATCGGATAGAAATTGAAGTACTCGATCCTGGGATGATTGTCCGTGACGATCGGTCCGTCACCAATGAGGCCGTCCAAGGCCCGGTCGGCAGCGACAAAGGTCGCTGCGATATCCTCCGGAGAGCGAAAACCGATCGCTTCCAAGTCCTCCCGCAGCTTCGGGAATCCCATCCTGCGACGCCACTCGCCAAGGTCGACGCTGAGAGGCTCCATCGAGCCGATGGCGACCCCTTCCATACGGCTGGGGATCCATAGCGACACATGCGGAAACTCCGCCATCATCGTGCGGATCATCATGCGAGGAAGGGCCTGACGAGAGAAGTCCAGCGGCATCCATTGCGCCAGCACGCCGCGCGCGGCGAGGTGTTGCTTGGCAAGCGTGTAGAACTCGCGGGTATACAGATTCACGACGCCCGCATCGTGCGGGGGCGGCGGCTCAAAGGTGATGACGTCGAACTCCTGATTCGTGCGCAACAGGTACTGGCGGACGTCCGCCACCACCCGATCCACATGAGGCTGGCGGTAGAAGCCATGATTCAGCGGCTCGAACAGTGGCGCAAAGTCGAAGACCGGTTCAGCCAGATCGACGGCCGCAATCTTTCGAAGCTCTGGATGGACGGTCAGGGCGCCAACGGTCGTTCCAGTGCCGATGCAACCGACGAGCGCAGATCGCGGGTCCCGATGGAGCAGGGTCGGGAGATGGCCGAGCATCGCCATATAACGCCGGCCGGGCGGGCTGTTGTTGGCGTAGCTCCAACCGTTCACCAATAACTGTTGATAGTTACCCGCCTCCGCCGAGCGATAGCCCATGACAACGAACGTCGCGTCGCGGGCCTCCTCGAAGGCGAGAACCCTCCCATCCTGGAAGCTCGTTTGTGCCTCGACCAAGTATCGCGGGCCGAGGATCCAAGTGCCTATGCAGATGAATACGATACCCTCGACCGTCAAGCGGTGGAGGCGTCCGTCTCGACGCAACGAAGGCTGTGAAGCAACGATCACCGTGAACAGCAGAAGGTTCAGCCCGACGACGAGCGTTAAGCCGGCCTGAGTGCCGAGATACGGGACGAGCACGAACCCGGCGGTGAGCGAGCCAAGCGTTCCCCCGAGCGTGTTCAGGGCATAGAGCCGGCCAAGTCGGCGCCCGAGGACCGATATGCGTTGAATCGTCAGCTCGCTCGCGAGAGGAAACCCTATGCCGATGAGCGTCGTCGGCACCAGAAGCACGACCATGCAAAGAAACATGGTCTCGGACGCCCCGGCCAGCCGCTCGAAGAAACGGCCGTGGAGTCCGAGCTGCTGCATGGAGGCCTCGAAAGCCATGGAGATGTTGCGCGAGCGTCCGAGCAGCGCGACAGTCAACAGCCCGGCCGCGGCGATCAGGAGTTGGAGGCGCGCGAAATAGGCAAGCAGCCGGTCTTTGCGAGGCGCTAGAAATCTGGCGCAGATGAAGGCACCGAGCACCAGCCCGACGAGATACGTCGAGAGCATGGCGGAAAAGGCGAAGACTGTGTGGACCTGAAAGTTCGCAAGGACGCGAAACCAGAGGACCTCGTACGCGATCGATGCAAAGCCATTGGCCGCGAACACGACGACCAGGACGACGACGCGCCCGGAGGAAGTTGTCTCAGCTGCCGCCGCGTCGACTTGCGGTGCTGTGAGGGACGTCGCTTCCGACGGCCGCGTGCCTGTAGCCGCGCGAACTGTCAACATCCCGGCCAACGCCGCATTGCACACATAGATCATGGACCCGACGATCGCCGATTGCATGACTCCGAGCGCTCCGATCAACACGAAACCAACCGCCGCACAACCGAGCGCCGCGCCAAGCGTGTTCACGCCGTACAACAATCCAATCCGCCGTGCGAGCACCGCTTGCTCCCGGATAACGTGCTTCGCAAGGATCGGGAGCGTCGCTCCCATGAGCATCGTCGGCAGAGCGAGCGTGGCGAAGGAAAAGACGACCGTGAGCAAGCCGCCTCTCAGAGACTGATCGCCAACAAGCGGCGCCAACCCGTGTGCCCAACGTGGCCAGTTCGCGAGAAAAAGAGTGACGAGGATGGCGGCGGCACCAAGACCGAATTCGAGAGCGGCGTAGGCCCCCAGGGGCCGTCGAACCCGGTCCGCCAGTTTCCCGCCAGACCAGCTGCCGAGCGACAGTCCGAAGAAGAAGCTCGCGACCGTCATGCTCACGGCAAAAGTTGAACTGCCGAGCACGAACTGCAGAAGCTTGAACCAGACGACCTGGTAAATCAGGGAGGCTGCGCCCGAGGCCAGGAACATCACATAGATGGCAGCCATCTGGCTCGCCTATCGGCTCGAGTCGCGATGGACTTGAGACCTGCTGGGCGAACTCGCCTCCGACGTGGCTAGCGTGATGCTGCTTGCTGACGCTGTTTCTCTTCCGGCGGTTGCACACGGACGAATGCCCGATACAGCAGCAGGTCGTACGTGATTTTCAGCGTGCCTGCGATGAAAAAGGGCAAATTGATTAAAGCCGGTCGCGCAAACATCAAGCCTACAAACAGCGGACCGATTGCCGCGCCGATCGTCCGGGCCACGCCGGCGATGCCTGCGGCAGCGGATCGCTCATCAGGGCTCACGACGGCCATGAGGTACGACTGCCTGGTGGGCACATCCATCTGGCTGATGCTGAACCGCGCCAGCAGGACCAGGACCGCAAGCGAGAGCGTCGGCATCAGCGGGATGAGTATCAAGAGGACGTTGGAGGGGAGATGCGTGGCGACCATGGTCCTGATCAGACCGAATCGCGCGGCCAGACGAGAGGCCAGGAGCGCGGAGAGCCCGGCGAAGATGTTCGCCCAGAAAAAGATCGTCCCGAGCAACGCAGGGTCGGCCCCGAACCGGAGGTAAAACCAATACGCTGCGAAGCTCTGGATAACGAAGCCGCCGGCAAACGAGTCCAGAGCGAACAGAGCCGCCAACTTCACCACGACGTCCCGCGATCGATCGAGCCCTGAAAAGCGTGTGAACGCCGGCCGGAACGCTCGTCCTTCGCTCGGGCCGGGTGTTTCTACCGCGGGCGACAGCCCGGAAAACAACGCCGCCAGCGTCACGCCGAGCACTGCGTAGAGGATGACGACGACCCGGTATCCACTCGGCGGGGCAGCCGCGTGCAAGCCGCGCGTCGCGAAGCCCGCCGCCAGTGCGCCCAGCGCAGTCGCCAACGAGCCGACGAGGGTGTACCAGGCAAGGACCTCGGTCCGGGTCCGGTCGGTCGCCACGTGCGTGAGTGCCGCTTGCTCAATAGAGAGGAACGGTCCCACTTCATTACCGCTGGGGCTGATGACGCCAACGGTTCCGGCCAGAACGAGGAGCCAGAACGCGCTCGCAGACGCGAAGACCATTCCGGCAGCGGCCATCAGCGCCGCCCCGACCACCAACGCGCGGCGGCGTCCCATCCGATCGGCGCGCGTCGTGAGGTACAGAGAGATGACGGTATCGCCAACGAGCGTCAACGTCAGCAGGGTGCCGGTCTGCGGCTCGCTCAGCCCGATGCCGATGAGGTAGAAGACCAACACGACGGACAGCGAGCCGTACGCGAACAGACGGATGAAGCGCGTCGCAAAAAGGAGCACGCCGTCGAGCGGCAGTTGCGCGAGGACGGCTGGGACGATCGATGGGCGCATGCGCTGGCGCAAGAGGAGCGACGTGTCGAAGCTTACAGCGTCATGCCGACTCCGTGGGCGCAGCCGTCAATGCTGCTCCAAACCGGCGCGGGACACAACGGCTCAGGTGGTCCGCCACTCCGACCGTGGCATGATGACGCAGGAGCGCATTCCCCAGCCCGAGTTGTGCGACAGGAGCAACGCTGATGCACAAGTTCATCGCGTCGATCTGCATGGGCCTTCCGTTCGCGTTTTCCCCGATCGGCCAGCCTGCGCCGCGACAGCCGTTGAAGGTCTTCGCGCAGGTCGGCCTCTCGCCGCAGCAGGTTGCCGCAATCGAGGAAGGCCGCGCGGTGGCGAAGGTGCTCTCATGGGGAAAGCCATCGGAGATTTACGTGTTTGGCGCCGTGCGCGTGAATGGCTCGCGCGACGCGTACCTCGCCGCGACGCGCGATCTCGGACGGCTCGCGGGGAACCCAGGCTATTTGGGGATTGGTGAGCTCCCCGCGACGGCGACGGTCGCAGATCTCAGTGCACTCGCTCTGGACGCAGACGACATCAAAGCGTTGAAAAGCTGCCGGGAGGGTGACTGCGACGTCCAACTGCCGACCAACGCGATTCGAGCGTTTCAGAACGAAGTGAAGTGGTCCCAGCCGGACGTCGCCGACCAGGTCAACGGGCTTGCCCGCAGGATGGTGCTCGACTTGATCGGTCAGTATCGACATGGCGGCAACGGCGCGCTCGGCATCTACCGCGACAAGGAACATCCCGCGCTGGTCGCGGAACAGTTCGAGACGATGGTGGGTCGTGCGTCGGAGCTCCCGGACGTCCTGCCCGAATTGCGGCGATACCTTCTTCAGTATCCGGACGCAGAATTACCCGGAGCCGACAGTTTTTTCTACTGGGAAAAGGTCGATTTTGGAATGAAGCCGACGATCCGGGTGAATCACGGCGTCATCTACAAGACGCGGGTCGAGAATCGCGACATCGACGCCGTTGCGATCAAACAGTTGTACGCCAGCCACTACTTTCATACGGCCCTGGACCTCTCCGTGTGCGTCGCCGATTCGGAGGGGCCCGATTCCCGCGGCTTCTACCTGCTCACGGTCAAGGGCTCGGAGCAGGAAGGGCTGACAGGCTTCAAGGGCTCCATGTTGCGAAGAATCGTCGTGAACAAGACCAGCTCGTCGCTCGAAACGGCCCTCGCCTCGATCAAGAAGACGATCGAAAAGTCCGCCCCTGGGTCCAACCACTGACATCAAGGCTGATCGCGATGTCAGGCTGGGCCTGAAGCCGCCGACCCCACACCGTCCGCGGCGAGGGAGCCGCGCGGCATGAACAACAGGATCAGCGCTGCCGCGAGGACCTCGAGCCCGGCGATGACATATAGTCCCGTCGCGGTTTTGCCAGTCACATCCTCCAGCCAGCCGACCACCGAGGGTCCGACCCAGCCTGTGAGCATGCCGAGGGAATTGATGAGCGCGATCCCGCCGGCAACCGCCGTGCCGGCCAGCAGCATCGGCGGTATTTGCCAGAACGGTCCGTTGTAGCAGAGCGCGCTCGCGACTGCGACAACGAGAGCGCCAAAGGCCAGACGCGGAGTGCCGGCGAAGAGACCGATCCCGACGAGGCCAGCGGCGCACATCAGGCAGGGAAGCGCGGCGTGGTAGCGCCGCTCCCGCGTGCGGTCGGAATGGCGGCTCACCAATACCATCCCAACCAAAGCGCCAATGTACGGTACTGCGGAGAGCATGCCGATCCTGATGGCGTTCGTCACGCCGAACCCCTGAATGATGCTCGGCACCCAGAACGTAATGGTTGCGTTAGAGGAGGTCGCACAAAAATGGATGACGGTCAGGAGCCACACGCGGGGAAGCTTCAACGCCTGGGAGAAGCCGTGCTCGCGGGCACCGGCATTGACGCGATCCTTTTCGAGATCGGCAAGAACGAGCCGCTTCTCACCCTCGGTGAGCCAGCCTGCATTAGCCGGCTTGTCAACCACGATCAGGAACGCCAACAATCCAACGAGGATCGAGGGAACACCTTCCAGCAGGAACAGCCATTGCCAATTGGCGAGGCCCGCCCTGCCGCCCATCGAACCCATAATCCAGCCCGAGAGGGGGCCGCCGAGGATGGTCGAGAGTGGGATGGAAGTCAGGAAGAGGGCGACCATCTGGGCGCGATGCCTGGCAGGAAACCAATAGGTCAAGTAGAGGACCACGCCAGGAAGCAGACCTGCTTCGAATGAACCGAGTAGAAAGCGCAACACGTAGAACCATGGGGCAGATTTCACGAACATCATCGCCATGCTCGTGAAGCCCCACAAGATCGTGATGCGGGCGAAGGTCTTGCGGGCGCCGATCCTCTCGAGCAGCAGGTTGCTGGGAATCTCGAACAGCATGTAGCCCAGATAGACGATGCCCGCGCCAAACCCGTACACCGCCTCGCTGAAGCCGAGGTCCTTCACCATCTGCAGCTTGGCGAACCCCAGGTTGTAGCGGTCCAGCCACGCCATGAGAAAGAGAAGCACAAGGAAGGGGATGATCCGCCTCGCGATCTTCGCGTACACCGCGTCAATATCGCCGACGACAATCGGGCGAAGGGTCGTCGCGGATTCAGCCAAGTGTTTCATGAGCGCCGTTCGGCAGAAGTGCACATCATATGGCGTGCAGGCTGGCGTGTAGGAACCCGCAGTGATAACGTCCAACGGTCTGGAGGCAAGGGGATGGCGAAGGTGTCTCGTCGTGAACTCGGCCGACTTGCAGCGGGTCTGGCGGCAACGCAGGCGCTCTCGCCGCAAGCACAAGCACGAGTGCCCGAGCAATCGTCCTACATCGGGCCGCTGACCGGCATCACAGCAGGCCTCGAGGGCCGTCAATTCGATCCGGTCGCTTACACCCACGACGTGTTCGGCGTGACGCCGCAGCGACTGCGATTTCAAGCTCGTACGCGTTCAGAAGGCGAAGTCTGGCAGAGAGCCTTGCGCGCCAAAATAACCGAGTTGCTCGGCGGGTTCCCCGCCGAGCGGCCGCCGCTCAACCCTGTTCTCCTCGAGACCCGCGCGTTCCCCACTTACCGGCGAGAAAAGATCGCATTCGACAGTCGACCGGGATCGAGCGTGCTTGCCTACGCCCTGATTCCCGCGCACGCCAAAGCGCCTGCCTCGACGGTCATCTGCGTGCCAGGCCACGGCCGCGGCGTCGACGATATCGTCGGCATCGACGAGCAGGGGCGTGATCGGACGGACAGAAGCGGGTATCAGCACGACTTTGCTATTCAAGCGACGGAAGCTGGATTGGTCGCGCTGGCGATCGAGCCGATGGGATTCGGGTGCCGGCGCGATCCGGTCAACGCGCGGCAAGGGCTGTCACACAAGGCGTGCGAGCCGGTGGCGGGCAGCGCGCTGCTGGTCGGCCAGACGATGATCGGATGGCGCGTCTGGGACGTCATGCGGACGATTGACTACATCGCGACGCGACCCGAGCTGGACTCGAGCCGCGTCGGCTGCATGGGAATCTCAGGCGGCGGGACGGTCACGCTCTTTGCGACCGCACTCGAGCCGCGGATTCGCGCGGCGATGGTGAGCGGTTATCTCAACACTTTTCGGGACAGCATCGGCAGCCTTGCCCATTGCATCGACAACTACGTCCCCGGCGTCCTGAATTGGGCCGAGATGTATGACGTCGCCGGCCTGATTGCGCCGCGGCCGCTGTTCGTGGAATCGGGAGAGAAAGACAACATCTTTCCGATTCACGCGAGCATCGAGAGCTTCAGTAGAGTCCGCGAGATCTACAGCGTGTTCGGGGCGACTGACCTGATCGAACAAGAGGTGTTTCCCGATGAGCACTCGTTTTGGGGCAAACGGGGCGTTCCATTCCTGGCGCGAAGCCTGAATGCATGAAAGGCGCCGATCCTCAAATAACTCTTCCCCCCCCTCGGCGTGATTCGTGAGGGTTCCATAGGCGTCTCCGAAGCGCCAGGAACGTTGAGGCCTCAAGCTGCGATCGGACTGCCAAACAGCCCTTCACGGATCAGCTCGTCAACCGCGATCACAAACTGTCGGATGCTTGGGAGACGAAGTGTGAGGGTCGCGGACGGCAGCAGCCGTTCCGCCAATGCCACGAGCGCGACCGTCGCTCGTTGTTTGGGAGTCTTGTCGAGCAGCCACCACAACAGCACCGCGAGGTGGACGAGATACAGAAGCCGGCCGAGCGCCTCAGCCAACGGCGGCTTCGGCGCATCGCTCGATCCTGCAACCGCGTCCTCGAAGACCCGTTGAACACGCTGGCGGGAGAACGCAGTTCGAACGGCGAACACCCCGTCATCTGGGTCGCCGACGAGCACGGGAACCAGCGCGCGGAGTGCGACGCGGTGCGGCTGTAAAACGTGCAAGCTCGTCCGGAGCGCGAACATGAACCGGTCGCGCCACTTGCCCGGCCGCATGCTTGCCGCTTGATGCGCGTAGTCCGCGGAGAGTTCCTCGTAGAAGGCGATGATGACCGCCTGTTTGCTCGGGAAATACCGATAGAGCAGCCCGACACTGACACCTGCCTCTCCGGCGATATCTCGCAGGGTCGTGGCCTGGTACCCCCCTTCAGCGATCATCCGCATGGCCGTCGCGTACAGGCGGTCTCGGGCGGCAGTGCCCTGTGCCGTCCGGCCGGGCGGTCGGCCTCTCTTCCGCAGCTTGACATTTTCAGTGAACATGTTCATTAATATTAGAGCATGATTGATTCTCGAGTGCAACCAGGGGCACAGCCCGAAGGCGCTCACCTGGTCCTGTACGACGGCATGTGCGGCCTCTGCGACCGCCTCGTGCAATTCCTGCTGACACACGACCACCGCCGTGTCTTCAATTTCGCTTCGCTCCAGAGCGCGACCGGTCAGGCCATGCTCGAGCGGTACCGCCAGGATTCTCGCGATCTGACCTCGTTCTATGTTGTGGCGAACTATCGAACGCCGGATTCCCGTCTCTTCATGAGAAGTGACGCCGCGCTTTTCGTGGCAAGCGAACTCGCGTGGCTGTGGAAGGCGATGCGCCTCGTGCGCCTGGTACCGAAGGGAGTCCGTGACCGCGTGTACGACCTCGTGGCCCGAAATCGATATCGCGTCTTCGGCCGGTACGAACAGTGTCTGATGCCTCGTCCGGAGTTCCGAAGCCGATTCGTCGACTGAACGGAGGGGACCGTAACGGGAGGACATGATGTCCAACGCACCGAAGAAACCGAACGCGGCCCACCTTGTGAGCCTGGCGGACGAGAAGGCGGTTCAGGAGGTCGTCCGGACGACCATCCTCGATCTCTGGAAAGTCGTGAACACTCTCACGCGGCTCCGGCCGTCGAAGCGTGAGCGTTATCGCGTGACCATTTTCGGGTCGGCCCGCGCCCAGCCCGGAACGTTCGTGTACGAGGAAGTGAAACGTGCGGCGGTCGCCTTTGCATCGATGGGCTGCGACATCGTCACCGGCGGTGGCCCCGGCCTGATGCAAGCTGCCAACGAGGGCGCGCGCACCGCCGGCGCGACGGGTTCGATGGGTATCCGCGTGGACCTGCCGTTCGAGCAGGACGTGAATCCGTTTGTCGAGCAGGCCTTCGAGCACGAGACATTCTTCACGCGACTCCATCACTTTGTGATCATTTCCGACGCGTTCGTCGTGATGCCGGGTGGCATCGGTACGGTGCTCGAGACGCTCATGATCTGGCAACTGCTCCAGGTGCGGCACATGGACAACGTGCCGCTCCTCCTCGTGGGCAAAATGTGGAAGGGCCTTGTCGAGTGGGCCACAACGAGCATGCTCGACCCCAGGCTGGCACTCGCGAACCCGAAAGACATGCAGATTCCGCAGTGCCTCGAGACGGCGGATGAAGCCATCGCGGTCGTTCGCGATCTGCACGACAAGTGGCAAGCGCGGCAGTAAGCTCGACACATGTCGTGCGCGGATATCACTTGGGCAATCGCGATTGCCACCGTGCATTGTCCGCGACGACCTTGGAAACCACCGCGGCCCTGCAGCGCAGGCTTACCCGCGATGTGGCAGTGTTACTTGGGACGTGAGGCGTGATCTCGCAAGCGCGCCAAGAACTGGAGCGTGCTCGATCGGGAGTGGATCGGTCTCGGCTATTTCGATGGCTATATTGGTTCGGCGCTGGTGAGGTCAACGCGACTTCGGCATCGAACCGATCTTCCCGTCACCAATACGCAATGCCGTCAGGACCTTGGCCGACCGGCACTTTCGTGGTTACCGTCCAGGTGGATGTATCGATCACCTGCATTTCGTTTGCAGCCGTGCACGCGACGAACGCGCGGCGTCCATCCGGTGCAACGATCACGCCCCCAGGGTTGCCACCTACGGAAATGGTCGTGACCGGCTTCCGAGCGGCGACATCATAGACGGTGACATCGGAAGATCCGGCATTCGGAATGAAGACGGTTTTTCCGTTGGGGCTGAACGCGACTCGGATCGGTCCGGTCCCGGTCGACAGCGTCGCGACGACCTGATGCTTGGCCGCGTCGACGACGCTCACGGTATTGTCAGTGCGATTTGCCGCCCATACTTGCTTCCCGTCCGGAGACAGGGCCAAGCCCTCCACACCTTTGCCGGCCGGAATATTGGCGACAATCTTCATCGCGTTCACGTCAAACACCGACACCGTGGCCGAGGTGACGTTCGTGAAGTAAGCCCAGCGGCTGTCGGGACTGACAACGACCATATGCGTTCGTTCTTGATCCGTGTCGACTGCACGAGCGATCTCGTCTTTTCGTGCATCGATCACGATGATCTTTTTCTTGCCTTCGCTGGTCACGAACCCGTAGCGACCGTCGGGCGTGAACGCCACTCCGTGGGGAGTTCCGAAATCTGCTGAGGTCAGCGTCTTCAGCACCTTACGCGTCATCAAGTCGACCACCGAGACGGTGTTCTCGCCGGTGTTGGCGACGTACGCCTTCGATCCATTTGGCGAGACCGCCATCTCGTGGGGCGTTTTGCCCACGGCGACGGTCTGTTCTGATTTCATGGACGTCGTGTTCACGAACGAAATGCTGTCCCCCGCCTTGTTCAGCACCAAAACCACGTTCGGATCGGTCGCAAAAGTCAGGGCGCTGAAAAGCCATACGGCTAGAAAAGCCTTCATCGGGACCTCCTCTACAACTTTCCACCTACATCAACCTGCAAATCATTCGGGTTTGTCCCGCGTCGCAATACCAGAGAACGCCTTTGCCGTCGATGTCGAGACCGTGGGGTTCGGGATCAGTCGGCGACAACTGGATTTTGGCCAGCATCCGCCCATCCTTCGGATCGAGCTTGTAAATCGCACGGTCGTCGGAATTGATTACCCAGAGCGATCCGTTGTCCCAGGCGATTCCGTGGGTACGCGGCGTCGAGCCGGGCGCTGGAATGCTTCGGATGATGTCGCCCGTCTCCGGCTCCATCAAATAGACTCTTCCACCCGCAGGCACCGCCATCCAGTACTTGCCATCGACCCATTTCAGACCGTGCCCGCCCGACGGCGTGTCGGTCGCTGGATTCATTCTCCCGTAGTATCCGGAGCCGGGGGTCCGCCAGGAGTTCAACGTCTTCCCCGTTTGCGGATCGACCTTTAACGTGACGGGCGGGTCCTTCGGGTCCTTCATCTTCGTGGACGTGATCCAAAGTGCTCCACTGCCAAAAGTGATGCCGCTACCGTGGATGGAATCCGTCATGATTTCCCTGATCACGGCGCCCGTCTCTGGCGTCACCAGGAATACTTTGTTGCCAGGCTGATCAACCTGATCGAGTATCCACAGGCCTTCCGACGTGAACTGAAGATCGTTCGGTTGCCTGCAGCCCGCCACCGTATAGAGCCTCTCGACGCGCTTCGTGATGAGCGGCACATTCTCCAGGGCGCGCGCCGGCGCGACACGGGTAGCGGCCACGGCAGGAACCGAGGCCACGGCAGTCAGAAAACGGCGACGCGAAATCTGATGACCGATCAACATCGTTCCTCCCTGAATGCGATCGCTATGATAGTGGCTCACATCGACGCATCAACGTGGATCCGTCCGTTAACGAGCACCCGGGCGAGCGGCACGGCGTAGACGGGCTTGGTCTCGGCGGCCGGTTTATAGCTGTCAATGCAAGGGAACATCGACGTCCAGGTCGCGGCGATTCCCGGTTCTGGAGAATCCCGTAGGCACCCTTGAAGCGCCAGGGCGAAGGCGTCTGTCTTCGTCCGTCGAGTTGGCTCCATTTCAACACGGATAGCCTCTGGCGGACAAGCGATGTGCGCCTGAAACCCTCGACGCCGTGCTCGCCGATCGACCATTCAATCTGCGCCAATGCGCCTGCCAGCGCCCTTCGAAATCAGGATCGGCCTATTGCGGACGATCGACGCAAGCAGCATGATGCGATCGAATAGGCCGATAATCGAATCCGCGGCAATCGGACCGGGGAGCGAGGAGACGGACTGCTTGAGGGTATTTGGAACTGTGATCGAGGGGGCGGCAATGAAGTCTTCAGAACTGATCTCGGTCTCGACATTCCGGTCAACGGCAGATGCCCAGATCGCCAAGGGCATTCTCGATGAATCTGGAATCGAATCCATCATCCGGTCCGACAACGCTGGCGGAATGTATCCGGCGATCGGCGGCGCGGACTTGTTAGTGAGAGCAGAAGACATTGAGAAAGCAACCAATGCGCTGCATAGACGCCATCACAGTCCGACCTTTCGGACAGAGGCGACGCGCTGAATCGCCTGATCGGTGAGGACGATCTCGTCGCAAGCGAAAAGCTGTAGGCCTATCGGACCGGGAGCCGTGTGTCGAGCGATCGGAGGCGTTCGGCGACGGCAGTCGCCATGACGTGAGCCGCCCGGGCGTTTGGGTGTCGGTCCCATGGAAGTCGCCAAGCAGAATCCATTTCCACACGTGCATACGGTAATCCTGTCTCGTCGAGAATTCGTCGTCGAAGCATCTCCTCCACGGGTTCTTCCCCGCCAAACTGTGGAACGAGGGTGAGCGGCGCGGCTCCGCGAGATTGCGCCAGTGCCGCTGTAGCCCTAAGAACGTCTCGCGTGATGCCGATCCCGCCCTCAACCGTTTCGCTTCGGCGATACGGTACAAGGAGCCCGGCAAGCGACAGCAGCCTGGCATGCTGTGTCGCTGGCTGCCAGACGAGTCCCGGGCCCAGGTGCGGTCGATCATCGTCGAGGTCACGGCCAAACAAGGCCGGCATGAAGAGCGAGACGACCGCGATTGGCTGATGAAAATGCGGCAATTCCCGCTCGAGGCGCAGGTACGCCTGGTCACTGCTGAAGCCGTGAACGGCAAGGTTGGCGCTCTGAACGTGCAGGATGGAGCCGACCTGCGCCGGTATACTCTCGTCCCACGCCAGTCCCTCGCCAAACATCATCGATTCGCCGATGAACACGACCGTTGGTCGCGTGGGATCGACTGGTTCATCGATTCGGCGAACGCGGTACGCGGCCGCATCGGTGGCGTATTCGATCGTGCGGCCACCCACGGCATTACGACCGATGCGAGACGGCACGAGCGTCCAGCCCAATCGCGAATCGGCTTGGCGGCGCGGTTCCTCTTCGGGCTGTAGCCACTCGCCCGGGTGCAGGCGCACCTGTCGAAGAACGAGCTCACTCGCACCGAGCGCTAAGAGTGCCGAGAGCGCGAGCGGCAACATTCGTAACAGCAAGCGTCTCGAGAGGCGCGACGCCAGTCGCGGCGCAGCGACGGCCACCAACCCACCAAGCGTTACCACCGACCAACGACCGACCACATACAAGAGAACGTACCAATGTCGCGGCAGAAAGAACGACGGAAGGACGTGCCGATCGAGCCAGCGCTGATCCGCGGCGATTGCAAGCCACACCAATGCTGCGCCGATCACAGTGATGCCGAGCACGGCGGGCACACGGTGCGGAGTGGTGGCTGGCTTCACACCTCCGGTGGACCACCCAGTCCCCGTCGCTTCGGAACGCGAACCGATCACCGGCGCCGACCTATCGTGAAAAACAGGCCACCCTCATACCCCATTCGACGGATCCATCCGACTTGGGCGAGCCAGCCTTCAAGCCACCAGTTGTCAACTGCGGGATCGAACAAACCGTTCGAGTCGTCTTCGAGTACGGCACTGGGGTACGCCCGCGTGTATTCGACGCCGTTTTCCACGAACCAGCGCTGGACCTCCGCGAGCGTGTGGCAATGTTCCTCGGGATGTTGATACTGGTCGCGCCGCCATGCCTCACGACGCGCAGGTTCGTTCCAGCGGTCGCGCAACACAGGATCGAACGGTATCAACCGGAAGCCGGTCAACCGCGCGATGACGCGCCGCAGGCGAAGTGGAATGCGAGCCAACGTGTTGTAGAGACCGAGCACAATCATGCCGCCAGGCCGGGCGAGTGAGGCCAGCCGCACAAAGGATGCGCGGGGATCCGGTGTGTGGTGCAGTGTCCCGGAGCAATAGACGACGTCGAAGAAGCCCGTCCTCAAGGCCGGGCGCTGAAGATCGGTCTCGACGAATTGGACTCCGTCGAGACCGAAGCGTCGCGCGGCCGACGCGCCAAGCAGGAGCGCCGCTCGCGCGAGATCGGCGCCCACCACCACACGATTCGCATGCGCCAGATACAAACACACTTGACCAGTTCCGCATCCGATCTCGACCACGCGAGCGCCGGCGGGGATGGCCTGATCCAGCAACTGCACAAAGGTGCTGCGACCCGCCTTCATGCGCAGGGCCTGGAGGGTGTCACCTGGCGCATAGCCTGGAAACGGATTCGTCTCGTAGAAACGCCGAACGATCTCAGTTCGAGGATCACCGGGCAGGCGGAGGTTCGGGATTCCATCCGGCGCGCTGAATTGCGCGCCGCAGCCATGGCAAGACCAGTCAGCCATCAGCCTATCCGCACAGGCCGGACAAGCGAACACCTCGCTGATGGCGTCCATGCTCAGAAGACGGCGTAGATAAAGGGAGCCAGCGCTTCAATGGTGGTGGCCAGAATGAGCACCACGCCAAAAACGCAGAGGAACACCGCCAAGGGGATGAGCCAGCGTTTACCAGAATCGCTTCGCCACAGGCCGCCGACGAGATCCGCAATCGAGCCACCGGCCATGCCAATCATGAGGAGTCGTCGCCGTATGCCGCTTGACTTCTTGATCATGCGACCGCCTCCTTCAACGACTTCCCCGGGCCGGCGACTCGCTTCATGACGAGCGTCGGGCCCGCGACGAGCACGTCGATTCCGCAGCGTCGAAACGTCAAGTACCCCTCGAGCGCGTGATTTACGATCGGCTCGCCGGCGACATTGAATGATGTGTTGAGCAGAACTGGGACGCCAGTCCGGCTGCCGTACTCTTCGAGGAGCGCGTACAACCGCGGAGCCATGTCACGCTCGAGCACCTGCACTCGGGCAGAGCCGTCGACATGCGTGACCGCTGCGAGCCTCTCGCGCCATTCGGGCCGCACGGGAAACACGCCCGACATGAATCGAGCCAGCCGTGCTCCCCCGGCCGGCAGCTCGAAGAAGCGATCTGCCGACTCCATGGTCGTCACGGGTGCGAACGGCCGAAATTCTTCGCGGTGCTTGATATCGCGATTGAGCCGGTCGCGAATCTCTCGGGCGTGCGGCGCCGCGAGAATGCTGCGATGGCCGAGGGCGCGCGGCCCGAACTCGGAGGCGCCGTCCATCCACCCGACGATCCGACCAGTTATCAGTTCGTCGGCGATCCGTTCGATGAGCGCACTTTCGTCAAGCTCCTCGACGGCTTGCCCATCCTCGCGAGCCGCATGGGCCAGTTCCCGCGCATCCACGGTCGGCCCCCAGAAGGCATGGTCCGGAACCTCGCGATCCGGCTGCTGAAAGTACAGGCGATCGGTGTACAGTGCCGCGCCCAGGGCACATCCGGCATCGCCCGGGGCCGATGGAACAAACACGCGCTCGAACCCGGACTCCGCCAGGATGCGCGCATTGGCGACGCCATTCAGGGCCACTCCGCCGCCAAAACACAGATCGGCCAAACCGGTTTCTCGATGCAGCCCGCGCGTGATGTCCACCAACGTTTCTTCAAGCACCTGCTGCACGCTCGCAGCGCAATCAGCGTAGCGCCGGCCTTCCGGGCTCTCTAGATCGATGGGGTCGTACGGATTGCGAGCAGGCCCAAACAAGTCGATGAATCGCGACGAATATGACTGCCGTGCCGTGGTGTGGTACTCGAAGTAATCGGGCACGATGACAAATGCGCCATCCGACGTCCGACGAATCAGTCTACGCACCTTATCGCTCATGGTCGCGCGACCATAGGCGGCCAGCCCCATGACCTTGTACTCGTCTTCGTTCACGGCGAACCCAAGATACGCGGTGAACGTCGAATACAACATCCCGAGCGAGTGCGGATATCTGATCTCCCGAAGAAGGGTGATGTCGGAACGGCCGTCGGGGCGACGCTCCCCGTGCCCAATCGTCAGCGTCGCCCATTCGCCCACACCGTCGGCGGTAAGGATTGCAGCCCGCCGTGTCGGCGCCGTAAAGAAGGCGACAGCTGCGTGCGCTGCATGGTGGTCGGTGAAGAACACCTTGTTTCCTGGGACACCGAGCTGCGATGAAATGATCCCGCGAATCCACACTTTCTCACCGAGCGAATTCTTGATGGCCTGTGGAAACGATCGCCACGAGTGCGGGAAGGCCCGCAACGCGCAGGTGAGAATTCGCTCGAACTTCAACATGCTGCGTTCGTAGAAAACAACCGCATCGAGATCGGACGGTGCCAGCGCCGCGCGCCCCAGACACCATTCGATGGCACCGATGGGGAACGAGCTGTCGTGCTTGTGCCGCGACAACCGCTCCTCCTGCACGGCACAAACCGGCACGCCATCGACGAGCAACGCTGCCGCCGAATCATGGTAGTGCGCGGAAATACCCAGTATCTTCATCGCTCAGTCTCACTCGTCGATCATCTCGCCCTTCATGCCCGTTCTGGATGCCGCAACGCAGCAGGAACGCGCAGCTCCCAGGCCAGGTTGCAAGGTACGCTGTGCGCTTAATCGATCGCCCCTGCTGAAGGCGTCGCACATAGCCCCCTTCTCGTCAGTACTGGCTGGTCGGCGATGCGTTGCGGCCGTGCACAATCCTCGTCCACCCGCCAACTTCGCGCCGCTCAGCCCGTTTCGCGAACCATGCAAACGGCGGAAGCAGGATGAAGTACTGCAGGAGAAGCATGCCGCTGCTCATGCTGCCCGCGAGCGCCGCGGCCACGCGTACGTACCGCTTCCAGAGGCGACTGCCGCGTGCCCGCCAGACCTGACGACGGTGTGAGTGCGGCGAGACTCGTGTCAGCTGGGTATAGGTGTAATTCATGTGAAACACTTCGTCGCGCAGGATCTCTTCGAAGATCTTACGAGTTGCAGGATCATCGTCGACGAGCTCGCGATAGATCGTGAAGCGCCCCGCTGCGGCCTTTTCCGCCACATGCAGGAACGCCAGCAGGCGATGATCGGGCTCTCCATCGATGCGTAAGTCATCGAGCCCATGGCCACCCGGCAGGGGCGTGCCGTTGAACAGACCGCTGCGAGCAGGGCGTTTCTGAGCCAGCGCGGCGCCGCGCCGACGGAACAGATCGCCGTGCCGCAGCTCGTCGATCGCGTGCTCAAGGTAGAGCCGCCTGAGGAGGGGATCCGGCGTGTTCTCAGCGGCGCGAAGAATATCGCGGCCACCGTCAGTTTCCACCTCGGCGAACGCCAACAGCTTGCGCAAGCGTCGATCGACGTTGCCCCACACCCAGCGATGCACCGGTCGCAACGCGCGGTCGATCGGCGAACTCCAGCCGGTCGCCATAATCGGGATCCGGCAAGCATAGTCCGTTCCAGCGATTACGACGCCGGTCGTAGTGTCGTATTCGTCCCGGCTCGATGAGGTTTACCGTTGATGAAAACGATCCAAAAGTCTGTAACTTTCAGGCGACGCGAGCCGCGGTTTGCGGATCACAGCTCAGCGGTCGATTGTGAACGACGCGCTTCACCCGAATCCAGCCACCGCACGATCGCCCGGATCGATGCCCGCCTCCTCCAGAGGCTTCTGATGAAAGCGCGACCAAACTAGCTTGCTTCGCCGCCGAGGATCCACACATGTGAGTCTGCCGGCTGCTTGCCCACGAGCCGCGCGACGACGCCAACAATCCCACCGAGGTCGACTTTCAAGACACAGTGGATCGCGAGCCGAGCCGCACCACTAGTCCTGATTCTCGCCTTGAATCTGTTGCGTCAGATAGCGTTCGTACCCGACCTGCTCAATCTGATGGAGCTGAGCTTCGAGGAAATCGACGTGTTCTTCTTCGTCCCTGAGAAGCCGCTCCAACAGCTCCCGCGAAGTGTTGTCGGCAGCGTCGCGCGCGACTTTGATGGCCTCGTTGTACATGACTACGGCTCTAAGCTCGAGGTCGAGGTCATTTCGCAGCTGCACCTTGACATCAGCCCCGATCGTCAAGGGTAGCGGCTCCATCTTCGGCGTGCCGTCGAGGAAGATGATGCGCTCGAGCAATGCTTCGGCGTGTTTCATCTCGCCGATCGATTGCTTCCGGATGAAGGTGCCCAGCCGGTGATAGCCCCAGTTGTGGCACATCTCGGCGTGCACGAAATACTGGCTGATCGCCGTGAGTTCCTCGCGAAGGCCCTCGTTGAGTTTCGCGATCACGTGTTTGTTTCCTTGCATCCCGTCTCCTGTTCATGGAATCGAGCCGACGCGTCGACCATTCCTGCTCAAAGCAATTGAGCGTGATTGTACACGCGGTACCTGGCTGGGAGGCCAGACACCTCGGGCGCGGCAGGCAAGCATCGGCGGCGGCACAGTAAGCGGCATCCGCGATGCCCCCCTCATAGGAAGACCTCACGCGTCGAACACAGTCGTCAGCTCGACGCGAAGATCCTGCAGGGCAGCAGTTCTCACATGTGAAACGATTTACACAGGGAAAATGCCTAGGCTCCGCTCACGCGTTCAGTTTTCGCCCCACACTCTTTGCTTCGCCCATTCGGCCGTTGCTGGGAATCGAGTTGCGCTTGAATTTCCGCGATTCGTTGAAACTGCACCAGGAGCTCTGTCTGGATCCGTTCAATCGTAGCTTCCTGACGAAGTAACAAGTCGCGCACGTCGGCGAAGTCGGTGCCCGTGATCTTCATGCGCTGACTGGAACGGACTCGGGGCGGACGGCGAACTCGTTTTTTGTCATCGATACCCAATTCCAGTTCATGGTCGGTGAGCCCGTGTCGCCAGCACGCTTGCGTCGGCCTGCCGCGACCCCTTGACCTCGACGGAATCCCCGGCCTTCAGCGAGGCGCAAGACGTGTCCTTGAATTGGATCGAGGCGTTGGTCTTGACCTGGGTCGAATTGATGCTGAACGAGAGCGAATTGGACGCGAATGATCCGCCGATGCTGCCCGCCGCGATCGAACCTTTCAGCTCGACGTCTCCCTCATTCTCGTCGCCGTTCGCACCGTCGCCCTCGACGCTCGCCGCCAGCACAGACTCATCGTTGGATTGAATCTGTCTCGGTCTGAGACACACGCGCGGTAGTCAGACAACGTTCGCACAGGCAATGGGGGTGCCAGGCTCACGTGTCGCGTGCGGTTGTTTCTGAATCGGGTGGCGGTCATGTTCCTTCGCAGGTTGGACGCCCCAGCGACCACACGCGCGTCGCGAAGGAGGGGAAACGAAAGCCAGTTACACCGTGTCGAAGTTTGGAAGAATTGATTTACGCACCCGGTAATGCTTCTCAAAAAAAGTAAGGCGCGCAGCCTGCGAGATCGAATCTCCGAACGACCCGCGTCGGAATTTAGCTTGCAAGACGCAGATCACATGCCTGAGCGCCGTAATGCACGCGCTCCTCGATCTTCGACGCGCGGCGGGCGACGCAAGACGGACCGTGCGTGAACGATCTCGAAACGGCGAGGCGTCAGTGGGAAGGA